>Ga0335077_10004247_pt1 | contig 17464 bp, 16 predicted proteins | sample Lox_Sample_31_FD_207151 | JGI IMG/M metagenome (GOLD analysis project Ga0335077, IMG submission 207151) | Soil microbial communities from Loxahatchee National Wildlife Refuge, Florida, United States - Lox_Sample_3.1 | ecosystem: Environmental > Terrestrial > Soil > Wetlands | place: USA... | reverse complement strand
ATCTTCGGCTACTGCCTACTCAACGACTGGTCGGCACGCGATGTCCAATTTTGGGAGAGCATGCTGGGACCGTTCCTCAGCAAGAGCTTGTCCACCACGATTTCTCCGTGGATTGTCAGCCCGGAAGCACTTGCGCCGTTTCGCACAGACGTTTTCCGCCCTACGCAACCGGACTGCCCTTCGCCACTTGCATATCTCGATTCGGAAAGCGATCGAGTTCAAGGTGGAATCGACATCGAGTTGGAAGCGCACCTCTCGACTTCACGGATGCGCGAATCTGGCGAAGGTCCGGTTCGCATCGTCACAACAAATTTCAAGTACGCTTATTGGAGCTTCGCCCAAATGATCGCGCACCACACCAGTAACGGCTGCAACTTGCAGCCCGGCGACCTGCTGGGCAGCGGGACTGTATCGGGTCCGACGGATGAGAGCAGGGCTTGCCTGCTGGAGCACACCGAGCCTTTTCGCCTGCCGCATGGAGAGAGCCGTCCGTATCTGGAGGACGGCGACGAAGTAATCTTCAAGGCGCGCGCCAACCGAGAAGGGTATGTCTCTGTCGGCTTCGGCGAATGCCGTGCGCGCATCATCAGCTCAGGAAAGTAGCTCCGATCTTTCTCTGTGGAACCGATGTCGAGGCATAGGTCCCGATTAACGCAGTAACCGGACAAGTGGATACTAGGAGCACATCCGGCCAGATGTAGATGAATCTGCGGCTCCAAATGCCTCTAGGATCCTCACCCTCCAACTGAGTTCAAATGCGAGCACGCAAGAAGCTCATATCCAATCACTTGAAAGCAACAGAAATCCATAGACTTCAAGAGATGGTAGTATCTGTTTTGCAAGCAGGGGGTCACCGGTTCGATCCCGGTCACGTCCACCAGTTCTCTCAATCGCTTCTCTGCGTTTTCTGCCGTTTTGTCTTCATCGCTGTAGAGAGAAGTGCACACGGCAATATCCCCACTATTTGCCAGCCTACGCTTCACAGGTGCTCGCGGCGCGCTGGCCATGGCTCGTGCGCCGCTCGGCCGGTGTGTTACGTTACGACGCTAGGATACGGTGGCGATCGCTGGCGTCGATTTCTTGGCCTGTCCGCTTACCTCGCTCCAATATAGCGAGAGCGAAAAAGCGAGCCACCAAGCAACTGTGAAAAGTACTGTCGCGTAATGGTCCTTTCCGCTTTGATCCAGCATGGCCACCGGGAAGGACAGTAGTGTTGCTGCCACGCAAAGCGCCACCGTTCTAAGACAATCCGCACGCCCTAGCGACCTCAACCAGAACAGGCGGACCAAAAGCCAATAGCCCGCCGAGCCTACTGCCGAGCCGGCGACCCACATCAGAATGTAGGCAAGGCCGCCGCCATTTGGGGCTTGCGGGAAGAGACTCCATAGCGCCAAGCTCCGATAGGCTATCACGGGCGTTGCTGCGCTCCACGCGGCAGCGAGGACGATGAAACACAATGCCAACATCGCATGGTGGGCCTTGCGATTTCTCAGTGAAACGACGACTGCCGTTGCATGAAGAGCGCCCATAAGCTCGTAGTAAGCAAAATCAGATTCCTTCGCGAGCCAAAAGACGAACGCGGCCACGACCAAAATCAGGAAGTGGAAACGATATCGGATCATAGGAATCACGCAGGCTTTTGGGTCCACACACGAATGGCTTTGACTGGAGTGGTGGGGCAGACGACTTCACACGCTCCGCAGCCGATGCATTTATCGTTGACCACTGGGTAGGCGTTGTACTGGTCCTCGTCCCACGTGATTTTGACCGCATCATAGGGGCATGCGAGCTCGCAAGCGTCGCATTCCTTCTTGCCGAGGGCGGTAAGGCAGACGTTATTGTCGACGAGCGCCTCTCCGATGATATACTTGTTCTTCGGCGCGAGATCGAGCGGCGTCAACGCTCCGGTGGGGCAAACCTGCGTGCATGCATTGCACGTTTCCAGGCAATATTTGTAGTCCCTGTCGAATTTAATGACGGGCGCGCCGAAACCCACCAAGCCCGCCTCGTGACCTGTATCCGGATGAACAATTTTCGTTGGGCAGGCGTGCACGCAGTTGTTGCAGCGGATGCACAGCCCCGTGAAGCGATCCTCCGGCACGGCGCCGGGGGGGCGCAGCAGCGTGTCGCTTTTGCGGTATCGCGCCGCTCCGGCACGTCGCGCCCAAAGGGCGAGCAGTGCGCCACCCGAGCCGGCGAAGAACACGCGCCGCGCAACGCGGAACTTCTGCGGGGCGGCCATCGCGGTGAATTTCGTCCAGAGCGCCTTCCTCAACTCAAACAGCATGTCTTGCATTCCGCTGAGGGGGCAAATGCGGACGCACCAGAGCATGCCAAAAACCAATGTGGCTGCGACCAGAACGCCGAGTCCGACGCAGATCAGGATCACGGAGATCGTGTTCGTCGCCTTGTTCACGGCAAACGGGCTGCTGAAAATGCACAGAGGATCCATCCACAGCAGCACCGGATAGCCCGCCACGGCGCCCGCAAGAGTCAGCAGTGCGACGTATCTCCCCACCGGCGGGACCTTTCTCCACCGCGCCGCCTTGCGCAAACCCATGTGCGAGGCGTTTTCGAGCAGGAAACCGGTCGGGCAGAGGTACAGGCAGAACCACCGCTTCTTGAATGAACTCACGACGGCGACGACGAGCGCGAGAACGACTCCCACGCCGATGGAGCGCGTGGCGATGCTCGAAGCGAGTGCAACGAATGGACTCGCTTCGACAAAAACACGCGGCGCAATCGCCCAGGGGAGCACCGGCCAAACCAGCACGACCGCGCCGACGAAGCAGGTCAGCTGAATCGCTCGCCGCGGAACGCGACGGAGAAACGTCATCCCAAATACGCCCCTTGCTGGTGAAGCAGGTTCTGTAGCTTCGCGACATTCACGTTGCGAGGCTTGCATTTATCCTGGATGCACAATGCCGCAGCCACGCCGGCGGCCTGCCCGGTAACCCAGCAAACCGGAATGAGCCGAGTGATGTCTCCAACTTGAAAATCGGTCGATATGCACCGCCCAGCCGCCAGGACGTTTTCGACCTTCGCTGGAACGAGCGAGCCGTAAGGAATCTGGAATTCGGGAGCGTTCGCATACGCACCGGAATAGCCGATCACATCTTTGAACTTGGCGCCGCCCCGAATATCCTCGACCTTGAGTTTCTTGACGCCATCCAGAAGCCGGCTAAGTCGCACACCCAGTTGAGGGGCTGTTTCCGCCAGGTAGGCCTGCTCGTCTCCCGGCTTCTGGCGGAGCTTCTCGACATTGCCCCAAGTCCCGCGGCGATGCTTGAGTTCCATGGCCGTCAGGTCCGAGATGTCCAGCGCGTCTCCGACCGGGCCTTTCATGTTGAGCCAGTTCATGTGGGGAGCGGGTGTCGAATTCCCGGCGTGGCCATTGAGATCGTTCACTCTACCCTTGGAGGGACGGCCTTCGCTGGGCTTTCCTATCGCGGGGTGCTCCGGGTCTTCCGATCCTCGACCGATGGCCATATCGACCTCATCGATATTCCCGATGCGGCTGATGAGGCCGATGTTGGTTTTGACCTTTTCAAACGCCGCGCCCGCGGCCGCGTAAATGTCGCCGTCTCCCGAACAATCGATCACGATATCGGCGAGGATGGCCTGTCGCCCAGACTTGCTTTCGAAGACAGCGCCGCGCACGGCTCCTTTGCCGTCGACAATGGCGTCAACGCCCCAACAATCCAGATAGGCATTGATCCCCGAATCGAGCACCATGTCGGCTAGCACAAACTTGAATGCCTCCGCGTCGATGGTCGGGTAAACAGGTGCCTTGTTGCGATCGATGATGCCGTACTTGAGCACGTCTAACTTCTTCATCAGCTCTTCGCCGATGCCGAAGATCACCTGCTTCTTGTCGCGATCGTAAAGAGGGAAAATCCCCAGGACGAGGCCGCCTGTGGCGAGCCCGCCGAGATAGCCATACCTTTCCACCAGAGTGACGTCCACGCCCATCCGCTTGGCCGTGAATGCGGCAGCCGTCCCCGCCGGGCCGCCTCCGACAACCAGGATGCTGGTCTTTTGCAGAACCGGAAGTTCCCGGCGTGGTTGCACGACTTTGCCGTCAACGAGCGTCGCGGGAACGTGCGCACCGGTTTGAGTGGTTGATTGTTCCGCAGCTTGATTGGCAAGCGCCGACGAAACCGGCATCAGCGATCCAGCCGCGAACAATCCGCCTGCGGCGATCGAGCGACGCATCAATTCTCTTCGTGTCAGGTCTTTTGGCATGGTTCCACCCGTCTGACGGTTGGCCGATCCGAACCCAATTTCCGGGCTCTTGATCTATTCGGCGCCATACTACTCCAACGCGAACAAGCAGCCAACTCCCGGCAAGTCGGATTGCCGCGCAGGTACTTGGCAGGTTCCGAACGAACCTTGGTTCACCGACGTAGAGGAGCGCACCGTTCAAGGCGCCCCCTGTGCGCGCACTACTTGTTCATGCCGGAGATACGGTTGCGAATGCCGGACGTCTTCTGCTATACAGAGCGCGCGACATTCGACACCTCCGGGGGAATGCCATGCACAGAAAGCTTCTCAGCATCAGCGCAGTGGGAATTTTGTTTGTAGGCGCCATCGTCCTCCATCCAGTCCAGGCCCAGGCATCACCGGCGCCGCAGAGCGCCGCTTCCGCGAGTGCCTGCGACCGGAACTGCCTCAACGGATTTGCCGACCAGTATGTGGACGCGCTCGTCGCGCACGATCCCTCGCGGCTGCCGGTGACGAAATTCGTGAAGTACACCGAAAACGGCCAGCACATCGAGCTGGGCGACGGTTTCTGGCGCACGGCTACCGGCAAGGGAGCGTACAAGTTCTACGTGGACGATCCGGAGGCGGGGCAGGTCGGACTCGAGTCCACGATGCAGGAGGCCGGCCACCCCGTGCTTCTGGCGCTGCGTCTGAAGATCGAAAACCAGAAGATTTCCGAAATCGAGACGATCGTCGCACGAGGCCAGCTCGCCGAAGGCGGCGCCGCGAACCTTGAAAAACTTGGCAAGCCGCGGGCAGGATTCCTCGAGGAGATTCCGCCGGCCGAACGCGTCTCGCGCGTCGAGCTGATCAAGACCGCGAACAAGTATTTCTCCGGCATGCAGAAGGACGACGGCAAGGGCGACTATTCGTTCTTCGGCGACGATTGCAATCGCCTGGAAAACGGCATGCAGACGACGAACAACATGACACCCATGGGCGGCACGACCGCGTCGGGCCAGCCGCGTCCCGCGCCGAGCGCCAAGTACGATCCGGCCACCAACCCGACCATGTATTCCGCGGGCTGGTCGTGCCGCGATCAGTTCCGCTCGGGGCTGCTGCATTTCGTTTCCTGGATCCGCGACCGGCGCTACATGATCGTCGATCAGGAGCGCGGAATCGTCTGGGGCTTTGGGTTTTTCGACCACCAGGCGGGGGACACGCGCAACTTCGAGACTCCCGAAGGCAAGCCTGTGACGGCCGGGCCGACGACTCCTTTCACCTGGGAGATCGCGGAGATCTTCAAGGTCCGCCACGGGCAGCTGCATGAAATCGAAGCGGTGCTGACGCAGAGCCCGTACGGAATGTGCTCGGGCTGGAGCAGCTACGAACAGTGCCGGTCCGATCAGCCGCAGTGGTGAAGCTCGTGAGCAGAAAAATCGTCGTTGCAGCCGCGACGGCAGCCGGCACGCTGCTGCTCACCGCGTTCGCCCGGCCGGCGAAGCCGGCAGCGGTACCCCCGGCTGCTGTCGCTAACTGCGATCGAGCGTGTTTGAACAGCTTTATCGATCGATATCTCGCGGCCATGGTCGCGCACGATCCTTCGAAGCTGCCTCTCGCGAAGAATGTAAAGTTCACCGAGGACGGCGTGCGGCTCGAACTCGGCGACGGGCTATGGGCCACGGCTTCGGGCGTCGGCAGCTACAAGCTGTATTTCGCCGAACCGTCCGCGGGCGCCGCCGGCATCTACACGGTGGTTCAGGAAAACGGCACGTCGGCGATTCTGTTTGTGCGCCTGAAAGTTGCGGACAGAAAGATCACCGAGATCGAAACGCTCGTCGCGCGCAAGGAAACCACTGCGATCCTCAACACGGACAACTTGAAAGAGGTGCGGCCGATTTTTCTGGAAACGGTTCCCGCCGACGACCGGCCGTCGCGCGCGGAAATGGTCTCCATGGTGGGCAAGTACTTCGACGGGATCGAACAGGGCAACGGCGATATCGCGCCGTTCGACAAGGATTGCATCCGCATCGAGAACGGCATTCAGACGTGCCCGGGATCGGCATCGTCCCCGCTCGGGGCCTTGAGCTGCGGCGCGCAGCTCAGCACGAAGATCTTCACGTACATCCAGACGGTGAATCCGCGCAGGTTTGCGGTCGTGGATCAAGAGCGCGGGCTGGTCCTCGCGCTCGTGCGCTTCAATCATCCCGCCACGCAGCAAACCGTCGAAGTGCCGGGCCGCGGCAAGATGACGATGGGGCGCTTCTCGCAGTGGCCCAACAGCACGCAGATCGCCGAGCTTTTCAAGATCCAGGATCGCAAGATCAAGGAAATCACCGCAGTCATCGTCACGCAGGCGTACAAAGCGCCCACCGGCTGGGAATAGCGGCGTTACGCTTCCTCGTGGTTGGCGGGAATCGCGACGTTCAGCGCATGGCGGCCGGCTTGCGGTCCTCAGCCCAGATCAAGCTCGAGACGCTGGTCAGCGGCTTGTCGGTATGAAAATACCTTCGGTAGGCGGAAATCCAGTTGGTTGCGATGTCGCGCTGGGCCGTCGGCAGATCCAGTTTCCCGTCGCAGACCATCTGGCGTAGGTGATCCTCCAGCTGATCCTTTACGTACGCGTTCCATTCCGTCGAGGAATAGGGCTCGGGCCACAGGTTGTGGATGTCGTCCGTTCCCCCGAGCTCCGGCGTGATCAGATGGTCCACCTCATACTCGCGCGGCTGCGACTGGTCCATGCCGTACTCGTGGAACACCTGCTGCCGCACGGCGACCGGAATCGTGGCCATCTGGTCCGGAGGGCCCGGCGTGCAGACCTGGCGCACGTCGATCGGCCGCGTAGCTCCGGGAGTCAAGCGCGGTTCAGGCAGCAGGGGCCCTGAATCGGATGCCGTCGCAAAGTCCCGCGAATCGCGCACGCGCGGTTCTCCAAAGAGCAGCCACAGGCCGAGCGCGACAATCAGGACCGCACCCAGCGCATAGGCCCATCGTGGGCCGGCCAGCAGATGCGACGTCCGATCCAGCCACGAACGCAGCCCGGAACCGCCGTCCAACGCCTCCAGCTCGGCTTTCAATCTCGCCCGCGAGGTAGCGGCCGGTGGCAATTCGGCATTCAGCTCTTCGTGATGGATCGCGAAAAACTGAGCGGCTGTCGCATTGATCCGTTCCATGCGCGCCGAACACTCCGGGCAATTCGGCAGATGAGTGCGCACGTAATCCGCGCGCCGCGCCGAAATCTCGCGATCGGTGGTCAGGAGCAGCTCTTCGTCAGTCAGATGCGGTGTCTTGTGCGGCATCGTTTCGCCTACCGCGCACTCACGCGCGCCAATCGCTCGAGCGAGCGTGCTAGAGAATTCGATACGGCCCCTAGCGACATTCCCAAAGCCTCCGCGATCTCCCGATATCGCAATCCTTCAGCCCGCATGTGCAGGCACCACTGATCCTGTTCGGGAAGGGCGCGCACGGCAGCGAGCACTTGTTTGCGCCGCTGAACGTCCGCCAGTTGTTCCTCGGGATTTGCAACCTGTGCCAGATGGTTCTCCACGGCGCGAGCGTCCCATTCCGTTCGTGCATCCTGCCTTTGCCTTCTGCTGCGCTGCTTCAATGCGAGGTTGTGCGCGACGCGGAAAATCCAGCCGGGCAGATTGTCGCGGGGCTTTCCGAGCCGCATATGCCTGAACAGCGACAGAAACACTTCCTGGACAATGTCTTCGCCGTCGGAGACGCCGACGCCCAAGGAAAGCACATAGCGCAGGACGCGATCGCGGAACTGATCGAACAGCGTCACCACTTCTTCCGCAACGCCCTGGGACACCGCGGGCAGAGCGGCTTCCACCGTGCCGATCAGAGAAACTCTTACTGTCGATTCTGCCATGGTTCCGAAATTCGCCTTTCGCGCGCCAGCGCGGAATCTTACACCTTTTCATTCACGCGCAACGCGCTAGTTCCACTCCCCCCGAAATATAAACTCGGCTCAAAATAAAGACTGAACAAACGCCCGGCGGGGGGAATACTCATACTAAGGAGTTCTCGCGGCCCGCATGGCGCGAGTCCCCCTTGGACTGGGGCCCATTTGTCGTGAAGCGTTTCCTTTTGCTTTTTCCTTTTCTTCTGGCCGCCTTTGCGCTCTGCGCTCAGACGAACGAGGGCGAGCTGCACCTGAAGGTGACGGACCCATCGGGCCTCGGCGTCCGGGCCGCGGTCGAGCTCGCCAGCAAGGCGAACGAGTACCGCAGCAAGCTCACGACCGATGCCGAGGGCGCTCTGGTGGTCAAACGCCTCCCATTCGGCGTCTATCGGCTCGAAATTCGTCAGCCGGGCTTTGCCGACGTCGCCGAAACGGTCGAAATCCGCTCCGCGCTCCCGACCGATCGCATCATCCAGCTTACGCTTTCCGCCGTGAGCACTTCCGTCACCGTCACCGAGGCGAACACGCTGATCGATCCCGATCGCGCCGGCGCGGTCAACCGGATCGGCTCCGAGCGGATCGAAAACCGCCTCACTTCGCTCCCGGGACGCACGCTTCAGGATCTGGTGAATTCGCAGCCCGGCTGGTTTTACGAAGGCAACGCCGTCCTGCACCCGCGCGAATCGGAGTATCAAACTCAATTCGTGGTGGACGGAATTCCGCTTACGGACAATCGCTCGCCCAGTTTCGGACCGGAGCTTGAGGCCGATGACGTGCAGTCGATGACGATTTACACCGCCGGCTTCCCCGCCGAATACGGCAGGAAACTGGGCGGCGTCATTGAAGTCAATACGCTCGAGGACGAGCAGCCGGGTTTCCACGGCCAAGTCGTGCTCTCAGGCGGCAGCTACACGACCGCCGGTGCGTTCGCGCGCGCGCAGTACACGCAAGGCAAGAACACTTTCGGCGCGAGCGCCGGCGGGGACATGACCAGCCACTACCTGAATCCCGTGGTTCCGGAAAACTTCACGAACACCGGAACGACCGGCGATTTCTCGGCTCGCTTCGAGCGCGATCTCACACCCAACGACAGGATCGGCCTATCCATCCGGCATGAGCTTTCGCGCTTCCAGATTCCCAACGAATACGTTCAGCAGACGGCAGGCCAGCGCCAGAATGGCGACAACTTCGAGACGATGGGAATCGTCTCCTACCAGCACGTTTTCTCCGCCAATGCCGTCGCGGACTTTCGGGGCATGGTGCGCGATACGTCCAGCGACTTGACGTCCAACGAACTCTCCACGCCGGTCGAAGCGTTTCTTCAAAATCGATTTCGCGAGGGCTACTTCAAGGGCAGCCTCTCCATTCACCACGGCGTTCAGGAATGGAAGTTCGGCGTCGAATCGGACAACTTGTTCCTGCACGAGCAGTTCAGCGACGTCATCACGGACCCCACGCAATTCGACCCCGACACACCCACAACTTTTGCTTTCCCGGGTGTCGCTCCGAGCCTCGGACACCGCCCCGATCTCGAGCAGTCCGCCTTCGCGCAGGACATGATCCGGGTCGGCCATTGGACCGTGAGCGCCGGCCTGCGCTGGGATCATTATCAACTGCTCCTCAATCAGAACGCTGTGAGCCCCCGCCTCTCCGTCGCCCGTTATTTTCCGTCGGCCAACGTCGTGATTCACGCTTCGTACGATCGCATTTTTCAAACGCCAGCCTCTGAAAACATTCTTCTTTCGAGCTCCCCCACCGTCGTGGCTTTGAATCCCAACGTGCTCCGGCTTCCGGTTAAGCCTTCGCACGGCGACTATTTCGAAGGGGGGCTCACGAAAGTTTTCTACGGAAAGCTGAAACTGGATACGAGTTACTTCCGCAGGATGGTCGACAATTTTGCGGACGACGATCAGCTGCTCAACACGGCGGTCAGCTTTCCGATCGCATTTCGCAAGGCCGTGATCTACGGCGCGGAGGGAAAGCTCGATCTCCCCGACTGGCGCGGCTTCTCCGGATTCGTCAGCTATTCGTACATGGTGGGCAACGCGTGGTTGCCCGTCACCGGCGGCCTGTTCCTCGGCGACGACGCAACCGACGCGCTCAACAATATCACCGGGCATTTCCCTGTTTCTCAAGACCAGCGCAACACCGTCCGCTTCCGCCTGCGCTACCAGGTAGCCCCGCGCCTATGGCTGGCCGGAGGCGTCGAGTCGGGAAGCGGCCTTCCGTTTGAATTCACAGGCACAATCGAGGAAGCTCTCGCGCAATACGGCCAAAAAGTCGTGGACCGAGTGAATTTCGAGCGCGGCCGGGTACGGCCGTCGCTCTCGGTGGATGCATCGATCGGCGTGGACGTTTACAAGTCCGACCGCTGGGACATGAAACTGCAAGCCGACGGCGAGAACCTCACCAATCGACTGAACGTGATCGACTTTGGCGGTCTTTTCTCCGGCAACGCCATCGGCCCGGCGCGAAGCTATGCGCTGCGCCTCGCCACCAGCTTCTAGGAAGGTTTGAGTTCACGGCGCGCTGGCGACGGCTTCCGCCGGATGATCTCGACCAACGCCTGCGCGGCCGCCGCAAGCGGGCGGTCCCGCCGGTACACCAGGTAGAGCTTTCTCGACATGCGCATCTGCCGGATGCGCAGCGCGCGCAGATCGCCGTTCGCCACTTCGCGCTCCACGCACATCCGCGGCACGATGGCCACGCCCTTCTTCATCTCCACAAAGAGCTTGATGCTCTCGATCGTCGGCAACTCGATCTTCATCCGCAGCGGCACGCGGTGGCGCGCAAACATCTGCACGACGCGCTGGCGGTACGGCGATTCCACGATGTGCGCCACGAACGTCTCCTCGCCCAGCTCGCGGATGTCCACCTCCCGCCGCTTCGCCAGGCGATGGCCCGGCCACACCACCAGCACGAGCGAGTCGCGGTGGAACTCCACGGCTTCGAGCTCGCGCTCTTCCGGAAGATAGGAAATCACGCCGATATCGAGATGGTGGTTCATCACCTCGCGCGGCACGTCGCGCGAAAACACACGGTGAACGCGGATGTGAATTCCGGGATGAGTCCTCTGGTAGCGGTCGAGCGCCGGCAGCAGCGCGTGAATCGCGCTCTCGTTTACGCCGAGCGAGATCTGCCCGCGCTCGAGCCCGCGCAGCTCCTTCATGCCCTTGCTGATCTCCGCGCGCAGGTTGAGCATCCGGTCGGCGTACTCGGAAAGCAGCACGCCCGCGTCGGTCAGCATCCGCGCGCCCGAGCCGCGGACGAAGAGCGGCTGGCCCACCCAGTCCTCCAGCTTGCGGATCGAGATGCTGATCGCGGGCTGCGTGCGATAGAGCTTTTCGGCCGCGCGCGAAAAGCTCTTCTCGCGCGCCACCGTCTGGAACACCTGCAACGAAGCCAGATCCACGATTTCCCCTCCGTCGAGCGTGCTCCCCTATATAAGAGAGATTTATCCGGCTTGCAACCATTATAAATTGGACTCCTTGCGCCGATCGCGGTTCACTGGCATCATGAAAGGAGCGGCTATGGACACTGTGCAGATTTTCGATACCACGCTGCGCGACGGCGAACAATCGCCCGGCTTCTCGATGAACCGCGAGGAGAAGCTGCAGCTCGCCCGGCAGATCGAACAGCTCGGCGTGGACATCATCGAAGCGGGCTTCCCCATCGCCTCGCCCGGCGATCTCGACGCCACGCGCGCCGTGGCCGCCGAAATCAAGCACTGCCGCGTAGCGGCGCTGGCCCGCGCGCGCCAGGAAGATGTAGTTGCGGCGCTCCGCGGACTCGAACCCGCCGCCAAGCCCCGCCTGCACCTTTTCCTCGCCACTTCCGATCTGCACCTGAAGTACAAGCTTCGCACCACGCGCGAGCAGGCGCTCGACCAGATCGCCGAGATGATTCGCTTCGGCAAGCAACACTGCGAGGAAGTGGAATTTTCCGCCGAGGACGCGAGCCGCACCGAGATCGGCTATCTATGCGACGTGGTTCTCGCCGCCGTGGAATCCGGCGCGACGATCATCAATTTGCCCGACACGGTCGGGTATTCGACGCCCGACGACTACGCGCAGATGTTCCGCGACGTGCGCGCGCGACTCGGCGCGCATCCGAACGTCGTCCTCAGCGCCCATTGCCACGACGACCTGGGCCTGGCCCTCGCGAACTCACTCGCGGCAATCGACGCCGGAGTGCGCCAGATTGAGTGCACCATCAACGGCATCGGCGAGCGCGCCGGAAACGCCTCGCTCGAGGAATTGGCCGTCGCGCTGCACGTCCGGCAGAACCGCTACAAAGTTGTCACCAACATCAAGCTCGAAATGCTCTATCCAACGAGCCGCATGCTTTCAACCATCACCGGCGTGTCCGTTCCGCCGAACAAGGCAGTCGTGGGAGCGAACGCGTTCGCGCACGAGGCGGGCATCCACCAGGACGGCATCCTGAAGAATCCGCTCACCTACGAAATCATCGTTCCGGAAAAAGTCGGCGTGCCAAAGCGCACGCTCGTGCTGGGAAAACATTCCGGCCGCAATGCGCTGCGTTCGCGCCTGGAAGAGCTCGGCTTCAAAACATCCGACGCGGAGCTCGTCGAGTGCTACCGCATGGCCATGTTGCAGGCCGACGCGGAAAAAGAGATCACCGACCGCGATTTGATCTCCATTATTCACAAGGTGCGCCGCGGCCAGTCTCCCGCGCCGGCAACGCCGGGGTCCAGCGCCGCCACCGTCCGCTGAGCCGAGTGCGGCCCCTTCGATGACACAACTGCGAAAGTCAATCGCCACGCTTCCCGGCGACGGCATCGGCCCCGAAGTGACGCACGCCGCAATCGATCTGCTTCGCGATTGCGCCTCCGCGTTCGGACATCATTTCGAATTCCGCGAATTCCCGTTCGGCGGCAACGCCATCGACATCTGCGGAGAGCCGCTGCCGAAGGAAACGCTCGCCGGGTGTCGCGCCTCCGACGCGATCCTGCTGGGCGCCATCGGCGGGCCGAAGTGGGAGTCCCTTCAATTCGGGACGCGGCCGGAAGCGGGCCTGCTCGGAATCCGCAAGGAACTCGGCCTGTACATCAATCTGCGGCCCATTCGTTTGCGGCCCGCGCTGCGCAGCATTTCACCGCTGCGTCCGGAGCGGCTGGCCGATTGCGATTTCGAGATTGTGCGCGAGCTGGCCGGCGACATCTATTTCGGCGAACACAAAATCGACGCAGAGAAAGCCAGCGATCTGGCTGAATACAGCGTCGCGGAAATCGAGCGCGTGGCGCGCTACGCCTTCGAGCGGGCCGCCGCGCGCAGCCGCCACCTCACGAGCGTGGACAAGGCCAACGTGCTGGCCAGCTCGACGCTCTGGCGCAACACGGTCACGGCCCTCGCGCGCGAGTATCAGGGCGTCACTCTCGATCACCTCTACGTGGACAACGCCGCGATGCAAATCATGCTTCGCCCGTCGCAGTTCGACGTGATTCTCACGGGAAACATGTTCGGAGACATCCTCAGCGACGAAGCCGCCGCGCTTGCAGGATCGATCGGATTGATTCCCTCGCTGAGCCGCGGCCGCAAGGACCAGCCCGCACTCTACGAACCGATCCACGGATCGGCTCCCACGCTCGCGGGAAAAGACGTCGCGTGTCCGCTCGGGGCGATCTTTTCGGCGACGCTGATGCTGCGGGAATCGTTCGGCATGGAGATCGAGTCACAGTGGATCGAGGCCGCCGTCGATCGCGTCCTCGGACAGGGATACCGCACGGCGGACATCGCCGAGCCAGGCGGCCGCGTGGTGAAGGGCTCTGAATTTACGGCAAAGATCCGTGAAGAGCTTCGCAGTGCATCCACCCGCCGCGAAAGCGCCTAACCCTGCCTCACGACCAGGCACCGGGCGAGCATGTCGTGCAGCGCCTGCTTCCGCACGGTGAATCCGGCCATCACGAAACCGATAAGAAGAGTCAGGCTTGAGAGGTACTTCCCAAAATATCGGCCTGACGCGCGCGCGAAACTGATTCGCCGTCCCGCGAGATCGGTCACTTGGAGCCCGAATGCTTTTTTCCCCAGCGTTGCCTGCCACGGGGAGCTTTCCATCGACGCCCAGTAGAGCCAGCTCGCCATCGTGACCAGCAGATTGATCGCAATGATTTGCCTGCTGCCTCCGGTGAACAGGACCCACGGGTTGTCGGCTGGGATTCCGGCGCGGTCCATCAGGGGCCTGAGGATTGCGAACCCCACCACCGTCCCGAGAATCAGCGAATCGAGGAGATACGCCGCGAGGCGCAGCCAGAAACCCGCGTACACCACGCGCCGCCGCGCGACCGGGGCGTCATTCTTCAGAGGTGCCGCGTCAGGATCTGCGGAGAGACCGGTCAAGGATTCGCCGCACGCGCCGCAATTCTCGGCGTCGGGATTTACCTCTGCGCCGCATTTCGGGCAATGAGATAGCTTTGGGCTCACCGCTGGGACCCTCGAGGTGTTCCTATTTCTTCACGACCAGGCAATTCGCGATCATGTCGTGCAGCGCCTGCTTCTTTTCGGTGAATCCGGCCATGATATAGCCGATCCCGAAAGGAATCAGGCCGGTGATCATCTTCGCAAAGAAGCGCCCGCTGGCGCGACCGAAGGTGATGCGCCGGCCCTCAGTGTCGGTCACGATCAGCCCGAGCCACAGCTTCCCGAGGGTGGCCTGCTTCTCCGAGCTTTCCATCCAGGCGTAGTCGAGCCACTGTCCGATGACCAGCACAACGACGTATCCGAAAATGATGGCGATGAACGCCGCCGTTGTAGCCGCATCGGGATGCTGGCCTTCGTCCGCGAACGTGCGAAAGAACTGGAAGCCGACGACCGCGATAATCAACAACGCGAGCACGACCGCCCCGAGCAACACAATTAGACCGTCGATAAAGTGCGCGACGAATCGCAGCCAGAAGCCCGCGTACGCCGGCTTGAATCCCGCTGCCATCGCAGAGCCGGGAGCCACCGCAGGCCGTGTGACAACCGGAGATGGCGCACCGACCCTGTAGTCACCGAACGGACGCCCGCAGGAACTGCAAAACGCCGCCCCTTTCAGCCTCTCCGCGCCGCACACTGGACAGTTCATGAAACTCTCTTGGAAAGAGGATTCAGCTCCCAGGCTGGCACGCGTACTCCGTCGCGGGACGCAGGATACTCAAGACGCTTCGCGCAATTTCCATCTGGGATTGCGCTCAATTCGGCTGCGCGCGCTCGTGCTGCAACTCCGTCTGAAACACTCCCTCGGCTCGCACGATGTAGGCTTGATAGCCGGCCGGATCGATAAACGGATTCTGAGCGGGATTCCTCGACATCGCCTCGCGCTTCTGCGCCAGCGAATAGAACGAGCCGTGGGACGCGAGAAAAACGTCGCAAGGCAGCGATTTCAAAACTCGAAACGTCTTTTCGTAATCCGCTTCGATGCCGGAATAGGTCGCGGGCGCGCCCGGCCGGTCGAGCAGCTTGTATTGTGGAAGGACCGTCGCGCTGCCGACGAATACGACGTTGTACTGCCTTCCGCCATCCTGGGTCGTCATCGACCATGTGGTGCAGCCCCGCGTGTGGCCCGGCGTCAGGTGTGCCGTCATCACGACGCCGCCCAGGCTGACCGTGCCGCCGTCGTGAATCACGCGGTCGGGCGTGGCCGCCGGAAACGCGGTGCCGGCCGTGAGCGCCGGAACATCTCCATCCATCGCCACGAACGGCGCACCAGTCGCGCGCTTCAATTCCGGGATCCCTCCGGCGTGGTCGAGGTGCGCGTGGCTGTTGAGCAGAAATTTTACGTCCGAAAGCTTGAATCCGAGCGTTTGAATGTTGGCTTCGATTTGCGGCGCGGTTTGCGCGAAGCCGCCATCGAGCAGGATGTCGCCGGCCGGAGTGACGATCAGATACGACGTGATGTCCGACGCGCCGACGTAATAGATGTTGCCGATGATGTGGAACGGCGGCACCGGCTGATTCATCGTCTTTAGCAGATCAGCAGCCTGACTTTGCGCGGGAGCGGGAGCTGGCGCCTGAGCGAGCGCCACACCGGAAGCCATCAACACCGTCGCGAGTGCGAGAACGAAAACTCGAATCGCCGTTCGATTGAAACTCATCTTTCTCCTTGTATCGGCACCGAGCCTGCTCCACCGCGCGAGAAAACTAGCAGAACGAGTCGCGCGGCGCAATTGGTTGTTGCTGTGGACAAACGCCGTCGGCATGTGACGCGCGACACAGCGCGCCTTGGGCGAATGTTTTAGCATTTTGGCGAGAGGAGAGGCCAATGATCAAGAAAGTGAAGGGCGGATACCGGGTGCTCTCATCCAAAGGACGCAACATGGGCGGCCCGTACAAGACGCGCGAAGAAGCGCTGAAGCGCCTTCGCCAGGTGGAGTTCTTCAAGCGGCAGAAGGGCTAGCTCGGCGGCACGCGTCGACGTCAGGGCTTGGGAGGCGCCGAAGGGGGCGCGTCCGCTCCGATCATCACAATCCAAGGCCGGACTTCCCATCGCGTGACGAGACCTTGCGTGACGTAGTTGTCGTTGCGCGCGAAATTCTCGGCAACGCTTCGATCGTCCCCGCGGAAGACCATCAGCACTCTATCGGCTGGATCGGCAAAGGCGCCCCCCATCACGAGCTCGCCGCGCGCGTGCGCATCTGCCGCGAGCTTCAGATGCTGCTGGCGGAGTGGCGCCCGGCGAGTGACGTAGTCGTCGACCACGTCGTAGAACAGCACGAAGTATCCCATCGCTCTCCCATCCTCTGCGCAGATCTGCACCACCCTTGTACCGCAAGTGGGGCAGATATTTCGAGCGGGATTAGCGGGAGATGCCGGTGCTAATCCCCGGATTCGATCTGGACGAGGTGATCTTCGCTCTGCGAATAAGAGCCGGGTCCCCAGCGCGTGGGCGGGGCCGCGCGAGCGCGGAGACGGTTGGCGGCCAGGCCGATCTTCACTGACGCCTGGATGAAGTGGTCGATCTTCAGCCGGCCTGCCACCGGAATGGTCCGAATCCAGTGCAATCCGCTGCTGATCGCGCAGCCGCATTGAGAACAGTCGGGAGCGCCGCCGAAAACGCACGGCTCGACGCGCGTCTTGAAGTCCGCCGAATAATTCGCCGACATCTTCGCAAAAACGCAGTCGCCGGGATTCTTCGGCGGGTGAACCAACGCCTCGCCCATGCCCGCTTTGAACAGGAGCTTGGGATATCGAACCCCCAGCGCAGGCAATTGCGCGGCGAGAGACACGCGATCCTCCGGAGCCAGCATTTCGGGGCTCTGCTCGCCGACCTGCGGCGTGTAAACGCTCACCCATATGCGGTTCACTTCCGGGCGCGCGCTCCAGAACGAGACGTATTCTTCGAGGTAGCCGGGGC
>Ga0335077_10004246_pt1 | contig 17464 bp, 19 predicted proteins | sample Lox_Sample_31_FD_207151 | JGI IMG/M metagenome (GOLD analysis project Ga0335077, IMG submission 207151) | Soil microbial communities from Loxahatchee National Wildlife Refuge, Florida, United States - Lox_Sample_3.1 | ecosystem: Environmental > Terrestrial > Soil > Wetlands | place: USA... | reverse complement strand
TTCCCGGCCGAGGCGTTCGCGTGATCGACGTCAACGTCCTGCTCGGCGCCTACCCGTGGCGGGCGATCTCCGGCACTGAACCGGAGGAGGTGACCGCGGTCATGGACCGGCTGGGGATCGAGTCGGCGTGGGCCTCGCACCTGCCGAGCCTGTACTGGAAGGATCCGGCGGAAGGGAACCCCTGGCTGTACGAGGTGTGCGCGCGATCCCGTCGCTTCCAGGCGGTTCCGGCGATTCACCCCGGTTTGCCCCACTGGGAGGAGGACCTGCGTGAGGCGGTAACCCACCAGGCGGTCGCGGTCCGCGCCGACCCCGGGCTCCTGGGCCTGGCACCGCTCGGGCAGCCAATGCTGCAGTTGGTGGAGGCGCTGGCGGCACACGGTATGCCGCTTCTCGCCGCCGTGCGGCTCGAGGATGGGCGGGGCCGGCATCCCCTGGATGTGGCGCCTGAGCTGGCTCCGTGGGCCGTGCGGGGATGGCTGCGGCACAGCCCCGGGCTCCGGGTGGTCGTGACCCATGCGGACCGCGGCTTCATCGAGGAGGTCCACTTTGGCTCCACGCCCACCGAGTCTGCCAGGGTCTGGTGGGACATCTCATGGGTCTGGGGCCCACCCGAGGACCATCTGGCCCACCTGCTTGCGACCTTGGGGCCTTCGCGGTTCCTTTTCGGCAGCGGGCAGCCCCTGCGCCTGGCGGAGACCCCGCTGGCGCGGCTGGACCTGCTATCGCTCGACCCCGCCGACCGCGCCCTGATTCAGACGGGAAACGCGACGGCCCTGGCCTCACGGAGGGTACCGCGGTGATGATGGAAACTCCGCGCCGGCACGCGCCTCGACTCACCTTCTCCGGGCGGCCGGCCCCCCGACTGGAGACGCCGGACCACGTCTATGAAGTGGTCGACCTCTCCAGCGAGGGGCTTCGGCTGCGGTCACCGGATCACGTGAGCCCGGGCCTCACCATCGGGGATGTGCTGCGTGCCACCCTCCGGTTCCCGGCGGACCGCGCCGTGGAGATCGAGGGACGGGTGCTCCGGGTGAGTGGCGAGGAGGCGGCGCTCCGCCTGATCCAGGGACAGGACCGGCTGGCCACGGACGCGCTGCCCGCGGGACCGGTCAGCCCCCGTCGCAGCGGCCTCCTTTGGTAACCCGCATGGCCTGGATTCACGATCGTGAGCACTACCGGGTCGCCTATCCAACAGCCCTCCGGCCCAAGCTCGTGGTCCAGGGCGTGACCTTCGAGGTGGTGGACATCTCCGAGCGCGGCATTCGCTTCCGGCTCGGCGAGGCCGCCCGACCCGAGCCGGGGTTCGAGGTGCAGGGAGAGGTACGCTTCCGGCGGGGCGAGACCATCACGCTACGGGGTACGGTGCTTCGCGTGGCGGATGGCGAGGTCGCGGCGCGACTCGAGGAGGGCATTCCGCTCCGCGTCATCATGGAGGAGCAGCGCTTCCTCCTCGACCGGAACCGGCGGATGTAGCGTGCCGCGCCGGTTCGACGTGGCGGTCGTCGGGCTCGGCGCGGTCGGAAGCTCAGCCCTGCTCGCGCTGACGCGGCGCGGCCTCAAGGCGGTCGGCGTCGATCGTTTCACCCCCCCTCATTCCCTTGGCTCCTCCCATGGGCGCTCCCGGATCATCCGGGAGGCCTACTACGAATCACCGGTATACGTGCCGCTGGTGCGGCGCGCGTATGAGTTGTGGCGCCGCCTCGAAGTGGAGGCCGGTCGTCCGCTGCTGCGGACGACCGGCGGGCTGATGGTCGGCCCGGCAGACGGCGCTTTGGTGCGGGGATCGCGCCGAAGCGCTGAACAGCACGGCATCCCGTTCGAGATCCTCGATTCCGTCGAGGTCCGGCGACGCTACCCGGTGCTCGAGGTCCGACCGGATCAGGTCGCGTTGCTGGAGCCCCGAGCCGGCGTGCTGGACCCGGAGGGATGCCTCGAAGGCACCCTGTCCCTGGCGGTGCGCGGCGGTGCCGAACTCTGGGACCAGACACTCATGACCGCGTGGCGGCCCGCCGCCGATGGACTCACCGTGGGAACCTCCCGCGAGATGATCGAGTGTGCGGCACTGATTCTCGCACTTGGGCCGTGGCACGCCGAAAGCGGCGGAGTCCCGGGTGTGCCGCTTTCGATCGAGCGCCAGGCGATGTTCTGGTTCGAGCCGAAGGCGCGGGCGGAGCGGTTCGGAACCGAGCAGCTGCCGGTTTTCATCTGGGAGTGGGAACGCGGCCGCTTCTTCTACGGCATTCCCGACGCCGGGGACGGATTCAAGGTCGCCGGACACCACGAAGGCCGGGTAGTCAGTCCCGACCAGGTCGAGCGCCAGGTCTCCGACGAGGAGGTCGACGAGATGCGGCGGCTGCTTCGCCGCACTATTCCCCTCGCGGATGGACGGCTCCGGGACGCGGCCACCTGCTTGTACACCAACACCCCCGACCAGCACTTCGCGCTGGGCCCCCACCCCGAGGACCCGCGGGTGGTCGTCGCAAGCCCCTGCTCGGGCCACGGGTTCAAGTTCGCGAGCGCGCTGGGAGAGATCCTGGCTGACCTGGCGATGCAAGCGGAGCCGTCGTTCGACATCACCCCGTTTCGGCTGGATCGCTTCGCCCTCCAGCCCCGCTCCTCACTGCCAGCGGAAGATCCGTAGCGCCGCCACGAAGCTCAGCACCAGCCAGGCGGCGAGTACCACCATCTGTGCCGCCACCGACGAGAGCGTGCCACCTTCCAGCATCAGCTGGCGCAGCGCATCAACCAGCGCGGTGAGGGGCAGCGCCCGGATGACGGGCTGGATCACCGCCGGGAAGCGATCCGCGGAAAAGAAGACCCCCGAGACCACCCACATGGGCATCAGGATCAGGTTCATCAGGCCCGATGCGCCTTCGACCGTCCTGGGCCGTGCTGCGGCGAGGAGGCCAAGCGCGCCAAAGGTGAGCGAGCCGAGGATGCAGACCCCCGCCATGGCCACGAGCGAGCCGCGCACTGGGACGCCGAAGACCAGAACCCCGAAGAGCAGGATCGAGCTGACCTCGAGACAGAGCAAGACCAGTTGAGCCAGGGGGAAGGAGCCCAGGTATTCGGCCTTCGACATCGGCGTCGCGAGCAGACGCTTGAGGAGCTTCTTCCGCCGGGCGTCGACGATCGAGAACCCGGTGCCCCAGACCCCGCTTCCCATGAGGTTGAGTCCGATGAGGCCGGGGAGCAGGAAGTCGATATACCGTGAGCCTCGCTCGTGAATGAGCTGGGTGGCGCTGTGCAGCGCGTCGCGACGCCCGGCGGCCCGCTGCAGGGCATCATCGACCGCCAGGCGGGCCGCGGGGGATTCGGTGCGGGTTTCGTCATAGCGATATCGCAGCGTCCCTCCGGCGGCCTCCACCAGGAGCGCGACGCGCCCGTTGCGAAGGGCGATGGCGGCGCTCGCCGAGTCCGGGAATGGCACGACGACGAACGCGCTGTCCCGGTCGAGAGCGGCACGAAGTTCGGGGGCGGAGTCGCCCCAGGCCGCCCACCCGACCCGGACCGGCGCCGGAGCCTGATTGCGGAACGCGATGCCGAGACCGCCCGCGAGCACGATGGGAAAGAGATAGGTCCAGAATACCGCCTCGGGCTCGCGGAAGAACTCGCGGAGACGCACCAGGACCAGCGCGCGCAGGCTGGGAGCCAGGTTACGCATCGCGGAGCCGCCGTCCGGTCAGCGTGACAAAGACATCATCGAGAGTGGGAGCATGGGTTCTGAGCTCCTCCACGCTCATGCCGTCCGCCGCCACGCCGGCGAGGAGGGCGGGAAGGCTCTGGTGGAGTCGCGTCACGCGGACGGAGAGGACCTGTCCTTCCAGCCGCGCATCCACCACTCCAGGCTGGGCGCGAAAGCGCTCCACCTCGGGTGGCGCGCCGACGAAGTGCAGCTCGACCACCTGCTCGGCTCCCAGCGCGGCGATCAGGCTCCGCGGCGTCCCCAGCGCGATGATGCGTCCGTGGTCCACGATGGCCACGCGGTCGCAGAGTCGCTCGGCCTCATCCATGTAGTGCGTGGTGAGGACCACCGTCCGCCCGGTGGCGCGGAACTCACCGATGAAATCCCAGAGCTGGCGCCGGGATTGGGGATCGAGTCCGGTGGTCGGCTCGTCGAGAAAGAGAAGCTCGGGCTCGCCCACCAGGGAGCACGCCAGCGCCAGGCGCTGCTTCTGCCCGCCCGATAGCGTGGCCACGCGCGCGTTGGCCTTGTCCATCAGCTGCACCCGTTCGAGCGTTCGCTCGGGAGGCGGCCCGCTCGGGTAGAAGCTCCGGAACAGCGAGACCGTCTCGTGCACCGTGAGCTTCTCCGAGAACTGGGTCTCCTGCAGGGAGACGCCGACCCGGAGCCGAAGGTCGGCTTCCGCATCCTGCCAGGAGCGCCCGAGCACCCGCACCACGCCGGCATCGGGACGGAGCAGGCCTTCACAGATTTCGATAGTCGTTGTCTTGCCCGCCCCGTTCGGGCCCAGGAGCCCGAAACATTCCCCCGGACGCACTTCCAGGTCGAGCCCGTCAACGGCGCGAACCTCCCCGTAATGCTTGCGGAGGCCGTCGAGGAAGAGGGCTGGGGAGGGGGAGGGACCCATGCGCGGTGATTCGGTCACACCCGCGCGTTCTGGCAGATGCGCCAGTATCGCACGAGCCCTCGCGAGTCGTCAAAGACCCGCACGGTTGGATCGCGGAGGGCTCGTTCCCGCGGCTCGAGCTTCAAGTCGAGATGCGGCCGGCTGCCATCGCCGAAGTGCAGCGCCCGGGCCGGCGCCCCGACCCGCTGCCGTAGCGCCTCGAGCTCCGCCACGTTGTTGTCGCTGGACAGCACGTGCGACCACCCGGGCGCCATCAGGTTCACGCGGTCCATGAGCAGCATGGCAGGGAGGGTAAGCGGCGCGGGCTGCACCGTCCAGCAGCGGGCGTCACCGACCCTGTGGCCGGCAGGTCGAAGCTGGTATTTTCCGTCTTCACCAGCGTGGTTTTCTCAGCAAGGCAGGGTTTGTGCCCCATACGCAGGCGCAGCTTGATTCGGTTCCGGTACCCGTTCAACCTGGCGAGCGGGTGGTCGCCCGCCACGGTGACGTGGACATCCTGCTCATCACCCGCGGGTCGCCGGAGGGCGCCCGCCGACTGGCGGAGCAGGTGGCTCTGCGCGCCATGCGGGACACACCTTTTCGGACTCCGGCGTACGTCGCGACCGACGCCGAGGACACCCGGGTCTTCATCGCCCGCTCTTCGGGTGCCGCGATCGGTCTCGCGGTGCTGCGGCCGCGGCGGCGCTGGGCCTGGTGGGCGTGGGATGACTACGATGCCGAGCGCCGTCCCGCGACGGGGGTCGCCCCGTTCACCACCTGGACAGTCGAGACGATCTGGACCCACCCCTCCTGCCAATCGAGGGGGCTCGCCCGCGCCCTGGTTGAAGAGGCAAGCGCCGAGGTGGAGCAGCCGGTCACCTCGTTCGGCTGGCGGCGCCCCTTCACTCCTTCGGGTGAAGCGTTCGTGCGGCACCTCTGTCCCGAAGGTTTCTGGGTGCCGGACGAGGGTTGATCACTCGCCGTGCGTCCTGAGCTCGGCGCCGTGGCGCCGAAACAGGTCCCACAACTCGCCCCAGCTGGTCGGTGATGCGCCGTTCTCCATGTTGGCCCGCCCCACCTCGAACAACCGTCGCCACTGCGTGAAGAGGGTGCGATAGGCGCCCCACAGCCCATTGCGGGGGTCGTAGATGCTGGTGGCCTCGGCGGTGGCACCGTTCAATTCCACCACTTTGAAGCTCCTGCCCTGGCGGAACTCAGCGACCGATGAGGTCCGGATGTCGTAGCGTCCGAACCAGAATCCGGGAAACCCTCGACTCAATCGATCGATCGTCTCCTCGAGTGCCGGGGTCTTCGCCCAGCCGCCGTCGAAGAACGCCGCCCCGCGACAATGCGTACCCAGCTCCACCAGGGGAACCACCTCCCCGGGCGCCGGAACCCAATCGAGGCGGGCCCCGTGCCGGCGAAGGTGGAATCGCGCCATGGTCACCGCGCGGGCGTCGCCGAGAATCAGGCGTTCCAGCGACGACTGCCCGTCTCCCGTGACCTGTGGAAACCGCTTCTCCGTGATGGAGAAGATGCGCCCAGAGGCCTCCGAGGGATGCCGGATGTAGAAGACGCCAAACTCCTCTCCGTGGGCGTAGGCCTGAACGATGATGTCTCCCCGGGCCCGCTGCAGGTAGTCGCGTACGGCCGTCTCCGATCGGACGATGGCCACGCCGGAGCCGCGCTCCCCCACATCTGGCTTGAGGACGATGGGCCAGTCGAGGCCGTGGCGCTCCCGGAATTCCAGCGCCGCCCCCGTCCGCTCGGCGGGAGAGAGCCGCGACGGGATGAGCTGGTGCTCCGCAACGAGGTGCGGGTGGTCCGCCAGGCCGCGCAGGATGCCGCTCTTTGATTCACCGACGAAGCCGCCGCCCGGAATGGCGGGATTGGCCGCCGTGAAGGTCCGAAGGCCACGGTGTCGAGCCGCAAGCCACAGGATGTACGCCACGACCGGAGGATAGAACGCCCAGCGGGGCCAGAACTCCCATCGAGTAAGCCGGAGCCAGCGCGAGTACAGCAGCCGGCGGCCCCGCCAAGTCGCGAGGGCGACGGTGAGCTTCAGTAATACCAGCAGGAGCAGCCCCGAGACCAGCAGGTAGAGGCCGGTGCGCGCTCTCAGCACGCTCACGGCGTGCTGGGTCGCCTCCCCGAAGCCCGCCGAGGCGCCGACCAGGAGCGGGGTCCAGAGGGCGCATGCGACCAGGAAGTAGAGCGCGAAGCGCGGAAAGCTGGTGCGGAGCATCCCCGCCGCGAGGTAGGTCGGCAGGCGGGTCCCCGGCATGACTCGAGTGAGGAGCACCAGCGCGGCTCCCCGGCGCTCGAGCCAGCGGGAGCTCCACTCCACGGCCTCCGGCGGAAGCAGCCACTTGAGCGGCGCCCGGTGGAGGGCCGCCCGCCCCATCACGCGACCGGCGAGGAACAGCAGCAGGTCACCGACGTAGATGCCCGCGAAGCAGGCCAGCACCGCCGCGGCGAACCCCAGGTTGCCCCGCGCGACCATGAGGCCGGCCGTGATGCACGCCAGATCTTCGCTCACCAGCGTCGCACCCGCGAGGACGAGCAGGAGAATCACCGCGGCGAGCCCCTCGGTGCGCGGGAGTGCCGTAGGGTCGAACGGCTTGGCGGCCTGCGCCAGGCGGGCCGGATCGGCGGAGGACCGGGTGCGGGCGAGGCCGCGGTCGACCCGCTCCACGAAGTCCCGGATCGGCGCGGCGACCCGTTCCGGGTGCATGAAGGTGGTGAAGTGATCGCCATCGTCCATCACCAGCTCGCTCTGCGGGACGATCCGCGCATGCTCGTAAGCGATGGCGGGGTTGACCAGGACATCGCGCTGGCCCTGGAGGATGAGCATCGGACCCTGATAGCGCGTCAGAATCCCGCGCAGCGGCCGCTGGTCGGTGTCGTAGAAGTTCCGCGCGTAGGGGATGTCCATGACGGCATCGTCAAGCCACCCGAAGTGCGGCGTGCCCTCCCGGAGCAGCCACAGGCCTGCCAGCTGCACGCCGTGGACGAGGTGATTCAGGTAGTAGTCGCCGAAAAGCTCGTACTCCTGAGCGCCGATGGCGGAGAGCAGGGTGATCGAACGGACCCGGTCGGGCGCGAGTCCCGCGAGTTGCAGGACCACGCCGCCACCCATGCTGTAGCCCACAAGATGGACCTTCCGGATGTGCAGGCTGTCCAGCCACTCGAGGAGGTACCGCGCGTGGGCCCGGTTCGAGTAGTCCGGCACGGCCCGGCTCGACCCGCCGAAGCCGGGAAGGTCGGGGGCGAGGGTGTGGAAGTCGTTCCCCAGAAGCTCCGCGACACCCCCCACCTCGCGGTTGCTGCCCGGGCTTCCATGCACCACGACGATCACGGGGAGCGTGTCGCCCCCTGGGGGTTCATACTCGAGATAGGCAAGACGTACCGGGGCCGCGAGCTGCCGCTCCCCGTCGATGGCGGAAACGGTAACGGCGCGCTCGTCCGGCTCGAGCGCCGGACGATAGGGGTCAAGCCACCGAACCACGTCGGATGCGAGGAGCAGCGCGAGATAACCGAGGACCACCCACCACCACCAGCGCCGATATCCGGCGGTGGCTCGGGGAGATGCCGGCGCGCTCAACGCGAGAGGGAGTGAGGCTGTGGCTGACGCGCGGCCAGGGTTACCGGAGTAAGCTCCTCGCCGCGGCAGGGGGCGTCCGGCACGTGCCGCATCGCTATCCCAAAGCGGGAGACCCGCACCGCGGTGAAGCTCCTGGTCTCGGCATCTGTGCGGTGCATGCAGATCGAGCGAGCCCCGCGCTCGGGACGGTGACTACGGTGCAGCGCGATCAGCGTGTCCGGCGTCACCGGAACGAGCGCGCCGAACTCGGCCTCGCGCGCGGCCCGCACCTCCGGCTCGGCGCTTGCCGAACTCGTGAGGACCAGGCCCGGGGCCCGGTGCGTGGCGGAAACGAGCTGGTTCCCGTCCCAGAGGAGGAGGTGAACGGCCGAACCGGGATCGAGGGCGACCAGGCTGAACGGCTGGTAGCCGCCGATCGCTCGGCGGGCCAGAGCCTCACAGGCCTCCGGGGCCGTGGCATGTGAGATAATGTCGGGAATGATGTGACCCCGGCTGACGTGCTCCCGAGGCCGGACGTAGTCCGGTACTTCGTAGCGGTTGAGCAGCCCAAGCGTAAGCCCGAACTCGTTGACCGCGAGCCACGTCCCGCCAGACTCCCCGTCTTCCGGCGCGATGTAGCGGGTGCCCTGCGCTACCCCGATAGTCGGAGAGCGGGCCGGCGCACGGGTGCGACGCTCGTCGCGGTTGAAGCAGAGAGTGTAGCCGCCTGCCTCGGGGACCCAACTTACTGTGCACATGCCGCGGGCCGCCGGCTCGAAGCCAGCGTGGAAGGTGCAACCCCGAACTCGGCCCCCGCCTCGACGCCCTCCAGCTTGAGCGCCTCCTTGATCAGGGCAAAGTGATGGACGGTATGGCTCACCAGGAATTGGAGCTCCCGCTTGACGGAGGAGCGACTCCAGTCGGGCTCGCCATCCCGGTCGGTTACACTGCGCAGGGTGACGCGCAAGTCTCGGTCCCCGAGGTCGGAGGGAAGCCGTCCGATGTCCGCGATGAGTCCCAGGGCTGCGGAGACGGCCAGGCGGCGCTCCTGCTCGAGCGGCGTCCCGCGGCGGCGCCGATCATAGTCGATTGCCCCCTGCGGAAGCCCGGCGAGGAAGGCATGATAGTGATCGAAGACATGCCGGAAGTGCGCGCCGACCGGAGAGCGTCCGTCGCGGGCGCCGCCGGCGGCGTAGATCCGGTCGTCCAATCGATTGAGGACCTCGACCGCCTGATTGAGCACGATCAGGTTGCCTTCGACTGCCTCCAAACGTTCGCTCATCCCGGCTCCGTGACGACAGGGGTGAATTGTGAGGATACGGCCTGGTGCAGCCGCTCTGCCAGCCGCTTCCGATCCCGCTCGGCGATGGGGCGTGGACCGTGGCGCACCGTCGCCTCGATCCAGGGCAACCGGCTCAGATGGAACAGATGGGCGGCGAACGTCATGTCGCCCCACCAGCAGACGGCAAGATGGGCCGGCGGGCTTCCCGGCGGAGTCCGGTAGCTGAGGCTCGCGTAATGGACGGGCCGCGCCGCCCGGGCCGCCGCTTCGAGCAAGGCGGGGCGGAAGGGGAGGACGCGGCTGCCGGCGCTGCTCGTCGCCTCCGCGAACACGACCACATCGTCGCCCGCCCTCAGGGCCCCACCCAGCTCGTTGACGGCGCGCACCGCGTCCCGCTTGCTCGTCCGGTCGACGAAGATGGTCCCCACCAGCGCGGCGAGAAACCCGACGACGGGCCAGCCCCGGACCTCACGCTTGGCTACGAACCGGGCCGGAGAAAGCGCGGCATACACCACGATGTCGAGGTACCCCAGGTGATTCGAGACCAGGTAGAAGGGGCTCGCCGGCGGCTCCCCTTCGACCACGGTGCGCACGGCGAGGAGCCGGAGTACGCCGCGCGCCCAGACCCGAAACGCCACGCGGCGGGCGGCACGGCGCCCCCGCGGGAGCGGGAACAGAAGCACCGTCCCGCCCGCGCACAGCACGAACCCTGTACAGGTCCACAGCGCCAGGAGCGGCAACCGGACCCAGGCACGGGCCGCGCTCGGTTCAGCGGAAGAAGAAACGGTAGCTGCTGGCGTCGAGACGCGTGACATCGAGCGCAACCAGGAAATCGATGGTCTTGAACTGCCGATCCAGCGCGGGTGGGCCGAGCGCCTTGGCGCCCAGGTTGAGGTAGCTCTGAAAGAGGGGCGGAATGTGGACCGGGATGGCTTCGATGCTCCCTTGGGTGGAGCACTCGAAGCCCGGGAGCGGCCCCGCGCGTAGTTCGGGGTCCACATGCCCTTCCCGCTCAAGAAATGCGAAGGTGGCCAGGCCGAGGGCCGGGTCCTGCGAGGTGAGCGAGCAGCACCCGAACAGATGGCGCTTGCGGTTCTTCCGGAGATAGCTGGCGAGCCCGCGCCAGAGCAGGTTGAGGACCCTCCCGTTACGGTGCTCGCGGGCCACGCAGGCCCGCCCGACCTCGACCGAGTCCCGGAGGAACGCCTTCGGAAGCGATCCGAGATCGAACTCGCCGGCAGAATAGAACCCGCGTGATCGTTCGGCCATCTCCACGGTCTGCAGACGGTAGGTGCCCACCACCTCGCCCGCGGGCTCGGTGGCGATGAGCAGGTGGTGAAAATGGGGGTCGAGGTCGTCATGATCCCGGCCGGTCTGAAAGGCGCTCTCGAGTCCCTCGCCGAGTTCCAGATTGAACACCTCGAACCGCAGCCGCTGGATCTGATCCAGGTCGGCAACGCTGCGGGCAAACCGCACCGTGTAGCGTCCGGCCCGCACCTCGTCCCCCGGCAGGAACTCGGGAAAGCCGGGGTAGGGGACACCGAGTTCGCGGGCAGCGAATTCGGTTTCGGCGCCCAGACGGGCGGGATCGGTGCTTCCGGTCATAGAAGTCCCCTCGAGGCGGGGGAGCGATACACAACGAGACCGCCCGACGTTCGGTTCCTCCGGAAGGAAGAGGGGCCGAATCGGGGTCTGCGCTGCGTGGGAGTTGCCAGATGGCGAGCTGCTAATTTTGGCCATGGGGGCTACGGCCGCTAGGGCATCGATCCAGGACCGGCATTGCCATCGTGGCCATGAACTTGCACCTTGGGCAGGCCCGGGACCCGAGCATCTCCCAACCCGAAGGTTTGAGAGGTAACCCATTTGCAATCAGAAGCTTATGAGGCGTGGGCTTGATGCATAGCCCGCGCTTTGGACACCGAGGGTCCACCCTGGGGGGACAACCTCCGCGCCTCTGGTTGCTGCTCGTTCTGACCCTGGCCCCGGCGCGCGCCGTCGCGCAGGTTCCGTCGAAGATCGTTCCCGAACGGCCCAAGGCGACGCTCGATCTGGACCGGGCGAGGCTGGCGCGGCTCGCGAGGCCCATTGTGGCGGGGGAGAGCGTCCGTGGGGAGCTGTCGCTGCGGGATCCGGTCCTGGCGGCGGACCAGTCTCCCTACGAAGTGTGGTCGTACCGGGGCAAGGCCGGCGAGGTGCTCTCGGTACTCATGCGGTCGATCCGGGTTGACGCTTACGTCCTGGTGCTTCGCGCCAACGCCGGTGCCCTGGAGATGGTCGGAGAGGACGATGACGGTCTGGGCGCCGGCACCAGCGACGCCGGGCTCAGGATTCGACTGCCCGCCGACGGGGAGTATTTCATCCTTGCCAACGCGTCCAGCAGCCTGGGCCGGGCCTACTTCTACGGGCCGTACCAGCTGGAGGTCGTCTCTTCGCTTCCCCAGGCCACGCCGCGATGGTCCGAGCTTTATCCCGGCGGGGGAAACCCGCGGGACGGCTACGCGGTCGTGGTCGGCATCTCGGACTATCCTGGTGAGGACGAGGACTTGACGGGGCCGCGGCAGGATGCTGAGCTCTTCCGGCAGATGCTGATCTTTCAGTGGGGATTCAAACCCGAGAACGTCCTCACGCTCACGGACCGCAACGGGACGCGAGACCAGATCATCAACGGCTTCCGTCGCTTTCTCTCGCAGGCGGGGCCGGAGGGGAGGGCCGTCTTCTATTTCTCGGGTAACGGCACCGAGGTCGAGGAAGCCGCCCCCGAGAGCGGCGCGGAACGCCGAAGCGCGGGGACCGAGGCGCTCTACGTCTGGAGCGACGACGCCAGCGAGAAAGGCTCCGTCGTCCTGAGCGACGAGCTCTCCGCTCTCGCGGGTGACCTGCGAGCCGGCCGCGTCCTGCTGGTTCTCGACGCATCGTTTTCCGGCATCGGGAGCCGCGGTGAGAGCCCGCGTGGCGCGCCCAAGCTGGCCCGAATCCGCGACCTTCGCGGCTGGCTGGCGCCGCCCTCGACGTACCTCGATACCCGCGGGGTAGCGGCCGATCCACCGGGCAACCAGGTCTGGCTGCTCGCTTCAGGGAACAAGGAGGTGGCCTGGACGGCCACCGGCTGGCCGGAACGGGGAGGGATCGCGAGCGTCTTCACCTATTTCCTGGTTGACGCGATGAAGAACTCCACCACCGGCACCACGCTTCAGGCGTTGATGGCGGGCGTCCGGGACCGCACCGACGACTTCAGTCGCACCAGTTTCGGGCGGACCCAGACGCCGCAGGCGGCCGGCTCGCACCTGGGCGATCTCCTCCCCGCCTTCCTGGGGCCGTAACCGGCCGACTGCTTGCGGTCCTCAGGGAAAGACCGATCTTGAATCCGGAGACCTCGCGGCGACCATGACGGACACTCTCATCGGCTGGCTGGGCGGCGCCGGGACCTGGGCCTGGCACGTGAGCGCGTGGCTGCTCCTGGCCGTCAACCTCGGCGCCCTGGGCATCGTGGTGATCACCCGAAGCCGAGCCCTGGTTGATCGGTGGACCGGCCGGTGGTTGGCCGCCAACCTGGGGCTGCTCGGATTCGGCCTCGGCGTCCCGGCGGTCACGGGGCTCCTCCGTCTTGCGCTCAACGCACTCCCATCGTTGGGTGTGGCGCAGCAGCACCTCCCCAAGTAGGCCCCTCCTTTCCACAGCGATTATGTTGGGGTCCATGGACCGCTCCGTGGATCAATTCGTTCTCGAGACGGCGGAGGGCCGTCGCCGCTACGCGCTGCCTGCGGGCGCCATGCGGATCGCGGAGGAGTTGACCGCGGCGGCCCTGGCGCTGCTGTTCCCGCACTTTGCGACCGCCGATCGTCGGTCCGCCGCTGACGTGGAGGACGAGCTCTATGCCATGCGGCGCACGGTGGAAGGCTTCCTGCTGGCCGAGCGACACGATCCGGCATGGGTGCACGAAGTCGGCTCGGCCTTCGGAAGCGCGTTGCCGCCGCTTCGCGAAGCCCTTGCCCTCGATGCACGCGCCATCTGCGAGGCCGATCCGGCCGCCCGCGACCTGGACGAGGTCATCCTCGGCTACCCGGGGTTCTTCGCCATCGCGTGCTATCGGATCGCGCATGCGCTCCGTGGCTTGGGCGCGGGGCTGCTCCCCCGGCTCATCACGGAGTTTGCCCATCGGGAGACGGGCATCGACATCCATCCTGGCGCCGTGATCGGCGGCTCCCTCGCGATCGATCACGGGACCGGCATCGTGATCGGTGAGACCACGGTGATCGGCCAGCGCGTGCGGCTGTACCAGGGCGTGACCCTGGGCGCCCTCAGCGTGCGGAAGGAGCTGGCCCGGCACAAGCGTCATCCCACCATCGAGGATGACGTGGTGATCTATGCCAACGCCACGATCCTCGGTGGCGACACGGTCATTGGCGCGGGAAGCATCATCGGCGGGAACGTCTGGCTGACCCACAGCATTCCCGCCGGGTCGGTGGTCACGCACGGCGCCACCGTCGAGCGCCCCCGCGAGGCCGACGAAGCGCTCATGGAGTACAACATCTAGCACGATCCGACGAGGGACCACATGCGAGCGGCCACGATTCTGGAGACGATCGGTCAGACCCCCCACGTGCGCATCAACCGGCTCTTCGACCAGCGCGCCGAGGTCTGGCTCAAGCTGGAGCGGGCCAACCCCGGCGGGAGCATCAAGGACCGGATCGGCCTCGCCATGATCGAGGACGCGGAGCGGCGGGGCGTGCTCAAGAAGGAGGTCACGATCATCGAGCCGACCAGCGGCAACACCGGGATCGGTCTGGCGATGGTCGCCGCGGTGAAAGGCTATCGCCTGATCCTGGTCATGCCGGAGTCGATGTCCGTCGAGCGGCGCCGGATCCTGGCCGCCTACGGCGCGGAGCTCGATCTCACTCCCCGGGAGAAAGGGATGAAGGGGGCCATCGAGCGGGCGCGGGAGCTGCAGGCGAGCATCCCGGGGAGCTGGATTCCGCAGCAGTTCGAGAACCCCGCTAATATCGAGATCCACCGGCGTACCACCGCGCGCGAGATTCTCGCCGACTTTCCCGAGGGCCTGGACTACCTCATTACCGGCGTGGGCACCGGCGGCCACATTACCGGCGTGAGCGAAGTCCTGAAGGAACGGTTCCCCAAGCTCAAGACCTTTGCCGTCGAGCCGGTCAAGTCCGCGGTCATCTCCGGAGGGAGCCCCAGCCCGCACCGGATTCAGGGGATCGGGGCCGGGTTCATCCCTGCCAACCTGCACACGGCGACACTCGACGGGACGATTCAGGTCACGGAGGAGGAGGCGTTCGGCTACGCCGCCCGGGCGGCCCGGGAGGAAGCCATCTTCGTGGGGCCTTCCTCCGGCGCCACGCTTGCCGCGGTGGCGAAGAAGCTCCCCGAGATCCCGGCCGGCAGCCGGGTGCTCGCCTTCTGCTACGACACGGGCGAGCGGTACCTCTCGGTTGAGGGGCTCTTCGGGTGAGCGCCTAGCAGATTCTCGGCAGCTGGTCCCCGGGGAGCATGTCCACTACGCGGGTTCCGCCGATCGCGGTGTCGAGCACGACGTAGCCGGGGTGATCCTTCACCACCTGTCCCAGCAGGACCGCATCCCGTCCCAGCGGATGCCCGCGGAGCGCGGCCAGCGCCGCGTCGCCCAGCTCCGGCCGCACAATGGCGACGAGCACGCCTTCATTGGCGACGTAGAGCGGGTCGAGTCCGAGCATTTCGCAGGCCGCGGCCACGTTGCCCGGCACGAGGAGGCTGCTTTCGTCGAGCCGCATGCCGGCTCCCGACGCCTGTGCGATCTCGTTGAGCGCGCTGGCGACGCCGCCGCGGGTGGGGTCGCGGAGCGTGACGAGGCCCGGCCCGCAGCGCTCCTTGAGGCGTTCCACCAGGGGCACGAGGCAGGCCGTGTCGCTCTCGATGCTGGACTCGAAGGCAAGGCCCTCCCGCGCCGCCATTATGGCCATGCCATGCCGGCCGATGGCTCCGCTCACCAGGATGAGATCGCCGGGCCGGGCCTGGTCCGGCGCGGGATGCGGGCCGGGCTCCAGCAGGCCGATTCCGGTCGTGTTCACGAACAGCCCGTCGGCCTTTCCCCGCTCGACGACCTTGGTGTCGCCCGTAACCAGCGGCACCCCGGCCTCCCGTGCTGCCCCGGCCATCGACCGCACTACCCGGTCCAGGGTGTCGAGCGGCAACCCTTCCTCCAGGACGAACCCCGCCGTGAGGTAGAGCGGGCGGGCGCCCATCATCGCCACGTCGTTGAGCGTGCCGTGCACCGCGAGCAGCCCGATATCCCCGCCCGGGAACTCCAGCGGGTGCACCACGAAGGTGTCGGTGGACACCACGATTTCGCGGTCAGCCAGAGGCAGGACGGCCCCGTCGCCCAATTGCCCGAGGTATGGGTTGCCGAGGTGGGGCAGAAATCGCTCGCGGAGCAACGCCGCGCTCATCTTGCCGCCGGAGCCGTGGCCCAGCTGGATCCGTTCGCTGTCCGTGAGCGGAACCGGGCAGCTGACTCCGCCGATATCGACGCCTGTCATGATTGTGTGCTCCGGCCGGCCGGTTCGCGGAACCGGGCATAGTTGTAGTAGGCCGCGCAGGCTCCCTCGGACGAGACCATGGGCGCGCCCAGCGGATGCTCCGGCGTGCACCGCGTTCCGAAGGCCGGGCACTGGGTTGGCTTGAGGTTCCCCCGCAGCACATCTCCGGCCCGGCATTCGGCCGGCTCCGCCACGGTGAGCGCGCCGAGCCCGAAGCGCACCTCCGCGTCGAAGTCCGCGTATTCCTCTCGCAGGGCCAGCCCGCTTGCGGGTATCGCGCCGATGCCCCGCCACTGTCGGTCCGTGAGGCGGAACACCTTGCGGACCAGCTCCTGGGCCGGCCGCGTGCCCTCGCGGGTCACCGAGCGGACGTACTGGTTCTCCACTTCGTGGCGGCCCTGTTCCAGCTGGCGCACGGCGATGAAGATGCCCTCCAGAATGTCGAGCGGTTCGAACCCCGTCACCACGATCGGGACTTTATAGCGCGCGGCAATGGGCTCGTACTCCTCCCATCCCATGACCGAGCAGACGTGTCCGGCCGCCAGGAAGCCCTGCACGCGGTTGTCCGGCGCCTCGAGAAGCGCCGTCATGGCCGGCGGCACGGTCACGTGGGAGACCAGGATGCTGAAGTTCGGGACGCGAAGCTCCCGGGCACGCCACACCGCCATCGCGTTGGCCGGCGCGGTGGTTTCGAAGCCCACGGCGAAGAAGACCACCTGCTTTTCGGGGCTCCGGATGGCCAGCTCCAGCGCGTCGAGCGGGGAATAGACGACGCGGATATCGCCGCCCCGCGCACGAATCTGCAGCAGGTCGCATTCCGATCCCGGCACCCGGAGCATGTCGCCGAACGAGGTGAAGATCACCCCGGGGTTCGCGGCCAGGGCCAGCGCCTTGTCGATCTGCTCGAGCGGAGTCACGCACACCGGGCAGCCCGGCCCGTGGATCATCTCCACCGCGCCCTCGAGCAGGGCGTCGAGGCCCTGCCGGACGATGGTGTGCGTCTGTCCGCCACAAACTTCCATGAGCGTCCACGGCCGCCGCGCCGTCTCGCGAATCCGGCCGATCAGGGCCCGGGCCACGGCGCCATCGCGGTACTCGGTGAGGTACCTCATGGCGTCCCTCCGTCCGCTGCCCTGGCCAGGCTCTGCTCGGCCACCTCCCGCATCCAGTCCAGTTCCTCGAGCTGGCTCATCTCCTTCAGGGCCTCGAAGGTCCGCCGCGCCTCCTCCTCGTCCACGCGGCTGATCGCAAACCCGACATGCACCACGACGTAGTCACCCGGCTTGATCTCAGGGGCAACGTAGGCGAGGCAGACCTCGCGGCGCACCCCGCCGAAATCGACAGCCCCCATCAGCAGGCCGCGGTCATCGTGAATCTCGAGGACGCGGCCGGGAATGCCCAGACACATCGGTCACCTCCGGAGGGAAAGGATCGCCGCGGCCATCGCGGCCTGCCCGTAACTGATCGCCCCGTCATTCGGTGGAAGGCGGAG
>Ga0335077_10004243_pt1 | contig 17467 bp, 14 predicted proteins | sample Lox_Sample_31_FD_207151 | JGI IMG/M metagenome (GOLD analysis project Ga0335077, IMG submission 207151) | Soil microbial communities from Loxahatchee National Wildlife Refuge, Florida, United States - Lox_Sample_3.1 | ecosystem: Environmental > Terrestrial > Soil > Wetlands | place: USA... | reverse complement strand
GGACGTGCTTCAGCGGAGCGTTGCCAGAGGACGCCTCCGCGCGACTTAGATAGCGATCGACGTTGATGTGGTCCAACGCGAGATTGAAGGTGAGCGCTCTCGTATCTAGAGGGGCGACTGCCGCGTCGCCGCGCAAAGTCGACTCATCGAGCTGTACGACGAGCTTCGTGGCTCGCACAGCATTGCCGCCGTACTCGAAAGCGCCGCTCGCGGCGAACTTGGCTAGCGCCGCAGGGTCCCGAGTCTCGGGTGCCTCGATGCGCAGCTGCGCCATGAGTCCACGCAACAATACCGGATCGAGCCTGAGTCCGCCGCTGATGACGGGCGCGTCGACAATTTGCCGTCCGTGCAGGCTGCCCGTTAGATGTGCCGATGCCACCTGGCTGGTGAAGCTCGGGACTGCCAAGGTCTGGGCGCCAAGATCGATGCTAATGTTCGGGACACTGAACTTCCAGGAGTACGCCGCCGCGTCGGGCTTCGCCCGAGTGATGGCTTCGAGCTCCACCGCAGCGAAACGGTATTGCTTCTTTGCAGGATCCGCGCTCACAGCGAAATGTCCGGCGAATTGGATAGGCTGCGCGCTGGGACTCGTAGTGAGATTGAGCTGCAAACTTACCGGAACCGTAGCACCCCAAGTCACACCACCCACCTCGAGGTTGACGTGATCGGCAGTCGTGTCCTGATAACTGACACGGCTGTCCTTGATGATGATGCCGCTGATGCCCCGCAGGCTCCCGGTGCGTGAAGAATCGGGAGAGGATGGTCCACCCGAGCCGTTGCCGCCAATGTCCTGCCAATTACCTTTGCCCGCTGCGTTCTTGCGCAGCCGCAGGTCCAGACCTTCGATCTCGATGCGTCCGATTTGCAATTGCTTGTGCAGCAGCGGCAGCAGCTTCACACGGAAGGCAGCGTGCTGGACCGAGGCGAAAGGCTCAGCGCCGAAGCCCGGCGGATTTCCCAAGCTCGCCGGTCCAAGCTCCAGCGCGATCCAGGGAAACACGGAGAGCTCGAGGTCGCCGGGAAGGTCGAGCTCGCGGCCGGTTGAGCCTTTCACCGCCTGCTCGATGCGCCCCTTGTATTCGTTAGGGTTTACGAACAGCCAGACCGCGAGCAGTGCGACCACCACCAAGCCGGCGAGGCCGCCGAGCGTCATACCCAGGATCCTCAGCGCCCGCATCTGCATCGCCTCGCGCCCACCGTACCCTAAATCCTACCGCCCGCGCCGAGTTCCCGCGCATGAAATACAAGATCAAGCACACGCTGAAGCCGTGCAATCGCTCGGGGGGATCATCGTGAACGCCAATCCAAACAGAGCGACGAACGGGCGGCGCGTGCTTGTGGGTGGACTCTCCGCGGTCCTGCTTCTTGCCGTGCTGACCGCACGCGCGAGCGCACAGGTGCCCGCGCCGCTCATTCTAAAAGTCATCACCGTTAGCGAAGCCAGTCTGTACCCCAACGTGACCGTGGTAATGGGCAAGTCGGACGCCGCCTTGATCGATGTCCCGTTCAAGCGCTCGGACGCACACCGGGTGATCGCGGATATCCTCGAGACCGGCAAGACTCTCAAGTATGTGTACATCACCCACGATCACCCGGACCATTTCATGAGCCTCGAGGTACTCGCAGATGCGTTTCCGGATGCCAAGCTGATTACGGCGCCGACCGTCGTCGCGGATATCTGGCGTTCGCTGCCAAGCAAGCTCAAACGTTGGCGGCCGATGCTCGGCGCCAACGGTTCCCGCCGTCCGGTCGTGCCCGTCGCGGGGAGCAGCCCGCATTTCAGCTCGAGGGGCAGGACCTACAGATCCTGGGCCCGATGCAGGGAGATCACGTACACAATTGGCCCGCTGAATCACCGAGAAGTGCCCAGATACGATTCGACCGGACTCGTTGCTCGAATCCTTAATTCGCATTATCTTGTAGGTACGGAATCTGGATAGAGGTGACTCAACACCTCCCGCGCGCTGGCCGCCACGATCGGTAACAGTGCAGCGGCAGTCGTGTCCGTATTTGAGCTGCCCGCGCCCGCCGCACGGGCAATGGCCCACACTGATTGCAGCTGCGCCCGCCTCATATGCACAGCCTCGTCAACCGTCTCCTGCCAATGCACCGGTGCGAGGCCGGCAACAAAGTCACCGCGTCCGCGTCCAAAATGCGCGACTGCCAGATACCTCATCAACGCAGCGGCGAGACGACTTTCGAGAAACTCGGCTGACCATCGAACGGTTCCATCCTGCGAGCCGCGTGCGAGGTTGTATGCCCTTGCAATACCGCGTGCCCCGAACGCACCTAGCACGCCACCGATCAACGCACCTGCGCCAAAAGTGAGGCCTCCGGCGCCGAGGTCGGCTGCCAAACCGCCCACTGCGCCGGAGACGAGGCCACCAATCACACTTGCCTTGTCCGCATCCGCGGGGCGGCGTACCGAGAACTGCTGCTCAAGCCGCTGCAGCACTTCCTCCGTGGCGCTACCTGAAAGGCCGTGCAGAAGCACGAGTTCCTTGGTCGCCGCACGCACCTGTGCGTCGAGGCGACTAGCAAGCACGCTTTGTGCGCGTTGCAGGTCAGCGGCGTCTCCCTCGACGCCCCCGGTTAGCGCCCCGATCCAAGCTCGAGCCTTACCTCGCAAATCCAGAGCGACGATCGGTTCACTGTCGTTTGCGATAACTGCGACTTGATGCGCCAGCGTGTACATCGAATGCTCGAAAACCGTGAGGTTGCGTTGTTTCCAGGCTTCTCGGAGCCTCTCAAAGGGCGCCTGCTTGCTCGTTTGCAGCACGCGTTGCACGTGATCCAGCAGCGTGCCCTCCTGCACCCAGCAACGCGCGAAGGCGTCAAACGGAAGCACCGCATGAACGCACGGATAGTGCGCCGCCTGGGCTTCCCACTGCTTCAATTCTGTCTCGAAGTGCGCACTATCGCGTGGTGGTCCAAGCTGGTTGAGCAGCAAGATAGCTGGCTTTCCCAACCACTCTAGAATCTGCATCTCAATATCGACGTACGCAGTTGCAGATGGCTGCTCGCTAGCGTTCGCCACATAGAGGATGACATCGCTCGAATCGCGTACCGTGCGCATCGCCTGCTGTCCGCACCAGAACGGTCGGTCGGCAAGACGATCCCAGACTTGCGACAGGAACCAGCCCACGGGCTGGCTGGCTTGTTGGAGCCGCCTGAAGAGACGGGCACTGTCACCGAACCCCGGGGTATCCCACAGCACGAGAGTATCGCCCTCGCGAGATTCAATGAGCACGTCACTTTCGGCCAGATCGGTAACATGCGGTCGGTCGCCGACATCGCCGATGTCGCGGCGCAACAGGGTTCGTGCCAAGGTTGTCTTACCGACATTCGTGTGGGAGATGAGGGTCAAGTCCACGCGTGCGGGTATGCTCGTCATGGGATCGCGGACGGTCCGCCTGCGGACCACAGGGAAGCACGCGCCAATTCTTGCGCTTCGGTCGCGGCCGGCGACTCGGGGATGATGTGTGATAAATCCACGAGGCACGCACGCAAACCGTAACCAGCGACAAACTCGGACCACAAGTTGCAACGCTCCCGCAGCCGCCGCTCGAAGGTCGCATCGCCTTGCATTCGTGCGGCATAGGGACCCGTGTCGATGACGATCAGCAACGGTCGCGGGTGTGGCTCTCGCGCGAGCGAGTCGCGCAGGGTGTTAATGACCACGCCATGATTTTCGACCTCCGGCGTTGAAGCCGCGGGCATGAGCAGCACGTTCCAGTCTGTCGTGTAGGGGTCGATCCGCGTCAGCGTGGCACGCAATGCATCCTCCTCCCCATAGCGGACCAGTGCCCGCATTTCTACTTTGATGATCGCGCCGAGCGTTGCTGCGAGCAGTGTCTGCAATCCGGTAATGGACGCCGGACTCGGCTCATATGCGAAGCAGACAACGCCGACGCTCTGGCGTATGGCGTACCCCGCGGCGCCCGCAACCACGGCACGCCCGTAGCCGATGAGCGCAGCCGGCAAAGGCGGATTGCGCGACAGGCGCCAGAGTTTAAAGCCCGACATGCAAGCCAAGATCAGCCGCGGCACAATGATGTACAACATGGCTGTGAGCGCTATGAGATGGATCCAGCTTGCCGCCTCGCCGCCTCCTGACACGTCGGTCCAGCGCAATGCGTTGACGGCGCTGATCGACGGCAATCCAATTCCCGAAAGCATCGCGCCAGGACCGTACAGCACGGCAAGCAGAGCGTGCACTGATTTTGGGCTGAGGAACGTGCTCTCCCAGCCGGCCTCGTAGCGCAACACGATGCCACGCAGGTAAAGCCCTGTGATCAGGCCTGCCGCCACCAAGGCCGCTGCGCAATGCATCAACCGCTGCCCACGCTCCACGAGCAGCGGCTGCTCGATCCGCAGCCACTCGCGGATAAACCGTCGAAGCGCCGTCGCCAATGGGGCATTGATGCTCTTCGACTGCTTCAGCAGACCCTCGATTCGCGTGCCAATCCAACGTTCATAGAAGCGACCAGACCAGGGGGTGCCGCGGGGCGTCGCCCTCCTTCGCTTGATACGCGCCACGACGAGTAGCGCGTAGATAAAGAAATTCCAGGCAAGCAGCCCGATGAGGGGAAATGCCAGGATATTGATCCGACGGCTGCCATCAAGGGTCGACAACGACAGACCCACTATGAAAGCAAGGACCAGGGCCGCTCTGCCGATCCACGTCAGCCCGCCGGCGACTGCCAAAACATAGTCCACGGCCGGTGATCGCAGCCGCACCCGAGCCAGCAGTCGCCCTGCGCGGAAGGCCAACAAGGTCTCATCCTCACGTGCCAGCCCGATGCACGGCTGGATGGCCCGGTCTGTTGGCGTGCTTCGCATAGCCTCCCGCGTCGCCTCGGCACGATCCGCCGCAGGCAGCACATCCCCCCCGCGATCGGACTCCTCGATCGCCTGGATGAGTAGAACGGTGCGCAGTGTTCGGATGTTCATCCAGTCAGCTTGATCTGCGGCATATATGAGGAGTGTCCGATCACTCTGACGCTCCACGGTGAATCCGATTGGGCGGCAGCAGATTTGGAACCAGCGCGCTGGCCAGGAGGCCTCGCGCTGGGGCGATCCGCTGGTACAGACTACAACACCGTCACTGCCTGCGGATCTATCAGCTCCACTGGCGGGTCAGTAAACAGCACGCGCAGCCGCAGTGCGAACCCGTCGAAGGCAGGAAGCGAGCGCTGCTGCTGCAGAACGCGCACGGCGAGCTCCGGATCGTTGGTGATCAGGTTGTCGGCGCCCCGTTCGATCATGCGCAGTATCACTTCGGCTCGGTCCACCGTCCAGACATGTACTTCCTTGCCGACCGCGTGCGCACCGCGAATCATGTCACTGGTTGCCCGGGCCGAGTTCAGACTGAGGAAATCGGTGTCCCCTTGCACAACGTCACCCACCGCGACCGTGACGATTTGCCCGATCCGTACGTGTGGCTCGATCGCCCGCACCTGCCTGAGGGCCGCAGCGTCGAGAGACGTGATGACCACCTGATCGAGAAAGTGTTCTTGCCGCAGCACCTCGAGAACCGCCACCGCCAATTGCGGATCCGGCGCGTTGTACTTGAGCTCCACGTTGAGCTTCATGCGGCCGCGCACTGTGGCGATGACGGCCGCGAGCGTCGGCACGTGCTCGCCGACAAAGGCCGGACCGTACTTGCGTCCGATATCGATTGCTTCCAGATCCTGCATAGTCAGAGCGCCGATCTTGCGCGGATCGTTAGCCATGCGCATGAGGTCACCGTCGTGCAGCACCACGACGGCTCCGTCGCGTGTGCGTTGCACATCGAGCTCGCTGAAGTCCGCGTGAGCGGCGATCGCGGCGCGGAACGCCGCCAGGGTGTTTTCGGGCGCGCGACTCGAATTACCGCGGTGCGCAGTTATCGAGACTTCTGGTGACGCGGTGCTTTGGGCCGCGACCCACCACATGAAGCCGAGTCCGCCTGTGAGCAGGACGCAGGTCGCGAGCAGCACCTGCCACACGGTACGGCGCGCGCTCGAGGCGGTCTCGTTGCTCGGCTGCGCCTGCCGGGCATTGGGGTCGAGCTGCTCCGCATAGATGCGGGTAACGAGAAACTGATGCCCGGCAATGAGCACCGCGTGTAGCACAAAGGTGCCGATAAGTCCGGCGGCGACGAACAGCGTTATGAGTGGGAGTACACGCGCGAAGTCGAGGCCGGCCCAATTGAGGGCCGCGTTTCCAAAGTGATGCAGGAGTCCGCCTGCGATGTGCCCGCACACGCCTAATAGCAACCACCACACCAACACCGGACCGAGGATTGCCAGCAATCGCCCCCGAGTTCGCCGTCTGCTTTCCTGCAACGCTTGGTGCGGCGACACGCGCTCAAACAACAGGATGGGAATCGCCAGGATCCAACGACCCAGCTGCGACACGGCGAGCACGGCGTAGGCCGCACCGAGGCCCCCGGCAATGAGCAGAGCGCGCCGCCACTCCGGGGGCCGTCCGGCCAGGTAGTAGTTGATGTCATGGCTGCGCAGGAGCGCGTTCCATGTGAGCAGCACGGCGACCAGGAAGGGTAGCGCAAGCAGCAGGAGGCGCGTGCAGATATGGGCACTGAGCCGCACGAGTGCCAGCGGGCGGTGGACAACCGCAGCCACGGCGCCAATCATCGGTGCCGGACGGCGTGCGATCGTCTGGCCGGCGATCCAGGTCTGCCCTGCGAACTCGGCGAACAGCGTGGCGCTCATGAGCAGCAACAGCAGCGCCATACAGCCAATACCCTCCGGGGTCAGCAGGAAGCGGGCGATCGCATAGTTGCTGATCGTGGGTTCACCGTAGAGGAGCACCAGACGATGCGCAAGCCAGGTGAGTAATGGTCCGATCAGAGCAAACGAGGCAAGTTGCACCAGCAATTGAAACATCAGCGCCGCTCGCGCCTGGAAACGCAGATCGGCCCAAGCCCGCCGCACGATTCCCCAGTTCATGCTATTTCCTGCCGGGCGCTGACTGCTGGCGAATTTGTGAGGTTCACTGCGCATTACAGGAAATCCCATCCGCTATCGCAAGGACTCCGCGACGTGTCCCCGTGACATCGTCGAGCGGGAATACTCCGCTCATGGCCAACCAACACTCTGGTCATCGGGTGAACCAAATCTTCGCCAGTAGCTTGGAAAGGCGAGCCGCTCCGCGAGAGACTGAAAGGCACGCACGGCTCGCAGGGGTCGCAGCTCCGGCAGCCACAGAGTCTGCCAGATCGGCGGGCGCAGCCCCTGCTGCGCACCGAGGTCTATTGATCGGTTGGCGACCTCGAGGGCGAGATCGATCCGGCCGAGCAGCGTGAACCATTCCACAAAGCCCATAGCTACGGCGCCCCTGCCGACGAGTTCATCAGGCGTTCGACCCAGTAGCTCACAGATGCCACCTACAGCGCGGTGGCGAAAGTCCGATTGACCCAGAGCGCCGTAAACTTGCTGCGCGACGTCTGATGCCTCGAGCGTTTCGGGAAACAGGTGACCGCCGTGACGCGCTGCCGAGCGCAGGTCTCCGGCGCGCATGGCGGCGTGTGTGAACACCAAGGACATCGGCCAGGCGCCCTCCGGAAAACCGAAGCCGATCGCGAGGCGCGCGCACCGGAGCGCCTCCGCATCCATCCCGGCGATGCAGTTCGAGACGGCCAGATTCATGAGCATGCGCGGGTCATCGGGCAGCAATCGAAACGCCTCGCGCATCTCGACGAGCGCGCGCCGGACGTGACCCACTTGATGTAGTACGAAGCCTGCATGAAGAACCCGCGGCATCGCATCCGACGGGTCCAGAACCGAGGCGGTTGAGAACTGGCCTTCGGCCCCCGACCAGTCGCTGCGATGGGCTCGCACGGTACCGAGGACGGCATGAGCGATGGCCAGATCCGATTTGAGGTCCAGGGCGCGCACGGCGAAGCGCTCTACCTCGATCAGCGCTTCCAGCGGGAGGTGTCCGACATTGACGGACAGCAGGTGGGCATCAGCCAGCCATGCCCAGCCGTGTGCAAATTGCGGATCTTGCGCGAGGACTGTCTCGAAGCACTCGATCGCGAGCCGGCAGTTCTGCGCGTCGGGTCGCTGCAGTAGGCGCAGGCCCTGGCGATAGAGCTGGGCCGTTTCCGGATCCATGGGCAACGCCTGGTCGCCTGGGCCGTCGCTTGGAGAGGACGTCGGGAGGAGCCGCACCGTCCCGATGAAGCGATAACCGCGACCGGGAACGGTCTCGATGAAGCGGTTCTCGCCGGGGCTCTCCCCGAGAAGCCGTCGGAGTTTCGCGATGCTTTGACTGAGATTGTTCGGCTCAACGTCCGCGTCGGGCCAAACGCAGTCCATGAGCGTGTCCCGATCGACCAGCGTACCGGGGTTCCGCACCAGATAGACGAGGGTGTCCAAGACGCGCGGTGTGATGGGAAGGGGCCGACCATTGGCTCGCAAGAGCAGCAGCCGGCGTTCAAGATCCAGCCGGAACTCGCCGAACTCGTAGGCCTGTGGACGAACGGCCCATTCGGAACTCTGCGCCCGGGAATTCACGACAATTCACACCCCGCGTCGTAGCCTCTCGGGATCTCGAGATGTTACGCGCACGGCCTTTCAGGAGCGATCACGCAATGCCCACCGAGCTGGCCAGCGAACGCGGCAACAGCAGTCCGCCTGTGCGGGGATGTGTCCGGCTCAGGAAGTTATCCGGCTCCCTCGCAGGAAGCCTGATCGGATGGTTCATGAGCCTGCCGTTTCGCAAGGCCATCTGGCTCGCACCTCTGGCCTGGGCCTTGCACGAGGCGGAGGAGTGGAACATCAACGAGTTCGAGAGTAAGCACTTCGCTGACCCCGGACATTTCGCTCTCGTCGACCATGCGGTTCTCTGGATCGGCCTCGCGCAGGTGGCGTTGAATGGAGCCCTTTGGACTTTCCTGACGGCGTGGCCCAAAGATCCGAAGTTCGCGGCCCTTCTGACCCTACCCTTCTTCGTCTTCTTTTCGTTCGCCAATGCATTGCAGCACATCTACATGACATTCTATTTCCGCGGATACACCCCCGGCATCGCAACAGCAGCATTTCTGGTCGGGCCGGTAGTGGTAGGGCTGACCATCAAGGCAATCCGCGAGCGGCTCATCCCCTGGTGGTACGCGGCATTTCTGTACGCTTTGACCATTCCAACCATGATCTCAGTAGTCCAAGGAATGCAACACACACCGCCGGAGCTCCCACCTATGTTGGTAGCCCTGCAGAAGAACGGCATCCACGTGGCTCGACTCATTCTTGGCCGGCATCCTTGAGGAAGCCCACTCAGAAGCCGCGACGCTCAACTGGAGGATGAGCAGGCCAGCAGAGCTGTCCGTTCCGGCGAACTTGCGAAGAAGCCACAAATCGGCCACGACATGTGAGCTGGGTGGGACCCTTCGCCCGCGGTTACTGCATGAACACAGTCCCCGGGCGAGCAGGCGCGGGTGTCCCACTTACGGTAACAACTATCCGCGACGGGTCGCGCTGAAGGAACAGTAGGAGACGCTCAACCTGTTCCGGCGCTGTACAAACTCCAAGTTGGGAACGGGTCAAGGTTAATCAGAATTTGCCGAGTGCCGACCGCGCGAGGGCAATCGCCTTCGCTTTGGCTTGTTCGGGCGTAAATCCGTAGAGGTGCATGTCCAGTACGGCATTACCCTTCTTCACCTGCAAGGTGTTGGTTACCTGGGACGCGGCAAATACCGCCTCTTCGCCGAGCCCTTCGATGGGCGTGCGAACGATTCCCTTCATGCTTTCGCGTAATGCCTTAGTCTGCTCCCAGGCGCTCGCACTCAAAAAGCCGACCGTAAGTTTCTTGCTGCCGGCGTCCCACTCGCAGAGCGCAGTAACGACATGCTTGCCAGGCATGGCCTTGAGTTCAAGCGTTGCGCTGACTTGCTCCGTGGTGAACAGCGAACACGGGTCGGTAGGTGGATCGAATGCTGCGGCACTCCGAGGCAACACGAACGAGACGAGAGTCGTGATAAGTAGGCCAAGCGCCGTAATCGATGCCGACACCGGTCTCATACGCTCCCCCTCGGCTGAACATCATCGAAGGTGTGCTGCTGTCGCTAAGAGGATAGCTCCTGAGCAGGAGGAGCCACAACTGCCACACGTTTGCTCTGCGCTTTGAAGGTGACCCCGTATGCATGATCCGTCACACGACTCATTTGGAGCACCGAAGCTGCACGTGATAAGAGCGTGATCTAGGTACAGGGCCATCGAAGGTCACCCCGGCCAACAGAGACGCGGACGTCACCAGCGTACTCAAACTCCTCATCGCCGCTGTGAAGGAAATTGAGCGCATGCGGCGCACGGCTCGACTTGGCCGGTGCGCGACTGATTGCTCAGCCGCGCATCGGACTTCGTGTTACACCTCGGTCTGCTCTGCCATATCCAGCGCGTCATCAACATCGATGCCAAGGTACCGCACGGTGCTCTCGAGCTTTGAGTGTCCAAGCTACAATTGCATCGCCGGCAGCCTCGTCCGACGGCAGATCCGGAGTCGCTTTCGTGTGGCGCAACGTATGGCTTCCGTAAAATGCCGCGTTCCACCGTCGCGCTTCCGAGTGAGCAGCTCTCAGGAAATCACCAGCTCTCGGAGAATCCCATCTTCACGCCATCACTGTGGATCGAGACGGGCACGGGGATCCCGGAGCCGGGCTGGAGCACCCTGGATACGATCGTGTGAATGATCCGGCCGTGATCGCCCAGAACGAACATCAAGTCGATCTCCGCACCTAATGTGGCGCCCGGAGGTGGCGGGAAGTGGATCTCGGCACTCCCGGTACAATCCCGATGGACCTTGTACGAGCCCTGCTCGTGAATGTGGAATCCCGTGACCGGATCGGCCGGCCCGGCGAGTGGAGCGCCGCTCGACATCACGAAGTCCACCTGCGTGAGATTTCCCACACCGTCGAAGTGAGTCATCGCTACCCCCTCGCGCGTGATCGGCGGCGCTCCCGGGGGCAGCAGCTGTCCGTCGACTCGAAACGCGTAGTCTCCGAAGAGAGAGGCGTTCGTGCAGCCGTCGTTGTCTCCCGACTGGGCGCGCGCGCCTTCGGAGACTGCGCAAGCGAGTACGAGCAATATGGCAGGTATATACGGTTTCATGATGCCTCCCGTTGCGGTTTACCGTCTGAAATCGGCCTCGAAGAAGCGGCGCCATTTTTTCCCGCTTGATTCCCGTAGACAATGGAGAGAGGCTGTAGATGGTCTGTAGAAGCACTCGGCGGATCGCTCCTTGCCTTGGCCGCGCATTCAATTCGGGCCGTTTGAGCTCGACATCAGCGGGTACAGGCTCTCGCGTGCCGGAAAGCCCGTACGCCTCGAGCGCATCCCGATGGATGTGCTGATTCTGGTGGCTCAGGCAGGCGGACAACTCGTTTCCCGGGAAGAGATCATCCAGCGTTTGTGGGGCAAGGCGGCGTACGTCGATACCGAGAATGGAATCAATACGGCAGTGCGAAAGATACGCCGTGCCCTGGGCGAGGATCCGCAGAGTCCCGAGTACATCGAGACGGTCGTCGGCAAAGGCTACCGCTTCCGCTATGCCGCTGGCGTAGCCGCGAATCCGGTGCGTGTGGATCACCCCGAGCCGCCGCGCCCCATGCTCGCAGTGCTCCCCTTCGAGAACCTGAGTGGGGATGCTGCCGAGGAATATTTCAGCGACGGATTGACGGAGGAAACGATCGCGCGGCTTGGGCAGATGGCTCCTCGAACCCTAGGCGTCATCGCCCGCACTTCTGCGATGGCGTACAAACAGACGCGCAAGACGGTGGCGCAGATTGGCGCCGAGCTCAACGTCCAATACGTGTTGGAAGGCAGCGTGCGACGCGAGAGCGAGCGGGTTCGCATCACGGCGCAACTGATCCGCGTGCAGGACCAGACCCATTTGTGGGCTCAGATGTTTGACACCAAGGTCGACAGCATCCTGGGCGTTCACGGTGAGATGGCTGCAGCGATCGCGGGCCATGTACAGCTGCGACTGACCTCGCAGCAGCAGCGCAGCCTTGAGCGCTCTGGGACAAACAGCGTCGACGCCCATGACGATTATCTGCATGGGCTTTTCCATCTGGCCCGCGTGACTCCCCCCGAGTTGCAGAGGGCGCTCGGCTACTTCCGGCGGGCCACGGAGCGGGATCCCGCGTACACGCTCGCATACCTCGGCATAGCCGATGCGGTCACGCGCCTCCCGATCACCAGCGACGTTCCGGCGGGCGAGGTACGCGAGATCGCCCAATCGGCGATCCTGAAAGCACTCGAGCTGGATTCGGATTCGGCCGAGGCCCGTGCTTCCGATGCCGGCGTCAAATTCTGGCTCGAATGGGACTACACGGGAGCCATCGCCTCGGCGCGGCGAGCCATCGAGCTCAACCCCAATCATGCTCTTGCGCACTTCTATCTCGCACACACGCTCTCGAACATCGGAGAGCATACGGAGGCGCTCGCCGAGATCCGGCGCGCGCTAGCGCTCGATCCTTTCTCACTCCTTACGAACGCAATGTACGGACAATTCCTCTATCACGCTGGGCGGGACGCCGAGTCGGTGGAGCAGCTGGGCAAAACACTCGCGCTCGAGTCGCGGTTCTGGGTGGCACAGATCTGCCTGGCCAAGACCTACGAGCGGCTCGGCCGGTATGCGGATGCGCTCGAGTGTTGCCGCAACGCGTGGGCGTCTTCAGGCGGCAACACCGAAGCGCTCTCGATCGCAGGCTACGTGCATGCCGTAACCGGGGAGCGCGCTCAAGCCGAGCAAAGGATTCACGAGCTCGTTACGCGAAGAAAGGAGCACTATGTCCCCTCTTACAACATCGCGCTCGTTTGTGCTGGCCTCCGGGACCTCGATTCCGCCGTTCATTGGCTCGAGCTCGCGCTCGCGGATCGCGATGTGCATATGAATTTCCTTCGCGATCACAAGTGGAGCGTGTTGCGATGCAGGCGCGAGTTCCGCTCAATCATGCAACGTGTAGGGCTGCCCGAATGAGGCGCGGCCGCGATCCGCAGAAATCCAAATCCTCGAGACAGCCGTTGCTATTCAAGACGGGCCATCGCTGAAGGTACCATCTCTCGAGCTCACGAGCGGCAGCCTGCGCGCCTCCTGCAGCCAAACGCGATAGGCTCTGCTGCCGGACACCGACTCGCGCGAGTGTTGCGATACCGAAAGCGCCTCTTTGCGCCGGTCAGCCGCCGCTTGATGATGTAGCTGCCGGCCAGCTTCATGGCGTTGCCGTCATCCACGCGAAACCGTCCCATGCCATCCAGTGTTCACGGATGTGTCGAATCCTCTGCGGAGCGCAAATCGCTAATGCGGGCGCACGCCCAGCATGCCGGTTGCCGCTGCGAAAATCCCCAGCAGTATTCCGAGCAGAATCGTGCAGCTCACCACGAGCACAGTGTATCCGGCCGCTCTTTCCCGCGGAGCGTGCATCAGCACGGGAAGGCTCCGAGAGAGGATGTAGATCCCGTAACAGCCCGCCAGGAGTGTCAACACAGTTGCGAATGCCGGAAGCAGCGCGAGCGCCGGGCTCAGCAGGGCCGGCGTCAGTGAGTACGCGGCCGCCTTGAAGGCCTGGCGTTGGTCGCGTTGCCCGCAAAACCGCGGTGCCAGCGCGTTGATGATGAATCCGACCATAAACACGCCCAGGACGCCGATGCCGAGACTCATCACCGCGTGAACCAGACCGGTGATGGCAGGGGTGCGCAACCAGCCTCCGAATGCGAGGCGCACGCCGATGATCGATGTATGGACGAATGACATCCCAGCCGCGAAGGCCGACAGTGGTATCACGTAGAGCGTGCACAGCTGCCCGATGGACGCAGGCTCCGTCGCGATACGCGCCCACTCTTCGCTGGGAGCCAGAAGGATGTTCTTCACGCGTTCCAGCCGGCCAATTGAGGCCTGACTCGTCGCGGCCGACACCGTGTTCGAAATTTCAACGTTCATGGCGAAACCCTCCGGATTCTCATCGTCCAGCGCGCCGGGATTGGCAGCTTGCTATTTCTGAACAACCGCAAAGTGCCGCCTATCCCGCCATCGTTGCGAATAACGTCCGGGAGTGTGGCGGGATTGAGTCGTGTTTTCGGTTTTCTCTCTTGAGCGCGTGAAATCAGCAAGGGCAGACAGATAAACCGAACGTCTGCGCGTCTGAACCTGGGTCCACGCAGAGTCCATGCCGATCCGTCTCGAGGAGACCAACATCATGCATGACGTCTACTACCCAGCTCGCGTCGCCCTTCGTCGCGGTCGTCAACACGATCCTGGCGGTGTTCACGCTAGCGCATCGATCAGACCGGCACGCTGATCCCCGGACCCGAGGACGACATCCTCAACGAGGTCACGCAGATCCCTTCTGGTTGCGCGAGCGCCAGAACCTGACGACAACTGCAGCCACTAAAGGAGGCACCATCATGAATCTTCGTTACACGACTTTCCGGACCACGGTACTGAGCGCCGCCATCTTCGCAGCGCTTGCGGCCGGCACGATTCAAGTCGCGCTCGCACAGACCGGACCCCAGCAGGGCAACTCGGGAAATAACGGCAACGACGCGGCGCCGGCGCAAAGCCTGGGCGGCGCGCTCGGCGGACTCCTCAATGCCATGGGCGGCGCACTCGGTGGCAACCAGCACGTGACGCCCGTGGACTTCCGCAACCTGCAGGCACTGCTGCCGGATTCGCTTCCGGGGATGAAGCGCGTGACGGCCGGCGGCGCGACCAAGCAGGGTATGGGCGTCAAGACCACTTCTGCCGAAGCCGAGTATCAGGGTGCGGGCAAGAAGACGATCAAGATCAGCATCAGCGACATCTCGGGCATCTCGGGCGTGCTCGACATGGCGGACGCATTGCCCAAGGACACCGACTCCGCGAGCGAGGAAGGTTACGAGAAGGACGTGACCGTCGGCGGCCGGCCGATGCACGAGAAGTTCACCAAGGCCGGCAGTGTGGGCTCGTTACAGGCGATCGTCGCCAAGCGCTTCGAGGTCGATGTCGACGGCAGCGGTGTCAGCATGGACGCGGTGCACGCGGCCATGGGGCACGTGGAGCTCGCCAAGCTCGAGGCGATGAAGTCGCAGGGCGCCACGCAGGCGGCGCAGAGGTAGCCGATGAGCGCATCTCCCGCAATCTACGCCGCAGTAGATGACGGCATGGGAAACGGTATGGACCGACGCGAGCGGCGCCGCTGGATCGTGGCGCTCATCATCGCGTTCGCGCTCGGCTTCGTGCTCGGCTGGTACCTGCTGCACCGAAACCCGGCTAACTGCACCCGATCGCTCGCTGACAATGGTGCGCAGCAGGCGGCAAAGGGCAACTCAGGAACCCACGGTGCGCCGGACAAGGGCCGCGGTGTGAAGCTCGGAGCTCCCGGTGATGGCGACAGCAGTACACGCCCGTCGAGTGGCACCACGACCGCGGACGGCGGCGGCGGGGCGGCGGGCAGTACTGTCTCAACCAGTGCCGCAAGGCCATACATCCCGCGACGAAGGTCAGTGATGCCGGCAGCGATCCAGATCCGTGCCGTGTTTGTAGCGGGTGATCATGCCCGTGACAGGCGGTCCGCCTTCCGGATGAAACCTCACGCGCTCACCGAAGCGGAACTCCAGTATGCTCGCGTGGGCGTTCAACTGCCGCAGTAGGTTGAGTCGCGCGACGACCCGGTGATTCAAGTCGATGAGTTCCGATTCGCTTAGCAGGTCGATATCTATCCGCATGCACTCCGCCCTCATCGTTGGTCTTGAAACTCTACCGTTTGCCGCGCTTGCTCGACCGCCGCCTCTTTGCATTCCCGTCCGCCGCGGCTTCACTCGAACCAGTTTTCGACCCGCAGGTCGCGCACTCTGCGGAACTCTGAGGTGTTGCGTGTAATGAGTGTTGCGTTCACCGCCACGGCCGTTGCAGCGATCAGCGTGTCCAGCGGCCCGATGGGCCGCCCCGCGCGCTCCAGCTGCACGCGGATCCCAGCGGCGACCTGGGAGACGTCATCGTCGAACGGCAGAATGGTAACCCAGTCGAGCAGCGCCTCAAGCTGCTCGGCGAGCCGCTTCGACTTCGGGACCCGTGCGACGCCATAACGCAGCTCGTAGGTCACGATCGCGGGAACCGCGATGTCACGCGGCGGCATCGCGAGCAGACGCTCGCCAACGCGGCCCTCACCACGGAAAAAGTAGCCGACTGTGTTGGTGTCGAGGACGTAGATCAATCGAGTGCGACGCGCGGCACATCCACAGTCTCACCGTTGGTAGCACGCAGCGGGAAATCCGGTCTGCTGCCTGCGAGCTTTCGAAGCGTCTCGGGCCACTCATCCCGCGTTCGCGAGCGAATGAGCTCCCCAACCCACTTGCTGTAGGAGACACCCGCCGCCCGCGCCGCCGCGCGGGCTTTGGCATCGGTCTCCTCGTCGAGGTACAGGGTAATCTGAGGCACTGGTTGTCTCCTCGCTCCGTGGTCACTTATACTGCCACATATACCCGATGTCAATTTGTGGCCGAAAGTACACGTGGCTGGCAAGGCGAGCTCTGCGAAGGTGAAGGAGATCGAGGCTGGCAAGCTTCGGATCGGCGATGATTGGAACGCGATCCGTATCATCGCCCTCTCCCAGAGCAACCCGCTGAAGGCGATCGCCGAGCTCGTCGAGAACTCGATCGACGCTCACGCGAATCGCATCACCATCACCCGCGGTCGGGAGCACGGGGAGCATTACCTCAGCATCAAGGACGATGGTGACGGGGTGCCGCGCGATCCGGAGGGCCTCCCGGACTTCAAGTACGTTGCGACGCACATCTGCGACTCGATCAAGCGCCGTCTTAAAGCCGAGGGCGGCGGTACTGGCCTGCAGGGCGAGTACGGCATCGGGCTTCTCTCGTTCTGGACGGTTGGCGACACACTGACGATGACCTCCACGGGAGCCGACCAACGCGCCTATCAGATGGTCATGAGCAAGGGTGAACCGCGCTACACCGTTTCGCCACGGCGCTCGCTCTTCGCAGAGCGCGGCACCGAGCTCAAGGTAAGCCCGCTCTTGGAGGGCATACGTGCTTTGAGCGGAGAGAAGATCCAGTGGTATCTCGCTTCGGAGCTGCGCGACCGGATCCGATCAGCGGGTGTGCGCATCACCGTCGTCGACAAGCTCGCGCGCAAGCAATACGAGGTCGAACCGCGGCAGTTCGAGGGCAGGCTGCTGCATCAGCTGCCCTGTGTGCGCTCAGCGCTCGGCGATGCGTACGCAGAGCTTTACCTCACCGAGCCCGCGGAAACCTGTCGGGTTGCGCTCACGCGGGCCGGCACGCGCGTCATCGAGGACATCGGCACCTTGCCAAGGCTCGAGCACGCTCCTTGGAGCTCGCGGTACCTGCAAGGGCTTATCGACGTGCCGTACGTGAACCTAACGCCCGGCACGCGGTCGGGAATTGTGCACGATGAGCGCTACGCGGCCTTTGTGGCCGCACTCGTCCCGCTCGAGAACCACCTCAACGCC
>Ga0335077_10004241_pt1 | contig 17471 bp, 16 predicted proteins | sample Lox_Sample_31_FD_207151 | JGI IMG/M metagenome (GOLD analysis project Ga0335077, IMG submission 207151) | Soil microbial communities from Loxahatchee National Wildlife Refuge, Florida, United States - Lox_Sample_3.1 | ecosystem: Environmental > Terrestrial > Soil > Wetlands | place: USA... | reverse complement strand
GCCCCACTAGTTGCCGGGCATCACGGCCGCGCGGCCGCTGCCGGCGGCTGCGCGGCCCCTCCGCGTATGCTCGACTGACTTCCAGACGCCGCACCCGGAGCCGGGGTTCACCGTTGGCCGATCTCGCGACGGCATCCGCCGAGCCGCTCGGGCGACTGTCCGTTCTCCGCTCGCCGCGCCTTGCGGTGACGGTGATCTTCTTCGTCAACGGCGTGCTGCTCGCCTCGTGGACCGCGCACATCCCGCACGTCAAGGCGTCCCTCGGGCTCGACGACGGCGCGCTCGGGATCGCGCTGCTCGGCGCCCCGGCCGGGTCGGTGCTCGCGATGCTGCTCACAGCGCGGCTGATCGCGAGGATCGGCAGCCGGCGGATGGTCAGGATCACCCTGGTCGGCTACTGCCTGGCCGGGCCCGTGGTGGGCCTGACCGGGTCGCTGGCCGGCCTGTTCCTGGCGCTCGGCGCGTGGGGCGCGTTCCAGGGCACGCTCGACGTGTCGATGAATACCCAGGCCATCTCGGTGGAGCGGCGGGCCGGGCGCCCGCTCATGCCCGGCTTCCACGCGTGGTGGAGCATCGGCGCGTTCGCCGGCGCGGCGGTCGGGGCTCTCGGGGTCGCGATCGGGCTGTCCCTGTCCGGCCAGCTCGCGATCCTGGCCCTGCCGTGCCTGCTGGCGGGCGGCTGGCTGGCAACGCAGATGATCCCCGACGTGCCGCCCGCCGCGCGGGCCAAGCCGCCCGCCCACTCGGCGCGCCAGGCCGGCACGGCTCAGCGCGCCGCCTGGCTGGCGATCCTCATGCTCGGCGCGATCGCCGTCGCCGACATGCTGTGCGAGGGGGCCGCCGCCGACTGGGCGGCGGTCTACCTGCGCACCACGCTGGGCACGGCGCCCGCCGTCGCCGGCCTCGGGTACGCGTGCTACTCCCTCGCCATGGTCGGTGTTCGCCTCGGCGGCAACAGGCTGCTCGCCAGATTCACGGCACGCCGGCTGCTGCCGTTTCTCGCGGCCGCCGCGACCGTGCTGTTCGCGGCCGGCCTGGCCGTGAACTCCGTGCCGCTGGTGCTGATCGGGTTCGGCGGGCTCGGCGCCGGCGTCGCCGCGGTCATCCCCGCGGTGTTCAGCGCGGCCGGCCGGGTGCCCGGCATCAACGCGGGCACCGCCGTGTCCATGGTCTCGGCGTTCGGCTGGGCCGGCTTCGTCCTCGGCCCCGTGTTGATCGGCCAGCTTGCCGGGGCCACGTCGCTGCGTATCGCGCTCACCGCGGTGCCGGCCCTGACCGCCCTGATCGCGGTCTCCACCGCCACGTGCCGCGAGCTGCGCCAGGCCTGAGCGCCGAGCCGGTATCCTGGAGCAGCAGGTCCGCGGGGGGCACGGCCCTTCGCGCGGCACCACATCAGCCGCCGCGGACGTCGGCTGGACCTAACCCGGTGCGCCCACCGTGACGCACGCTGCCAGAGATCGCGGCGCGTCCCCGTTAAGAAACTCACTACCTGAAGCTGCCATGACAACAGACTCCCGTACCTACAACTTCAGCGCAGGGCCAGCGGTCCTGCCCGAGCCCGTGCTCGCGCAGGCACAGGCGGAAATGCCGAACTGGCACGGCTCGGGCATGAGCGTGATGGAGATGAGCCATCGCGGCAAGGACTTCCTCGCCATCGCGGAGGCCGCCGAGTCGGGCCTGCGCGCGCTGATGTCGATCCCCGATGACTACCGGGTGCTGTTCCTGCAGGGCGGCGCGACCGGGCAGTTCGCCGCGGTCCCGATGAACCTGGCCGCCCAGGGCAGCGCGGCCGACTACGTGATCACCGGGAGCTGGGGCAAGCGCGCCTATGCCGAGGCGGCCAAGTACCTCGACCGCGTCGCCGTCGCCGCGACCAGCCAGCCGCACACCTACGTACCGCAGGCGTCGAGCTGGCGGCGGACGCCCGATGCCGAGTACGTGCACATCACGCTCAACGAGACCATCAACGGGGTGCGCTTCGACGAGGTGCCCGACACCGGGCCGACGCCCCTGGTGGCCGACGTCAGCTCGATCATCTTGTCCGAGCCGATCGACGTGACCAGGTTCGGCGCGCTCTACGCCGGCGCCCAGAAGAACATCGGCCCCTCCGGCCTGGTCGTCGTGATCGTTCGGGACGACCTGCTCGGCAGCGCGAGGCCGAGCACGCCGCAGGTATGGGACTGGTTCGAGAACGCCAAGTCCGGGTCGATGATCAACACGCCGCCGACCTACGCCTGGTACATCGCCGGCCTGGTGTTCGGCTGGGTGGCGGCCCAGGGCGGGGTCAGCGCGATGGCCGAGGTGAACAGGCGCAAGGCGGCCAAGCTGTACGCGGCGATCGACGGGTCGGCCTTCTACGCCAACCCGGTGCAGCCGCCGTTCAGGTCCCTGATGAACGTGCCGTTCACGATCGCGCGGCCCGAGCTCGAGCCCGCGTTCCTCGCGGAGGCCAGGGCCGCCGGCCTGGTGAACCTGGAGGGCCACCGCAGCGTCGGCGGCATGCGCGCGAGCATCTACAACGCGATGCCCGAGGCCGGGGTGGACGCCCTGGTCGGTTTCATGAAGGAGTTCGAGGCACAGCATGGGTAAGTTCCAGGTCAGGACCTACGACGCCATCTCGCCGGTCGGGCTGCGACGGTTCGGCGCCGACTACTCCGTCTCGGCCGGCGCGGAACAGCCCGATGCGATCATGCTCCGCTCTTTCAACTTGCATAACGAACCTGTCGACGCATCTGTACTCGCGATCGGGCGGGCCGGAGCGGGCGTCAACAACATCCCCGTCGAGGAGATGACCAGGCGCGGCGTGGTGGTGTTCAACGCCCCGGGCGCGAACGCCAACTCGGTCAAGGAACTCGTGCTGGCCGGCATGCTGCTCGCCGCCCGCAACCTGCCGGCGGCCCTGGCCTACGCCAAGTCGCTGCCGGCGCAGGACATGAACAAGGCCGTCGAGAAGGGCAAGAAGCAGTTCGCCGGGGAGGAGATCAGCGGCGGCATCCTCGGGGTCATCGGCCTCGGCGCGATCGGCTACCGGGTCGCGAACACGGCCGTGGATCTCGGCATGCGCGTGCTCGGCTACGACCCGCAGGTCACCGCCGAGCACGCCGCGGAGCTGTCGCCGCAGGTGCACCGGGTGAACAGTCTGGAGCGACTGCTCGCCGAGAGCGACTTCGTGACCCTGCACGTGCCGCTGACCGAGGCGACAAGCGGGATGCTCGACGAGCGCAAGCTGGCGCTGATGCCCGACGGCGCGGTGCTGCTCAACTTCGCCCGCGACGAACTCGTCGACGAGCGCGCCCTGGTCGCTGCGCTGGACGCCGGGCAGCTGCGGTGCTACGTGACCGACTTCCCCAACCCGACCGTCTACGCGCACGAGAAGGTGATCGTGCTGCCGCACCTGGGCGCGAGCACCAGCAGCGCCGAGGACAACTGCGCTGCGATGGTCGCCGACGAGCTCCAGGACTTCCTGGAGAACGGCAACGTCAGGCACTCGGTGAACTTCCCCGCCGTGTCGCTGCCGCGCCGGGGCCACCTGCGCCTGACCATGGCGCACCTGAACACTCCCGGCGTGATCGCCCGGTTCGCCCAGGTGATCAGCGGCGCGGGGATCAACGTCGTCGAGCTGATCAACGACTGCCGGGGCGAGTACGCCTACAGCATCATGGAGGTAGAGGCCGCAGCGCTGCCCGAGTCGGTGGTCACGCAGCTCGAGCAGATGCCGGCGATGATCAGGTTCCGGGTGCTTGGCGAGCCCAGCTGAGGGCTTGGCGTGGCCGGCCGGGCCGTTCTACTCGGGCGGCGCTGTTCTACTCGGGCGGCGCTGAGCGTACGGCCGGACGGAACGGCGGCGCCGACTCGCCGCTCACCCGGAACCTGTCCCACGGGTCAGGCTCGGACACCGAGCACGGACTGGCGCCCTCGCCGGTCTCGAGGACGCCGGCCGCGCTGGTGACCGCACGGCTGAGCCGCTCGTCGGCGGCGATCCGGCCGTACCAGTGGTACCTGCCGTCGATCGGCTGGAAGAACCCGCGCAGCTCCACCTGGACGTCGAACACGTCCGCCCCGATCCGCAGCCGCGCCGGTCCTTTGTAGCCGTCGTGCCCGTCGTTCCCGTCGTGGCCGCAGGTCACTGCCGCTCCGCCCGGCGTACCGAGAGCCTCGGGCGGATGACCGGCATCGGCTGATCCGGCTCGATCCTGATGCCCGCCTCGCCGAGGATCCCGGTCAGAGCGGCCCAGATCAGCTGCGTGACGTACTCGACCACGTGCGCCCGGCTCATCGAGCGGCGCTGCAGCCACCACTCGCCGGTGGTCTGGACCAGCCCAGTCACCCCGAAGGCCCACGGCTCGGCGGCGCCCGAGTCCAGCCCGAAGAACCACATGTAGTCCCCGATCACGGCGGTCAGCGCCATCGCGATCGACTCCTTGTCGGGCTGGACCCCCGGGTAGCGGCCGCCCGGCGCCGCGTCTCGCCGCGCGATCAGCCAGTACAGGTTCGGGTGCTCGTCGATGACCGCGAAGTAGGCGCCGACCGCCCCCGCGATCCGGTCGAGCACCGGGCCGCCGGCGTTAATCGTCGGGAGCATCCTGGCCAGGAAGTACTCAGACCCCCGCTCGGCCAGCGCGTCGATGAGCTCGGCCTTGTCGCTGAAGTACCGGTAGAGCACGGGCTTGGAGACGCCTGCCTCGACCGCGACCGCATCCATCGGCAGTTCGGGCCCCTCCGCCTCGAGCAGCCTGAGGGCCGCGTCGACGAAGCGGCGCCGCCGTTCGTCGCGGTGCGCTGACCAGCGGTCCTTGCGCGCGTCCCGCGCCTGCCGATCTCCGCTCACCTCGCCGTCCCCGCTCACCCGACCGTCCCGGCTCACCCGACCGTCCCCGCTCACGCGGCCGTGCTCCTTGCGCCATTGACACGACCGGGCACCAGAGGCATGCTACCAACGGTAACTGTTACTTCCGGTAATAGATAGTCCCGGCCGAAAGGAACAGCCCGTGGCGAGCACCGATCTCGACACCGACGCAAGACACGGCGGCCCCGAGCGGACCGCCGAGCGCATCGCGGAGCGGCTGCTCCGCTCGTCAGCCGCCCGCGGCTACGACCCCGACGTGGACATCGACTGGTCCGCCCCGCTCGCCGACGGCAAGCACTTCCTGCTCGAGCACCGCTGCTCGCTGTACGGGACGCCGCTGTGGGATCAGCTCAGCCCCGAGCAGCGGGTGGAGCTCGGCAAGCAGGAGGCTGCCAGCGTGGTGAGCTCGGGCATCTGGCTGGAGTCCGTGCTGATGCGGATGCTGGTCGGGCTGAGCTACCACGGCGACCCGATGAGCCGCCGCATCCAGTACGCACTGACCGAGCTCGGCGAGGAGACCAGGCACACCACGATGCTGGCCAGGATGCTGGAGCGGATCGGGACGCCGTGCTACCGCCCGCCGCGCTACGTCCGGCTGCTTGGCGGCCTGCTCGCGGCGACGGCGCGCGGCCCCGCGCTGTGGGGCGCGATCCTGATCGGCGAGGAGATCGTGGACCGGCTGCAGCGCGAGCAGCTGGCCGACGAGTCCATCCAGCCGCTGATCAGGATGGTCAGCAAGATCCACGTCACCGAGGAGGCCAGGCACGTCGGGTTCGCCAGGGCGGAACTGCTGCGGAGCATCAGCACGGTGCGCGGCCCGGCGCTGCGCTACCACCGGATGGTGCTCGCCAGGACCGCGTTCGTGGTCTCGCGCGTGCTGATCAGCCCCGAGGTCTACCGCGCCGTCGGGCTCGACCCGCGAAAGGCCAGGCGCGCCGCGCTGGCCAACCCGTACCACCGGGAGGCGCTGCGGTACGGCGGCGAGAAGGTGGTGGCATTCCTGACCGAGGCGGGTCTGATCGGCCACCCCGGCCAGAACCTCTGGCGCCGCTCCTTCCTGCTCGGCTGACCGGCCCGGGCTTCATGATCACGGTGGATTACCTACTCTATGCGACAGAAACCCACCGTGATCATGAAGTCGAGCCGCGGGAGCGGGGCGCGGAGCGCCCTCGGGGCGACGGGGACGGGGACAGAGAACGGGAAGAAGAGGGGGAAGGGGGCACTGCGGGGGCGCGGGCTGCTATGGCCCGGTCGATCGCCTGGCCGTCGGCGAGCGCGATCGCAAGCTCGCCGGCGATGGTCGGATGGAACGGCGCCCGGCTGTGCACGCCCTGGACGTACGGCTCGGCGTCGCACAGCGCATGGCCACTGAAGTTAGGGGTCACCGCGGTGAACCCCGACGCCCGCGCCCCGCTGGCGAGCACACCGTTGAGCGCCTGCAGCAGGCCGAGCAGCGACTTCTCCTTGGCCGGGGTCAGGCCCAGGTTGTCCAGGCAGTGCATCTGCGTGTCGAACGGGTCGTAGTAGAGGTTGATCACCACGACCGGCCGGGTCGGCAGGGCGGCGAGCCGCCGCAGCAGCTGGTAGTAGCTCACCGTGAACGCGTGCAGCCGCTGCTGGAAGTAGGCCGTGGCAGCCCGGCCGTCGCACTCGGGCGTGACCGTGCACAGCTGCAGCAGGGCCGACCAGCCGAGGTCGTCGGCACCCACGCTGATCACCACCGCGGACGCGTTGACGGCCTTCTTCGCCACCGCAAGCTGCGGCGGCGCGGTGATCGTGCCGAGCGGCTGCGGGCCGAGTATCCCGGCCACGATCGTGGCGCTGCTGCACGCCAGGTTCAGCACCCGCCAGTTGCTGATCACGCCGAGGTCCACCGCGTAGCTGTCGGCGCTGCGCTGGCAGGCGCGTTCCAGCCTGGTCGGATGGACGAAGCCGGGGTTGCCGATCCCGGCGGCCGTCGAGTCGCCCATCACCACGACCCGCACGCCGGGCACGGGCGGGCCCGGCGCGGCGGGCACGGCGGGCAGCGGCGCCACCCCGGCGAGCGCGACCAGCGAGGACACGTGCCGCAGCCTGGCCGGCGCGGTGTAGGCGGTGGCCATGATGCCGCCGACGTTGATCGCCTCGGTGCATACCGCGGTGACGGCAAGCAGGACGAGGGTCTGGCGGACCGGCAGCCTGAGCCAGCCGGCCACGGCGCCGGCGAGCAGCAGCGCGCAGCCCGCGGTGATCACGATCTCCCAGGCGAAGTAGCGGGTCCAGCCGGCCGCCAGCGCCGCGCCGATGGCCCGCTCCGGGCTCGGCCGGTGCGGCGCGAACGCCGCGGCGAGCTGGCTGCCCAGCGTGATCTGGGTCAGCGCGAGCCTCGGGCGTACCGGCCCGTCGAACCGCAGCGTGGTCGGCAGCCGCTGGCCGAACAGGTCGAGCTCGCCAGGGCCCGACACGCTCAGCGAGGGCGCGGCGGCTCCGACCCCGACCGTCTGGCCGGCCAGCGACACCTGCTGCATCGGGGTTACCAGCAGCGCCACCGCGATCGACACGGCGGCCACGAGCACGGTGCTCGCCACCACGGCGAGCCGCCGGTGCAGGCCGCGCGCCGACCCTCTCATCGCCTCACCTCACGTCATGGCCTGTACCCCGGGCGGGAACTTGCCCATGAACCGGGCGGCAATCATGTTCGGCGCAGCCGGCCGGCCTGGCCGTGCAGCGGACCGACCCGCTGCCCGATCGCCCTCGGCCACAGCGCATATTGCCTGACGAGTAGCGGCACGCTAATTTCCTGTCTTCGGCCAGACCGATTTCTGTGGAGGAAAGTATGAGCATTCTCGTAATAGGCAAATTCAAGGGTAATACCGCAACATTCCGGCAGGCTCTGACGGACCGGGCCGACGAGTTCCGCAGGATCGCGGCCGATGCGCAGGGGGCGGGCGGCATCCACCACCGCTTCGGCATCGGAGACGGCGAAGTGGTCCTCGTCGACGAGTGGGAGAGCATCGAGCACTTCCAGCAGTTCTTCGCCAACCCCGAGCTCCAGGCCTTCATCGGATCCGTCGGCGCGGACCCAGCGTCCCCGCCGGACATCACGATCGCCGAGGCCGTCCGCTCCCCCGACCAGTACTGAGCCCAACCAGCACTGAGCCCGAGCCCGGCCAGCACCGAGCCCGGCCAGCCCGGCTGGCCAACTCAGGACGCGTCCTCGCCCGCTGGCGGCCGCCCGGCCACCGTGATGATCTCGGGGCTGGCGGCCGTCAGCGGGCGGGCGTCCCAGTCGCCGTAGCACTCGAGTACCGCAGCTCGGCAAGCCTGTCGTCGGAGAACAGCCGGTCGGGCACCAGGCCAGGCTGCCATCACGGCCGCGGCCCGCGCCAGGCATTTATCCGCCGCCGGTCTGGGCGTGGGGCCGGTCAGGGCTCGCGACGGCCGAGGCCCTCGATGAGCGCGTCCACACCGACCGACCAGCGCCGGTCGGCCGACGCGGCCGACGTGCCGAGCCAGCCGGCCGACTCCTGCGCGGCAAGGCCGAGCGCCAGCCCGATCAGCACGTGCGCGATGTCCGCCGGGTCGCCGGCGATGTCGCCGGCGGCGGCGCAGCTCCGCACCCGGTCCACGATGAACTCCCGAACGGCGGCCCCCGCCGCCAGGTCATCGGGACCGGGGTCGAAATCAGCGAACGGGCGCTCGAACATGACACGGGAGAGCTCTGCGTTATGGCTGATGAAAGAGCGCAGCGCGAAGGCGATCTGCCGCAGGGCCTCGGGGCCGGCCTCCGCCGGGACGGTGCGGTCGAGGTGGCGGCGCAGCAGCCGGAAGCCCTCGAAGAAGATGGCGCGGACCAGGCCGCCCTTGTCGCCGAACAGCTCGTACACCGCGGGCGTGGACGTCCCGGCCTCGCGGGCGACCCGGCGCGCGGTCAGCCCGGCGACGCCGTCCGCGGCCAGCGCGTCGACGGCGACCGCCAGGATGCGGTCACCGAGTTCCGGCGTACGCTGCTTCGGCGGCGGCATGAGGTCACGGTACTGGCATCGCCCGGCGTCAGCGGGCGGCAGGTGCGGCGGCTCCGGCGGCCGGCGGGGAGGCAACCGCGGCGGCGAAGTCCCGGTCGATGGCGGCGTGCAGGGCTGCCAGGGTGGCCTCGCGCACGCCGAGCTTGGTCGCCGCGTGCGCGGCGGGATCCAGCGCGCGCATCCGCTGCGCGGCGTCGTGCGCGGCGGTGGCGAGCGCGGCCGGTTCGGCGATTGCGTCGAGGAACCCGGCGGCCACCGCCGCATCGGGCGAGTAGACCTCGGCCAGCACGGTGGCGCGGCTGAAATGCGCGGGCGCCAGCCGCTGCCGGCAGATCTCGGCCGCCGCCCGCGGCAGGGTCAGGCCGATCGCGACCTCGTTGGCGGTCAGCCGGTACGGCCCGGCGGCCCCGATCCGGTAGTCCCCGGACAGCACAAGGAACGCGCCCATCGCGACGGCATGCCCGGTGCACGCGATCACCACAGGTCGCGGGAAGGACAGGATCCGCGCGGCGAGCTCGAACCCCGACCGGAACATGCCCACCGCCCGCGTCCCGCCGCCGCGCACGATCGCGAGGTCGAAGCCGCCGGAGAACACCCCGGGCCGGCCGGCCAGCACCACGATCGCGCCGTCTGCCGCCGCCCGGTCCAGAGCCGCGCCGACCTGGCCGAGCATCGCCGGCGAGAGCGCGTTGACCTTGCCGTCGTCCATCGTGACCGTAGCGACCCCGTCCCGCAGCCGATACGACACCAGCTCGCCCACGGCCGGCCCCTCTCGTCCTGTAACAATGTTTCGAAACATCGTTACACAACGCCATCCCACGTGGCAACCCCGGCGGGAAGGCCGGTCGGGCGGCGGGGTCGCTCAGCCGAGACCGGCGAAGGCGGCCAGCGCTGGGAGCAGGCCGAGCGCGGGGAGCAGGCCGAGCGCGGCCGCCAGGTCGGTGGCCAGGAACGGCGGCAACCCGGTGAACGCGTTACCGCCCACTGCCGGTCGGGCCATGACTCGTCAGTGACAATGTGGCCATGCCAGTGAGCCACTTTCAAGCCCCCCGGGCCGCCGGGGCGGTGACCTCCGCCGCCCGGGTCTCCGAGGCCGGCACGCACTGGACCGTCGCCGATCCGGCGGCACTGGCGCAGCGGATCAGGCTCCGCGCGGTCCAGATGATCGCGGCGCAGGGGTTCGGCTACCTGGGCCAGGCGCTGTCCTCCGCCGAGCAGGTCGCCGCGATGTTCGCCGTTGCCCGCCCGGGCACCGACCGGATCGTCTGCTCGCCGGGGCACTACGTGATCGCGTTCTACGCGGCGGCCGCCGAGGTGGGCCTGATCCCGGCCGACGCGCTGGCGTCCTACGGGCGGGACGGCTCGGAGCTCGAGGCGATCGGCACCGAGCGGTCGCCGCTGTTCGACTACGTAGGCGGGTCGCTCGGCCAGGGACTGTCGGCGGCGGCCGGGTTCGCGCTCTCCGACCGCCTGCGCGGCCGTGACGCCCGGACCTTCGCGCTGGTCAGCGACGGCGAGCTGGAGGAGGGCCAGCTCTGGGAGGCGGCCATGTTCGCCGCCCACCACGGCCTCGGCGCCCTCACCGTGCTCGTCGACGCGAACAACTCCCAGGTCGACGGGCCGGTCGACACGGTGACCACGATCGAGCCCGTGGCCGCCAAGTGGGCGTCGTTCGGCTGGCACGCCGTCGAGCTCGACGGCCACGACGCCGCGGCCGTGACCGCCGCGCTGGCCAGGCCGGGCCGGCACGGCAGGCCGGTCGTGCTGATCTGCCGCACCTCAGCCTCGCACGGCCTTGACTGCCTGCCGCCGGACGCCGACCGCCACTTCATCAAGCTGCCCGCCGAGCTCGCGGCGCTCGCCGCCGCCGAGCTGGCCGGCCGGCTGGAGGAACGCCCCGATGCGTGAGCCGCCGTACCCGACCGTGCTCAAGCCGTACGGCCAGGCCCTGGTGGAGCTCGCCAGGCAGCGCGACGAGGTCGTCTGCCTGAGCGGCGACCTGACCCGCCAGTGCGAGGTCGACCTGTTCGCCGCGGAGTTCCCCGGCCGGTTCATCCAGGCCGGGATGGCCGAGGCGAACATGATGGGCGTCGCCGGGGCGCTGGCCAGGTGCGGGCATATCCCGTTCGTGCACACCTTCGGCGTCTTCGCCACCAGGCGCCCGCTCGACCAGATCGTCAACTCGATCGCCTATCCAGGGCTGCCGGTCAGGATCGTCGGGTTCATGCCCGGCCTGTCGAGCCCAGGCGGGCCGAGCCACCAGGCCATCGACGACGTGGCGCTGATGCGCGCACTGCCGGGGATGACGGTGCTCGACGTCGCCGACGCGGTGCAGGTGCGCCAGGTCTGCGCGGCGATCGTGGACCTGCCCGGCCCGGTCTACGTGCGGCTCAAGCGCGGCGAGGTGCCGGTGATCTTCGACGACGACCACGTGCTCTCGCTGGACAGGGCGCAGCCGCTCACGCAGGGCGACGACGTGGCGCTGTTCGCGAGCGGGATGATGCTGGCCCCGGCGCTGGCCGCGGCCAGCGCGCTTGGCGCGGCCGGGGTGGCCGTCTGCGTGGTCAACGTGCCGGTGCTCAAGCCGCTCGACGCGGCCACGGTGGTGGCCGTGTCCCGCCGGGCCGAGGTGGTGCTCACCGCGGAGAACCACCTGGTCACCGGCGGGCTCGGGTCCGCCGTCGCGGAGGTGCTCGCCGAGTCGGGCACCGGCAGGCCGCTGCGCAGGATCGGCCTGCGCGACACGTTCGGCGAGGGCGCGGGAACGGCGGGCTACCTGTTCGGCAAGTACGGCCTGTCTGCCCAGTCCGTCGCCGACCAGGCCTGGGCGGCGCTCGGCCGGCCGGGCGAGCCGCCCGTCGTGACCCTCGCCGCCCCGGAGGCCGGCGAGTACGCGCCGGTCTAGCCGCAAAGGAGAACCCGACCGTGACCGCTTTTTACTCGGCGTCCGACCAGTCAGTCCCGATCGCGTCGCCAGGGGCGGTGATGGGCGTGGACTGGGAGCAGCGGGTCGACTTCGGCAGGCTGCGCGCCGACCGGATCGGCAAGGTCCAGGCCGCGCTCGAGAGCTCCGAGCTTGGCGCGCTGATCCTGTTCGACATGAACAACGTCCGCTACACCACGGCCACTCACATCGGGAACTGGGCCAGGGACAAGTTCTTCCGCTGCGCGCTTGTCATGCGCGGCCACGACCCGATCCTGTGGGACATCGGATCGGCAGCGAGAACACACCAGCGCCACGCGCCCTGGTATGGCGCGGACAGCTGGCGCGCCGGGATCTCCAGCTGGCGCGGCTCGATCCCCGAGTACGTGGGCGTGGAGGCGGGGAACGCGGCCAGGCTGGCCGGCCTGCTGCGGGACGCCGGGCTGGCCGACGGCCCGGTCGGGGTAGACATCGTGGAGCTTCCCGTGCTGCGCGCGCTGGAGCGCGAGGGGCTGCGGATCGAGGACGGCCACGGCTTCATGCAGGACGTCAGGTGCATCAAGACCGCCGACGAGGTGGCGCTGCTCGACCATGCCGCCGCCCTCGTGGACGGCGCCTACGACGAGCTCTACCGGCAGCTGCGGCCGGGGATCAGGGAGAACGACTGCGTCGCGCTGGTGAACGGTTACCTGTACGAGAACGGGTCTGAGGAGGTCGAGGCGGTCAACTCGATCTCGGGCGAGCGGTGCAGCCCGCACCCGCACGTCTTCTCCGACCGGCTGATCCGGCCGGGCGACACCGCGTACTTCGACATCATCCACGCGTTCAACGGCTACCGCACCTGCTACTACCGCACGCTGAACGTGGGCAGCGCGAGCCGGGCGCAGCGCGAGGCCTACCGGCGCGCGCGCGAGTTCATGGACAACGCGATCGCGGAGATCAGGCCGGGCGCCACCTCCGCCGACGTGGTGCGGCACTTCCCGGCGGCGCAGGAGTTCGGCTTCGCCAGCGAGGAGGAGGCCTTCGGCCTGCAGTACTGCCATGGCCTGGGCCTGTCCAACTGGGAGCGGCCGCTGATGAGCAGGTACCACTCGCTCGACCAGCCGGTCGAGCTCGCCGAGGGCATGGTGTTCGCGATCGAGACCTACTGGCCGACCCCTGACGGGTCGGCGGCGGCGCGGATCGAGGAGGAGGTCGTGGTCACCGCCGGCGGTTGCGAGCTGCTCACCAGGTTCCCCGCCGACCAGCTCTACGTGGCGGGTACCAGGTACTTCACCGGGGCCGACCTGCCCGCTCCCGGCGCCGGCGGCTAGCGTCGTGCCCTGGCGAAGCGAGGAGGTCGCCGATAGGCGCCGATGCCGTCTGCCTTGGCTGGCTGGGGACCGGCCGGATGGGAGCGGCGATGGCCGGCCGGCTGATCGCGGCCGGGCACCAGGTCATGGTCTGGAACCGGACCAGCTCGAAGACCGCGCCGCTGGCCGAGCGCGGCGCCGTGGCGGTCGGCCAGATCGCCGACCTGGCCGGCTGCGAGATCGTGTTCGTCACCGTGGCCGAGCCAGCCGACCTGGAGCAGGTGGTGACCGGCGACGGCGGCCTGCTGGCCGGCGCCCGCCGGCCCGGGGTGATCGTGGACTGCTCCACCGTCTCCGCGCAGGTGTCGGCCGCCATCAGGGCCGCTCGAGGCGCCCATGCCGGTCGGCTCGGCCGTGTACCAGCTGATCCAGGCCGCGGTGAACCGCGGCCTGCGCGACGCTGACTTCCTCGCGCTGTACGACCAGCAGGCGGCCACGGCCGGCCTCGACCTGGACGGCCGGGGCCCTGGGTCCGGCGGCGGAGGTCAGGGCCCGGCGAGCGGTTCGAGCACGAAGTCGTAGCACAGCGAGTACCAGGCGGCCCCCGGCGGTACCCCGGCCGGGGCGGTGTCGTTCTGAGCCCGGTCGCCGGGCTCGTGCCGCTCGAACTGCCTGACCAGGCTCGGCTTGACGGCGAAGACGGCGTCGCTGTCCAGGTACCTGCTCTGCGCGTCGAAGATGTGGGTGGCCACGCTGCGGTGGCCGGGGGCGCCGACGATGAGGTGGATGTGGGCAGGCCGCCACGGGTGCCTGCCGGTCGCCGCCAGCAGCCCGCCGACCGGCCCGTCGTCGGGGATCGGGTAGTCGGTCGGGCGCACGCCGAGGAACGCGTAGCTCCCGTCCGGCCTGGTCCTGAACACTCCGCGCAGGTGGCCGGGGGGCGCGTCCGGGCTCTGCACCGAGTACAGCATGTCGTCGGCGTTCTGCCAGACGTCGATCACCGCCCCGCCGAGCGGGTTGCCCTCGGTGTCGGTCACCCGGCCGGTGTACCAGGCGGGGTCTCCGGCCGGCCGCTCGATGATCGAGCCGCCGTAGGGCCGCTCCGGGCTGCCGGCGGCGTAGAACGGGCCGAGCACGGTGGACTCGGTGGCTGGCCCGGCCTGGCCGGCCGCGCCGGGCCCGGCGAGCAGGTCGACCAGCATCGAGACGCCCAGGGTGTCGGAGAGCAGGATGAACTCCTGGCGGGTGTCGCTGCAGATCTGCCCGGTCGCGGTCAGGAACCTGATCGCCGCCAGCCACTCGTCCTGGCTGAGCCCGACCTCGGTGACCAGCCCGTGCAGGTGCCTGACCAGGGCGGTCATGATCTCGCGCAGCCGCGGGTCGGGGGTGGCGCGCAGCCGGTCGGTCACCGTCGCGGTGAGCTCGGCCGCGGTCATCGGGCCCGCGGCCGCCGACTGCCGGCCGGCCGGTTCGGGCCGGTCGCCGCGCCAGGCCTGGGTCAGCAGGTGCAGGGCGGCCTCGCGGTCCACCGGCCGCGGGCTGGCCGGGCCCCGGTCGGCCAGCGCGCGGGCGAGTTCGGGCAGCGCTTCCTGCGCCAGGCCGAGTTCGCGCAGCCCACGCGGCGCCCCCACCCGCGCGCCGAGGTCCCAGACCGCGCCGGCCAGCCCGGCCTCGTCGGTGCCCATCGCGTCGGCCAGCCTGGCCAGCTCGGGCCCGGCGGCCTGGCCGACGAACGCCAGCACCTGCGGCAGCACAACCGCGTGCGTCTGGGCGTGCGGCAGGCCGGCCGACCCGCCGAGCAGGTGGCAGACGCTGTGGTGCAGCGACCCGCCCGCCGTGCCGAAGGACCGCCCGGCCAGGCATGACGCCCAGAGCACCGCCCGGTGGGCGGCAGGCAGCGGGTCCGGTGAGCGGACCGCGGCCGGCAGGAAGCCGGCGATCAGCCTGGCGCCCTCAAGCGCCCCGAGGCTGGTCAGCGGATCGGCCTGCGCCGCGTAGAGCGCCTCCGCGCAGTGCGCGAGCGCGTTCATGCCACTGCAGCCCGCCAGATCGCCGGGCAGCGTCGCGAGCAGCAGCGGATCGTAGATCACGGTGGCCGGAAGAGCCTTCAGGTCACGCCCGGTGCGCTTGACCGCCCCCTGGGTGATCCCCCAGACCGGCGTCATCTCCGACCCGGCATAGGTGGTGGGAATCGCGAGCACCGGCAGCCCGGTGTCGCGGGCGGCGATCTTGGCCAGGCCGAGCGCGCTGCCGCCGCCGACGCTGACCAGCAGGTCGGCGCGCAGATCAGCGGCCCGTTCCGCGAGGCCCGCGGCCAGGTCGGCGGGAACGTGCTGGCGCACCTCGTCCCAGCGACCGGCCAGCCCGTCGCCGAGCAGGCCGACGATCCGGTCGGCCAAGCCCGCGTGCCGGCTGGCGACCAGCAGCACCCGGGACGCGCCGAGCCTTTGCGCCTCATCGGGCAGCCTTCCTAGCGCCCCGTCGGCGAACACGATCCGCTGCCCGAGCCACCCGCAGGAGAAGCCCGCCGGGCCAGGTACCGCTGGTGCGTCGGCGCTCATTTCTCCCTCTATCTCATAGTTCGCGCATTCAGGCAAGAACAGCTAGCCACGTCCGGCTCGGATATAGTATGTTCCCCGACTTTCCCCTTTCGCCTGGTTCCTGACGCGGACGACTCGTCGGCGGGCGTGGGCAGTCCGCACGCGCTGGCCGGCCGGCGGCACGGCCGGCCTAGCAGAAGAGCAAAGGGTCCTCATGAGCAGCGTCCTACTGCTAGCCCTGGTGGGCGGCGTGATCGCCATTCCCGGCATCCCCGCCACCATGATCACCTTCCGGTCCGGCGAGGCGGCCGTGGTGACCAGGCTGGCCGCGATCTTCGGGCTCGGCTTCACGGTGACGGCCGGCTGCGCGTTCTTCCTGTCCTCGTTTCACATCTTCAGGCTGCCGGTCTTCGTTCCGGTCTGGCTGGTGATCTGTGCGGCCCTGTGGGTATTCGCGCTGCGCACCTCCTCGCTCAGCAGCCACCTTCGGTCCGCGCTGAGCGAGATCAGCGCGAACAAGCTGGCGCTGGGCATCGGGGTCGTGGCGCTGCTCGTGGTGTTCCTCATCCACCTGAAGTACATGTACGTGCTCGGCGCACCGCGGTACGTGTACTACCTGAACGGGATAGAGATCGCCAACAGCCACGGCGTGCCAGCCTCGACGCTGGAGTACGGCCAGTCGTGGCCGCCGGCCACGGACAAGGTCTACCTCGACTCCTTCACCGGCATGCTCGTGCTGTTCAGCTCGAACATGGCAGTCGGCCCGAGCGTGCTGCTCATGGCGTCGATACTCGGCGCCTTCGTCGGCCTGTGGGCCGCCGCCTGGGAGCTTGGGCTGCGGTGGCTGAGCGTGCTCGTGCCGGTGCTCTGCCTGGCCAACACGGCGGTGCTGAGCACGTCGATAAGCGCCGGCTATACCGACTACCGCGCCGAGGACTTCGGCCGGGCGGTGGCGTTCTGCGCCCTCGCGCTCGGGATCGTCGCGATCAGGGAACGCAACTGGCGGCTGGTCGTGGCTGCGGGCCTGGTCCTGGCCGCGGCAAGCGGCAGCCACCTGATTCCCACGGTGGTGGTGGTTCTGATGCTGTGCCTGGCCGGCTTTGCCGCGCTGGCGCTCAGCGAGGGCCGTGAGAACAAGGAGCAGGCGGTGGTCAGGCTCCTGTCGGTCGGCGGCGTTTCGCTGGTCTACGCCGTGATCATCCGGGCGCTGGCCGGCGGTGCCTTCGGCCTCGAGGGCGCGTCGAACCAGGCAGGCTACGCCGCAGCGGGCACCACGTACGACCCGTCGGCCTACCTGTACGGCGGCACGAGCATCGCCAGGGACAGGACGTCGTGGGGCACTCAGCCGGACCAGGTGCTCAGGGCCATGGTGACCGGGCACATCCTCAGCTCGTCGACGAAAATGCTGCTGCTCCTGCTGCTGGCGGTGGGGCTGGCCGTGCTGCTGCTCTCCCGGCCGGCATTGCGCGCGGTGGCCGTGGTGGGCCTGGGCACGATCGTCGGCCTCATCGTGGTGGCCGTGGCCTTCGCCGTCGTCTACCACACCTATATCGACCAGACCTTCGGCATCCGGAGGCTGTCGCCCTACGTGTCGATCGGATTCGCCCTGCTGATCGTCGGCGGGGCCGAGACGCTGCTCGGGCTGCTTGAGCGCTCGGCGCCGAAGGTGGCGATCGCGATCGCGGCGGTCGCGACCGTCGCCCTGTGCGCCTGGGTGCTGCCGAGCACCAACGCGACCAGCGCGGTCAGGTACGTCGGGAACCAGCGCGTCCAGCTGGTCGACTGGGTGCGCAGCTCCACCCCCTGCAATGCCAGGTTCCTCATCAACCAGCGGACCGAGGGCACCTTCACGGCGCTGACCGGGCG
>Ga0335077_10004240_pt1 | contig 17475 bp, 15 predicted proteins | sample Lox_Sample_31_FD_207151 | JGI IMG/M metagenome (GOLD analysis project Ga0335077, IMG submission 207151) | Soil microbial communities from Loxahatchee National Wildlife Refuge, Florida, United States - Lox_Sample_3.1 | ecosystem: Environmental > Terrestrial > Soil > Wetlands | place: USA... | reverse complement strand
CAACTTGATGGCGCCATCGCCTCGCTTGGCGGCCTGCCGCCCACGGGCGTGGTCGATCAGAATGCGCCGGATCATCTCGGCAGCGATCCCAAAGAACTGGGCGCGGTTCTGCCATTGCACCTGCTTTTGATCAATCAAGCGCAACCAAGCTTCATGCACCAGGGCGGTGCTTTGCAAGGTGTGCTCACGGCGCTCACGCCGCAAATAACGTGTGGCCAATCGCCTAAGTTCTTGATAAACGAGGGGAGTCAGCTTCTCCAGCGCTTGCTGGTCGCCGTTACCCCAGTCCACGAGCAAACGGGTGACCAAATGTGGTGAGGTGCTCAAGAGTTCCTCGGATAGTCAGGAAAATTATAGCCCACTGGCGGGCGGCCTCTTGTTACTGGCCATCAGCCGGAAAGCCTCCACCTCGGTTGAGCCATTGATGCGGCCTTTGGCGCGTTTACAAATTGGACGGAAACAACGTGAGGAGGAGCGCATGATTGGAGTTTGTCTTCGGACTCTCGGTGTGCTGACGATGGCGGCGATCGTGACCGCTGCGGCTTCAGTTACCTTTTACTATCGCAAGCCCGCCACTGCGCCGCCATCGGATGTGAGCGTCACGATTACCCCGACCCAGCTGGCCCGTGGGAAATACCTGTACAATCTGGCGGACTGCGACGGCTGCCATTCGCAACGCGACTTTTCCCGGTGCAACGGCCCGGTGGTAGAGAGCGGCCGCGGAATGGGAAATGTCTTCCCCCGGATTTAGGACTGCCGGGCGTAGTGGCACCGCAGAACATCACGCCCGACAAAGAAACCGGTATTGGAAACTGGACCGACGGCGAGAAGATTCGCGCCATCCGCGAAGGCATCAGCCGCGATGGCACCGCGTTGTTTCCCATGATGGGCTACGAGCGATATCGCTACATGAGCGACGAAGATGTCTACAGTCTGGTGGCGTACCTGAACACGCTGGCGCCCGTCAGAAATGTGGTGCCGCGCAGCAAGATCGACTTTCCGGTTTCCCTTTTGATGAAAGGCGCGCCGCAACCTGCTGGGCACGTGGCGCAGCCGTACCGCTCAAATAGAGTCCATTACGGCGAGTACCTGGTGACGCTGGCGGGCTGTGTGGGGTGCCACACGCCCTCCAAACAGGGGAGAGCGCTTCAGGGACTCACCCTGGCCGGAGGTGAAGCTTTCCGCTTTTCTGGGATGGTGGTCGTCAGCGCAAACATCACGCCCGATCCGCAAACCGGCATTGGCCGCTGGAGCGAGCAGGATTTTCTCGACCGCATATATCAGTACAAGGAATATGTGGAGAAGGGTTCCCCTGTGGCCGGACCGGACAGTTTTACTATCATGCCCTGGCTCAACTTCGCACAGCTTGAGCCGGAGGACCTCAAAGCGATTTATGCCTTTCTTCGGACCCAGCCGCCGGTGTATCACGTGGTGGATTCCCACCCGGTCTGGCAGGCGCAGGAAAGCCGCAAGAAACCGCGGGGTTAACAGGCGCATTTGCGGTGGGCGTACGGCCCTATTATTTGGCATTATCCCCCTAAATTAAGGCATAAATGATTCCCATTCTTGGGTAGAGGCTGTTACAATTCTACGTTCATACAGACAATGCCCGCCTGCAACCGGTGCAATGAGATCGAACAATTGTTGGAAAGAACGGCTCGCGAGCACTGGAACGTGATTCACCATTACCGTGGAAAAAGTCAGCAGATTGATCGGGACACCGTGGCCCGGTTGCTGGCCGCGACCAAAGCCGCAATGGATGAAGCCCAAGAGTTATACAGCCAGCACCTGGCCGTCGCACACCCGAACGCAAAATCGGGATAGTCGCGGTTTCGCGTCAAAGGGTCAACGCCTGGATCTCTACCCGCTCCGCTTCCATGGCGATGGCGGCGGCGTAGCCGTTTGCGGTGGGCAACTCGCGCACGAAGTATCCTTCGATCGCTCTGTGTTTCTCGTCCGCGCTTGTAACCACCGGAGCGGCGGTCTGATTCAGCCGTATCTGCACAGTTTGCGTCGCAACCGACAGGCCCAAGCCCAGGCACTTCAGGACCGCTTCCTTGATGGTCCAGAGCCGGTAGAAATCCTTTATCCGGCGCGCTTGCGGCATTCGGAGAAGGTGTGCGCTTTCGCCGGCTGCGTAATACCTCTGAGCGAGTTCGTCGACCGGACAATCCGGGCGGATCTGTTCAATATCGATCCCAACCTCCGAATCGGCAATGGCGATCAGAGCATAGTCTCCGGAATGCGAGACGTTGAAGAAGACCTGCGGAACTTCGTGCGCAAGTACGAGCCGGGGCTTCGAGTTGTTCGATTCCTCGAGGATCAGTTCTGATGCGCGGGCGCCTGTACGTTTCGCGAGTAATCGCCTGAGCGAAAGGCGTCCGGCGATGTAGCGTTTCCGGTCCTCCTCGAAATGGTAGCGCGCCGCCCGAGCCTGCTCTGCCGCCGTCAGAACGTCCTCTGCGCCCGAGACATCAAACTCCGGCGTGCGAATCGTCCAAATTTGAGCCGAGGCGCTAATACGTCAATTCCTTCACGGCGGACGCGTGCCTTTCGAGCTCGTCGCGACGCAAAAAATAGGTAGGCTTGGCCCGCGCCCGGCTGAAAAGTTTCTCCGCCTGATCGTCGAAATGAGGTGAGCCGGGGTGGTCGCTTTCGCCGAGCGGGATTACCATCCACGATTGCGGCGGCTTCGTGAGGACCACAACCTGCGTGGACGTCTGCCCGCTGCGGCCCAACATGATGTCACCTTTTTTATCGAATCCGATGGCGCGCGGCGTGGCCATTCCCGCCGCCGTGATCGTGCCGCCGCCTACCGGCCAGTTTCGTGCGGAGCCCTCGCGTCCCACTCGGAAAAGCGTGCCGTAAACGGCGCCGGGCGCGAAATCGGATTTCAGTTGCCGTTCGGCGCTGCCCAACGCGGCCCGTACATCCTCATCGCTCAGATCGTCCAGCGGCTCCACCAGCTTGCTCCGCTCGCCCAGCGACATCTTGAAAAGGTAATACGCGAGCGCTCCCGGTGAATCGGCATCGCTATGCCGGTTCCAGTCGAGAATCATCCGCGCGAATTCGCCGCCGGCGCCGGATTTACGAATACGGGCCTGCCATAGATCCGCCCGGTAAATCTCTGTCGAAAACGCAATGGCAAGCGCCTGATCCGCCGTCACCTCTTTGGCGGCCGCCAGCAGATCGAGCACCATGGCCGCCCGCTGATGCGCGGGTGTGCGAGACGCATTGTAGAGATACGGATGCGCGGCGAATTTTTCCGGCGTAAGCGGTGAGTCCTTCAACATCACCCACGGCGATATATTGCAGTTCTGCATGTATCCCTGCGGCGGATTCTCGATTTGCGGCAAGTCTTCGAGAGGATGAGTACCTTGCCATTCGCACTCGCCGGATCCAGCCATGGGCTTGGACGGATCGCATCCGCCGGGACGGACCGGCACGCGCCCGTTACGCACGTAATAGATGTCGCCATCCACCGTGCCCACCATGATGTTCTGCGCCATGTACTGGCGCATGGCCAGCGCCTTCTTCATCTCGGGAAGGTTGCGGGCCGTGATCATGGCCAGGGCTTGTTCGATAAGACGAAACTCACTGGAATACGGCAGGGCCATCGCATACGCTTTGCCGTCCTTGTGCGCGACCACCGGCCCGTGATGCGTGAATTCGAAAGTGACCGGCTTCCAGTCGACCTTGTCGCCGACCAACACACCAATCTTTTCCGTCCAGCTCTGGACCGGCCGCCACTCATCACGGAAACGGTACTTGCCCGCTCGGATCTCCTCTTCGTACACATCGGAAGTGTCCGGCCCGCCCGTAGTCATGGCGATCGAAACATAGCGGCTGTGACCCAGCGTGGGAAACGGCAAGCCAACTCGGGCGCCGCCCGAATAAGCCACATCGCCGCCGTAGACGCGCATTTCGTAGTAGCGGGTCTCGCCGTACCAGGAGAGGTGCGGATCGATGACCGCGATGGGCGCGTGCACAGCCGTGCGCCATGGCGCGAGGAGCCATTCGTTCGAGCCGTGGTAGGCGACAGGATCGGGCTCAATGCCGGCGCGCTGGAGATCGCTGCCTGCCTCGCCTTCCGGCCAGCCCCAGATGGTGAAGCGGCCCAGCGCCACCACCTGCCACGGTTCCAGCCTCGGCGCCCACGCGGGCACCTGCTCGGGATGTTCGTTCATGAATTGCCGGACGCCGGCTTGAAATGCCTCGATGACGGCGCGCGTTGGCGAGTTGAGCTCTTGGTAGTGCTCCTCGGCTACGCGCCGGTGACGCCACATGCGCTGCCGGTAATCGTGCCGGAACCAGCTGTCTCCGAAGACCTCTGCCATTGTGCCTTCGGCTTTGCGGTAGTTGCGCATCATCTCATCCAGCCGGTCCTCGGCCTGCGCGTAACCGGAGCCGTATGCGGCGCCCGCGGCCGTCGACGCAAAAATGTGCGGGACTCCGAACTCGTCGCGGATGACGGTGACCCGTTCTCCTGCCCACGCGAGAGTACAAAACAGAAGAAGAGCAATTTGCTTCATGACTTCACGCCTGCCCTGCCATCGCGTGAGGCACAGTCAGAGCCCGAACGGTGCGCGTCCAGGCTAACAGCAGTACCAGGCCAATCAAGATGAGGGCAATGCACAAGCCAGTCCAGAGTCCGACGGCGCGCCAACCCACAACGAAGCACAGGACGTAGCCGAGCGGCAAGCCGATCAGCCAGTAGCCAAGCAGGTGGCAGATCATGGGCGTACGAGTGTCGCCCGTGCCTCGCAGCGCACCGGTGGCCACGGTCTGAATGCCGTCGAAGAGCTGAAAAGCGGCAGCTACGGCGAGCAAGGCGACGGCCGTTCGAATCACGGCCCGATTTGTGGTGAAAGCGCGCGCCACGTACTCCGGCAAGGTGATCATGACCACGCCGGCGGCGGCCATGAAAGCTGCGCCAAGCCCCATTGCGGTCCAGCCTGCGCGGCTGGCGCCGCTGATGTCGCCACGGCCCAGAGCCTGCCCCACGCGCACGGCGGCGGCGGAACTGATTCCCAGTGGCACCATGTAGGTAAGGCTGGCGGTATTGATCGCAATCTGATGCGCGGCTAGAGAGAGCGGGTCGAGTGTTCCAATCAGCGCGGTGGCTGCCGCAAAGACGCCCACCTCGATGGAGAGTTGCATGGCAGCGGGGAATCCCAGCTTCACCAGAGCGCGAATCCGTGTCAAGTCGGGCAAGAGCGGCACGTGCATCAGGCCCGTGTGATTCACGATGGCATCGTACAACGTGTACACCGCCAAAATGGCGATCATGTAGACTCTCGAAATGCACGTGGCCCAGCCCGAGCCTTCAGCGCCCATCGCCCGTGTGCCGAAGTGGCCGTACACCAGGATCCAGTTTCCTGCCAGGTTCACCAGATTCGCCGTGACCAGCGCAAACATGATCGGCGTGGTGTGATTCATGGCTTGCAGGTACCTTCGCAGCGCAAAGTAGAGCAAGAGCGGGAAGGTACTCCACATGATGGCCCTCAAATAGGGCAGGGTCTGCTGTAGCACTAGGGGGTGAATTCCGAAACGAGCGAGCAACGGCCCCCAGCACCAGACCAGGAACATCAGTGCGGGCGTCAGCGGCAAACTGAGGTAGACCGCGCTGAGAAGCGCCCGGTGGCAATCCATCCGCCGGCCTGCTCCATAGGCCTGAGAAACCAGCGTGTCCAGCCCCAGCATCAGGCCGCTCCCAAAAATCCCCACGGCATAAAACAGCACGCTGCCCAGGCTCACCGCACCGATGGCTTCGGCGCTGACACGGCCCACCATCATGGTGTCGACAATGCCCATGCCCATCCAGCCCAGTTCCGCCACCACCAGCGGGGCCGCCAGTTTCAGCATGGGACGGAGTTCCTGGCGGAGTGGTGTGATATGCCGAATCATTGTTGCGGTCCCGCCAGCGCCGGGAAACGAGAAGGAAAAGCGTTAATTTACATGATCGTAACATGAGGCGGATCGCACTCTTCTTAACGGATTGGAAGTATCCCAAAACCTTGAGGGATTGCGGACAATGGAACAAATGGTCAAAGAGACCCTACCCGGCAGTGAATCTGCACACGACATCCTGGGCCTGCGCCGTCGGCCCCTGGATGTTTTCTTTTCCCCTCAGAACGTCGCCGTGATTGGCGCAACCGAGACCACCGCCAGCGTCGGGCGGACCATTTTGTGGAACCTCATCAATAGCCCGTTCGGGGGAACCGTGTACCCGGTGAACCCGAAGCGCAGCAGCGTGCTCGGCATCCGCGCGTATGCCAATATCGCCGCCGTGCCAGACAAGGTGGACCTCGCGGTGATCGTGACACCGGCCAAAACGGTGCCTGGCGTGGTGCGGGATTGCGTGGCCGCAGGCGTGAAAGGCGCCATCATTATCTCCGCGGGCTTCAAAGAATCCGGGAAAGCAGGAGCCGATCTGGAGCGCCAGATACTGGAAGAAGCGCGCCGCGGCCGCATGCGTATTATTGGGCCGAACTGTCTGGGCGTCATGAGTCCGATCAGCGGATTGAACGCCACCTTCGCCAACGCCATCGCGCGACCGGGCAACGTGGCTTTGGTGAGCCAGAGTGGGGCGATCTGCACCGCCATTCTCGACTGGAGCCTGCGCGAGCAAGTCGGCTTCAGTGCGTTCCTTTCGATTGGTTCGATGCTGGACGTCGGCTGGGGCGATCTCATCGAGTACCTGGGGGACGATCCGCGAACGCGCAGCATTGTGATCTACATGGAATCGATCGGCGACGCTCGGGCGTTTGTCTCCGCCGCGCGCGAAGTCGCCCTCAGCAAGCCCATCATCGTGATCAAAGCCGGACGCAGCGAGGCAGCCGCTAAAGCTGCCGCGTCTCACACGGGCGCGCTAGCGGGAAGCGACGAGGTGCTGGAAGCGGCATTCCGGCGCTGTGGCGTGCTGCGGGTGATCAACATTTCCGACGTGTTCTACATGGCGGAAGTGCTGGCCAAACAGCCCCGGCCGCCGGGCCCGCGCTTGACCATCCTGACCAACGCCGGCGGTCCGGGCGTCCTGGCGACCGACGCTCTGATGGCGCTCGACGGAAAGCTCGCGGAACTCTCGCCCGGAACCACGGAGGCGCTGAACCAGATCCTGCCGCCACACTGGAGTCATGGCAATCCCATCGATATACTCGGCGACGCGGGGCCGGAGCGCTATGCCAAAGCAGTGGAGATCGCCGCCAAGGACCCGGACAGCGATGGGCTGCTGGTCATCATGACGCCGCAGGGCATGACCGATCCCACTCAAATAGCCGAAAAGCTGAAGCCGTATGCAAAGTTGGAAGGCAAGCCGATCCTGGCAAGCTGGATGGGCGGTGTGGAGGCGGCGGGAGGCGAAGACATCTTGAATCACGGCGGGATTCCGACGTTTCCATATCCCGACACCGCCGTGAAGTTGTTCCAGTACATGTGGCGGTACACGTACAATCTGCGCGGCCTCTACGAGACTCCGGCTGTCGCACCGGAAGCGAACTCCACGGCGCGCGAACAGGTCGCGGCCTTGATTGCCGCCGTACGCAAGTCGGGACGCACGGTGTTTACCGAATCGGAATCCAAGCAGTTGCTGGCGCTCTATGGGATTCCCACGGTGCGGACTATGGTCGCGAATACGCTGGACAACGCTGTCCAATTCGCCGGCGAAATCGGCTACCCGGTAGTCCTGAAACTGCATTCGGAGACCATCACTCACAAAACCGACGTCGGCGGCGTGCAGTTGAATCTGGAGGACGAAGCGGCCGTGCGGCGTGCCTGGACAGCCATCGAGACCGGCGTGCGGGAAAAGGCAGGAGAAGGCCATTTCCAGGGGGTGACCGTTCAGCCCATGATTTCCCGCGATGGCTACGAGTTAATCGTGGGCAGCAGCGTCGACGCGCAATTCGGACCGGTGCTGCTGTTCGGTTCGGGAGGCATTCTGGTGGAGGTGTACAAAGACCGCGCCCTCGGCTTGCCGCCACTCAACACAACCCTGGCGCGCCGCATGATGGAGCAGACCCACATCTTCACAGCGCTCGAAGGCATACGCGGAAAAAAGCCAGTGCCGCTGGCAGATCTCGACCAGCTCCTGGTGCGCTTCAGCCGGCTCGTGGTGGAACAGCCCTGGATTAAGGAGATTGATATAAACCCGCTGCTGGCATCTTCAGAACGCCTCGTCGCTCTGGACGCGCGGGTCATTGTATATGGCCAGGACATGCGCGAAGAGGATCTGCCGCGAACGGCTATCCGCCCGTATCCGGTGCAGTACGTGGGCCATTGGACCACCAAAGATGGAACCAGTGTCACCATCCGGCCCATCCGGCCCGAAGACGAGCCGATGATGGTGGCTTTTCACGAGCGGTTATCCGAACGGAGCGTGTACTTCCGCTACTTTCATCTTTTGAATTTGAGCCAACGCACCGCGCACGAGCGGCTGACGCGCATGTGCTTCATCGATTACGATCGTGCCATGGCTCTGGTGGCCGAGCGGGAGAACCCGGCAACGGGCGAGCACGAGATCCTGGGCATCGGCCGCCTGACGCGCCTTCACGGAATGAAGGAAGCCGAGATGGCAATCCTCATCAACGACGATTATCACGGGCGCGGCCTAGGCACGGAATTGCTGCGGCGCCTGATCGAAATCTGCCGGACGGAGAAGATCGAGAGCCTCGTCGCCGACATCCTGGCGGAAAATCGCACCATGCAGCGCATCTGCGAACACCTGGGGTTCCGCCTCACCTATGAACCGGAAGACGGCTTGGTGAAAGCCGAGCTCCGGCTCAATCAGTAACCCTCTTCGGGGAGCCGCACCTTGCCCGCAAAACGGCGGTACATAAAGACGCCGTAAGCGATGGCGATCGCGATGCCAGGAAGCCACCACGCGAGGCCAATACTGAGTCCGTAAGCCGGCGCCGCCGCATTCGTGACGGTGAGTCCGAATTGGGGACCGATCCGCGACGGCAGCACGTAAGGATAAAGACCAAAAGCCGCGCTGGATAGCATACCGGCAATGAAAATGGAAGAAGCCAAAAATGCCGCTGCCGGGCGGCGCAGGGCCCAGACGCGTATCAGCGCGAACGCTGCTAGCGCCGCAGCAGGAATGATATAACCCCACGGCCGGGCGGAAAAGCTGGCGGCCAGATGGGGTTGGACCCCAAAGCTCAGAACCGTAATCAAGACGATCAGCAGTCCAGTCGGCCACCAGACGCGCATCGCCAGGCTGCGGCATCTTTGCTCGATGGGCCCGTCGGTTTTCAACGCCACCCAAAGTGCCCCGTGCAGCGTGAGCGTCATGAATGCGGCGAGACCGGTGGTCACCGTGTACCAGTCCAGGATGCCCAGCTCACCATCGACGCCGAAGTTGGTCCAGAGCGGCAGGAAGAAATATCCGGTGGCGTCGAGCGGCACGCCGCGCACTACGTTTCCTAACGCCGCGCCGAAAAATATGGCAAGCAGAGCGCTGGCCACGCCGAAACCCGCATCCCACAAGGATTGCCAGACTGGACTCTCCACGTGGCTGCGAAACTCGATCGAAATTCCGCGCAACATTAGCAACCACAGCACCATCATTAGTGGAAGATAGAAGCCGCTGAAACTCGCGGCATACAAAGCGGGAAAAGCAAAATACAAAGTGCCGCCACCCGCCAGCAGCCACACTTCGTTACCGTCCCAAAACGGGCCGATGGACTTGATCACCAGGCGGCGCTCGTCGTCGGACCGGGCTGCAAACAGGTGAATGATTCCCGCTCCGAGATCGTATCCGTCCAGGACCACGTAGGTCGCCACGGAGAGCGCCACCAAACAGAACCAGATGGTTGTGAGCATCTATCTCTCCTCTTCAGTGCGCGCCGCCGGCCGAACCTTCGGCAGGCTCGGGGCCGCGCTCGATCTCGCGATAGATCAGGAACAGAAACAGAATCGCCAACAGCGCGTACATGCCCATAAATCCGATGAGCGTGAACAACCCGTTGCCGGCGGAAACGCGCGGCGAGGGCCCGTCGGCGGTGCGCATCAAGCCATAAATCAGCCACGGTTGGCGGCCCACCTCGGCAGTGATCCATCCGGCGGTGGTTGCGATGTAAGGGAACGGAAACATCAGCATCAAGATCCACAGCAGCCAACGTGTATTGGCTAGCTTTCCACGCACCAGTTGCACCATCGCCAGCACCATGACTGTGATGAAGATCGTGCCCAGGCCAACCATGATGTGATAACTGAAGTACAGCAGAGAAATGTTATCTGGCCATACGTCGCGAGGAAATCGATCCAGACCCTGGACGCGAGCTCCCCAGCGGCGGTAGGTCAAGAAGCTCAGAGCGCCAGGAATCACCAGCGGATTGTCCAGCTTTCTGCGGTCCGTGTCGGGCTGGCCCACCACCGCCAGCGGCGCTCCCTCGGCCGTTTCAAACAAACCCTCCATCGCCGCAAGCGTCACCGGCTGATGTTCGGCGATCATCTTGCCCTGTCCGTCGCCGGTGGGAAACAGCATGGTCAACGTGGCGATGAGCCCTGCCGTGATACCCACTCTCAGAAAAGTGCGGCCATATGCGTCATGCTTATTGAGGAGCAGGTAAAACGCCCCGGCCGCGCTCATGACGAAGCTGGCAGTGACCACCGCGCCAATCATGTTGTGCAAGTACTGCCAGAGAATCCATGGATTGAAAATCAGCTCACGGAGGCTGCGCAGCAGAATTTCTCCATTCGGTGCGATGGTGTAACCCACCGGATTCTGCATCCAGGCGTCCGTGGCGATAATGAAGAACCCGGACAGCCAGGAGCCGGCGAAAACCATGAACGCCGCCAGCCAGTGCAACCGCGGGCCGAGTCTCTTCTCTCCGAAAACCAGCAGGCCGAGAAATGTCGATTCAAGGAAAAATGAAAAAACGCCTTCCATCGCCAGCGTCTGGCCCAAAACTCCGCCCGCAGCCTTGGCAAACCGGGCCCAATTTGTGCCGAACTGAAACTCCATCGGAATGCCCGTCACCACTCCCATGGCAAAATTGATGGCGAATATTTTGGTCCAGAAGCGCGCGCAGTTGGCATAGTGCTCGTCGCCAGTTCGCAGCGCCATGGTCTTCAGCACCACCAGCAACAGGGCCAATCCCATCGTGAGTTGCGGAAAAATGTAGTGGAACGTAACCGTGAAAGCGAATTGCAGGCGGTGGACAGCGAGAGCGGTATCCATATCTTTGTTCCAGCTTACTGCCAGCCCTGGAATTCAGCATATCCTCCATTTGTTGTATGCTGAGACTCGAAGCCATGTTACTGCAGATCGAAACCAGGCGGATCGCCCCGGATGTCGCAGTTCTGGAACTGTCCGGAAAGATTGCGCTGGGCCGCGAGAGCCAGAGGATTGAAACCGTCGTTCAGGACCTGCTTCGCCAGAATGAAAAGAAGATTATCTTCGACATTTCCCGCGTGGATCACATGGACAGCACGGGGATTGGTGTGATGGCTTACTGCTTCGGCACGTTGAACCGATGCGGAGGAGAGTTTCGCCTGGCGGGAGCGTGCGGCAAGGTGCTGCACTTGCTGCAGATCACACATCTCGATAAAGTGCTGCCGCTCTGTGACTCTGTCGACGAGGCTTGTCGCAGCCTGGGCGCGAAACCGCCAGGCTAAAGGGGGAATGCACCCCAGCGCCGGCATATGCCTTCCCCCGAACACGTAGCCTGGGCGAAGTTCCGCGTCGGAATCATGATCCTGTGCGCGGTCGCCATCGCATCCGTCCTGGTTTATTTGTTGCTCGGCGGCTCGGAATTCCTGCAGCCCGCTGTCCCGATCCACGCCTATCTGGGGGATCTTTCGGGGCTCGCGAAAGCGTCGCCAGTCCGGTTCAACGGAATCCGCGTCGGCGAAGTGACCAGGACAGAGCTGTCCCATCTGAAGGATCCGCAGAAGGTGGTTAGAGTGGACATGTCACTTGTGAGACATTTTCTGCAGGCGATTCCCGAGGACTCCACCGTGGAAGTGACTGCGGACAACGTGCTTGGTGACAAGTTCGCCAACATCAATGAGGGCAAGAGCCCCAACCCCGTGCAGCCGGGCGCCGAATTGCGGAGAACACCGCCGCAACAGATCAACATGGATGACTTGATGAAGGCCGCGCGTAGCATCATCGCCAGCACCGATGCCCTTTTTGCAGATATTGAGGCCGGCCGCGGTAACGTGGGAGAGTTCGTCCAGAGTGACGCGTTTTACAACGACACTTTGAAAAAGGTCGTCGAATTTCAAAGGAAGGTCCGCGAGGTGACCGCTCGGGACTCCGTTGCTGGCAGGATGCTTTACGACGAGAGTCTGTATGATCAGCTTCGGGCGCCCGTCACGCGTCTGAACCAGCAGTTGGTCGATCTCGAGTCCGGCCAAGGCGCAGGCGGAAAATTTCTCAAGGACCCTGCGCAGTACGATCAATTACGCAAGACGGTTGCGGATCTGAGCCGGCAACTCGCTGATCTCGAGGCTGGAAAGGGACAAGCAGGTAAACTGCTCAAGGATGACGAAGCTTACGTGCGCATGATCCGAATGCTTGATGACCTGAACAAGCAGGTGGACGCGCTCAACTCGGGTGAAGGCGCCCTCGGCCATCTCATGGTGAGTTCCAACCTGTATGAGAGCCTGAACGGCGAAACCAAGAGCCTTCAGAACATGTTGAAAGAACTCCGCGCGAATCCGAGGAAGTTTTTGTTTCTCAAAGTGTTCTAAGAGCCGATGCGCATTGAATATCGTGCCGGCGGGTATTCGTTCCTGAAGGGCATCAGCCCGTATTCCGCCGGAGTCGTGGCTTCTCCGGGTTTCGAGATTGAGCATGTACGCTTGGAACGAGCGCTCCCGTTAGAGCGCGGGTTTCAAGAGATCGAGAGCTATCTCGCCTCGCAGCATCGCCGGCGCCAGGCGCTCTGTGGAGTCGAATTGAGGTCACCGCGCCCGTTCACATTTCAGGGATTTCAGGATTTCAACCAGCGATATGTGGGTATTTTGAGCCGCTGGGGAATTCTGCTCGACGGCCTCAATCCCGTGGCGCGAACCAACGTGGCGCCGGAGGTCGCGCCGCCTGCCGAGCCCTCCCTCTACGGTTTCTCCATCACGCTCCCATCTGAGAACGGAGCTCCGTCGTTTGTGGTTGCGGGCGCGGGCGAATTGCCGGAAGGATCGCTCGATCCTCACGATGTGGTCCGCCGCGGTGAGGCTTCCGTGGATGCATTGCGTGAAAAGGTGCGTTTCGTGATGGAAAGGTTGTCGTCGCGGCTCACCGGTCTCGGTGTCACCTGGGCACAAGTGACGGCCACCCAGATTTATACGGTTCATGACATTCATCCGTTCCTGGCGGCGAACGTTCTCGGCGAAATGCGCGAGGCGGCTTGCACGGGCGTGAACTGGCACTACGCGCGCCCGCCCATCGAAAGTATCGAGTACGAAATGGACGTTCGCGGCTGCCGGCGGGAAGTCATTCTTGCAGCAGCTTGAGTATTGGCCATGGAGCGGACGTTTCCCAACGACCGGCTGTTGAAACTCGTGGTGGGCGACATCACGCGCGTTACCGCCGATGCCATTGTGAATGCGGCCAATTCCGCGCTGGCGGGAGGCGGTGGCGTGGATGGCGCCATTCATCGCGCCGGTGGCCCGTCCATCATGCAGGACCTCGATCGCATCCGCGGCAAGGGCGGCGGATGTGCCACTGGTAGTGCAGTGGTCACCGGTGCAGGCCGGCTACCCGCACGATTCGTCTTTCATGCCGTTGGTCCAGTCTATCGCGGCGGCAAACACGGGGAAGCCGAATTACTGGCGTCCTGTTATCGTACCTGCCTCAGGCTAGCTGAAAATCATGCCGTCCAAACCATTGCCTTTCCTTCCATCAGCACCGGGGTGTACGGTTACCCGATTGGTGAAGCGGCACGGATCGCGCTGAGAGAGGTCGCCCAACACCTCCAGCAGGAGACCACCAAGGTGATCGAAGTGAAGTTTGTGCTGTTCAGTGAGGCGGATTACCGGGTGTACACAAGCTGCCTGTAGTGCTGCTTCCGTGCATCACCCTGCTAAAATGTTCCATTCATGCTCGACATTCAGATCAGCGAGTTGCAGGCCGGCGCCCTGAGGAGGATCGGCGCGGCGCACTCTCCCGATGAAATCGAAAGTGTACGGGTAGACGTTCTGGGACGCAAGGGCGTGCTCGCGCAGGTCAGCAAGGACATGGGCAAGCTCGCGCCGGAGGAGCGCGCCCACGTCGGCAAGCTGCTGAACGCCGCCAAGCAAGCGTTGGAAGAAGCCATTGACCGGCGAAAACAGGAGTTCGACGCCGCGGCCTTGCGCGAGCGTCTGGACGCCGAATGGCTCGATCTGACGTTACCCGCCCCCGGGCCGCGCGCCGGAAGCCTGCACCCCATCACTCAAATCCAGATGGAAATCGAAGATCTGTTCGTGTCTCTCGGCTTTATGGTGCTCGATGGCCCCGAAGTGGAGACGGAATATCACAACTTCGACGCGCTCAACATTCCGAGAGAGCATCCGGCCCGCGACTCGCAGGACACTTTCTGGCTCGCCGACGGCAACGTGCTGCGCACCCACACGTCGCCGGTGCAGGTGCGCGGGATGGAGCGATTTCCCCCTCCTCTGCGCATGATCGCCCCCGGCCGGGCCTTTCGCAATGAAAGCGTGGATGCCTCCCACGAGCACACGTTCTATCAACTCGAAGGCATGATGATCGACCGCGATGTTTCCGTCGCTCATCTTTTGTATTTCATGAAAACTCTGCTCACGGAGATCTTTCGCCGCGAGGTGACTGTTCGGTTGCGGCCGGGATTCTTTCCCTTTGTCGAGCCGGGCTTCGAGCTGGATATCCAATGCATGATCTGCGGCGGCTCGGGTTGCCCGGTTTGCAAGCAGAGCGGCTGGGTGGAGTTGCTTCCCTGCGGCCTGGTGAATCCGAATGTGCTGCGCATCAGCGGTATCGATACGGAAAAGTGGAACGGATTCGCGTTCGGCCTCGGCCTGACGCGCTTGGTGATGATGCGCTACGCGATTGACGACGTCCGCCTCTTGCAAAGCGGCGACTTGAGATTTCTACAGCAATTCTAGGTTATCGATTTGAAATTTTCTTACAACTGGCTGCGCGAATACGTCGAAGGGCTCGATACCCCTCCCCGAAAACTCGAATCCCTCATTACCATGAAGACGGCCGAGTGCGAGGGGATTGAAGAAGCCGGCATCTACCTGGCGGACGCTTGCTCGGCGCGTATTGATACGGTCGAGCCGATCGCAGGATCGCACAACGTAAAGGCCCGCGTGGAGACCGGCCGGTATAGGCAAAAAACGGTAATCTGCGGCGCACCAAACTGCCGGCCTGGCATTCTCACGGTGTACGTGCCGTTGGGAAAGAAAATCATCCAAGGCGTGGAGAGCGACGGCATGCTCGCCAGCGCCGCCGAGCTTGGCATCAACCGTGACGGTTCCGGGATCATCGAAATTGAGGGGAACCCCGGTACGCCCGTTCCACGCTGCATTCCCGACAGCGTCATTGAAATCGACAATAAGTCCATCACCCACCGGCCCGATCTCTGGGGCCACCACGGCATGGCTCGGGAAGTGGCGGCGATTTCGCGGCGCCCGTTACTCGATCCCGTCAAGATGAATCTCGTACCTGGTGCACAGGCGCCCGTTCAGATTGCCATCGAGGATTTTGATCTCTGCCCGCGTTACAGCGCGCTGGTTTTTGAAAACGTAACTATTGGGCCATCGCCCTTGTGGCTGCAATACCGCCTGAACGCCGTCGGGCTGAATCCGATCAACAACATCGTCGACCTGACGAATTTCATCATGGCGGAACTGGCGCAGCCCATGCACGCCTTCGACCGCGACCTTTTAATCGGCGACACGATCTTCATCCGCCCGGCGAGAAACGGCGAGCGCATCACCGCTCTGAACGAGCAGGAGTACGCGCTGAAGCCTGCCAACCTCGTGATTGCCGACCGCACTGGTGCCATTGCGATCGCCGGCGTGATCGGAGGGCACGGCAGCGCGATCTCTGCCCGGACGACCAACGTCGTCTTTGAGAGCGCGAATTTTCAGGCCGCCAGTGTGCGCCGCACATCGGTGGACATCAAGCTGCGCACCGACGCCTCCATGCGCTTCGAGAAATCGCAGGACCCGGTGAACACGGTCCGCGCTCTAGCCCGCGCCATCGAGTTGATGCAGGAACTCTCGCCCGGCGCGCGCCTCGTGGGCGGTTTGGGCGATCAGAAACGAGAGCTTCCTACTCTGCCCGAGGTCGATCTGCCGGTCGACTGGGTAAACCGCAGGCTGGGCCGCGAAGTCGCAACCGCTGAAGTGCGCGACATCCTCGAACATCTTGCGTTCGGCGTCCGGGAAACCCAGCCGCGCGTTTTCGCGGTGACTATACCTTCATGGCGCGCCACCAAAGACATCTCACTCAAAGACGACCTGGTGGAAGAAGTGGGCCGCATGATCGGGTACGATTCCATCGCCCCCCAAGCGCCTGCGGTGCTGGATGCCGTTCCTCCGCAAGATGAAGCGCGGCCGTTCCTCCGCGCGGCCCGTGCCCTGCTAACTGCGCAGGGATTCACTGAAGTCTACAACTACTCTTTCGTGAGCGAGGAGTTGGCGCAAAAGTTCGGATTCGATCCCGATGCGCATGTGCGGGTGGCAAACCCCATCGCGTCCGATCAGAATCTGCTGCGCTTGTCACTGCTCCCCGGGATATACCGCAATGTAGCCGACAACCGCAAACATTTCGAGCGCTTCCGCCTGTTTGAAATCGGCCGCGAGATCCATAAACAGCCGAAGGGCCTGCCGCACGAGATTCCGCACCTGGTCGCCGCGATCTACAGCAAGGATGAAGCCGAGACTAATCTGTTCGATTTGAAGCGGGCTGCCGAGTGCTTGATGCCCGGCGCGGAGGCTTGCCCTTCGGCCGCCAGGGCTTACGAACATCCGGCGCGCAGTGCGGACGTTCTGTGGCGCGGTGAGGCTGTCGGCCGCCTGTTTGAATTTCATCCGAGCCTGATCGAAGGCCGCGCGGCGATTCTCGATCTCGATCTGCCCCGCATCCAGCAAGTCCGTCCGCGCGACAAGACCTACACTCCGCTTCGCCGTTATCCTTCCAGCCAGTTCGATCTTTCCGTGATTGCAGGCGCGCGCGAGCTGGTCGCCGATCTGCGCAACAAAGTCGCCGGGTTTGCCGGCGATCTTCTCGAATCCATCGAATACGTGCGCCAGTACTCCGGGCCGCCTCTGCCGGAGAATACCAAGAGCGTTTCGTTTCGCCTGACCGTCGGGTCTCCGGAGCGGACCCTTTCTTCCGACGAGGCCGGCGCCATTCGCGCGCGAATCATCGATAGTATGCGCGGCCTTGGCTACGAATTAAGGGTGTGAATTGACGGCTAGCAGACAACGAACCAGCAAGGGCGGGTGGGCCAATGCTGGCTCGCTTCCCAAAGGACCGAATGGCCGGGCGCTGTGCCGCTG
>Ga0335077_10004239_pt1 | contig 17477 bp, 9 predicted proteins | sample Lox_Sample_31_FD_207151 | JGI IMG/M metagenome (GOLD analysis project Ga0335077, IMG submission 207151) | Soil microbial communities from Loxahatchee National Wildlife Refuge, Florida, United States - Lox_Sample_3.1 | ecosystem: Environmental > Terrestrial > Soil > Wetlands | place: USA: Florida... | reverse complement strand
CGCGCTACCATGAACCCATGAGCATGCCCGCGCACGGCGGTGGAGGTGTTGCTTTCTTCGGCGGCAGCTTCGACCCTCCGCATCAGGGACATCTGGCTGTGGCGCGAGCAGCTCAGATAGCGCTCGCTCTCGACTCTGTGCTCTTCGCCCCTGTCGGGGTGCAGCCGCTCAAACCATCCGGTTCGACCGCCGCGTTCGCCGACCGCCTGGCTATGACCGAGTTGGCCATTCACGGCCAGCCAAACTACTCGATATCTCTCATCGATGCTCCCGCTGTCGGCAGGACGCATTACTACACGATCGACACCTTACTCCTGTTGCGCGCTAAGATGTCGCCCGGTACGAGTCTCTATTGCCTCATGGGAGCTGATTCATTTCGTAATCTGCGATCCTGGCATCGGGGAGCAGATGTCCCCTTTGCCGCGCCGCTCATCGTGGTAGCGCGACCCGGTCAGCCGCTCGAGGACTTGGCAGCAGATCTCCCCCCCGGCCTGTCCCTGGATCGAGACTGCGGCGAGACCCGCACAAACGGCGGCGTCGAGTTGCGCTCATTCACCATCCGCAGCGAGGACGGAGCATTGGCTCCGTTCTTCCTTCTGCCCGGCATCCATATCGACATCAGCGCCTCTGAGATTCGCCGCCACCTGCATGACACAGTCGATGACCAGCTCAGGGCGCAGAACTTGTTGCCCGCGTCTGTCCGGGAGTACATTGCAACCCACAACCTCTACCGGTAGTCCCGAACCTTCCCCGACGCATGTCCAGCGCGGCATCACTGCAAGCCCAACTTGCCGCGCGCGAAGCGAGAGTCTACGATGAGGCTGGAGACAAAATCCGCCGAATGAGCACCCCCCAGGCGCACGAAGAAACCCGCACCCTAGTTCAGGCCGCAGCCGCTGCCTGCGAAGACAAAAAAGGCGAAGACACCCGCATCCTGGAGCTCGATCCTGTTGACTCCGGCCTCTCCGATTTTTTCCTGATTACATCAGCAACCAATGACCGACAGGCCGTTGCGATTGCCGACGAAATCGAGTCCAGGCTCAAAAAGAACTTCGGCATTCTTCCGCATTCCGTTGAGGGTCGGCGTCATGGAGAGTGGATCCTCCTCGACTATGTGGACTTTGTTGCTCACGTCTTTCTTTCCGACCGGCGAGCGTTCTATGATATCGAGCGCCTTCGCAAGTCAGCTCGTCCAATTACTCCGGCTGAGTTCGACGCCGAGCTGAAAGCAGCACTCGCGGAAAAGACAAGAACAGCCCGAAGCAAAGAGGCCGCAAAACATGCCGGCGCACCCGCAAAGTCCGCTGCCTCGCGTGCCGCAACGGCAAAGAAGACTGCTGCGAAACCTTCGCCATCCAGGAAAACGGCGGCGAAAAAGGCCCTTTCCCGGAAATCCGCAACCAAACAGTAGCGCAAGGCTCGGCTGCTTTCTGAAATCTCTTCTCACGTACTCTCATGGCGGGAGTCGGCCTGCGCCGGCTTAGTGAATGCCGGCCGCAAGAGTCCGCAGATCGTGAGCTCTGGCCGAATTCCCCGTCGACTCTGAAGCATCTGCGAGTGCCAGGTACAGAGCCGCATTCGGGGGCTGGAGCTTGATCTGTGTTTCCAGCATGCGAACCACGCCTTTTGCATTTCCTTCTTTGGTGAGCGCCTGGCTGATGGCCAGCAGCGCATTCGGCGCCACCGCCGTTCCTGCAAGCATCGGCTGCTGACTCAATGCGGCCAGATCGTTGTTCTTCCCCTGGCGCTGCAGTACAGTGGTCAGCTTTTCGAGAGGCCGCGAATCGATGGGGCCCTCATCCAATGCGCGAGCGTAGAGTTCCTGGGCCAGCGCATCTTTTCCCTGCGCATCGGCCGATAGGCCGCGCTTGAAATCATCCAGCGCGACACCACCGGGCTCGGCGGCTCCATACGCCGTCCAACTGTCGTTATAGTCAGAAACGCGCTGCACGTGAAGGGTCATCGCGGCGTAAGAAGGCTGCTTGGACCCTTCCCTCGTAGCGGTCACGACCAGGCGATACGTCCCAACCGTCAGGTTCGAGGTGTCCAGCGTATGTCCGGTCACGAGATTGCCGGCCTGGTCTCGGTTCGACGCATCGACATCCTCGTTCTCTTCGGTCGGCGGGTCATGCGAAGCCGTCACTGCTCCGAATACATAATGCAGGTGCACCTTTTCCGCCGCTGCTGAGGCCCCCCCTGCCTTTGGATCAAGCCAGAGCTGGAACACAAGGGGCAGTTTGTCTCCCGCGCGCAGAAACACTGACTGCGCTCCCCGAGGGACGAACCGAAGCTTTGACATGCTGAATGGCAATTGATTCGAAGGATCCGGCACGGCGTTTGGTGGAGCGTAATTCAGCAGTTCCGAGATCCCCATGCCGTCGTTCTTGACTGCGGGAACGGTCACAGACGCCTGCTGGCGCGTTGCGATGTGATTGACGTTGTTGGTCAGGGTCATGATCAGCTTGTATGCCCCTGGGGCCAACGGGAGCCGCGCCTCGGCTACGAATCTCTTCTTCTTGGCCACCTGCGCCTGGGCATCCGTGAGTTTGCCGGTCAGCTGATCTTCCTGGTCATAGACCGACTTTCCATCGGCCGTCAGCAGAGAGGTCCGCAGCGTGAGATCGTAGTACTGGCTTCCGTCGGGGCGCGTTCCGATAATGCGCGCGTCGGGAAACGCTGAAGCCATCAGGTAGCTCAGGGTCTGCCGTCCCTGATCATCGCGGAAAACGCCGTACCCGGTCGTCATATTCTGATCGCCGATCAGAATGCTCGTGGTCACATGCTCACGAAGCCGATTGGCTTCGAGCCGTTCCTTGGTGATTGGGTTGTCAGCCAAGTCGTTGATGGTCGCCAGCAGTGAATCGGACATCATGCTTGCCGTCGGGTTGTCGAAATCGACGGATTCGCCCGGCAGGAGAGTCAGCGTTGTTTTTGCGACTTCATCTCCCGCCGACCTGCGGATAAACGCGATCGCCTGCTCGTTGGTGTTATCAGCCCTTCCCGTCGTGACAAGGACTCTGGGGCCGTCCTGGTACGGGGAGTAAATGCGATAGGACTCGGTCGGACTCGGCTTGTAAAACAGGATGTAGAAGTATGGCGGAAGAGCCGGCGTGGTCGCTTCGAAGAACCATATCTCCATATCGCGCATGTTCGGCTTCTCGTGATACGGAGCGCGTTGCTTCGGGGGCCCAAGGATGATGTACATCCGGCCCATTTCTGTCCGCCAGCCGTCTTCGTACCGGGCATTGCCGAAGTGTTCATTGGCGTACGCCAGGCGCCGGTAGTGCTCCTCTTTATAGGTATTCGTGTCTGAGTTCGGATCGGGATTGCGGACGCGCCAGAAGGCGTCAATAAAGCTGTCTCTCTCCTCGTCGGTTGTCAGCGCGAGGAATTGCTTCTTCTCGACGCTCGTGATGATGTAGGGAACCTCAGCTTCAATCCAATGCCGGTAATTCGAAGGCAGGTTCTTCGGCGAACTGGACGCCGAAGCTGGGATGCCGGCGGAAAGCAGGGTGCAGAACAGAACAACAACCGACGCGAAACGCATGTGTAACAAGAGACAACTCCAACAAAAATAAAGAGAGGAGGGGATTTCTCCCCTCCTCCCAGTTTAACAGCAGGTTGAGTCTTAGAACTCGAGCCGGATCGAGGCGCGAGCGTAGAACGGACCCTGGAAGCCCGGATTTGCTGCACCACCCGGCTTTCCGTAGTCCACGTTCGGAACGCCAGGCTGGAGATCCAGGTACTGGTTCTTGCTGGTCATTTTCTGCGTGTTGAAGATGTTGAACGCATCAAATGCCATCTTCAGGGTGTACCGCTCGTGGAACTGCCACGGGTAGTCCATGTGTCCGTCGAACTGCACCGTAGAGGGCAGATGGCCCTTGGTGCCGCGTCCGCCGATCGGAACTTCGCCCTGGTTCAGGTAGATCGGGTGGCTGGCCAAAGCGCTCAGCGGATTGCCCGCCGCGGCGCGAATGTTGGTTCCAAACGTCATCTTGTTCAGCTTCTGAAGGAAGGACGAATCCTTCGGTACGACATACGAAACAGAGACGTTGGCCACGTTGCGCCGGTCGGTGTTCAGGTAGCCCGGCTTGAACTGATCGCCAAGCAGGCCGATCGTGCCGGCGGTGAAGTCGAACAGAGAGCTGATGCCGGGGTCCGACTGACCATTGTCGTTCCGGAAAAGGCCCTCGTAGTTGCCCCACAGCTCGGCCCAGCGGTAGTTCGCGCGCATCTGCCAGTTGTTCTTCAGGTTGCGATTGAACTCGACCACCAGCTCCTTGTAGAGCCGCTCCGGCTTCGCAAAGCCGTCGGGCTTTCCATCGGATCCCAACGCACCAGCCGCGGCAGCATTCACAACGCAGGCGCCGCCGTATGGCGTTCCGTCGTAGTGCAGGAACAGACCGCCGTTTGCCACCGAAGTATCGTTGTCGTAGGTGCAACCGGCAGCCGGAGGCGTGTAGTTCGCGGCAGTAAGGGTCTTCCCGCCGTTCGCCGCTTGCCACTGCGCTGCCGTGTAGTTGGCTTCTTGCTCGTTAACAAAGAAGTCGCTGCCGGCCAGAACGTTGGCAATACCGCCAGCGTAATTGCCGTCGACAAGCGAACCCTCAGGAGACTGCGAGCCGATGTCCTCAACGATGCGGCCGAGGCGGCGATCGCTGTACCGGACGGCGAGCACGGAGCCCGGCGTGATTTCACGCTGCAGACCGAGCACGTACTCATTCTCATACTCCATCCGGGTTCCAGGCAGGATGCCTTCGCCCGTGGACGAAGCAAAGCTCGGCTTGCCGAAACTTGAGGTAGCTGTCTTGCCCGGAAGGCCGTTGAGCATGTGCGCTCCGTCGGGTTGCACAGTCACAGCACCGAGGTTGTCCAGCACGGCGTTGCCGCTGCTGTCTGCCAGCGGGGTGAGGTAGAGACTGGTGATGTCCTGCTCGTTGCCCAACTGCCGGATGGCGGCATCGAGAGGCAGAACCAGCTGGTAGCGTGCGTAGTTGAAGAAGATCTTGCTCTTCTGGTTGCCAAATGGATCGAGGTTGAAGCCGAGCCGCGGCGACCAGTTGTCGTTGAAGAGGTAGTGCAACAGGTCGCCGTTATACCACTGCTGTTCCCAGCGCAGTCCGGCGTTGATGGTCAGATAGCGGTTGAGCTGGTAGCTGTCGTTGGCCCAGCCCACGGTGTAACGTGCGCCCGCATCGACACTCAGACCCTGGTAGGTGCCGCGAATCTGCTGCATGTACACCGGATTGCCGTTGTACTTGGTGCAGTAGGTGCAGCTTGCGTCGGCGTTGAAGAGTCGCCACGTCGCATTCGTCTTCTGTCCGACTGCCGGGTTGTGCACACCGTAGTCAAGGGTTTGCCCGGCGGCATTCACGTTCGGAATCGCGAACAGCGGACCGGTACGCGTCGGCTTGTCGAGGAAGTTGGTGTGATCGTAGGTATAGCCGATCGCCAGCGTGTGCTCGCCGAGGAGATGTGCACGCTTCTCGGTCTCGACGTTGATGCTCCAGTCGTTGTTCTTCGTCGGCTCATAGCCGCCAATATACGTAGTGACAAACGGCGTCGTAGTGCGGTTCGAGATGTTGTAACGGTCGTAAAGAGGCGTCTGATCGAAGTGGTTGTAGTTGTACGTGTAGACAGCCACTGCGGTCCATGTCGGCGTGATAGAGGTGCTCAGGCGCGCCACGGAATCCCGGCTGCCGTATTGGTAGCTGGTACCCACCGAGCCGGCATTTCCTGCCGCCAGACCGGCCTGCCACGTCGGACCGGGAATCTGGTTATGCCTCGAGGGATCGGCAAACGTCGATGCCTCAAGCTGTGCAACGCTGAAGGGCTGCCACGTCAGTTTGCCCGCCCAGCTATTGGTGGTCGTGCTGTACGCATAGGCGCCGTGGTAGGCCAATGGTGCGCCGTCCGGTGCTCTCGCGATGTCTTGCGTTAAGGTTGGATCGTAGGCGCCGAAGAAGAACATCTTGCCCTTCAATCCCGGAACAGGGCCACCAAATTCAGCTGCTGCGTCGTACTGAGGATTGCTTGTATACCGAGCCTGAATGGTATTGACATAACCGAAGTCGGAAAGCTGCGTACGTGTTGCGTACCACGATCCGGGGCCAAGGTAGGCGGCCAGCGCACCGTGATAGTTGCTCGTTCCCGACTTCGTGACGATTTCAACGATGCCGCCGTCTGCACGCCCGTACTTCGGCTCAAATGCACCGGTCTTCACGTCAACTTCCTTGATGAAGGCCAGATTCACGCCCGTGCCGAGAGAACCAAAGTAGCGGTTGTAGGTGCCGAGTCCGCCGAATGCCTGGTCGGTGATCGTGACGCCGTCCACCAGGTACAGGTTTTCAAGGCCGGTTGCGCCGCCGATCGAAGGATTCGCAGAGCCCGTGCCGCCACCGCTCACAACGCCGGGAGCCAGCGAGAAGATGGCTGCAACGTTACGCGGAACCGGAAGCGACTGATACAGTTCGTCCGAGATTGGCGCATTCAACGAAGTGGTTTCCGTGTCGATCTGGACTGCGCCCGCATCCACCTGAACGGTGTCGGTTGCGGCGCCGAGTGCCAGATGCACGTCGAGGTTTGCCGTGTGATCGACGACAATCTGGTTGCGCTCCGAGATGAACCTCTTGAAGCCCGGAATCTCGACAACAACCTTATAGGAGCCCGGGACCTGGCCATCCAGTTCGTAACGGCCGGCCGCATCTGTCTTCACTGTGTAGACACCCTGCGGTCCAGTGATTGTCACAGTGACCCCGGGCATCACCGCGCCGGAAGAGTCATAAACCGTTCCGCCGATTCCGCCTCGCGTAGCCGAATTGATCTGCGCCAGAGAGGGCAGCGCAAAGATCAGCGACAGGGCCAAAATGAAAGAGTAATTCTTGAACCAACTTCTCATTGAATTCTTCTCCCAGCAGAATGTGGCTCCCGAGGGCACCACTTTCCGTGTATTGAGCTTCGGCGTTTCGGTCGTTTGGGGGATTGACCGTTCCGCGGTTGAGTTGAGCAAAAAACCACTACGAAACCACGAACCAGGTCGGACAAAATTCCGGTTGATAACGCAGCGGCAAAGTATTAGAGCGTCGCAAATAGGGACAAAGTGCCTATTGTCTTGCAAGACGCTTGCCAATCGCGTCTACCGGTCGACATTTAATTGACTGTTGAAAATATAGGGGTTATTGGGCTCGAGAGCCACACAATGTAATCGTCTTCTATGAAAAAGCGTATAGAAGAACGTTCGGCTATTAAAAACAGATTCCGGCAACGATTTCAGGGAGCGAAATCGATTGAGCGATATCCCAGCTTACCGCGTCGTGGGTTATTCTCCCCCCATGGACCTGACGCTGGCCCATGTCGGCGCAAGGCTCAGTCGCGAAGAAGGATACGAGCAGTTGACTGCGCGCTACCTCCGGCGCTGCTCGCCATACGCTCAGTGCCAGTCGGAGGCCTTTCGCTCCGAACAGGCTCTCCTCGAATGGCTCGAACGGCAGCATTGCCGGACGCCCGCCGCGCTCGTGCTGCTCGACAGCCGCGGTAAGGAAATGAGCTCGGAGGCTTTCGCAGACTGGCTCGGACGCCAGCGCGATGCCGGCGCGCAGCACATTGTCTTTGCCGTTGGTCCCGCCGATGGATGGTCGCCGGCAACCCATCTCAGAGCAGCCTTGCTCCTTTCGTTTGGAAAGATGACAATGGCACACGCGCTCGCTCGCTTGGTCATCGCTGAACAGATCTACCGCGCATTTACAATCCTCACAGGCCACCCGTATCACTCAGGCCACTGAACGCAACGGAATTGGTGGTAGGCGCCGACACGTCGGGTACTGCACTGCTCCCGTTCCCTGATTCCTGCTCCTTGAACCCTGTTCTGGCACTTTATGACCGACTCTCGGAAGGGTTTGATCCTTATCAACACAGGTCCCGGCAAAGGCAAGACGACTGCTGCCATGGGAACCGCTCTGCGTGCCGTTGGAAACGGCATGCGTGTGCTCATGCTCCAGTTTTTGAAGGGCTCGTGGCATTACGGAGAACTCGACGCCGTGCAGGCCTTTGGCAGCAGCTTCGTGATGAAGAAGATGGGTCGGGGATTCGTAAAGGTCGGCGGAGCGGAAACCGATCCTGAAGACAAGCGCCTCGTGGACGCCGCCTGGGCTGAGGCCCACGAGGCCATTCTGTCCGGCGAATGGGACATGGTCATCCTCGACGAAATCAACTATGCCATCGGCTATGGTTTGCTCGATCCCGCTGTGGTTGCCGAAACGCTTCGCGCCAAGCCCGAGATGGTTCACGTGATTCTCACCGGTAGAAACGCGCACCCACTTCTCGTCGAGCTCGCGGATACCGTCACAGAGATGCGCGAGGTGAAGCACGCATATCAGAAAGGCATACTCGCGCAGCGCGGCATTGAGTACTGAGCCCGCTTCGCATCTCGCACGAGCTCGCCATCGGCCGGCTTGTCCTTGGTCCGCAGCGATATACAATGGCAGAGGCTTATGACCTGGTTTAAACGCGAGAGCGCGGAATTCGATTCGAATCCCAACGGTGGAAACGACGATGCCGAGAAAAGGGTCCGAACAGAAGGCCTGTGGATCAAATGCATCGGCTGTCGGCAGACCATCTGGAAAGCGGATCTCGAAGCGAATCTCAACGTCTGCCCGAAGTGTCAGCATCACTTCAAGATTGGTGCGCGTCAGCGTCTCGACCTGTTGCTTGAACCCGGCTACGAGCTCGTTGACACAGGCCTCCAGTCAACCGATCCCCTCAACTTCACCGATGTAAAGCCCTACAAACAGCGCTTGCGCAATGCGCAGGCGCAGACCGGCCTTCGCGATGCCATTCTCAACGCAATCGGCAACCTCGGTCCGCATCCGGTCGTTCTCAGTGCGATGGAGTACGCATTCATCGGCGGCTCCATGGGCGCTGTCGTTGGTGAGACAATCGCTCGTGCAGTCGACCGCGCGCGAGCGAGCCGCAAGCCGTTGATCGTGGTTGCAGCCTCGGGTGGAGCCCGCATGATGGAAGGCGTTGCGAGCCTGATGCAGATGGCAAAGATCGCGACGGCTCTCGCCCAGCTTGATGACGCACGTGTCCCTTACATCTGCGTGCTGACCGACCCGACAACCGGCGGCGTAACCGCAAGCTTTGCGATGCTGGGTGACTTGAACATCGCCGAACCCGGATCGCTCATCGGGTTCGCTGGACCTCGGGTCATCGAGCAGACCATCCGGCAGAAACTTCCCGACGGATTTCAGCGAGCAGAGTTCCTCCTCGAGAAGGGCTTCCTCGACGCCGTGGTTCACCGTCGCGATCTGAAGGCCTACCTCATCCGCGCCCTCGACTTCTTGAAAACACCCGCCGTTGCTTGACCCGCGGCACGCCGAAAATCATTCACCACATTCATCCTGTCCTCTCTTTGGGGTCTCCTTCAGACTTCCAGAATTGGTATGTCTGGCCCATAAATACTAATCTTTGTAGATTGTGGCGTCTTCTACGGGACTTGGTGTTTAGCCATCATATGTATTTTCAATGTCTTGTGAGGAGATTTAGGGGGTGTTGAAATCTTGGCACCATAATTGCTCCCTTTATCCCTCAAAAGCTCTCCCGTTCTCTCACCCGCAAGTTGCCAGCTCAAGGTGGTTGCAAGAGCCTGTAGTTTCAAGGTCTCCGGGAGGATATCCAGTTCTGGTTTGAGCCGAAAAAATAGGACCTAAGGGGGAATTGATGATCTCCGGCAAATTGCGTCGAGCACTTGTCCTGGGTGCTGTCCTTGGCCTCGCGTTTGGAACCCTCAACCTCGTTCCGCACACTGCCTACGGGCAGGGAATTACAACCGGCGGTTTGACGGGTACCGTCGTTGATCAGTCCGACGCGGTGCTGCCCAATACCACCATCCAGGCGATCAACGCTGCAACCGGTGCCAAAGCCGTGCAAAGCGCTCGAAGTGACGGAGGTTTTTCTCTCCTCAACTTGCCGGTTGGAACGTACACCTTGACGTTTTCGGCATCCGGCTTTGCCGACACGACACTGAAGGATGTCGCTGTTAGTGTCGGGAGCCGTGACATCGGGAAAGTCACCCTGAGGCCCTCAGGTGTGCAGACCACAGTCGAGGTTGTCGAAGCCAACCCTCTCATCAATACCAGCGAGGCTCAGGTATCGACGACCTTCGATCCGGTTCAGCTCGCTAATCTGCCGTTGAATAATGGATTCGACGCTGTCACACTCCTGCAGCCCGGCGTTGTTCAGACGCACGATAACAACTTCTCGAACAACAACGGCGCGACTTTCGCAGCAAACGGCCAGCGCGGGCGCTCCAACAACTTTGAGATCGACGGCCAATCCAACAACGACAACTCCGTGGCCGGGCCGCAGGTCTTCTTCGGCAATCAGGACGCCATCGCCGGAGTGCAGGTCATCACAAACACCTTCAGCGCGCAATACGGCCGCAACATGGGCACGGTCGTGAATTACCTGACAAAGTCAGGAACCAACTCGATCCACGGATCTGCCTTCGAGCTCTATGAAGGAAATTGGGGCGAGGCCTTCCTGCAAGGACAGAAATCGCCCATTCAGGGATATTGCGCACCCGGGGAAACAGACACCTCTGAATGCACCCCGCCAACCCTCCCACGCTTCACGCAAAATACCTTTGGTGGCACCCTCGGCGCGCCGATCATCAAAGACAAGCTCTGGGGATTCGGCAGCGCGTTCTTCAACAGGAATCACCAGGGTGAGGGCTTCTACTCCAGCGGCTCCGCCGTCCTCTTCCCGACCCCCGATTCTTTGGCTCGGTTGCAGGCAGCCGCACCAACCAGCGGCCCGGTCGCATCGCTGGTCAACAATGGCCCTTATGGGGTCAAGATCGGCAATCCGCACCCCGGCCCGATCGTCGCCGCCGATTCGCGTAATTACACGGTCAACGGCGTATCGGTTCCCGTGGATTTTGCTCCGGTTATTCGCCAGGTCTCCGGCCGGAATGACGACGAAGAGTTCATGGGACGCGTCGATTGGCAGCCGACAACCAAGGACCATATCTTTGTCCGCTATCTCTACCAGGACGATCCGTACACTGGAGCCTACGCCGATGGCTCCTCTACGGATTTGGCGGGCGGCCGGTGGTACGACGTTCCCGCCACCACCCACTCGATCGGCGGTGACATCACACACACGTTCTCGCCCAGCTGGGTCAATCAGCTTCGCTACAGCTTCCAGCAGTCGAAGGTTGCCTTCCAGTCAGGCTCCGTACCTGGCTGCACGATCAATTCGCCACAGAGCTGCTACTCGCCCGTCTCAATCAGCGGCTCTCTCGCGGATGGCGCAACCATCCTCGGATACGGCTACTCTTCGTCGAGCCTACCCCAGGGCCGTACAGTCAAGGTCACCCAGGTGCAGGACAATGCAACCTGGACTCACGGTCACCACACCTTCAGCTTCGGCGGAGAGTGGAGCTACCAGAACTCCCCTAATCCCTTCCTCCCTCAGTATTACGGCTCCTTCAGTTCCGCCAGCCTCAGCAGCTTCCTGAATAACAGCGCGACTCTGGGTCTTGGCGACGGGAACTTCACCATCCACTTCACTGAGCCAGATGCAGCCGGATATATCCAGGACGACTGGAAAACGACAAGCAACCTAACCCTGAACCTTGGTCTCCGGTGGGAGTACTTCGGGCAGGCGGTCAACCTTCTGCATGACGAGACGGTAAAGCGGGAATCGAATCCGGCCACGGCTTTCTGGAATACCAGTCTGCCTCTCGCACAGCGGACCTTTCCCGAAGTCGGCCAGAACTACAAGAACTTCCAGCCGCGCATCGGCTTCGCCTATAACCCCAAGGACTTTGCGCCGCGCCTGGTCGTTCGAGGCGGATTCGCTATCAATTTCGACCCCGCCTTTTACAACATGTTCCTGAACTCGGCCACAGCCGCTCCGGTGATCAACCTAGGAACCATTACCTGCACCGCGGCCAGCCCATGCATTCCAAGCACGGGTTCAACGGGAGCCGACATTCGCGCCACGAACCTCCCCAAGATCCCACTCGGCGCCAATCCGAACTCGCGCAATCAGACGCTCGTCACCACGGACTTCCATAACCCCTACTCCGAGAGCTACACCCTCGGCTTCGAGTGGGGACCGAGCAACGATGTGGTCTTCGGCGCCAGCTACGTGGGCAATCACACGATTGGCCTCTTCCAGAGCCTCAACGCCAATCCGCTGCTGCTCGGAACCGCGCAGGCATATCCGAACGTGATCTCGCCTTCGCTCTTCTGCTCCACCGCGGGTCAGGTTGGTATCGGTCGGACGGATTGCACCAAGACCCGCGTTCGTCTGCGCGCCAATACAGCATTCTCCAATTACAACGGATTACAGCTCACCGCAACGACCAAGAACTACCACAACCTGTCTGCTACCCTCGCGTACACGTACAGCAAGACGATTGACAACAGCTCTGACGTCTTCAGTACGTTCGGGGGCGGCAACTCCGTAACCTTCGCAGCAAACCCGTTCAACTCAGACGTCGCGGAACGCGGCGTGAGCGGAGACTCTATTCCGCATGTGGCGTCGGCTTCGTTCGTCTATGACATTCCCTCGCCGAAGGGCCACGGCCGAATGGTCGACCTGCTGCTCGGCGGATACCAGGCCAACGGTATCTGGACGTTTGACGTAGGCCAGCCGGTCACTCCATACATGGTTGACTATGGTCAGTTGTTCGGTGGCAACGGTCCCAACGCCTTCCCAGGGTTAAGCAACTACTGCGATGGAAACTTTGCTTCCTCGTTTAATTCCTCCGTCAGCACATGCCGGCCGGTTGAGTCGAACAAAAATGCGCCCATCAAGGCCACGGGCATCTATCTGAGCCCGGATTCTGCTGAGAATGTCTATGGGATCGATGGAGGCTACTACACGCTGTCAACGTTTTTTGACTATCTCTTTGGCGATGTCACCACGCCGCCGCCCACACCAACCACACCGGACGCCGTTCACTGGCTGTGGAACAACGCGGATATTGCCGACGTGCAGAACAATCCGTTCGCAGGGGCTGGACGCAACACCTTGCGCGCCAACCGCTGGAACAACGTGAATGCCAGCGTCTTCAAGAACATCAAGTTCCGCGAACGCCTTAACATGCAGTTCCAGGTCAGCGCCTACAACGTGTTCAACCATCTGCTGCTGGGCACCAATGATCCAGAACTCGATGACACGACAACCTTCTGGGATAGCAGGTATAACTATGGCCACAACTCGCGCCAGATCCAGATTGGAGCCAGAATCACCTTCTAGCCAACTCCGGTCGTTTCACCCAGAGGGCACTCCGCTGCGGGGTGCCCTCAGCTTTTCCGGGGCGCTCCCCGAGGTCTGGCGAGGTTGATTGGGGCCGGTCGCCAAGCACACCCCTCTCAGGCTTTTGCCGTAGACTGTTGCCCGAGTCGTAAGAAGGGACAACATGATGCGCACCCGCTTATTCAGCATGATCCCTGTCATGCTGGTTGCTGCAGCTTCCGCAATCCATACCCAGACCCCCGGCCACAACTTCCGGTCGATCCCTGCCTTTCCGCTCAATTCAACAGGGCCGGTGATCCGTGCGAACGCCGAAGCAGAAAAGCCCTTCACAGTCGCCGGTGAGCGCGGAGTCGTGGTTGGTCAGCAAAACGGCCCATTTGAAGCGTGGATCCTGCCAGTGAAGCTTTTGTCGCACCTCACCATCGAGGCAGACATCGAAGGCTACACCGTCCCTATCGATGTGAACCGGCAGGCCGCTGCGATCGAGGTCCGCCCTGATCGCACTGTGATTACCTACTCACACATCGGCTTCACCGTGCGGCAGATCATGTTCTCGCCGAGCGGCGTCGCCGCCGGTAGGGGGCCGGTCGTGCTGTTCTCGTTCGATTGTCCGCGTCCCACCGAATTCACTTTCCGCTTCACTCCCGAACTCCGCTGGATGTGGCCCGAGCGCAATGTGGGCGTCCCCGGCATCGAGTGGGTGGCCGGGGTCGACGACGGCAAGCCAACTCCAGGTGGAGCGGGAGGCTACTACGTGCTCCACTCCGACTATCCCGACTTCGCCGGTGCCGTGACCATTGCCGGTGCACAACCCGGCATGCTCGCCCCCTATCAGGAGCGGCCTCAGGTTCATCCGGTTGAACTCAAGGTGCACTACGATCCTGTTCGCGATCGGGGCCGTCTCTATCCGATGCTGATGGCCGTTGGCGCCGATACATCGGCCGCAACAAGTTCAGCCCTCGGCACCACGCTCGATCAGCTCAATGCCGCGATCCCTGCGCTCTACAAGGCGCATGCTGAAAGCCTCAACAGGCTCCTCGCCAACTCTGTCTCGATCGAAACTCCCGACAAGACGCTCGACGAAGCGTTTCAGTGGGCCGTCGTTTCTATCGAACAGCTCAAAGCCAGGGCACTCCCGACCAACGAGACCGCGCTTGTCGCGGGATACTTCGATTCAGGAGATTCCGCGCGGCCGGGTTTCGGCTGGTTCTTCGGCCGCGACGCTCTCTACACCCTCTACGCCGTCAATGGCTTCGGCGACTTCAAGCTCTCCAAAGATGAGCTCGAGTTCCTCATCCGCCGCCAGCGCGATGACGGCAAGATCATGCACGAGTTCTCACAGACCGCTGCGTTCATTGACTGGAAGCAATTCCCCTACATGTACGCCGCAGCCGACGCCACTCCGCTTTTCCTGCTGGCCGTTCTTGACTACGTGCGGGCCAGCGGCGACACCGCCTTTCTCACCGCGCACCGCGACGCGATCGAAAAAGCCTGGGCCTTTGAGACCGATCCGTCGCACGACACCGACGGCGACGGCATCTACGACAACTCCCAGGGAACGGGCTGGGTCGAAAGCTGGCCCCCAGGAATGCCGCATCAGGAAATCTATCTCGCACTGCTCGATCAGCAGGCATCCGCTGCGATGGCAAAGCTGGAAGCCCTGCTGAACAACCAGAAGGATGCGCAAGCCGCACAGGTCCGCGCAGACAACCTCAAGAAGACCATCGAGAGCGAGTACTACGACCAGCAAAAGCAGTGCTATGCATTCAGCCGGAATAAAGACGGTTCGCTCGACCGCACGCGAACCGTCTATTCGGCGCTCGCCTGGTGGAGTTCACGCGATCTTGTCGGCGATTCAAAGTTTCTCGCGCACGGCGAGGAATGCCTCCGCCAGTTCGCATCGCACACGCTCAACACCGACTGGGGCCTGCGCGATGTGGCCAACGACGAGCCGCTATACGACGGCATGAGCTATCACCAGGGCTCCGTGTGGCCGCTCTTCACCGGTTGGGCTGCACTTGCTGAGTACCGCGGCGGCCAGCCCCTCGCCGGCTATCAGCTACTGATGGAGAACGCCAACCTTACTCGCGCGCAGGACCTCGGCGCCGTCACTGAGCTACTCTCCGGCGATTTCTTTGTCCCCTTCGGGCGCAGCACCAGTCACCAGCTCTGGTCCTCCGCAATGGTGGTCACGCCAACGCTCCGCGGCCTCTTCGGCATCTCCATCGATGCACAGACCAGGACCATCTCCGTGAACCCGCACCTGCCGGCAAGCTGGGACCACGGCGAAGTGTTGAACCTCTCTCTTCCTGATGGAAAGACTTCGCTCTATTTCAAGCGGAACCGCGGCCAGCTTGAGGTTTACCTGAGCCCAACCAGCAACAACGCCTGGCACCTTCGCAGCGATCTGTCCGGCGCAAGCACCGGTCCGATCGACGCAGAGGATGCCAGGAAGCTCCATGTGTCGGCGAGAACGGGCCTGCGCATCCCACTTCCCGCGCTGGAAGTTGATTACTCACTCGGCAATTTGAGCGCGATCGAGAGTGTCGAAACAGCATGGCCAGACCGGCCACCATTTCCCGGCGCCGGTACCGGCAGGTTCCGCTTTCTCAATACTGCATACGGCGACCGCAAGCTCATGTTGACAGCTGAAGGACTCGCCGGAACAACCGGCATCGCCCGAATCTACCGCAACGGACATTTGGTTCCGAGGGCTCAGACAGAACCGGCTTCGGCGCAGGATGCCAGCATCTCATTTCGCGAGTGCGACGCGAATCCTGATGCTTGCGCTTCGTTGCCGCTGATTTTGACCTTCCCGCCAGGAGATGGCTGGAAGACAATCACCATCACCCTCTCGTGGTGACAGACGACCTAGTTTGGCCAATTTGCGCTGAGTTCAAATCCGCATTGGCATCAGCACGTACCTCGACCGGTACTCGGCATCCGGATCCTCCGGACGAATCTGACCAGCGGACTGCGAGTCCTTGAACTCCAGCCGGACCTCGCCTTCGTTCCCGAGGGCCTTCAGGAAGTCGATGATGTAGGTCGAGTTGAAGCCGACCACAATCGGATCGCCGGAGTAGGGCGTATCAATCGTGTCTTCGCTCTCACCCGACTCCGTCGATTGCGAGCTGATCTTCAGTTCATTGCTCTCGAGGCGCAGGCGGATTGCCCCCGAACGCTCATCGGCAAACTGGGCCACTCGCTGAATGGCCGAGGAAAGCTCGCTGGCGCGCACCACGGCAAACTTGGTGTTGTCGCGCGGCATCACCGCTTCGTAGTTGGGGAATTGGCCGGTAAGCCGCCGCGTGCTCAGTGTGCGATGGCCCACGCGAAAGAAGAGCGTGTGCTCATCGTCGGCGAACTCCACTTTCTCGGCGTCGGAGTTCGCCAGCAACTGCTGCAGCTCCTGCAGAGCCTTGCGCGGAATAAGCACGCGCTTTTCCCCGCTGATGCCTTCCAACGCTTCGCCCGGCTTTTCTACGAACGACAGTCGGTGACCGTCTGTCGCAACCATCGCGATGGACTCAGCTTTTAGCACCAGCAGCGCCCCATTCAGCGTGTATCGCGATTCCTCATTCGAGATCGCAAAAATCGTTCGCGCAATCAGCGTCTTCAACGCAGCAGACGGGATGCTTGTGGCCGTCACCGCCGGAAATTCGGGCACCTGCGGATAGTTGGCGCGTGCCATGCCCACCATCTTCGTATTCGAGCGCCCCGAGCGGATCTGAACCCAGTGGTTCTCGAGCAGCTTGATCGAGATGTCTCCATCAGGCAGGAGTTTGATGTAGTCGTAAAGCTTTCGCGCGGGCACTGTGCATGCGCCGGGCTTCTTCACTTTCACTGTCGCGCTGGTCCGAATGGCCTGGTCAAGGTCCGTCGCGGTGATGTTAAGCTTCTCGCCCTCAGCCTCGATCAAAAAATTCGACAGAATGGGAATCGTCGTCTTGCGTTCGACAACACTTTGCGTAGCGGTCAGTTCCTTCACCAGTTCCTGGCGGCTTACGGTAATTTCCATCGCTGCCCCCTGTGCGGCCGGCTTCTCCACTTCAGTTTCCACGATCGACATAATCCCACCCTCGTCTCGGTGACCAGGCGCTTAGCTTGGCCTTCTCGCGCCGGCGACCCGGAACCATCATCCATACCCATCCGCGCTGGCCTCACTCTACAACACCAAGCACGCCGCAGCATATGGCTGCGTTTTCTTG
>Ga0335077_10004238_pt1 | contig 17478 bp, 17 predicted proteins | sample Lox_Sample_31_FD_207151 | JGI IMG/M metagenome (GOLD analysis project Ga0335077, IMG submission 207151) | Soil microbial communities from Loxahatchee National Wildlife Refuge, Florida, United States - Lox_Sample_3.1 | ecosystem: Environmental > Terrestrial > Soil > Wetlands | place: USA... | reverse complement strand
GCGCCTGTTACGTGGTCGAAGCGGGTATGGACCGCACCGGGGTAGACCATGTACGCTCCTGCCAGCTGGTGGATTCTCCTGAGCCTCTGCACGAACGGCGTGTCGATTACGTCCCGCTCAGCCTCTGTTATCTTGATGTAACCGTGGACGGGGTCCCTGATTTCGGCGACAGGTGTCAGCGTCACGTCTACTTCCCGCGCGGCAGATGTGCCTTAAACGGCTTTACGCCGGCCGGCCGCTACTTCTTGGCCGGGAGCTTCGCTTTCAGTAATTCGGAGGCTGCAGAGATCAAGGCCTGGCTCGTCTCCTCGATGCCCCCGTTTGCGTCTATGACACTCCACCCGAACCGTTTGGCCAGCTTCAGATACGCATCCCGCGCCTTCTCCTGAAGGCTGATGTTGCGCTCGTAGGAATCCTTCCGGTCACCCCTCCTGGGGACGAGTTTCGTTGGTGAGGCGTCGAGCAAGAGTACGAGGTCAGGCTCCGGGAGCCCCTCCTCAAGATTCAAGAGCCACTCGAGGTCAAGCCCATTGCTGACTCCGTAGGCGAGGTTCGACCCGGTGTATCTGTCCACGATGGTGGCGTCGGTCTTGGCGAGCACGGCTTCGAGCTCCGCTTTCTTCTCCCACCTGTTGGCGGCGTAGAGCATAGCCCTCACCTGCTGAGGGTAGTCGATGCTTCCGTCCAAGAATTTCCTGATTTCCTTCCCGATGGTGGTTTCATAAGCCGGGAACGCGAGGGCGTTGGTCGTCATGCCCTTCGAGCCAAACCAGGCCCGCAGGATGGAAGCTTGCGTCCTCTTGCCTGCCGCATCTATCCCCTCGATGGCGATGAAGATTCCTCTCGGCCGGCTCACGGTAGCTAGCCGCAGGTTGAATGTCTAAATCCGTTTCCTAGAACAAGATTGAGGCCAACATCAGGGCGGCGGCAGCGATGACGGCGAGCCTGAAGTAGCTTTTGGAGAAATCCGAGCTAGCCTGGGCCAGAGAAGCGAACTCACCAAGCGCCCTAGAACCGAAAACCCTTACGCTGCTCTTCAATTTCGCCGAGCCGTACTCAGCTGGGGCAAGCCTCGATGCGGCTAGGCTCGCCATCTTCACTGATACGTCGGCTACCGACGCCGGAGGGGTAGCTTCACCTAGGGCCTCGTATCCTCTTTCAGCTGTGAGCCCTCTTGCGGCGAGGTTGTGGCTATCAGAGGTGCAGAACTCTACCAATCCGTATCCGGCCGAGCCGAGGGCCGCGGCCACCTGGGCCCTGAGGACGGAGACAGAGTTGTTCGCGTCGGCCAGAACCAGAGCCGACTTGGTACCTCCTACTTCGATCATGAAGAGCCCGAGGCCGTTCTCGGTCAGGTCGCCTTTGCCGACGAAGCCAACCTCACTTGAGTGGGAGTATGCGATGCTTATCCGTCTTGCCTCCGATATCCTGGTATCTTCGAACAGGCGCCTCCACCCTTGGTCGTCGATTGCCGGCGACTGGAGGTTAGAATTGATCGAGTTGTGGGCGTCGACCACGGACAGATCGAAGCCCAACTCGGAAGCAGTCTTCGCGAGCTTGTCCTCGTAGCGTGTATCTATGTCGTCCGAACCGAGTGGGGCGAATGAGATGGTCAAGACCAAATCATCACCGAAGGCCGACGAGCTGACCGTCGCCCCTCCAACGTGGGCGTAGAGGGGCCCACGCAGGAATGCATGTTCCTTGTGCGAAGTGATGGTCTTGGCCAGCTCGAACACGTCGTGCACGTACCTTGAGGTGTCGGCCTGAGTAGCCAGATTCCGTTCGTGCCCCCCAGGCCTGTGCAGCGTCATGACGGGCCCGAGCTCCTTGAACGCTCTGGTGATAATTCCTGGGAGGTCGTAGCTCCCCACTGGGTGGAAGGGGCCCGGGTGCACCCCTGGCAGGACGAGGTAAGTATCTCCGTCCTTGGTCCTGAACCTCAGGACCTTCGTGATCACATCGACCTCCTCTGAGTGCTCGGCGATGGCCTCTTCAAGCTGAGCGGAATCTCCCGCCGTCCATGTCTTCATGAAAGCCTGGAACAAGCTCAGCGCGTCGTGCCCCAGGCTCGTCTTTTTCCTTCGTAGGAGGAGTGGAAAAGAGACCAGGAGTGCCGTAGCCACGGCCCCGCATGTGGCCGCGACAGGGTCTAGATGCTCAGTCAGTTCAGGGGTCCTGACGACCAAGACGGTCGACACAGGATGGATGAGGGCAAGCACGAACGAGACTGATGCGCTCTTCTGGAACGCACCGTGAATCACCAGGAATTCGAACCCTATGGAAACGAATGCCCCGAATAGGACGGCGTTGGTGAGTGGGTACGGCGACCCCGACGCCCAGGAGTAGGCTCCCCCGATCGCGGCGATCAGAAGCCAAAGCAGCTCCGCTGCCATCATGAGCGCCAATACTCGACGCAATGTTCCGATGGTCTTCCTTTCAATTACCAAGAGGGCGCTTGAAATGGCAGACGCCGATAAGACGAAGACTAGCAAGCAGAGAGCGAATGTGGGGAGCCCGCCGATTCCCTTTGAGAGGAGGGAAAGAAGGAGGGAAGCGACTCCGCCGTAGATAATCAATTGGAGAGTCGACGGCAGGACGAATAGGTGCCTGTAGCGGCTTGCAAGGGCTTCGGTAGCCGTAGGGGTCTTTGAACTCCGATCTTTAGATGAGATTGATGACAATTGAGACGGTGATAAGAGCAATGGACCCTATGAGAACTATTTCCGGCCTGATCTTCACACCCTGGGTCTCTTCATTGAAGAAGGTCAGGAGCCCTGCGCTCGACGCAGGCATTGGGGCATTGTCCTTCTTGCTCATGAGACCGGAAGAGGCGCGCTGAGCGTTCTTAAGGGTAACGCCGTCGCCTGGATGCTCGATAGCGGCTGGCGCATCTTAAACAGGCGTGGGACGCTTTTCAATGTTGAGAATCGGCTTTCCGTCTTATTAAGACATTAGCAGACGCGAATATTCGTGAGTTAGAATGGCTCAAGTAACACAGATGCAAACTGCGGAAAAGGGTGAGCAGACCGACAGGATGCTCATCATACTGTCGAAGGGGAGCATGGACATGGTCTACCCCGCCCTGATGATAGCCACTACCGCGGCCACCATGGGGAAGGAAGTGCACATGTTCTTCACCTTCTGGGGACTCACCGCCGTCAGCAAGAAGTCGGTTGGCTCGCTGAAGGTCGCTCCCGTCGGCAACCCGGGCATGCCGATGCCGAACATCTTGGGGATGATTCCCGGCATGACGGCAATGGCCACCAGAATGATGAACGGGAAAATGATGAAGGCAAAGGTGCCTTCAGTCCCGGAGATGTTCAAGATGGCCCACGACCTCGGAGTCAAGCTCCACGCTTGCTCCACCACCATGGAAGTCATGGGGACCCCGAAGGAGACACTCATCGACGAGATCGATGATGTGGTGGGCGCGGCGACCATGATCTCACTGGGCGAGGGCGGCCAGATCATCTTCATCTAGGCGATACAGATGTCGGCAATAGAACAGCACAAAGTGGTCGATTCGCGGGGGAGCTTCTGCCCCGGACCCATCACCGACCTCTTCAAGGCCTATAGGAGCGCCCAGCTCGGAGACGTCATCGAGTTGCTGGCGACTGACCCCGCTGCGAAGGCGGACGTGACTGCCTGGGCCCAGAAGAGCGGCAATGAGCTGGTGGACGTCATAGACGAGCAGGGCTACCTGCGGATCATCGTCAAGATCACCAAGAAGAGAGGGTAGAGGCAGCCATGCAGCGAGTGGTCGTCGTAGGCTCCGGCGACGGGGGGACGTTCACAGCGAACCTCCTGGCCTCAGAGCTGCACGACGAAATCCGTGGCGGCCTAGCCTCAGTTCAATTGGTTGGTGAGGACCTCAAACACCCGTTCCAGCCGGGGAACCTGGACATCGCTTTCAAGGGGGCGGACCCCGAGAAGTACGTCAAGGATGAGATGGAGTTGCTGAGGAAGGGGGTCGATTTCATTCAAGACCCTGCAGTCAAAATCGAGTATGCGTCGAGATCGGTGACCACAAAGGGTGGGAGGGTCCTCGGCTACGACTTCCTCGTCATAGCGACAGGTGCGGTGGCTGACCCGTCCATAATCCCTGGCCTTGCGGAAGGGTCAATGAACTTCCATACAGGTGGGAAGAACGCGGAACGCATCTGGGAGGCTCTTCAGAAATTCGAGGCAGGGACGGTCGTGGTGGCCATTGCGGGCACCCCGCACAAATGCCCTCCTTCACCTGATGAAGCGGCCTTCATGCTTGACGAGTTCTTCAGGAAGCGGGGGATCAGGGACAAGGTGAGAATCAAGTTCCTCACCCCGTACCCGAGGCCCTACCCGGCGGAAAAGATTTCCAAAGTTGTGGAGCCGATGTTCCAAGAGAAAGGCATTGAAGTATCGACTTTCTTCAATGTCGACAGTGTGGACCCCAAGGAACGCAAAATCTACTCGCTTGAAGGAGAAACCTTCGACTATGACATGCTCATCGCAGTCCCGCCACACCACGGAGCGGACGTCATCATCAACTCAGGGATCGGGGACCAGGACGGATTCATCACCACGGACAGAGGCACAATGCAGGTGGTGGGACAACAGAGCGTCTATTGCATCGGTGACGCCACCAACATCCCGGTGTCCAAGTCTGGAGTGGTGGCGCATCTTCAGTCGGTTGTTGTGGCGCACAACATTGTAGCGGAAATCGAGAAATCCCAGGACTTTCTGGAATACAACGGTAGAATCAACTGCCCCATGGAGGTAGGGCAACACAGAGCCATCTTCGTGTCTGCCACCTACACATCTCCTCCGACGGACCAGACCCCATCAATGGTGAAGTACTACATGAAGAGGTCTTTCGCCATGATCTACTGGCGGGCGCTCAACGGGAGCCTAGAGCGGATATTCGATGTGTTCTTCGGGAAGACGAGATTCCCGCTTTCGAAGCCTCCTAAGCTAGAGAAACAGATTGAAGTAAAGGTCGTGGAAGGGGGCAAAGCGAATGTATAGCGCTAGCAGCGCAAAGGCTGAGGAAGCGCTCTACCGGCTCCAGGCAGAGTTCTGCAAGGCCATGGCGCACCCTACGAGAATCCACATTCTGAGGGCCCTCAAGCAGGGGGAGAAGTCCGTGAACGAACTTGCCAAAATCGTTGGAGTCACTCAGGCTAACGCCTCGCAACATCTGGCGATACTCAGGCAGTTTGGCCTCCTTCAGAGCCGCAGGAACGGCTCGACCATCTACTACTGCATCGCCGATCATAGGATCATAGAAGCGTGCGAGCTAGTGAGGACCTGCATAGGTGAGCGACTGAAGAACTCTCAGATCGTGCTCTCTGTGCCGCCCTAAATCTCAGCCTAGACGAACCCGTTCTCTGTGAGCTTAGTGACGACCCTGCTCCAGAACCCTCCGCTAAGGGTAAGGGCGGCCGAGAGAACGCATAGAACCCCGCCTGCCACCGCTGCAAATGGCGCGTAGAGAACACCGATTGTGGCCACTATCACTACCCCACCCATCGGCAGGGCAACGGCGAGCTGCCTGATGTTGAATTGGGCGGGCATCATCATGTCGTCCCCTTTGACTTGGATGGGAGCGATGTATGCTGACCAGCATATCTCGAGGACGAAAGCCCCGGGGATGACGAGCAGGATCATCATCAGCGCTCCCAGAGCCTCTGGGTCCCCGAGCAATTGCAGCAAGCCGTCGACAACCGCGAAGGGCACCAAGATGACCAGAAGCGAAATGGTCTTTGATGAGATGAGGTGCTTGAAGTAGGTCGCGGCTGGGAGCGAGGTCAGAGAGAGCCAGAGCCTCTCGTTGGTGATTGCCGATTGGGAGAAAAAGAATCCAATGAAGGAGAGGCCGATTGCGAGTATGACGTTGGTGGCGTCGCCGTTTGGCATGTTATTCGTCATGTTGGCAGGACCGAACCACAGCGCGTAGACGAGGAATGCAATCGCTGCCATCGTCGATGCCAGCGCGACCCAGCGCGTCTTTACTCGCTTGGAGACGTATCTCGAAGTCCCTGCCATGTTCATCCTTCCAGCAAGGGATATGTTGGTAAGGTTCATCGAGTAGATGGCGCCCAGGGGGCTTTTACCAACGTAGCTGTTGGGAGATTTGATGTCTGACGCGGTGGTCCTGACCAGGCTCTTCATCATGTCGAGCTCGATCCTTCCGAGTCCCCTGAACGCGAGGGTGACAGAGATCGCCGTCAGAATCAGAAGAGTGAAGGTCCCGCCATACAGGTTTCCAGTGAATGCGGACGCCGGGGTGAACGGGAAATTGGCGAAGGAGAGTAGCGTCCAGATGGCGAGTGCTACTGCCAGTGTGATGCGGCTGCGAGTCTTGATCAGTGGGCCGATGACTCCCAGTGAAGTGAAGGCGAGAGCCAGTGCGATCATGTCAACTACCAGAAGGGGAGAAGTAAATGCCTCTGCGAGATACACGAACATGAACAGAACCGTAGTTCCATAGGCGATGAACTGGGCGAAGAAGATCGAGAGCGACAGGTCTCTTGCGCTCAGTGGAAGCGTGAACAGGTAATCTCGATCAGATTTCATCACCATGACCCCACCCGTAGCCAGCGCCATAGCCAGGAACATGGCTATGATTCCTGACGCATAGTATCCCAGGATTGTAGTCACGCCCGACGGAGGGATCGTCGCAGAGATGATCAGGGAATAGGCGACCATTATGGAGACGAGTATCAGGAAGGGCCTGGAGAACCTGGTTCTGAGGACGAATGATAGGAGCTTACTGAGCACCGGTCATCATCCTCGCCACGACTTTCTCAATGGGCTCGTCTGGAGACCCCTTCTTCCTTAGCTGGTCTATGGTCCCTTCCCAGAGGAACTGCCCCTTCGATATCATGACGACGCTGTCAGTAAGCCTGTTCGCGATGGACATGATGTGGGTCGAAACGAGGTGCGTACCTTCCAGCCTGTCGAGCATGGAGATCACCTTCTCCTGGGTGGGTATGTCCAGATAGTTCAGGGGCTCGTCGAGGAGCAGGACCTTCGGGGAGTGCACAATCGCGAGGGCGATTGCCAGCTTCTGGGTATTCCCTCTTGAAAGCCGGCCTACGTTCGACCTCTCATACTGCCTCAGCTCGAGTTCGTCGAGTAGGTAGTCGGTCCGGCCCTTGATGTCGGCCACCCCCCTCAGGGCCGCAATGTACTCGAGATTCTCCTTCACTGAGAGCATCCTGTAGGGGAGCGCGTCCTCGGGGAGATAACCGACCACGGCCTTCGATTCCCTGCTTTCAGGAGGATGGCCGAGTATCCTGATAGACCCGGTGTCTGGCCTGAGGGAGCCGATGAGGAGCTTCAGTGTGGTAGACTTACCTGCCCCGTTTGGGCCGAGCAGCGCGAACCTTCCACCAAGTGGAATTTCGAAGTCCAGGTCGGCAAGGGCCGGCACCGAACCGTATGACTTGCTGACGTGGGCGAGCTCGATGCCATAGGCCGTCCTGCTGGATTCTGTGGACAATCCCGACGGTTCAATCCCCGAGTTCCCGGGGGTATTAAGTGGCCTTCCGACATTCATCGGTGCCACCAAACGTATAACTATCGTGGACATCCACAGCGTCTCATGGCCTCTTACGATTCCGAGTTCAAGTCGGTCTTGACCAGGGTCCGTGCGCACGAGAGATGGTTCTCGGAGAGCCTGCCCATGATTGCCAGCGAGAACCTCCCCTCCGAGCCTGTCAGGAAGGTGCTTTCCTCTGATCTGGGGAACCGGTATGCGGAGGGGTGGCCAGGGGAGAGGGTCTATGCCGGCTGCCGATACATCGACCAAATCGAACTTCAGGCGATAGCACTAGGCAAGAAGCTGTTCAGGGCGGACCACATCGACGTCAGACCGGTGTCCGGAGTGGTTGCAAACCTCGCGGTCTACACGGCCTTCACGAGCCCCGGCGATACGATGATGGCGCTGTCCATTCCCAATGGCGGACACATCTCTCATGGTAAGAAGGACTTCGGAGGCTCGGCCGGAGCTGTCCACGGGCTGGACGTGGCTTACTTCGCCTTCGACAAGGAAGGGATGAACATCGATGTCGATGAGACAAAGAAGCGAATCGCCGCGCTCCCTTCGCTTAAGCTCGCCATGTTCGGCTGCAGCCTCTTCTTGTTCCCACACCCGATCAAGGAGTTGGAACAGGCCATCCACGACAAAGGGGCGATCATCTGCTATGATGCCGCCCACGTCGCTGGGTTGATAGCCGGGGGCCAGTTCCAGGACCCTCTCCGTGAAGGGGCCCAGATGATGACTTTCAGCACGCACAAGGTCCTCTTCGGCCCGCAGGGCGGAGCCATCGCAGCCCATGGCGAGTTCGCTGAGCCGCTGAAGAAGGCTGTATTCCCCGGCCTCACAAGCAACCACCACCTCGCCAACGTTGCGGCCAAGGCCATGGCATTCGCTGAGTTCCTGCAGTTCGGGCGGAGATACGCGAAGGATGTTGTTGTCAATGCTCAGACGATTGCGGTCAGGCTGGCCGAGCTTGGGGAGAAGGTGCTGGGAGAGAAGAACGGCTACACGAAGTCACACCAAGTCGCCCTGGATATCACCAAGTACTCTGACGGGGGAGTCATAGAGAAGTTGTTGGAAGACCAGAACATAATTTGCAACAGGGAGCCGATACCCGGCGACCTCCAGGCCGGGAGACACTACACCAATCCTGGAGGCATACGGCTGGGCGTGGCAGAGCTTACCCGCCTCGGTATGGGCAAATCTGAGATGAAGGAAGTTGCAGAGATAGTGCACGTCGCCCTGGGAGGCACGAAGAAGCGCGAAGTCGTGAACAGAGTCAAAGAACTGAGAAGAGGATTCCAGAAGGTCAGGTACTCCTTCAGGGACTCCCAGGCCTACTCATTCGGCTAGGGCTGGCTTAAGGAAGTCCGTCAGCTCCAGTTGGTCCGCTTTCCTCGGGCCCTGGAAGATCTGGTCCAGCTCCCTCTGGAGCATGTCGAGGCGGCTCTTCAGGTACGGATCTACGCCGTAGTCCCGCGCGAGCTTCTGGGCGATGTAGAGGTACTTCTCCACCGAAGCCCTGGTGAGGGTCCCCTTGATCTCGCTGGTGCAGTTGGGGCACTTCCAGGAAAGAGGTGGCCGCCTCATGGTCAGCCCACAGCCCTTGCACTTGAAAGCCTGGGTGGCGTATTTCTTGGCGTTCCCCATGATGTCCCTTATCAGGTGGGTCTTGATTATCGACTCGACCACCTCCCTGGTCGAAACCGCTTCGATGAGTGATGCGACTTCTATCTGCTTGGAGATTTTTTCGTTGAGGGTCCTGAGAGTGGAATAGGAGCCCCTGGAGCGCTTGATGGTCAGGGCGCTCGTTGGGTGGGTGTATCCATAACCGTAGAACTGTGTTTCCTTCTCCAATCTGGAGCCGATGTCTTCGATGAGACTGGAGACCAAGGCCACTGGCGGAGCGCCGAGTGTTTTTTCGTAGAACTGGAGTGGGTAGGATGACGCGATGTCGAAGTTGTGCGCCTGTTCGTCCACCTCCGACGGCAGGATGACCGGCTGGATCAGTAGAGGTGTGTCCATGTACCCGCCTATCTGGGCCGGGACGTACTCCAACGAGAAGTTCAACAGGGCGTCCATTAGAAGAAGCAGGGAGTCCCCATCTCCGTCGCAGTCTCTCCTTTTCGCCGAGTGCCAGTAGGGGTTGGCGAAGCAGACCTGGGTATCCGAGTAGCCGATCAACCTCCCGCCGACCCCTACAGAAGTGTGAGGAGCGAGTCCGATGACTAGCTTCCCCAGGAGGTCGGCTGGCTCTCGAGCGTTGTAGAACGGCTCAAGCCCATAGATGTTCTGAAGCATGTCGTCCACACACTGGGCCATCCTGACTAGGTCGTCCCCTATGTCGACAGGGATGATGATGTCCTGTGGCTTAAGCTCAAGTATCTGGTCGTCTCTCTCTAGTGGTAGCCCGTCCTTGTCGTGAGAGTAGCCGAGCCTGACCAGGGCTTGGATGTCTACCTTCACGTCCCTTGGCCTGAAGTGGGTCAGAGGCTGGTTGGTCGCGTCGATTCTGAGTGTTCCGTCCTTGTAGACATAGGTGTTGTGCCTGCTTCTGATGATTCCCTTCTCAATCGCCTCAGGCTGCTTTGAGGCACTGGTGAGCCCTCGCACCCCCTTGACAGGTTTGTTTGTACTGTGCGGAATCTTGGTCCTAATGGCCTCCAGCCTTGAGCGCAGGTCGTAATCCATCTTGGAGTAGTTGACTGTGTTCGCCCTGCAGTTGGGGCATGTCTCGTCTTCCGTCGTCGTGCCGCAGCGGGGGCAAGACATGAACTCTGTGGTGAGCGAGCCGCAGACCTCGCATCGGAGCGACAACCGCCTTTCGTTGCACTTGGAACAGAACCTGTTGACTACCTCGATCTTCAGCCGGCCTGCCTTGGCGGCAGCGAAGACGTCCCGCATTGACCCTCCTTCGTATCCGACAGGGAAGAGGGTGTGGACCGGGGGCTTCATCTTCCTGACCATTGCCTTCTCAGGCCTGCCTACCCTGACCCCGATGGTCGTGGTGCTCTGGCGCCCGAGCTGAATGCCCGAGAGCTTCTTGATGTACTCGGGCTCGTCTGTTGAGACCACAAACTCCGGCTCTTTGAGCCTTAGGAGGATGCTGAGGATCAGTGCCGGTTCGCCGCTGACGACGGCGACGTCACCCTCAATCCTATGCTCGATAAGACAGGTGTTCAGTATCCAGCGAATCTGGGGGACGTTGGCATTTATCACCACCTTGGGCCCTTCAATCAGAGAGTACTTCCTGAGCTCGGCGAGGTCTGAAGAAGATACCCGGTCGAAGCGCGGCGTGTGTGAAGGGTGGAGTGGTAGCGCGAGGGACTGCGAGATGGCGATGGCCTCGGCCGCAGATGGGATCGCGGTGGGGGAGCACTGGAGCTCTGTTGCTCTTCCAGGCGAGACGCCGGCCGCGCGTAGCATCTCTTGGGCTCCGGGCACAGCAGTGAGCGCCTGGTGGAGATCCTGTACCCACCACTCGGCGACATAGGGGGACGGAGGAAGGGCCCTGTTGTTCTCAAGGAAATCCCCGTAGCTGATTAGCACGTCTCCGAGGTCTATGATCTTGGCCAGGGAGTCGTGGAGTTCTTCGGCCTGGGCAGTCGTGGACACCCTGATGACGCTCCCGTCCTTCGTCAGTATTGTCGGCCCCTCGATCGAGTCCACGAATGCGATGGTGGCCGCCTTGCCAGGCATGTCCACCTTCACCTGTGTCCCGGTCACCACGGGATAATCCAGAAGAGTTGTCACGGCGGGGTGTATCCCTATGGTGGAAAGGCCTGTGTTCATTGACCGGCCGTACCTGAGCCTGAAGCCTCCCTTGCTATGAGGCATTGAGAGGACGGCTCTTCCGGAGATGACCTCCTCAAAGTGGGCACCAGCCATCTCTGTCTCGTTTGTTGACTGCTGAGTCCCTCCCTTGAGCTGGCTGAGGAACTCCCAGCCGGTGATGTTCAGGCTGGCAAGCTTCTTAGACAATTTGTTGGCGCGCCCTATGACTCCATCGTTGAGCACCCTCAGTGCCCCGCCCCTCAGCCTATCGGTCGCCACGCGCTTCAGGTTCCTGTGAACGACGACCTCGATCGGGTCGGTCTCGATTCCGTCGATTTCGACCGGAAGGTTGGAGATAGCTCTCCTGATGTCGTCGTCTGTGACTTTGTACTGGAAATTACCGACGTCGCGTTCGTATATCCGCAACTCTTCGGCGAAACGGTCGATCTCCTCCCGGCTGGCCCTGTAGTTGCTCAAGCCGAGCTTCTTGGCGGTTAGGTCGGCAATCACGAGGGAGAACCCCGCCTCTGTACCCCCTGCGGACCGCATGGGGCCCGCGTATGAGACGGATGCGTAGTCCGAGTTATCGTCGTTCTGCTTGATCTTTACCCCGGATATCCCCTCCAATGGGGCCACGGTGACACCGTCAGTCATTACAGCCAGGCCTGCGCGAACCCCGTAGTTCAGAGCCTCATGCCTCTCGAGCGCTCCAAACCTGCCCAAGGCGATTTCCTGAGATATCGCAAGTGCGGCCCGCTCCTTTGATGTCGTGCGGAGCAGTTCCCGGAGCCGGTCCACGAGCCCCTCAAACTGGTCGAGGCGCAACATCTGGTTGACGCGATCTGCCAAGTCGAATACTGTCTTGCTCTCCACGGCACTGGTGGGGTCGAATCCCTTTGATCTCGCGATGGAAGCAGTCCTCTCCGCGGCCTCATACTGCGAAAGGATGTCATGATAGTAGGAGTCGAGCTTCGCAGGAAAGGGAGCCAGGGTCTTGACGCGCTTCCAGGCAAGGTCGGCAGAGAATGACAAACTCAGCCGTTGCTATGGTAGAGGGAATTAAGCACTCTCTAGCGGTGGCTTGGCGCGTCCGCGCGCTCTGGACAGCGTGATTGTCAGGTAAATCATCGCACCGACAGGAATCCAGAGAAGGATTTCTCCTGCTCCGAGGTAGAGCCCCGCCGTCTCTATGAGACCGGCTGCGACCAGAATCAGCGCGACGCCTCCCATGGAGAAGACGAGCTTCCACGAACCCCAGTTGGCTCGGCGGGCGAACTCGCTCGGCGAAACAGAACGCCAGCGTGTGACCGCCAGCAGCCCCGCAACTGTTGCTATGGGGTAGGCGGACTCCTCGACCCAAGTATGCGGGAGCAGGTACAACGAGATGAGTACTGCCGGCGGCGGGTAACTGTCGGAGATGGCTATCACCTGGATTACCCTACCTGTGTTATAGTTGGCCAACCCAAAGGACAGCTGCCCGAGGACAGGCAGCATGCCTCCCCAGGCTACCTGCAAGTTGTTGAGGACGATTGCCTTGAACGCCTCCACGAAGGTATCTCCTGCGACCTGCGATCTTGTGTTGCCCAGGACGGTGGTGTACATCTGCTCTTCCCCAGGAAAGAAGGGAAGGACTGCTGCAAGTATGAGGATGAGTTGACCGACCGCGAACAAGATCAGCGCTAGAGTGGAGAAGCTGGTGAGGGCACGGGGGAGCCTCGGACGCTTCCATGAGTATCGCACCCCCCAAGATGCAAGGCTTCTCTCTATGAGTGGCGCGTCGTTGTGGTCGAAGGTGATTGACATCTTGCGCGGTGGGTCTGAGCTCGTGAACCAGAGAGTCCTGCCGTTCCAGTCTGCCATCCGTATGGACCTCCAGGGCACAAGCCAAGCAGACCTGCTCGGTTGAGGGCCCGAAGGGGAGTTCCCCTCAAGGCGATGAAACCCCTGCCATCTCAGCTCGTCATAGGCGAGGAGGGAAAGTACGATCCAAGCGGAGGCATAGATGGCGAGGGCGCCCTGTTGGATTATGAGATATGCAACGACAAGCAGCGGAATCGGGAGGAGGACGGAAAAGAGCGTCACTCCACTGGAACGAAACACGGTCCCGCTCAGCCCTTCAGGAGTTAGGAAGACGAGTGCGTTCGGCCCGAGGCCCCGAATCGGGGTTGCTGGTTGTTGCGCCTCGGCCGATGTTTGTTGAGCTAGCCGCCTGAGGTCTATGCCGCAATTTCTGCAGAAGTTCTGGCCGAAGACCAGAGGAGCCCCGCAGTTCGGACAATAGTTGAGGGCTATGGCGACTTCGCCCTCCTGTATCCGTCGTAGGCAAAAGCAAACGGCAGAAGGAAAGCGAGAAGGATTAGGGTCGCGTAGGGAGAAACACTGGCCGGAGTGTTCGTTGGCATGTAGGTGATCAAATCAATCAGATACCCGATTTCGAAACCGATGAAGTATAAGACGAATATCGTGCCCCCGAAAATCACTTCTCCAGTGTCGCGGCTCAGACCGACGCACATGTAGCCCAGGCCTGGAAAGAAGAAGTTCAGTGCGGCCGCTGCTCCTGGGCTCTTGAACCGCTTGGGTGAGGGCTGAAGACTCCACTGCGGGCTGAGGGATTGCCTCACGGGAACCGCAGAAACTGCTGTCCGTCCCTCGACCACCTGGCCGCAGTTGGGGCAGTATCTGTCCGTGACTAGAACCTCGCTTCCGCACCGGGAACAGAATGGCAAGATCGTACATGGCGTGTCTGCGGACCTTTATCGATTTGGCCATATTGAAATGAACTAGGATCTGATTGAGGTGGTGATTTTCCGGAGAATTTTCTCGAAACCGGAGGACTGGAGGAGGTTTCCGATGACCAGGATGTCTGCTCCTGCCTTCGCGGCCTTCTTTGCGGTTTCGGCCGTTGTTATGCCGCCACCGACGATGAGGAGGCCATCGTAGACCTTCCTGACCGCCCGAATGGTTTCGGCAGGAATCGGATCCCCGGACCCACTTCCTGCCTCCAAGTACAGGGTGCGCATCCCGAGATACTTCGCAGCCAGCGCGTAGATTATCGCGAGACTAGGTTTCGACGCGGGAAGGTTGTTGACTTGACCAATGAAACTGGCAGCGCTCGAGTTTCCAAAAACGAGGTAGCCCATTGGTATGCTCTCAATTCCACTCCTATGGACTTCGATTGATCCGAGCGCTTGCGCCCCAACTATGAAGTAGGGGTTGGTCGAATTGAGCAAGCTGCTGAATAAGATCGCGTCTGCATACTCTGAGACACCTGTGATGTTGCCCGGAAAGAGTACGACAGGGATGTGTGACCTTACGTGACTTGGATGTGACGGTCTGTGACCTCTTATGGCCTTCACCACCGAATCGAGCCTTCCCTGATTGGCTAGCGTCGAACCACCGACCAAAATGAGGGAGACTCCAGCTTCACTAGCCTTGGCTGCTGTATCGCTTGCTTGCCTCGGAGAGAAGTCTTCTGGGTCTATCAGGGCTGCGCAAATCGGCCCTTTCTTGGTCCTTTCAATGAGAGTTTTCTCGACTGGGCCGATATTGATCAAGTTATGCCCCGGCTCTGGCATAATCGTCCACGAAGGTGTTGTAGACGTCGATGTCTGCCCGCTTCGTCGCGTATCGCATTTCTCTGCCGGCGTGGAGGGGGCAATTCGGGTTACCGCATGTGACCCGGAAGACCGTATCCTGTGATGCTTCGTCCTGCTCTGATGTGATACGAATGGAGATCAGACCGCAACGAGGGCATGCAAAGACCTTCGGCAATGTTCGGTGGATAACTCGAAGAGTCTTCTTGCGTCTCCTACCCATCTGTCTCGCCCGCTCGGTGATTATCTGAAGTAAATAAAATAGCGTCTCATGTTGAGTGTGGGTGTATTCTATGATTTATGATTGTCTACGGCAATAATAGCAATTTTTGTGATTTCTAACTGCTCATTATACATTAATAAGAAAATCAGTCTTCGACTGCATTAATACATCTCTGTATAAAGCGTTGCCTCGATGAGTGTTCCTGAAAGGCTTGTCGAAAGGTCCTCTATCACTTCAAGGCAACTGGAGATCTTGACGACCTATCTTCGTGTTGCTTCTGGTGAGATTAGGATGAAAGACGCGGCTGCGCTCGCTTCTCAAGGCAGAAAGAAGGGGAAACGAGATAACCCCTTAACAATCGGATCCTACTCCCGCTCTGTTCAGCAGGCACGCGCTAACGTCAGCGAATCTTTGCTTACCATGGTAATTGCACTTTGGTTAGGGTTGGTCAGAGTGGAAGACGTGCGTCGTCTGTTCGAATTGGTTGGCGGAGGGGCGCGAGAGCTTTCAGATGAAGAGGCAGATAGGTTCATGCAACTCCTAGACGCTCTCCTACGCCGCATCGTTGTGTGATAGCATCACACTTAAATCACGTATCAGTGTGACGCGACCCGAATGGCTCTGGTTGACGACCTGGTCACAGCCGTTCTCTTGGCGTCGACGGCCTTCTTTGTCGCCTTGGCGTTTGGACTCATGATTAGGTACAGGCAGGTGTCGCAAAAGATCAACTCGTCAACAGACTTGGGGCGCGACCTGTGGGAAGCGCTTGAGCAGAGAATGAAGAAGCAAGACGAGCGCATATTGGACATCATGGCAAGGCTTGAGGTCGTCCAGTCGAGAGTGTTGGCTTCTACTGCTGTCCAAGTTCCCACCATTCCCTCTTCGACGACATTTTCCACTCCGCAAGCCCAACCCGCTCAGGAGGTTACCTCTGCTGTGACGCTACAGCCACCTCAGGTGCAACAGCCGGAGTCACATACATCACAGGTTCCAACCCGGGAGATTCACCTCGATGAGACACAGTTGAAGGTCGTGAACCTGCTCGCTGAGAGTCCGAGGAACACTCGCCAGCTAACGGATGCCATTGGTTTGTCCCGGGAGCACACGGCCCGACTCATGAAGGTGCTCTTCGAGGGAGGTGTTGTTACCAGGAATGACTCCACAAAGCCGTTCGTCTACCAGCTTACTGACCAAGGCAAGCGGTTCTTGACTCCTTCCGGCTGATTTCATGTCATGTGACCAGTGAGTCTGGTGTCACTCGATGTTCACCAAATGGATATCTAACTCAGGTCTGGGTGTTTTGGTGTCGTGACTCCTGAAGAAGGTATCACGAAGGAATTGAGCCTTGGTGAGGTGGTCTCCAAGACCTTTGAACTTTGCCGGAGAAACTTTGTAAAATATACTGTTCTCTTTCTCGTCGTAGAGGTCGTGATTGGACTGGCGAGTGTCTGGGCGTACGGCGCGTTCCCCCTGCCGACGCTCCCCGCCAGCGCGACCACTAGCCAAGATATCGCGAATTGGGCGTCGGGCTTCTTCACGAATTTGATCTATCTTATTGGGGTCGTCGGCATTGTGTCGTTGGTCTTCGGTACCATCGCCTATGGAAGCACCATCAGGATGGCGTCGGAGGAGGTTGAAAACAAGCCGGTAGACCTGAGTGAGGCTGTCAGGTTCGCCGCCTCTAAGATGCCCTGGATGTGGGTGCTGGGGATTGTTTTGGGCATCATCATAGGGCTGGGGTTCATTGCCCTGATTATTCCAGGGATAATTCTGGTGATAATGTTCTCTGTCTCGTTTCAAGCGCTGCTCGTCGAGAACGCTGGAATTGGTGGGAGTTTACGGCGCAGTCGCGAACTTGTTAGCCACCGGTGGTTGAAGACGTTTGCCGTTTTCCTTGTCTTTGCTATCATCATAGGGATAGCAGCAACCATAGCAAGCGCCATCAGTGCTCCCTTTGGTTATTGGAGCCAGCTGGTGAGCAGTCTCCTCTCTGCTTTCTACCAGCCCATAATTCCGGTAGCGACGACGGTGTACTTCTACTCGAACCGCGCGAGGATTGCCCCGGCCTTTCCGGTTTCCGCAGTGATGCCTGCGCCAGGGATGAAATTCTGCCCCAACTGCGGAACCCAACTGCTAACCTCGGCGACTTTCTGCCCGAATTGCGGCGCCAAGCAGCCGGCATAGTCCCGGTGCCACCTGCCTACTTGCCTCTAATCCTAGCCAGAAGTCCCTCTCGTATAGTCGGCCATTCACTCCTGATGACTGAATAGACCATCGAGTCGCGTATGGAGCCGTCGACCCTGATCTTGTGATTCCTCAGTTTCCCCTCGAACTTGGCACCGATCTTCAGGATGGCCCGTTGTGAG
>Ga0335077_10004237_pt1 | contig 17482 bp, 19 predicted proteins | sample Lox_Sample_31_FD_207151 | JGI IMG/M metagenome (GOLD analysis project Ga0335077, IMG submission 207151) | Soil microbial communities from Loxahatchee National Wildlife Refuge, Florida, United States - Lox_Sample_3.1 | ecosystem: Environmental > Terrestrial > Soil > Wetlands | place: USA... | reverse complement strand
GGGAGGCCGAGAAGGACGACCCGCGGCTGCTGTTCCTTACGCGCGAAAGTCTGATGCGCCACGCCGCCGAGGACATCACCCAGGAACGCTTCCCGGAGACCCTCGAACTGAACGGCGTCCGCTACAAGCTCTCCTATCGTTTCGAGCCCGGCCACGCGTTGGACGGCGTGACCCTGACGGTGCCGCTCCACCTGCTCAACCAAGTGGACGAGCGGCGCTGCGAATGGTTGGTGGCGGGGCTGCTGAGGGAGAAGGTCACGCACTTGGTCCGTGAGTTGCCCAAAAACCTACGCAAACACTTTGTGCCGGTGCCGCAAGTGGTGACCTCGGCGATGGAACACCTCGACCCCACTGCGATGCCGCTGACTGTCGCGCTGACTCAAGCCCTCCTGCGGGTATCCGGCGTGGAAGTCGCACAGGACGCCTGGAATTTGGCGGATCTGCCACCCTTCCTGCGTATGAACTTCAGGATAGTCGACGAGCGCGGAGACGAGCTGGCCACGGGGCGCGATATCGCCGAACTGCGCGCCCGGCTCGGCGTCAAGGCGCGGCGCCGGTTCAGCGAGAACGCTGCAACTCAGTTCGAGCGCGCGGGTTTGCACAGCTTCGACATCGAAGAGCTGCCCGACCAGGTTGAGTTCACACGCGGCGGGCAGCGGCTCGTGGGTTTTCCGGCGCTGGTGGACGAAGGCAAGTCGGTGCACTTGATGCTGCTGGACACCGAAGACGACGCTGCTGCTGCGACGCATCGGGGTCTGCGCCGCCTATTCCAGCTGGCCGCGCCGGAGCAGGTCAAGTTCGTGGCCCGCAATCTACCCGGCTTCCAGGACATGGCGCTGCGCTACGCGCTGCTGCTGGAGCTCGAAGGCGTGAAACCGGACAAGGTGGCCGTATCGGACCGATTGCGCGACGAGCTAGTCGATGCCATTTGCGATCGCGCCTTCTTCGTGGAAGCGGAGCCGGTGCGCACGCGACCCGCGTTCGACGAGCGTGTCAAAAAGGCGAAGACACGTCTAACGGACGTGGCACAGGACGTATGCCGTGTGGTCGGGGAGATCGTGACCGAGTATCAGGCGTTGCGACCGAGGTTGAACCAACACGGTGTCCCGATCTGGCAGCGGGCCATGACCGACATCCGCAATCAGCTCAGGGACCTGCTGCCACCCGGATTCATCGTGTCGGTGTCCCTCGGCCGTCTGAGGGACTACCCGCGCTACCTCAAAGCCATCCAGTTCCGCCTAGACAAGTTCTCGGTCAACCCGTCCAAGGACGCTGTCTGGCAGCAACAGCTGCAAAGCTGGTGGCAAGCGTATCAAGGGCGCCTCGCCGCCGACAGGCAGCGCGGCATCCGGCACCCGGGGCTGGAGGAATTTCGCTGGATGCTGGAGGAACTGCGCGTATCGTTGTGGGCGCAGCAGCTTAAGACGCCGTATCCCGTGTCGTTCAAGCGGCTGGGGAGGGCTTGGAGCGAGCTCGGGTGAGGCGCGCACACCGCTGGTTTCCAACCCACCGAGTCGACCCTTCTTTCCCCGGGAAGAGGCTCTGTCGGGCCCACAAGCAAGGGTCTCATTGCCACTCCGCGCTAAGGTGCTAAACTGAATATTAGGGGGAAGACGAGCGCAGAAGGAAGGAGGGGGCGCCATGAAGACAATCAACGAAATCCTGCAGCACAAATCCCACAGCGTGCTGTCTATCTCACCTGAGGCTTCCGTGCTTGATGCGCTCAAGCTGATGGCTGAGAAGGAGGTCGGTGCCCTGGTGGTGCTGGACGGCGAGCGTCTAGCCGGGATCTTCTCGGAACGCGACTACGCCCGCAAAGTCATCCTGCACGGCAAGTCCTCCAAGGATACGCCAGTGCGCGAGATCATGACTCAAAAGGTCGTGTGCGTGCGCCCCGACCAGAGCGTGGAGGACTGCATGGCCCTCATGACCGATAAGCGCATCCGACATCTTCCCGTGCTGCAAGACAGCCGGGTCATCGGCGTCATTTCCATCGGCGATGTAGTGAAGGAGGTCATCTCCGAACAGCAGTTTGTCATCGAGCAGCTGGAGCACTACATTCACAGTTGAGGCATACACCCCCCGATGCCTTGGTCAGGGAAGCCGTTCCGAATCCATGGCATTCAAAGAAATTTGTACCCGTCTGCCGGCACTGTCTGTTCTGGTCTGCGCCAGCCTGTTGACCATCGCATGTTCGAGCCCGGAGCGGCTGACCTCCAAGGCCACGCCCTGCGCCACTGGAGAAGTGAAGATCGTCAACAGCGAGTTCTCGCGTCGGGGAGTGACGACCGCCTGGTGCGCGGAATGCAAGGACAAGCTTTATCTGTGCGCCACCGACACCGAGCGCAGCAAGGTGGAATGTCGGCTGAGTACGCCTGAGGACGCCTGCCATTGACCCGGACGACCGGATCATGATTGGCCTGCCGGCGGAGCCGGTTCGCAGGCGCGCTATGTCGAGGAGGCCCGACCGTTGATCCACATGGGAAGCTGTCATTGCGGAGCCGTCGCCATCGAAGTCGAGGCCCCCGAGGACCTCGAAGTCTACGAATGCAACTGCTCGATGTGCGAGCGCAGCGGTTTCCTGCATCTCATCGTGCCCGCGCGCCGGTTCCGCCTGGTGCGGGGGACAGAAGCGCTAACCACCTATACGTTCAACACGCGTGTCGCCCAGCACCTCTTCTGCAGGATTTGCGGAATCAAGCCGTTCTACGTGCCGCGTTCGAATCCCAATGGGTTCAGCGTCAACCTCCGCTGTCTGGACCGAAGCAAGGTCCGATCGGTCAAGGTGCTGCCTTTTGACGGCCAGAACTGGGAGGCAGCCGCCGGGACCCTGGAGCAGCTCTCCAGGTAGCGGGCCCTGTGCCGCAGCGGCCCGGCGCACAGGGACTCACTTCCGGTGCCCTGGCGAGGACTCCGCCAGCACCACCGACGCCTCCACTTGCGGGCTGGAGACGGACCAATACTTGTCGAGAAGCCGGTTCTTGGCGCGCTCGGACACCAGGTGAAACCCGTGCTTTTCGTAGAATCGGATTGCCCAGCGCGCCGCAGCCCAGGTGCCAACCAGGAGCGGGCGCTCGGTCTGGGCTCGCAGCTCGGCCAGGAGTTGACCCCCTATGCCCTGGTTGCGGTAAGCGGTGCGCACGTAGGCGTGGCGGATGAGTGCCGCGTCCAGCACCTCTTGCAGCCCCATGACGCCGATCAGCTGGTTGCCGAGCTGGTAGCCCCAGAAGCGAACGCCGGCGGCGATCTCGTCGCGCAGCTCGTCGACAGGCATGTAGGGGTCCTTCCAACGGTCTGACGGAATCACGCCGCGATAGGCGTGCGCCGCGTCGTTGATGATGGTGTATATCTCGAGCAGGTCGTGGTTGGTGCAGGACCGGATCATGACGGACACACTCCTGGAGCCGGCAATCGCACATAGCTTACGTCGATTGTCCCGGTCCGGGGGGCGTCCACTGCGCACCCAGCGGAGCGACACGCGCGGCGGCACTTTCTTTTTCTTTGGGTCTTTTCGGGGGAGTGTCTACAATCGCCTCGTACTGGGCGCCGCGGCTCGGCGGGTAAACCGCGGAACCCAGGTCGTTGGCCCCCTAGCCTGCGGATCGATCGATGGCTGAACCGAAGCTCGGCCGACTCCGGCTTTCGCCGCTCGGCGATTGTGTACTCCTCGTCGAGCTCGGCAGCGACGCCTCGGAGCAGACGACGCAAGGCGTGCGCGCAGTAGCCGAGTACCTGCTCGGACATCCGCTCGCGGGCGTGCGCGATGTGGTGGGGGCCGTATGCACCGTGGCGCTGCACTATGATCCGCTCAAGATCGAGCCGATGCCCGCGGCACAGACGCCGTTCGAAGCCCTAGCGCTGCAGGTGACCCAAGCCCTTTCATCGCTCGATCCCGCGGCGACGGCGTCGCCGGGCGAGCACCAGATCCCGGTATGCTACGGCGGTGAATTCGGCGAAGACCTGGAGGCGGTGGCGCAGGCTCACGGCCTGACCGGCGCGGAAGTCATCGCGTTGCACAGCGCTCCCGTGTACCGCGTGCAGATGCTCGGTTTCGCCCCCGGTTTCGCATACCTTGTGGGGCTCGATGCGCGTCTCGCCACGCCGCGCAAGGCGACTCCACGTACGCGCGTACCCGCCGGCAGCGTGGGCATCGGTGGCGAGCTGACCGCAGTGTACCCGCTAGACCTGCCCGGTGGGTGGCATCTCATCGGGCGCTCGCCGGTGAGCTTCTTCGATCCCGGCTCGGAGCGCCCCAGCCTGTTGATCGCGGGCGACCGCGTGCGATTCCTGCCGATCACGCCACAGCAGTATGCAGAGCTGGACCGGGACACACGATGGCGCTGAGAGTCCATCGTGCGGGCATTTTGTCCACCCTGCAGGATCTGGGACGCTACGGTTATCAGCGCTTTGGGGTGCCGGTTGGCGGCGTGATGGATGAATACTCGCATCGGTTGGCTAACCTCCTGGTGGGCAATCTCGAGCACGAGGCCACTCTCGAGATCACGCTCGCCGGTCCGCGCCTCGAGTTCACCCAGGACACGCTGATCGGCATCTGCGGAGGAGACTTCGCACCCAGCCTGGAGGGGAAGAACGTGCCGGCGGCGCGGCCGGTGCTGCTGAGCAAAGGGAGCGTGGTCGACTTCGGCACCTGCCGGCTGGGCTGTCGCGCGTACCTGGCCGTGGCGGGAGGCTTCGAGGTGCCATTGGTCATGGGCAGCAAGAGCACTTATCTGCGCGGTGGATTCGGCGGCTTCGAGGGACGCGCGCTTCGACGCGGCGATCTCATCCCAATCGGTGAAGCCGGCCGCGAGTCTTACCCTGGCCTGCGCAGACAACTCGACGCGGGTGCGAGGTGTGCATATCCGCGCTGGTCGGTCAACGCCAACTCCGCATTCCTGGCGCACGGCCACCACCGCATCCATTTCGTTCCGGGGCGCCACTGGGACCTCCTGTCTGAGGATAGCCAGCAGCAGTTTGGCGGCGTGCAGTACCGCATCGCGCCCGACTCGGACCGGATGGGCTATCGACTAGAGGGCCCCCGCCTGTCGCTCAAGGAGCCTATCGAGATCCTCTCCGAAGCGGTCACCTTCGGCAGCATCCAGGTCCCACCGGACGGCCGTCCCATCGTCCTCATGGCCAATCGACAGACCACAGGCGGTTACCCGAGAATCGGGGAGGTGTCCACCGTGGATCTGCCTTTGCTGGCTCAGCTGCCGCCGGGGGATACGGTGCACTTCGAGCCCATCACGCACGAAGACAGCCAGCGACTGTACCTGCAGCGCGACCGCGAGCTGGGAATCATGCGCGAGGCGCTGCGAATGCGGATGAAACAATGAAAGCCACGGTCGACCTCAACTGCGATATGGGCGAGGGTTTCGGTGCCGATGCCGCGGTGCTCCAGTACGTGAGCTCGGTGAACGTTGCCTGCGGCTTCCACGCAGGCGACCCCACGATCATGCACCGCACGGTCGCGGGCGCGCTTGGGTGCGGTGTGGCGGTGGGCGCACATCCTTCGCTGCTGGACGTACAGGGCTTCGGCCGGCGTGCCATGCGCGTTACGCCTGAACAGGCCTACGATCTGGTTCTGTACCAGGTAGGGGCACTCGCTGGCTTCTGCCGCGTGCTAGGCGGTCGGTTGTCGCACGTGAAGGCGCACGGCGCGCTTTACAACATGGCGGCCAGGAACGCGGTGGTGGCGGACGCGATTGCGCGCGCGGTGCGTGACTTCGATCCGGCGCTGGTCTTGTTCGGCCTGGCTGGCAGCGAATTGGTGCATGCCGGACGCCGCGCCGGATTGGAGGTCGCGAACGAGGTTTTCGCCGACCGCACCTATCAGCGGGACGGCGCGCTGACCCCTCGAGGCCAGCCGGACGCGATGATTCGTGACGTGTCCGCGGCGCTGGCGCAGGCGGAACGGATGATGCGCGAGGGTAAGGTGCGCGCGCTGGACGGCAGCGATCTGCAGATCGAGGCCGACACGATTTGTATCCACGGCGACGAGCCGGGCGCAGAGACCTTCGCGCGTGAACTGCGCGCGTTGCTCGCACGGCTCGGTATCGCCGTTTGCGCGCCAGGACACCCCAACGAGGTACGCAGCCACCCGACGTTCGAGTGCGCGGGCAAACCGCTGAGGGCCTGAATGCAAGTCGTGGGGACCGGGGAAGCATTGGGAGGATGCATTTCCCCGTTCGCGTCGTAGCCTTGGCGCTTCAGCTCGCCTTGTTTCTGCACGCGCCGACCCCTTTTCCCCTGTCCTTGCGTTTGTAATGTCTGGCACGCTTCGAATCGCGGAAGGCGTCAGGAACGATTGTTTGTCTTCTCGGGACTTTCACGTTGCGGGGTTCATGGCCATCGCTTACGCCCGTCTTGGCACCGTCTGGTGTCTTGGTGCTGGACGTAGCTGCACCGGTAGATCGGGTTCCAAGCCGTCGGACCCAGATGCCTCGCGTATACTCCGCCGGCCATGGATGCGAGGTCGTCGGACGAGGAACTGATGCTGCGCTTCAGCGGCGGTGACCCCGCCGCATTCGACGCACTCTACGCCCGGCACCGCGGCGGGGTGTTCCGCTATCTGCTGCGGCAGTGCGCGAACCGCGCCGTGGCTGAAGAACTGTTCCAGGACGTTTGGATGAACCTGGCGCAGACGCGCAGCCGCTACCGGGTGCAGGCGAAATTCAGCACCTACCTGTATACCCTGGCGCACAATCGGTTGATCGATCACTTCCGTCGGCACAAGGGGCTGCAGCTCGTGTCCCTGGACCAAGAAGAGGATGATCCCATCCAGCTGCAGGCCTCGGCCACGCTCCAGCCTGACCGCCTTGCCCAGTCGCGCGAGCAGGCTTCCCGGTTGTTGAGGCTGGTGGCGGCGCTGCCCGACGCGCAGCGCGAGGCCTTCGTCCTGCACGAAGAGGGCGGATTGAGCCTAGACGAGATTGTCGAGGTCGCCGGGTCTAATCGCGAGGCGGTCAAGAGTCGCCTACGCTACGCCCTGGCGAAGTTACGCGACGGGATGAAGGATTATCTGTGAGCGAAAACGCTTCCGACGACCGCGAGCTCGAGCATCTGTTCGCCACTGAGCTGGCGCTCACGCGGCGTTATCGAGCCGTATCGCAGGAAGAGCCACCCGCTGCGCTCGACCAGCTCATCCGCGCCGCCGCCCGGCGTGAGGTGAGGCGCGCGCGCCTGGCTGGTCCTCCGTTTGGGGCGTCCTGGCGCGTTCCGCTGTCCATCGCCGCTGTTGTGGTGGTGAGCGCGACCATCACACTGATGGTCGCCGAGCGCGACGGGCGCGCTCCGGTCCCAGCAAGCCGCCCTGGCCCCGCCTCGGGGCCGGCCCCGGGAGAAGCCAAAGATCGCACCGAGACGCCGTCCATGCCGCTCGCACTCGGGAGGCAGCCCGCGCCGACTGGCGCCAAAGCTGAAGCAAAGGCACGAGCCTCCCGGTCGTCCGAAATGGTCGCCGGAACGTCTCTGGAGACGAGGGATCCTCTGTCCATCCGTCCGGGGCCCCGAGACGAACTGCTCCCGCCGACGGCAGAACAGGCTGCAGAGCAGCCGGCCCCTGCGAAGGTGCCCTCCGCACCGCAGGCGCCGTCTCCCACCAAAGGACCCGCGACCACGCCGGCGAGTGTTGCGCCGGAACAGGGCCGGGCAGATACGGCAGCGTCCCAAGTGGAGGTCTCGGTCAATGAAGCACTAGCCGCAAAAGTCGCACCGGTAGGGCCGATGCACGAAGAGCGTGCGTCATCCCAGCCGACGGCGGCAGCGGAGGAGCGCGCAGGGGCGCAAGCTTTCGCCAAGAAACAAGCTGGGTTGAGCTCAGAGTCCACTGCTTCGCCCTGGGAAAAGGATCCGCAGGCCTGGCTGACTCATATCGACGCATTGCGCACCGCGGGGCGCAACGCGGATGCCGCAGCGAGCTTCCGCGCCTTCCGTTCCCGATATCCGGACTATCGGCTACCGACCGGCTTCATCGCCCCGGGTCCCTGAGCTTGCAATGTGAGTCAGCGCTCGCTGACCCCGCCTATCCGCCACATCTGGCGCCCCAAAGCAAAGCGGCGTCGGGGTACTCCGACGCCGCCGTTCCAGTGGGCAAACGCCCCGTGTCCGGTTTAGGCCGCCTTCTTCCGGGGCACAGCGACATGGGCCGCAGCCGTTACGGCGTTCGTTTCGGCCATCGCGACCATTTGCTTGGTCGCCTTTAGCATGGACTCGTAGGCCGCGCTAGCCGACTGAACGAGGGACTTAACCGCCGCCACGGCGCTTTCGGAGCCGGCGGGGGCGTTCTTGATAGCCCCGTCGAGCACGCCTAGGACACTCTTGCTGACATCGCTCAGCTGCTGCTCAAGAAGAGACGAAATCTCAGCCTGCGCCGCTGCTGCCACTTCGTACGCGCTTTTAGCATAGGCTTGAGCTTTTTCCCACGCGGGCTGGGATACCGCACCCCCGACGGCTGCCAGTTCGCTCGGATCCTTGACCGTACCAAGTTGCCTTGCGGTCTTCAAGCCGTCGGCAAAGGCGGTCTTGGCCGTCCTGAACTGCAGGTCCGCCAATTTCTCCAGGCTCTCCGACGCGATCTCCGTAAATCTCAAAGTCGCCTCAAGTTGAGATTTGCTCAGAGCAGCCAGTTGTTCGTTTACTTGGACCATACGCTTTACTCCTTTGAATTAGAGAGTTAACAGCTATTGTGCGGTATTGCTGCGATGCACAAATAAACATTATAGGGCTCCAGAGCCGGATGTCAAGGTAAATCTGCTGCATCGCAGCAAGGTAGCATCCGACCGAGCGGTACGTGCGGCCGCGAGGCATCGGCCTAACCCGCCTCCGGACCACGGAAATACGATCTCCTGGAGCAGCCCACAGGCTGCCTAATGCGGCACCTCCGCCAGGAGGCGGAGCCTACGTCCCCAGTTTCAAGACCAACGTCATTCCATCCCCAACGGGCACCAGACTGATGCGGACCCGGCTGTCCTTGAACAGGCGCTGGTTGAATGTGCGGATGGCGCGGGTATCGGGGTCATCGAGTTTCGGGTCCGCTGGTCGGCCAGACCACAGGGTGTTGTCGATGGCGATCAGACCGCCGGGGCGCAGCAGGGCCAAAGAGCGCTCGTAGTACCCCCAGTAGTTCTCCTTGTCTGCGTCGATAAAGGCGAAATCGTAGCTTCCGGCTTGCCCGCGAGCGGCCAGGCGGTCTAGGGTCTGCAGCGCCGGGGCCAGGTACAGGTCGATCTTGTGCTCGACGCGCGCCTCGTGCCAGTAGCGCCGCGCGATCGAGGTCCACTCCTCGCTCACGTCACAGGCCGTGATGTGGGCATCGGGCCCAAGCGCAAGCGCTACGATCAGCGAACTGTAGCCGGTGAATACCCCCACCTCGAGGCACCGTTTGGGATTTAGCGCCTGCACCAGCAACCCCAGCAGCTGCCCCTGCTCCGGTGCGATCTGCATCATCCCCATTGGCAGCTTGGCAGTCTCGGCGCGCAGGCGCTTGAGGATATCGGGCTCGCGCAGCGACACCGACAACAGATAGTCGTAGATCCGGTCGGGCAGGCCCAAAGTTCTATTCGACATCAGGGTTGCTACAATGTTGTCGTCCTGGGCCAATGCTAACACCACGGGCGGGTCGCAGCGACGCAATCGGACTTCAAACGGAACGCCGAGCCTTCGTGTGCCAGTTGCTGGGGATGAACTGCAACGTTCCCACCGACATCTGCTTCTCCTTCACCGGATTCCGTCGGCGCGGCGGCGCCACTGATGGGCACTCCGACGGCTGAGGGATTGCTTTCTTCGAGGGCAGCGGGTGCCGGTTGTTTCTCGACCCCGTGCCCGCCGTCCACTCGCCTGTGGCGGAGCTGGTGCGCAACTATCCGATTCGCTCGACCAACGTGATTGCACACATCCGCAAGGCCACCAAGGGTGCAATCGGACTGCAGAACACTCACCCGTTCATGCGTGAACTGTGGGGCCCCTACTGGATCTTCGCGCACAACGGGACGTTGGAACGGCTCGCGCCATCCCTTGGAAATCACTATCGGCCGCTGGGCACGACCGACAGCGAGCTCGCCTTCTGTTGCATTCTGGAAACCATGCGCGAGGCGTTTCCCGCCGGCATGCCGCATATCGCGCGGCTGGTGGATGTGCTGAGGCGCTTGACCCGTGAGTTGTCCCGTCACGGCCCCTTCAACTATCTACTGTCGAACGGCGATCTCCTGCTCGCTCACTGCGCAGACCGTCTATCTTACGTGGTCCGCCAGGCGCCGTTCACTACAGCGCACCTGCTGGACGAGGACGTGGAGGTGGATTTCAGCGCAGTCACCACACCCGATGATCGGGTCGCCGTCATCGCCACCTTGCCCCTGACCGATAACGAACCTTGGACCCCACTCACCAGCGGCGAATTGGCTGTCTTCCGCGACGGCGAACGCGTTGATCTTCATTGACGCGCGTTAGCCTGGTGCGGGTGCCTGCAGGCGAGCGCCTACGCGCTGGAGGTCCCAATGCGTGATCGCCTGGCGCCAAAACTCCGGAAGCGTTGGGCTCTCGAAGCTAGGCGGCATCGCCTGGTTGAGGAAGACCAACACCGCCCGCAGTACAGCGAGGGGACGCGCGAAGTCTACCGGCGCCGCCTTGGTCTGCTTTGAGAGCTTCTTGCCGCTGCGATCGACCGCTATCGGGAGATGGGCGTAGCGGGGCGCGGGCAGGGCCAGCAAGCGCATCAACTGGAGCTGGCGCGCGCTGGACTCGAGCAAATCGGCGCCGCGCACCACATCAGTCATGCCCTGCTCAGCGTCGTCCACAGCCGAGGCCAGGTGGAAGGCGTACACGCCGTCCGCCCGATAGACGATGAAGTCCCCGGGCGCTCGCTCCAGGTCGCGTCGTTGCCAGCCGAGCAGGCGATCGTCGAACTCGACGGTCATCCCATGCACGCTCAGGCGCAGCGCCCGCGCGTGCCGTCCGGGGGGGAGCCCGCCGCGGCACGAGCCTGGATAAGGCGGGGCATCAATCCCGGGAAGCGCTGACTCCGCGATCTCCCTGCGGCTGCACGCGCAGGGGTAGACCGCGCCAAGCACACGCAGTTGGTGGAGCGCGGCGTGATAAGCCGGTAGCCGTCGACTTTGGTATAGCACGGGGCCGTCCCACTCGAAGCCGAGCGCTTCCAAGCAGCGCAGAATCGATGTGACTGCGCCGGGCGCAACACGCGGCGGATCCAAGTCGTCGATGCGCAGGCGCCACTCCCCGCCGTGCGATCTGGCTTCAAGGTAGCTGCCCGTGGCCGCTACCAGGGAACCGAAATGCAGGGGGCCCGAGGGCGTGGGGGCGAAGCGGCCACGGTAGGGGGCTTGGTTCATGCCGACGGGAGTCGGCCAACGCGTTGACGCGATACCCTCACGTATAAGGCCGCGCTCAAGACAAAGTCTACGGACAGCGCAATCTCAACTGCGGAAAGAACGCGGGACACCCCGCGCTCCGACCAGGCGCGGACCACCCCTTCGCAGAAATAAGCGAGCACCAGCAGTACCGCCCACTGGTAGGTGTAAATCTTGCCTCTGAGGACCCCGAACAGCGGCAAGAGCAAGGGCAAGGCCTTGAGAAATAGCAGCGAGCCGCCCGGCCTGATCGGGGAAAGTGTGGTCTCCCATAGCAGACACAGGAATAGGAGCGCGATCAGACTCACACTGGCGCTCAGCTGAAGCAGGGTCGTCACCATCAGGCGCGAGCCTCTCGGGCCATTGCGACCAGCGCCGCTCGCGCCTGAGGTCCGGTGGTGATCATGTGCTCGAAGCGGAATCGCAGGACGCGGCCGTCGGCGCGCACATCGAAGCCGTCGCAGTCGAGTCCTATCATCTCCGCCTGATGCGGCTCGACCCCCTGTGCCTTCCGGCAATAGGCAAGAAGGGCGGCACGGTGATCTCGGTTCATATGCTCAAGCACCGACCCCTCAATTTCGGGGATGTCACCCGGGTTCGCCTGGAAGGCGTCGCCTGAGACCCAGTGCAGGCTGCCAAAGCCCTCGATCAGGCGGATCTGGAACGGCTCGATCGTCCAAAAGCGGAACCCTCCGATCTCGAGGTACTTCGCATGCTCGGGAAAGAATCGCAGATAACGTTCTTGAAGCGATCCCGTCGGGTCGAGGGCGCGAGCCAGGCCCAGCAACGCCGCGCGGGGCCTCGCCTGGAGTTCGGGCCCCGACGTCGAGACGAGAAAGCTGGCGTGCCGATCGGCTTCGATGTTGTGAGTGTGCTCGGCCAAATGGCTGATCAGCAGCAACGGACGGCCTTGATGATCGGTGACATGGGGTAGTGCCGAGCCGTAGGGATAGCCGGGAAACTTCGCGGAATGAGACGACAGCACACCATCGCGCGCCCCACGGAACAGCTCACGCGCCTGCCTGGCCCGGTCGACTACGGCAGCCGGGCTCATTGCGCCAGCTTGAGCGCGACTTCGGCCAGACGCTGGCCGAGGACAAGGCACAGCCGCCGCTCGTCTTCGGACATAAGGCGGTCGCTGCCCATGCCCGAGACGTGGCTGGCGCCGTACGGCGTCCCACCGGTGGCCGTGGCGCTGAGTTCTGGTGCGGTATACGGTACACCGACGATGACCATGCCGTGGTGGAGCAAAGGCAGCATCATCGACAGCAGCGTGGTCTCCTGGCCGCCATGCTGCGTGGCCGTGGACGTGAACACCGCGGCCGGCTTGCCCGCGAGCGTCCCCTTAAGCCATGCCCCGCCAGTGCCGTCGAGAAAGAACTTGAGCGGCGCGGCCATGTTGCCGAAGCGAGTGGGGCTGCCCAGCGCCAAACCGGCGCACGCCTCGAGATCCTTCAGTTCCACATACGGCGAACCGCTATCGGGGATAGCGGGCTCTACCGCTTCGCAAACCGTAGAAACCTTGGGCACGGTGCGCAGCCGAGCCCGGGCGCCTGGGACGCTTTCGACGCCGCGCGCCACCGCGTACGCCATCTCTTTTACCGCCCCTGTGTAGCTGTAGTAGAGGACCAGAATGTCGTTCATAGAGATCGCGAAGTGCCCCACGCAGGCGGGCAAACCACGATGGCCATTATAGAGAGACTGCCATGAGCGCCTCTGCATTTTCGCGCCGCCTAGCAGCCGGGAGGCGTCGCGTAGCGACCATCCGACGCCATGTGCGCGCCACCTGGGACTATCTCTTGCTGTTGATCCACCGTATCAGAGAGGATCGTTGCCTGCAGGTCGCCGGCAGCTTGACTTTCACGACGTTGCTCGCGCTGGTCCCTCTTATCACCATCGGGGTGACCGTATTCTCGACTTTCCCGTTGTTTGCGGGGTTCTCCGGCGCGATCCGTCAGTTTGTGGTTACCAACCTGATGCCAGCCTCGGCGGGCCGCGTCATCACGGTGTACATGCAGCAGTTCGCGGACAACGCGGGCCGGCTCACCACCTGGGGGATCGCCATCCTCGGCGTCTCGGCCGTGTTGACCATGCTCACGATCGACCGCGCCTTCAATACGATCTGGCGCGTGCGCCGTCCGCGGACGTTGCTCAATCGATTGCTGATCTACTGGGCGGTGCTCACAGTAGGCCCGTTGTTGATCGGGGCTAGCTTGTCTGTGACCTCGTGGCTCCTGACCCTTTCCATGGGTATTGTGCGCGGGGCGGAAGAGGCGGAGCTGGTGCTGCTCAGAGTGGTGCCGCTGATCTTAACCTGTGCGGCCATGGCGTTCCTCTATCGGATGGTGCCTAGCCGCCGCGTGGATACGCGCGACGCCGTGGCCGGCGGTGCTCTGGCTGGGCTCGCGTTTGAGGGCATGAAGGCGGCCTTCGGCGCCTACGTCAGGGCCGTGCCGACCTATAAGCTGGTGTACGGCGCGTTTGCGAGCTTCCCCATCTTCCTACTGTGGATCTATCTCTCCTGGCTGGTGCTGGTCCTCGGCGCCGAGTTCACGGCAGCGCTGCCATACCTGCGTACCGGCGGTGTCCGCCTCAAGCGTCGGCCAGGTGAACAGTTCCTGGAGGCGGCACGGCTGCTGCGCCACCTGTATCAGGCGCACCGCGGCGGGCGCGTAACAAGAACCGAGGAGCTGCGCGTCGGCCTGCGTCTCCCGTTCGAAGAGTGCGAGCAGTTGCTCGACCGCCTGGCCGCCGCCGGCTGGGTCGCTCCCACCACGGGGGACGGCTGGGTGCTGGCGCGAGATGCGGCTGAGATTCGGTTGGCCGACGTTTACCGCGAGTTCGTCTTCCGTTCCGACCTTGCGGAAGGCGCCGAGCCGAGTTTCGAGTCACTGGTCGCGCAGCTCACACGCGACGCGCATGAGACCCTGTCTATGAATCTCGAGACCCTTTTCACCCTCAAGGCCACGGAGCGCCGCAGGCACGCGGCGTGACGTCCGCGATGCGTGAGTCGCGATTCTAGGCGAGTACCGCCCAGGAGTGAGCGGCTTGCGGCTAGGGCTATTGCGCTTCTCCCCTGTAGCGCAGCGGCACGGCCCTACCCGCATACGGGTGGGTCGCGCCGCCGCCGGGGAATAGCCAGCGCTCCTGCCAAGCTTGCACGACTTTCACGGCGTATGGGCTCTTGCCGCCCAGGCTACCGTTGTACCGTCCCAGCGCCCGGTAGATATCGCCTCCTTCGATGTCCAAGTAGTGGCGAAGAACGACACAGCCGTAGCGCAGGTTGGTGCGAAGCTTGAACAGATCGTGGTCCGCGTCTCCGATCAGAACAACCCAGAAAGGCATGACCTGCATATAGCCGCGAGCGCCGGCCCGGGACACCGCATACTTCCGGAACCTGCTCTCCACCTCGATCAGGCCGAGCACCATTTGCGGGTCCAGCCCTGCGCGTTTGGCTTCGTACTGTACGGTGGTCAGGAAGTCCTCGCGCGTTCTCTGGTCGGCCATGTGTTTCGCCAGCCGCTGCGACATGGCGGACAGCCAGGCCCTCCCCTCCTGCGGTGTGGCGAACACCAGTGTCGGGCTGGCGCGGTCTGCGACGGAGCCATGCAATGCGGCCTGTACGCTCGCGGCGAGCGGCTCGTAGCGCTGCTCCCCGGCGAATGCGTCGTAAGCCGCGCCCAGCAGAGCGGTGAGCACCAGATACCCTAGCCGGCAAGACCTCACTACTTTGAGCACAGCGACCTCACGAACTGTACGGCAGTGGCCACATCGACCGGGCGGGGCTTGTCTTCGGCGCGTGCCTGGTATTCCACCTGACCCTGCTTGAGGCTGCGCTCGCCGACGTTGATGCGATGGGGGATGCCGATCAGCTCGAGGTCGGCGAACATGACCCCTGGGCGCTCATCGCGATCGTCGAGCAGTACCTCGATCGCTGCGGCACTCAACTCGTCGTGCAGCCGCTCCGCCTGGGCACGCACCTCGGCGCTCTTGCCCCAGCCTATCGGCGCAATGGCCACTTGAAAGGGCGCCAGCGCCATGGGCCAGAGGATTCCGCGCAGATCGTTGTTCTGCTCGATGGCCGCGGCAACGATGCGCGACACGCCGATGCCGTAGCAGCCCATCTGCACCGGTTTGGCCTGCCCGCCCTCATCGAGAAACACCGCGCTCATAGCCTCCGAATATTTGGTCCCTAGCTGAAAGATATGCCCTACCTCGATACCGCGGCAGATCGACAGCGTCCCCTTGCCGTCCGGACTGGGGTCGCCGTGCACGACGTTGCGGATGTCCACATACTCCTCCGGCTCGGGTAAATCGCGCCCGAAGTTCACACCAGCGTAGTGGTAGCTGTCCTCATTGGCCCCGCATACGAAGTCGCTCATCGCCAGCAGCGCGCGGTCGGCGATGAGCGGCACATCCGCGCCCACAGGTCCGATCGAGCCCGGAGCTGCGCCAAGCCGCGCTCGGATCTCGGTGTCCGAAGCAAAGCGGAAGCCGCCATTCAGCGTGAACTTCTTGGCCGCCTTCACCTCGTTGAGCATGTGATCTCCGCGCAGCAGGAGCAAGTAGTCTTGCTGGTCGCCGGTGACCACCATCAGCGTCTTGACGATCTTCTGCGGAGGCACGCGCAGAAGCGCACCGACTTCATCGATCGTGTACGCCCCGGGGGTCGGCATCTTCTGGATGTTTTGCGCCGGAACGGCGCGCGGGTTGGGCGGGGGCAGCGCTTCGGCCAATTCGACGTTGGCGGCGTAGTCCGAGGCAGGACAAAAAGCGATAGCATCCTCACCGGAGTCAGCCAACACGTGAAACTCGTGCGACCAGGTCCCGCCGATCGAGCCGGTGTCCGCCGCCACCGCACGAAAGCGCAGCCCGAGGCGCTCGAAGATCCGGGCGTACGTGTCGTACATGTTGCGATACTCGCGTTCCAGGTCCGCATAGTCGGCATGGAAGGAGTACGCGTCCTTCATGATGAACTCGCGTGCCCGCATCAGCCCGAAGCGTGGCCGGATCTCGTCGCGAAACTTGGTCTGAATCTGGTAGAAGTTGACCGGAAGCTGGCGGTAGCTGCGAAGCTCTTTGCGAGCGATGTCCGTGATCACCTCTTCGTGCGTTGGGCCGAAGCAGTAATCGCGCTCGTGGCGGTCTTTGATCTTGAGCATCAGCGGGCCGTACTGGGCCCAGCGTCCGCTCTCCTGCCAGAGCTCGGCCGGCTGTATCGCGGGCATCAACAGCTCCACTGCGCCGGCCCGGTTCATCTCCGAGCGCACGATGGCCTCCACCTTCCGCAGGACCCGCAGGCCTAGCGGCATCCAAGTGTATAGGCCGCTGCCGAGTTTTCTTATCAGCCCGGCCCGCAGCATCAGCTTGTGGCTGGTCAGCTCGGCCTCGGCTGGGGCCTCCTTGAGGGTGGACAGGAAAAAAGCGGAAACGCGCATCTCGGTGCCCGTCAAAAAGCGCTTATCTTACAATCCACACTGACCGAATAGCGAGGACAGATTGGGGCTTTTGAAAGGCTGGCGCGCTACGCGCCGCGGCGGCGCGGACGCGAGCGTGGAAATCAGCGAGCAGGACGGTATTCGCTATCTGCACCTGGGCAGCCCAACCATCCAGAGCGGCATGCGCCTGAGCGAGCCCGACGAGCTGGTGCTGGCCTATACGCGCAGCATGATGGCGTTCTTGCTGTTCGTGGCGGAGCCGCGGCGCGTAGTGAGCGTCGGGTTGGGAGGCGGCTCGGTCAACAAGTGGATCTACCGTCAGTTCCCGCAAACCGAGCAGGTCGTGCTAGAGCTGAACCCGCGGGTGATCGCGGTGGCACGGCAGTACTTCCACGTGCCACCGGATGATGCGCGCCTGCAAGTGATGCTGGCGGATGGCGCGCGCTGGGTCGGCGAGCACCCCGACAGCGCAGACGTCATCCTGGTTGACGGCTATGACGGGAAGTCGCATGTGAAGGAGCTGACTACCGCGGCGTTCTACACCGCCGCGGCGGGGTCGCTGCGCGGGGAGGGCGTGCTGGTGGTGAACCTGTGGGGCAGCGACCGCAGTTTCGACGAATGTGTGCACCGCATCGAGGCCGCGTTCACCGGCCGAGTGGCCTGCGTTCCTGCGTTGCAGAA
>Ga0335077_10004236_pt1 | contig 17486 bp, 7 predicted proteins | sample Lox_Sample_31_FD_207151 | JGI IMG/M metagenome (GOLD analysis project Ga0335077, IMG submission 207151) | Soil microbial communities from Loxahatchee National Wildlife Refuge, Florida, United States - Lox_Sample_3.1 | ecosystem: Environmental > Terrestrial > Soil > Wetlands | place: USA: Florida... | reverse complement strand
GTACCCGACGCGGCCGCCCACGCCCGGCCACTGCGCGGCGCCCGCGGCAGGCACGTCGGCCAGCCGCTTCGGGAAGGTCACCGGCAGTTTGGCGGAAGGGTTGACGTCGCCGAACAGCACCGAGGCGATGGCGTCGCCGTCCTCCTGACCGGGGTACCAGGCCTCCAGCACCGCTGGGACCGAGTCCACCCACGGCATCGTGACCGCGGAGCCGGTGTTGAGCACGACGATCGTGCGAGGGTTGGCCGCCGCCACCGCGCCGATCAGCCGGTTCTGCTCGCCGGGCAGATCGATGTCCGCGAGGTCGGCGCCCTCGGTCTCGAAGTCGCTCATGAACACGACCGCGACGTCCGAGGATCTGGCGAGCGCCACCGCCTCGTCCAGCAGCGAGGTCCCGCTCGGGACCCGCCAGCCGAGGCCGACGGAGTCACCTCCGGCGTTCTGGTAGAAGTCCACCTCGATCGGCACCACCTGGCCGGCCGCGAGCGTCACCTTCGCGGTCTCGGTCGTCGGCGCCTGCTCCCGCCAGTTGTCGATCACCTGCGCGCCGTTCAGCAGCAGCCGGCTGCCGTCGTCGCTGGTGAGCGAGAAGGTGTACTCGCCTCCGACCGGCGCGGTGAGGGTCCCGGTCCACCGCGCCGACCACTTCTCGGCGTTCACCCCCGGCGCCGGCGGCTGGTCGTGCCAGTCGGCGCCGACGGCGGAATCCACCCGGGTCGCGACCGGATCGCCGGACAGCGTCACGTTGTTGAAGAACTGGACGGTGAGCCCGTGCCCGCCGCCCGAAACGGGCGCGAGCACCTGCGACGGCACCGCCGGGAGACGGCCGCTCGGCGGCAGCGCGCCCTGCGCATGACGCACCTGCACTCCGCTCCCCGCGCGCTTCGCGATCCCGTCGAACGGCGTGACCACGTACGGCGCGACGACGGCGGCGCTCCCGCCGCCGCCCGACATCGCGTCCGGACCGCCGCCGGGGCCGATCACCGCGATGGAGTGGACGGCGCCGGCATCGAGCGGGAGCAGGCTGCCCGCGTTCTTCAGCAGCACGGTGCCCTGCTCCGCCACGGTCCGCGCCAGGGCGGCGTGCGCCCCATTGGTGACGACGCTCGACGGCGTGCCGGTCTGCTCGCGGTCGAAGAGATGGAACCGGAACTCCTGCGCCAGGATCCGGCCGACCATGTCGTCCAGCCGTGACATCGGCAGCTGGCCCGCCTGCACGGCCGCCTTCAGCGCCGCGCCGAGGTACGAGCTGTCCGGCATCTGCATGTCGAGGCCGTGACTTGCGGCTGCCGCCGCGGAGTGGGTCGCGCCCCAGTCCGACGTGACGAAGCCCGGGAAACGCCACTCTCCCTTGAGCACCGTATCCTGCGTGTACGCGTTCTCGCACGCCCACGTGCCGTTGATCGTGCTGTAGGCGCACATCACCGACGATGCCGCGCCCTGCCGGATCGCCGCCTCGAACTGCGGCAGGTAGATCTCGTGCAGCGCGCGCCGGCCGATGGCCACGTCGTCGGCCGGGGTGTTGCGGAAGGTCTCCTGGTTGTAGGCGGCCAGGTGCTTGACCTGGGCAAGGACGCCCTCGCCCTGCACGCCCTGGATCTCGGCGGTGGCGATGCGCCCGGCGAGGTACGGGTCCTCGCCGTACGACTCGAACGCGCGACCCCACCGCGGGTCGCGCACGATGTTCACGGTGGGGCCCAGATTGACGTTCGCGCCCTTGCCCCACTCCTCGGCGCCGATCACCGCGCCGTACGACCGCGCCACCGCCGTATCCCAGCTCGCCGCGACCGCCACCGGCGCGGGCAGCTGGGTCACGCCCGGCAACCCGTCCGCGACGCCGCCGGGACCGTCGTGCAGCTTGAGCGCCGGAACGCACAGCCTCGGAATGGCCGGGACATAGCCGGCGTAGACCGTCCCGCTCGCGCCGTGCACCAGCTGGATCTTCTCGTCCAGGGTCATCGCCGACACGACCTGCGCCACCCGCGCCGCGACCGGGGCGCTGGAGCGCACCCAGGGACACGAATCGGCCGCGAGCGCACCGGCTCGCGCTGCCGCCGGAGGAGCCGCCGCGATGACGGCGACGACGCACGTCGCGACGGTCGCGACGAGGAGAACCCGCGAGAACGGCCTCATGTCGTGCCTCCTGCCCGGTGCTGGCGAAGCGCGGTCCGCCCGACGCCGGGCCTCTCCTCGGCGGAGGCCGGCGTCGTGCAACTTTGCCGCGTGCTTCCCCGTAGACATTCTGTCACCGAATCCAAACGCTCGTGAATCCGATGCCTCCCCAGTGCGCTCTGGAGATGCCTGTCATGACCGATTTCCGCAAACTGGTACCGCTCCGCCCGCCGCTGCTCGGCGCGTCCCTCGTGCTGCTCGCTCTCGCCGCGAGACCGGCTGCGGCGCAGCCCGTTTCCGGGCTGGTGTGGCGCAACGTCGGCCCGTTCCGCGCCGGACGCGTCTCCGCCGTCACCGGCGCCATCGGCGAGCCCGGCGTGTTCTACGCCGGCTTTCCCACGGGCGGCGTCTGGAAGACCACCAACGCCGGGACGACGTGGGACCCGGTCTTCGACTCCGTCACGACGGTCTCGGCCGTCGGCGCGGTCGAAGTGGCGCCGTCCGACACGAGCGTGATCTACGTCGGCACGGGCGACATGCCTACCGGCGGCAACATCAACGAGGGCGACGGCGTGTACCGCTCGGACGACGCCGGCCGCACCTGGCGGCACGTCGGCCTCGACTCCACCAGGCAGATCCCCTCGATCCTGGTGGATCCGCACGACCCGAACCTCGTGCTGGTGACGGCGCAGGGCGACTTCCACGCGAAGGGCGGCCAGCGCGGCATCTACCGCAGCACGGACGGCGGCCGCACCTGGACCCGGACGCTGTACGTGGACGACGAGACCGGCATCCAGAAGCTGGCCTGGGCCTACGACCAGCCGGGCGTGGTCTTCGCCACCACCGACCGTCACTACACGCCGCCGCGGGCCGCGGGCCGCGGCGGGCCGGGCGGAGGACCCGCCGCGAACGGCCCGACGGGCACCGCGCTCTACAAGTCCACGGACGAGGGGCTCACCTGGCGCGAGATCACCGGCGGTGGCCTGCCACGCCTCGCGGGTCGCACCTCGCTGGCGGTGGCGATGCACACCAACGCGCAACGTGTCTACCTGATCGGCAACTTCGGCCTGTATCGCTCCGACGACGGCGGTGCGACCTGGCGCCAGATGGACCCGGACGACCGCCGGGTGGGGAACGGCCAGGGCGGCTACAACTGCGGCGTGTACGTGAGCCCGCGGAATCCGGACGTGGTCTACACCGTCAACACGTCGAGCTACGTCTCGACCGACGGCGGCAACACGTTCACCGGCTTCAAGGGCGCGCCCGGTGGCGACGACCCTCAGCAGCTGTGGATCGACCCGACCGATGGGCAGCGCATGCTGATGGGGCTGGACCAGGGCGCGACGGTGAGCCTGGACGGCGGTCGCACGTGGAGCCCCTGGTACAACCAGTCGACGGAGCAGGTCTACCACGTCTCCGTGGACCGCTCCCGGCCCTACTGGATCTACGCGAGCCAGCAGGACGCCGGGGCGATCCGCACCCGGAGCCGCGGCAACTACGGCGAGATCACGCCCATGGACTGGAGCCCGGTGGGCACCTGGGAATGGGGCACCGTAGTGGCTGATCCGCTGGACCCCGACATCGTGTACGGCTCCGGCTCAGGGATCCTGAAGGTCACCTGGCCGAGCGAGCAGATCATCAACGTCGGCCCCAACGCCGACCCGAAGGCGTACCTGAGAGTGACCCGTTCGCAGCCGCTGCTGTGGGCTCCGTGGAATCCGCACGAGCTGCTGGCCGGCTACCAGTACGTCATGGCCACCACGGACGGCGGCGCACACTGGCGCAAGCTGAGCCCCGACCTCGGCTACCCCGCGGGCGTTACGCCGCCGGCCGAGAGCCTCGCGGCGCGCCCGGGAGGCTCCACTGCGCCGCGCGGCGGAGCGATCGAGTCCATGGCGGCGTCCACCGCGCGCCGCGGGATCATCTGGGTGGGGACGAACAACGGCCTCATCAAGGTGACCAGGGACGAGGGACGCACCTGGCAGGACGTCTCGATCCCGGACCTGCCGGACTCGGACCAGTCCGACGTCACGGCGGTCGAGGCCTCGCACCACGACCCGGCCGAGGCCTACGCCGCCGTGGACGGGCACGGCACCGGCGACTACGCGCCGCTCCTCTACCGGACGCGTGACTTCGGCCGGACCTGGACGCGGATCGTGTCCGGGCTCCCGACCGGACAGCCCAGCGGCAGCTTCGCGCAGGTGATCCGCGCCGACACCAGAAGGGCCGGCCTGTTGTTCGCCGGCACCGAGAGCGGGATGGACGTCTCGTTCGACGACGGGGACCACTGGCAGTCGCTGCAACTCAACCTGCCCAACACGTCGTACCGCGACGCCGTGATCGCCGGCAACGACCTCGTGGTGGGCACCTACGGGCGCGGCATCTGGATCCTGGACGACATCTCGCCGCTGCGGCAGGTGTCGCCGGAGATCGCGGCCGAGGACGTCCACCTGTTCGCGCCGGCCGCGGCGATCCGGGTGCACCGCAACGTGAACCAGAACACCCCGTTCCCTCCGGAGGTCCCGCACGCCTTGAACCCGCCGGAGGGCGCGACGGTCTACTACTACCTGAAGCGGAGGCCCGCGGGCGACGTGACGCTCGACGTGCTCGATGCGGCGGGACTGGTGGTGCGCCATCTCTCGAGCGTACCGGTCCCGCCCGTGACCGAGGCCGCCAGGCCGCCCGAGCCGAGCTTCTGGCTCACCACGCCGCGCCCGCTCCCCACGGACAGCGGCGTCAACCGGACCACCTGGGATCTGCGCTACGACCCGCCGCCGGCGTTCGCCCACAGCTTCGAGATCAACGCCAACCCGGGGCTGACGCCGGCATCACCGGAAGGCCCCCTGGTCCTGCCCGGGACCTACACCCTGCGGCTCACGGTCGCAGGCAGGACCTACACCCGCTCCGTGACGGTCGCCAACGACCCGCGCTCGCCGACGACCGCGGCGGCGCTCGCGGCGCAGCACGACCTCGTGATGAGGATCTACCGCGGAATGGGCGAGGCGTGGGCCGGCTACCAGGAAGCGGCCGCATTGCGCACGGCGCTGGCTGCGGACACCGGCTCGAGCGTCGCCGCCGACGTCGTGCAGGCGGCCAAGGCCCTCGCCGCCCGTCTCGACACGGTCGCGGGAAGCCCGGGGCCCGGGCGGGGCCCGGCGTTCTTCCGCCGCGGCGGACCACCCGCGCCTCCGAACTTCGTCCAGGTCAACGGCGCCCTCGGCCGCCAGCTCGTCGGCCAGGACCTCGCGGACGCGGCACCGACCGGGCCGGTGCTCGCCGCCTACTCCGACGCCTGCCGAGATCTCGCGACGGCGGTCGCCTCCTGGAGGACCATCCGGGACCATGGCGTCGCCGGTCTCGATTCGTTGCTCGCGGGGCACGGAATGGCCCCGTTGGCTGCCACGGGCGCCAACCTGGTCACCCCGCCCTGCGGGCGTGGGGTTCGCCGACCCTAGGCCGCGGGCCCTGCTCGGCAAACCCGGGTTGGACAGTCGGGTCCGGGGGGCGGCACGACCGGGCAGGCCCTGCCCGACGGGTCGTTTGGGCCCTTCCAGCACAGGGGCGCCCCCCGCCGTCGGACCGACGTGCGCAGAACCCAGTCACCGGGGTGACCGGGGGGGACCGGGCGTCGGTGACCCGAAACGACCCGACCGGCCCGACCCCGATCAGCTCGGCGCGCCGACGCCATCCAATTACTTGATGGACAACGAGTTGTGCGCTTCGCAATCGGCGGCGCCCGTGCGGCGGCAGCCGTAGGTCGTTACCCCGACACGGTCGTTGCCTAGGGGAGACTCGGCGGCCCTTCCTGGCCCATAGGGAACGGTACTTGCGTCTTTCCACCCGGGCGCCGGCTGTTGACAGAATCGCAGCCGTACAGTACCTGAGATGGCAACGATCGCGTATCGGTGGGCCGCGGTTCAATCTTTGTCCGCAGGGTGACATTGGCACGACGACCCGATCATCGTGACGGCCGAATCCCGGACGAATTGGCTACCCGGCTCCAAGCCGGGCAGAGCATTTGCTGCAACCTGCGCACCGGCTCCGGCAATACGCTGGCGCCGTGCAGGGTCCACTCTTCCCGCCCTGGTCCGATCATCGGCCGGGGCGTTCTCTTGTAGCCCTCACAGCTTGAGGAGGCGCAGTATGAAACGAGGTCGGTACGTAATCGGTGCGCTCCTGGCACTGGCGTGGGTGGCGCCGCTGCGCGCACAAGAGCCGGGCAGGGTTCGCGGACGCGTCGTCGACGATGCGTCCAAGCAGCCCCTCGCCGCGGCCACCGTGACCATCGGCACCCGCGCCACGCAGACCGGCGCGGACGGTCACTTCGTCCTCACCATGCCGGCCGGCACGGACTCGCTGCGCGTGCGGATGCTCGGCTACGCGCCGGTGGTCCAGGCCGTCACGGTCGAGGCAGGCCAGACGGTCGTGGTGCCGGACATCGGCATGACCCAGCAGGCCGTGGGTCTGTCCGAGATCGTGGTCGTGGGCTACGGCCAGCAGCGGGCCGGCGACATCACCGGCGCCGTCACCCAGCTGAAGGTGGAGGACTTCAACCCCGGGCGCATCATCAGCCCGGAGCAGCTGGTCGAGAGCAAGGTCGCGGGCGTCCAGGTCGTGGACAACAACGAGCCGGGCGGCGGGATCTCGATCCGGGTCCGGGGCGCGACCTCGGTCAGCTCGAGCAGCGATCCGCTGTACGTGATTGACGGCATGCCGGTGTCTTCGGGGACCAACCTGAACGGGATCTCCGGCGGCCACGACGTCCTCAATTACCTCAATCCGAACGACATCGAGAGCATCACGGTCCTGAAGGACGCCTCGGCCGCGGCGATCTACGGCACCAACGCCGCCACCGGCGTCGTGATCATCACGACGAAGTCGGGGCAGGGCGCGCCGCGGGTGGAGTACAGCGGCAGCATGACGTCCTCGTCCATCACCCGCGTGCCGTCGATGTTGAACGCGGCGCAGTTCCGGGCTGCCGTGATCCAGTACGACTCGGCGGCCGGGTTCTCTCAGCTGGGCACGGCGAACACCAACTGGTTCGACCTCGTCAAGCGCAACGGCTGGGGCCAGGAGCACAACCTGGTCGTGTCCGGCTCGGGTGTGACCAGCAACTACCGCCTCTCCTTCGGCTACATGAACCAGGAGGGCGTGATCAAGAACAGCTCGACCGAGCGGATCTCGCTGGGCTTCAACTACGATCAGCACCTATTCGGCGATCGCCTCGACGTGAAGGCCAACCTCAGGGGCGCGCGCACGGTCGACGAGGTCCTGCCCGGCGGGGTGCTCTCCAACGCCGCGCAGATGGGGCCGACGCAGCCGGTCTACGATGCGACCAGCGCGACCGGCTACTACAACTGGCCCAACAACTCGCTCCAGTCGGCCGACAATCCGCTGGAGATCCTGAACACCTCCGAGTCGAGAGGCACGACCTTCCACAGCGTCGGCAATCTGCAGACGGATTACAGCCTGCCGTTCCTCTCGGCGCTGCACTGGAACACGAATCTCGGGTACGAGATCAGCTCGATCACGGCGACGCAGTTCACTCCGAGCAACATCCACCCCGAGACCAAGTCGGGCGAGCTCGGCCGCCTGTTCAGTGCCACCCCGACAAACGCCAACACCGTTTTCGAGACGTATCTGGATTACGCCGCGCCACTGAACATCGTGCCCGGCCGCATCGACGTCACCGGCGGGTATTCCTACGGGTACACGTACAGTGACTATCCCAATGTCACGCTGACCGGCCTCAGCACCAACCTGCTGGGGATCAACGGGGACCCGCAGGCGACCAACGTCTCGAACTCCAACTTCATCACCGAGACCAAGCAGATTTCGTTCTTCGGGCGCGTGAACTACAACCTGAACGACCGCTACCTGGTGGCGGCCAGCGTCCGCCGGGACGGCTCGTCCAAGTTCAGCCCGGACAACGCGTGGGGGAACTTCCCCGCCCTGTCCGCTGCGTGGCGCATTTCGCAGGAGCCGTTCCTACGCAGCTTCACTCCGCTCTCGGACCTCAAGCTCCGGGCGTCGTGGGCGAAGGACGGCAACCAGGGGTTCGGTGCGTACCTCTACAGCACGAGCTTCCTGCAGAGCAACCCGCAGGCGCAGGTGGCGTTCGGCACCACGTACATTCCGACGATCCGGCCGAGCGCGGTGGACCCGAACATCACGTGGGAGCAGACCAGCTCCTGGGACATCGGCCTCGATTACGGCTTCCTGAACCAGCGGATCACCGGGGCCATCGACTATTACGTCAAGAACACGGACCACCTGATCAACTTCGTGCCGATTGACCCGGCCACGAACCTGTCCAACTACATCACGACCAACGTCGGCAGCATGCGGAACAAGGGCCTCGAGCTCAGCCTGAGCGCCCGCATCCTCCAGGGCGGGCGGAGCAAGCTCGGCTGGACCGCCGACTTCACCGCCGCCAACAACTCGAACACCATCACGCAGGTGACGCCGTGGGGCGGTGCCGGGGCGTACATCTTCACCGGCGGCATCTCCGGCGGCGTGGGCAGCACGATCCAGATCCTCAAGGCGGGGCTGCCGAACAACAGCTTCTGGGTCTGCCGGCAGTACTACGACCCGAAGACCGGGAAGCCGGTCGAGGGCACCTTCTACAGCAACGTCCAGAACGCGGCGGGCGACAGCATCTTCACCGAAACGCCCGGCAACAGCTGCGACTCCCGCGGCCTCCACGCGGAGCACAGCCCCGCGCCGACGTGGATCCTGGGGCATACCTCCAACTTCACGTACGGCAACTTCGACCTGAGCTTCACGCTGCGGGCGTGGCTCGGGAACTACGTGTACAACAACGTCGCGTCCGACGAGGGCTTTGCGGCGCAGCTGCAGCGCGGGTCGCCGTACAACCTGAACACCTCGTTCCTCAAGACCGGGTTCTTGTCGGCGCAGTATCTGTCGGACCTCTACCTCGAGGACGGGTCGTTCCTGCGGATGGACAACATCTCGCTGGGCTATACGTTCCGGTATCAGGGTCGTCAGATGCGCGTCTACGCCACGGTGCAGAACGTCTTCACGATCACCGGGTATAGCGGCGTGGATCCGACCGCGGGGATCAACGGCATCGACAACAACATCTACCCCCGCTCGCGTATCGTCACCGGCGGCCTGAGTGTCCGGCTTTAGGGACGCGGCCATGAATCCGATCATTCACGAAGGGACGGACATATGAACCTCAGAATCCTCACGGCGTCCGCCGCCGGTGCCGCGCTCCTGATCCTGGGAGCGGCGGGCTGCACCGACCCGACGGTGAAGCCGAAGAGCACGACCGCGGAGGGCGTCGTCTTCGCGAACCAGAACGCGTACCAGCAGCTGCTGGCGAAGGTGTACGCCGGGCTCGCCCTCAGCGGGCAGCAGGGCCCCGCCGGCAATCCCGATCTCGCGGGCCTCGACGAAGGTTTCTCGCAGTATCTGCGGCTGTACTGGGAGCTGGAGGAGCTGCCGACGGACGAGGCGGCCATCGCCTGGGGTGACCAGGGCCTTCAGCCGATGAACATGCAGACGTGGGATGCGTCCAACGGGTTCATCACCACGATGTATTCGCGCATCTACTACGAAATCGTGCTGGCGAACGACTTCCTGCGGCTGACGACCGACGCCCAGATTGCGACGAACGGCGGCGTCAGCGCGGCGATCCACGACTCGATCCAGACGTACCGCGCCGAGGCCCGGTTCCTCCGCGCGCTGGCCTACTTCCACGCGATCGATTTCTTCGGCAACGTTCCGCTCGTGACCGCGATCGGCACGACGCCTCCGCCGCAGAGCACGCGGTCGGACGTGTACAGCTTCGCCGTGAGCGAGCTGACGGCCATCCAGAGCAGCCTGCCGAAGGCAGGGCTGAGCAGCTCCTACGGCCGCGCGACCGACCAGGCCGCGGAGATGCTGCTCGCCGAGCTGTACCTGAACGCCGGCGTCTTCACCGGGGCGCCGAACTGGGGCGGCGCCATGAGCGCGGCGCAGGCCGTGATCAACTCGGGCGCATTCAGCCTGGCCTCGAATTTCCGGCTGAACTTCACCGCCGACAACAACACGTCGCCCGAGATCATCTTCCAGATCCCCCAGGACGGCCTGAAAGAGCAGTCGTACGGCGGGGTGACGTTCCTGGAGCATGCCGCATGCGGGAACTCGTTGTCGAACACGGCGATCGGCATCGACGGCTGCTGGTATGGCATCCGCCTGAAGCCGCAGGGCGACAGCTTGTTCGACACGACGGCCGACCACCCGGTCGGTGACTTGCGCAGCGGGTTCTTCTTCACCAGCGGCCAGTCGCTCGGGATAGCCGACCTCAGCCAGTTCGGCCAGGGCTATCTGGCGCCCAAGTACACGAACATGACGTCGACTGGCGGGGCGCCGCAGAACCCGGCGTTCGCGGACACCGACTTCCCGGTGTGGCGGCTCGCCGAGGCGTACCTGATCTTCGCCGAGGCGGCGTTGCGTGGCGGCTCGACCGCCGATTCGGCGACCGCCCTCACCTACGTGAACCTGCTCCGCGCCCGGGCCTACGGAGGCGCGAGCGGCAACATCACCAAGGCTCAGCTCACGCTGCCCTTCGTTCTGGCGGAGCGCGGGCGGGAGTTGCTGTGGGAAGCCCACCGCCGGACGGACCTCGTCCGCTACGGGTTGTTCACCGGCGGCACCTACCTGTGGGCGTGGAAGGGCGGCGTCGTGGCCGGGGAGGCGACGGACGCATGCCGTGATCTGTATCCGTTCCCGACCAACGAGCTCGCGGCCAACCCGTACCTGAAGCAGAACCTCTGCACCGGCTACTGAGCCTGGAGCGGCAGTAACCGAACGCCTTCTTCCGCAGCTCCGTCGCCTCGGCGACGGAGCTGCGGGTCGTTGGTGAGCCGTCGGAGCCGATCAGTGATACGCACATTCCGCATCACCGGAACGGGGTTACTCGCGCTGCTCGCCTGGGCCTGCCACGAGGCGTCCACCTCGCCGCCGTCGGGCACCGGGGTACCGCCGAGCCGGCCGACGCTGCCGGCGACCTACCGCCCCAGCGGCCACATGGCGGCGGGCGACGTGTTCGTCCACCTGTTCGAGTGGCCGTGGCCCGACATCGCCACCGAGTGCGAGCAGGTGCTCGGGCCGGCCGGATTCACCGCGGTGCAGGTCTCGCCTCCCGAGGAACACAGCATCACGCCCAGCCACGACTGGAGCGAGCGCTACCAACCGGTGCGCTACAACATCGCGCGCAGCCGCTCGGGCGACAGCGCCCAGTTCGTGGACATGGTGAGCCGTTGCCGGGCCGTGGGCGTCGGCATCTACGTGGACGCCGTCATCAACCACATGACGAACTCCCCCAGTCCCGGCACCGGCAGCAACGGCAGCGCCTACACCAAGTACGACTATCCGGGGCTGTATTCTCCGGCAGATTTCCACCCGGCCTGCACGGTCACCGACTACAGCAACGCCGCGAACGTGCAGGATTGCGAGCTGCTCAGCCTGCCGGACCTCAACACGGAGCTGCCGTCGGTCCGGGACACGATCGCCGGCTACCTGATCAAGCTGGCGCGAGTGGGCGTGGCGGGCTTCCGCATCGACGCGGCGAAGCACATTCAGCAGGTCTCGCTCGACAGCATCTTCCGGATCGTGGACTCGACGCTGACGGCGGAGGGCCGCCCGATCCCGTATTACTTCCTCGAGGTGAGCAGCGGGGCGGGCGAGGCGCTGCATCCGAGCGACTACTACGGTGAGGCGTACAGCTCCGGCGGCGCAGCGGACATCACGGAGTTCACCTTCAGCGGCGTCCAGGACAAGTTCCTCGAGAACGGCGGGCAGTTCATCGCGCAGCTCAACCCGAACGGGCCGCCCGGCGCCCAGTTCTCGCCCTCGGCGTGGGGCCTGATGCCGTCGGACAAGGCCGTCGTGTTCCTCGAGAACCACGACACCCAGCACACCGCCGGGACCATCGGCTACCGCGACGGGAACGTGTTCCGCGTCGCGAACGTGTGGATGCTCGCGCAGCCCTACGGCTACCCGTCCATCCTGTCGGCCTACGCGTTCAACCGCCCCGCGGAAAACTCGATGGGCCCGCGGTCGGACGGGAACGGCTGGACACTGCCGGTGTCCTGCGCCGCGAGCCTCGAGACGGCCGCCGACGACCAGTTCGTGTGCGAGCACCGCGACCCGTACATCCTGCGCATGGTCGCCTTCCGCAAGCTCGTCGCGGGCACCGACCAGAACCACTGGTGGGATGACGGCGCGAACGCGATCGCCTTCTCGCGGGGCAACAAGGGGTTCGTGGCCATCAGCCGGGAGGACACCGCCGTGGCCGCGCCGGTCGCGACGGGAATGACGCCCGGGACCTACTGCGACCTCCTGACCGGGGGGCTGGTGGGCGGGGCGTGCGCCGGCACTTCCGTGGTCGTGGACTCGACCGGCACCGTCCAGGTGCGCCTGCCACCCGTCTCCGCCGTCGCGATAGACGCCGCCAACCGAACGCCGTGACGATGAAGCGCGCGGCGCCGGTCACGCTGTGCGCCGCGCTCGCCCTCGGCGCCACCGTCACGGCGGCGGCCCAGGGCCCGGGGCCCGCCCGGATGCGCGGCGCGGTCGCCTCCGCGTCGGCGCCGGGCGCCGGGCGGGCGGCACGCACGGGGCCTCCGACGCGGGTCCGGCTTCCGGCGGGCACCGTCTGCTACGAGGTGTTCGTCCGCTCGTTCTACGACAGCAACGGGGACGGGATCGGCGACCTCGCGGGCCTGATCCAGAAGCTCGACTACATCAACGACGGGAACCCCGCCTCGAAGACCGACCTCGGCGCCGACTGCATCTGGCTGATGCCGGTGGCCGCGTCGCCCAGCTACCACGGGTACGACGTGAGCGACTACTATCGGGTCGAGCCCGACTACGGGACCAACGCGGACTTCACCCGCCTGGTGGCGGCGGCCCACCGCCGCGGCATCCGGGTGCTGGTGGACATGGTGCTGAATCACACCTCGGACCGGAACCCGTGGTTCCAGGCCGCGCTCAACGACCCCGCGTCGCCCTACCGCCGCTGGTACCGCTTCTCGCCGACACCGCTGGGCACGGGCCCGTGGGGTGAGGCGGCCTGGCACAAGTCCCCCGTGCGGGACGAGTACTACTGGGGCGTGTTCTCGAGCGTCATGCCCGACCTCGACTACGACACGCCCGCCGTGCGAGCGGAGGCGAAGAGGATCGCCACCTTCTGGCTGCGGGACATGGGGGTGGACGGCTTCCGCCTCGACGCGGTGCCCTACCTCGTGGAGGAAGGCGCCTGCCTGATCGGCTGCCCGGGCACGCACCGGTTCCTGCACGAGTGGGCCGCACACGTCGACAGCGTGAAGCCCGGTGCGTGGACCGTGGGCGAGGCGTGGGGCAACATCGGCGCCCAACTGCCGTACTACCCGGACCAGCTCTCGTCGTACTTCACCTTCGAGATCGCGGACTCGCTCCTCGCGGCGGTGCGCCGCGGCACCGCGGGCGGCCTGCTCGCCGGGTACCTTCGGCTCCAGGACACGCTGCCCGAGGACCGCTGGTCGCCGTTCCTCAGCAACCACGACGGGACGCGCACCATGACGGCGCTGGGCGGCGACGTGGCTCGCGCGAAGCTGGCGGCGACGCTGCTGTTGACGCTGCCGGGCCTGCCGTTCGTGTACTACGGCGAGGAGATCGGGATGACGGGCGACAAGCCCGACCCGCGGCTGCGGACGCCGATGCAGTGGAGCCCGGTCCGCGGCGTGGGGTTCACCACCGGGAACCCATGGGAGAGCCCGCAGCCGGATTCCCTGACCGCGAGCGTCGCGGTGGAGAACGCCGACCCCGGCTCGCTGCTCAACCTGTACCGCCGGCTGATTCACCTGCGCCGCGCGAACGAGGCGCTCGCGGCCGGGAGGCTGGTGCCCCTTGCCGCCGCCAGCCCCCAGGTGGCCGCCTACCTGCGCCGCGAGGGCAGCCACGCGGTGCTGGTGATCGCGAACCTCGGCGCGACCCCGGCCTCGCTCGTCGCCATCAGCGCCGGCGAGCGCACCCTGCCGCCCGGGCGCTACTCGCCCCGGAGCCTGCTCGGCGGTCCTGACGGGGCGCCGCTCGTGGTGGGCGCCGACGGACGCATCGCGGCGTACGTTCCGGCCGCGACCATCGCCGCCGGCGGCAGCCTCGTCCTCGATCTCGCCCGCCGGTAGCGGGCCCCCGGAAACAGGTAGACCGCCACGCGCGCCAGACGCTGCGCCACGTTCCTGGCCCTGGGGTGCCTGCTGGCGACGCCCGCCGCACTTCGCGGACAGGACACCACGGCCGGGCCGCGCTATCTGCCCGCGCAGATCCCGGCCGGCGCGGGTCGAACCGAGCCGGTCCGGATCGCAGGCGGGCTGCTCCGGGGCACGGCGGCCACGAGCGGCGTGCGCGTATTCGTGGGGCTCCCCTACGCGGCGCCGCCCGTGGGGGAGCTGCGGTGGAGAGCGCCCCGGCCGGCCGCGCCGTGGAAGGGCGTGCGCGACGCCACCCGTTTCGGCCCGCGCTGCATGCAGCTCCCCGTCTTCAGCGACATGGTCTTCCGCTCCGGCGGCATGAGCGAGGACTGCCTCTACCTCAACGTGTGGGCTCCGGCACGCTCGGCGGGACGTCGGCTGCCGGTGCTGGTGTACTTCTACGGCGGCGGTTTCATCGCCGGCGACGGTTCCGAGCTGCGCTACGACGGCGAGAGCCTGGCGCGGCGCGGCGTCGTCGTGGTGACGGCGAATTACCGGCTGGGCGTGTTCGGCTTCCTGTCCCTGGCCGAGCTGACCCGCGAATCGCTCCACCGCGCATCCGGCGACTACGGGCTGCTCGACCAGGTGGCGGCGCTGGAGTGGGTGCGGCGCAACATCGCGGCGTTCGGCGGGAATCCGTCGCGCGTCACCATCGGCGGCGAATCGGCGGGCTCCATCTCCGTGTGCGCGCTGATGGCCTCGCCGCTGTCGCGCCGGCTCATCGCCGGCGCCATCGGCGAGAGCGGCGGGATGATCCATCCCACGTTCGCGCCGGTTCCGCTCGCCGATGCCGAGCGACGCGGCCTGGAGTTCGCTCGCGGCGTCGGCGCCGCGTCACTCGCGGGGCTGCGCGCCCTCCCGGCCGACAGCCTGCTCGCCGCCGCCGGCCGACCCGGAAGCGCGCGGTTCCCCGCGACCGTAGACGGCTGGTTCCTCCCGGCGAGCCCGGCCGAGATCTTCGCCGCGGGCGCGCAATCGCGCGTGCCCCTCCTGGTGGGATGGAACTCCGTGGAGGCGGACTGGCGTGCGCAGCTCGCGGGAGCGGATTCCACCCCGCGGAACTACGCCGCAGCTCTGGAGAGGCTCTTCGGTGCCCAGGCCGGCGAGGCGATGCTGATCCTCCCCGGCGCCACGCCGGAGCAAGTCATGGAGTCCGGCACCCTGCTGGCGGGCGCCACCTTCACCGCCTACAGCACGTGGAAGTGGGCCGAGCTGCAGCGCCGCGCCGGGCAGCCGGTGTACCGCTACCTCTATGTCCATCCGCGGCCGGCGCCGGTGGTGCCCGGACCCAACCCTGCTCGTCCCGGCGCGGTCCATTCCGCCGAGATCGAGTATGCCCTCGGCAACCTCCCCACCAACAAGGTGTACCTCTGGACGGCGGAGGACGACAGCGTTTCGGCGGCGATGGAGAGCTACTTCGCCAGCTTCGTGAAGACAGGGCACCCCAGCGGCGCCGGGCTGCCCCGCTGGCCCGCTGCCGAGGCGGGTGACAGCACGCAGATCATGGTGCTCGACGCCCGTCCGCGCGTGGGGCCTGCGCCGCACGAGGACGCGTACCGTTTTCTGGATCGGTTCTACACCGGCAGTCGCGGGCGCTGAACGGCCGTGCGGGCGCGCGACACCGCGGGCCGGCGGCGGGGCCGCGGCGGGCCTTGCGGCTCCGCTCCAGCCCGTGCAACCTGCAGGAACGCCGCCGAGCGCGGCCCGAAGGGAGCCTCATGAGAGTACGGGACGTTGTGCTGGTGGCGGTGGTCGGCGCGCTGGTGGCGGTGGTCGGCGCGCTGGGCTGCAACAAGACCACGACCGGAGTACAGCCCGGCGTCAGCAGCTCGTGCACGGTGACGCTGTCCGGCGCGGTCAGCGGGACGTTCGACTGCCGGCCCGCCACGACGACGTGGTCGAACACCGACGACACCGGTGGCTTCACGTTCGGTATCCGGGCGTCCGGGACGACGCCGGCCATGGGGCTGGCCATCGTGTGGCTCGGCGAGCCCACGGACAGCACCTACGCCGGCACCGACGCCGGGGCGCAAGCGGACATCTTCGTCACCACCGCTTCCAACCAGACCTGGAGAGCCTCGATCGGCGGGGGCACCGCCGCGGCCGGGAGCTACAGCGTGACGTTCACGTCGGTCACGTATAACCTGCCGGAGGCGGGTGGCAAGGGCTACTCCGCCGATGGCACGCTGAACGCGACACTGCCGGCCGTGGCGGCCTCGGGCGCCACCGGCGTCGTCATTCTCACGGCGTCCTTCTAGAGGCAGGCAGTCCCCGCGCCCGCCCAGGGGCGCGCGGCGAGGCGCCCGGGCGGTGCAGGACGCCGCACGCCCGGCTCAGCGCTCCAGCACGACCGCACCGTACGCCGGCAGGGCCAGCGTGTCGCCCCGCTCGACGTGGTTGGTCAGCACATCTCGCGCGCCGTCGACGGCAAAGCCCGTCACCGTGAAGCGCGTGGCGTTGCGGCGCGCGTTGACGAGCACCACGGCCGCACCCCGGCGGTACGCGATGACGTCGGTGGAATCGCTGGTCACGACCCGCCGCAGGTCGCCTCGCAGGAACGCCGGGTCGGTGCGGGCCAGGTAGATCACGTGGGCGTACAAGCCCAGCGCCTGCGCGGAGTCGGGCTGGCTCCAGTTGATCGCCTCCCGCTCGAACAGGCCGAGCTTCTCCGGGCTCTCCACCTCCTGCCCGTCGTACAGCAGCGGCCGGCCCGGCATCAGCGCCATGGCCACGAACGCGGCTCGGGCCCCCGCCGGGCCGCCGAACAGCGTCACCGGCGGATTGTCCCACGCGGTCTCGTCGTGGTTGGTGGTGAACCGCATCCGCATGCCGCCCCGCGGCATCGCCTGCTGGTCCGCCAGCACGCCGAGGACGAACGAGTCCACCGGGGCGCCCTTCCACACCGCCTTCAGGCGTGCGTACCCGTCCCACCCGTAGCTGAGGTCGAAGCCGACGCGGTGCACCGCCAGCTCGCCTGCCTCGGCGAGGAGCATGATCGGCCGTCGTACCGCCGCGCGCAGCGCCGTGTCGCACTCCGCCCAGAAGTCCGGCGGGATGAAGTGGGCCACGTCCATGCGGTAGCCGTCGAGATCGAAGTCCACCAGCCAGCGACGCAGGCTGGCGATCATCGCG
>Ga0335077_10004235_pt1 | contig 17487 bp, 12 predicted proteins | sample Lox_Sample_31_FD_207151 | JGI IMG/M metagenome (GOLD analysis project Ga0335077, IMG submission 207151) | Soil microbial communities from Loxahatchee National Wildlife Refuge, Florida, United States - Lox_Sample_3.1 | ecosystem: Environmental > Terrestrial > Soil > Wetlands | place: USA... | reverse complement strand
ATGGCGGAGGCAGGCGCGTGGCGCGGCTCCCTGGAGCTGAAACCCCACCAGGCACGCAAATTCTACGCCGTGCTGTTCGCGGCCATGGCCGGCGGCTTGCTCATCGAATACCTGCGCCTGAACGCGGTCAAGATGATGTTCTGGTCGGCCGTCACCAACGGGGCGCTCGCCCCGCCTCTCATTCTGCTGGTCATCCTTCTGACAAACGACCGGCGCGTGATGGGGACGCGGGTCAATCCGCCCATCCTGCGGTTTTTCGGTTGGGCTACCTTTGCCGTCATGAGCCTCGCGACGGTGGCGATGCTGGTCTCGGCGATGGTCCCGTGACGCCACCCGCTCACGGCCTTTCCCACCGCCCGCCGGGCTACTTCTTGGGCTTGTATTCCTGAAAAAGGTCGGGAAACTGCTGCCGCAACGCCTCGATCTTCGGACGGTCGCAAACCTGAATGTAGGGGTTGTCGGGATTGTAATATGCGTAGTCCTGGTGGTAGTCCTCCGCGCGGTAGAACGCTTTGAGCGGCGCCACTTCGGTTACGATCGCCTTCGGAAACACCTTCTGTTGATCGAGCTGCGCGATGTAGGCTTGCGCCAGGCGCTTCTGCTCTTCGCTTGTATAAAAAATCGCCGACCGGTAGGATGTCCCCACGTCCGGCCCCTGCCGGTTCAATTGCGTCGGATCGTGTGCGACCGAAAAGTAAATCCGCAGCAACTGTCCGTATGTGATGCGCGAGGGATCGTAGATCACTTCAACGGATTCGGCGTGCCCTGTGGTTTCCGTGATCACCTGCTGGTAGGTGGCGGTCTTGGCGGACCCGCCCGAGTATCCCGCGGCAGTCGAAACAACGCCCTTCACACGTTCGAATACGGATTGTACGCCCCAGAAACAGCCGCCCGCGAAGACCGCGGTCTCTCTACCGGCCTGCTTCGCGAGAGGAACGTCGGTTGACGCCGGCGGGATCGGCAGTTTGGGCGCGGCGAATGCCGTCAGCATCGCCACGGACAATCCCATCGCGAAATAGCGCCATGCGGTTCGAAAAGACATCGGTGCCCCCTCGAATAAATGATACTTCCGAAACCGGCGCTCAATAATCCCGCCTTCGATGCTGCCCCGGTCAGGCTGAGCAGGAACTGTACGCGTGGCGGCACACAACTCCCCGCTTCGCGCCCGCCGTTGCTTGTCGGCGCTCCGGAACCGCCCGGGATTGACGGGGACCAGCCGGAAACTACCGCCGGTTGGCGTAGGCGATGCCGGCCTCGACCTCGCGGATAGCCGAATTCGTGAACTCGATCGCCTTGGCGCGATGCCCACCCTTGTCCGGATCCGCTGTCTCCAGTGACTGCTTGGCCGACCGCAGCTGGTTCAACGCGGCATGCATGTGAGGCTGAGACGCCGCTTTCCCGAGGCCGGCCGCTAGGCCGCCCAATCCGATTGCCGGAAGAATCTGCTGCAACGTGAACCTGCGTGAGATCGTCATCGTGTTCCTCCCCGCTGGCGGAAGCGGCGTTCGCCAGGATCCATCGTTCTGGTTTCGTGGCTGCCCGCGATGTTCGGGGCACCGTCGTTCCCGGGACTCGAAACGCGACCTCAACCTGCGCCCAAATGCGCAAACCCGCCCGGGCGCCCGTTGAAAGGCAGTCCCAAAACTGTTGATTGTTCCTGGTTTCTCCCCTGGAACGTGACCGGGAATTTCGCATTCATCCCCGGATGCGCGCAGTATACCTCCAATCGCACCTGTTTGTCCGATAACAGGGTACTAAGCCAATTCCGCGATGGACGTTGCCCCGTTGCCGGTCCCGCCGGTCTCGCTTTTGTTTTCGCTGATTCTAATCCGGTTATCCGATTCTCCCCGATTGTTCGCCGTGCCGCCATGTTAGCTTCACTTCCAGGAGAGCCTGTGTGGAACGCGAACCCTGGTGGACAGCGGGCCGCTGACAAGTGAGCGGTGCCAAACGAACCCAAGAAGTCCTTTGTTTTCAACAAAACTGCCCGAGGGAACCCAAGCTTCGGGCGCCGAAACCCAACGCGGCCGTTCCGCGCCCTCGCCCCGCTTGGCGCCGCTGGGGCAAATCACTCAGCTCGCGTCCCACCGAGGAGTTCCAGGTGGTCGGCGGCATGATGATCGTTCCGTTCAACCGCAATGGGCTGCAATCTCCGCAGAGCTACATCACGCTCGACGTCAGCCCGGTTTCCACGGTCGAAAACTCGCCGACCCAGTCCGTCGCCCTTCGCGATGTCGGGTTCGAGGCCAAGGGCTTCTTCCTCAAAGACCACCTGCTGTACCGCATCGGGGAGTTCGCCGGCCAGCGCGACGCCAACGCCCACGACTCCCCCCGCACCACCGGCTACTTGCAGTATGATTTCTTCACCCCGGAGAAAGGATACCTGTTCGCTGGAACCATGCTGGGCAAACAGAAGATTCTGGCAGTGGATGGCGGCTTCGACCTGCAGGGCTCGTACCGCGCGCAGTCGGCCAACATGGCTGCCGCGCTGCCCGTGAACCATGGCGACGAGTTCGCCGGGCAGTTCCAGTTCGCCCACTACAACGGCCACACCAAGTTCACCAACATCCCCAATCAGAATGGATTCCTCGCGGAAGCGGCCTATTACATTCACCAGGCCAGGCTGCAGCCGTTCCTCAAATGCGAGTCGCAAACATTCGCCGATGCCGTGAATGCCTCCAAGGACATCAACCGCTTCGGCGCGGGTACCAATCTTTACATCCGCAATCAGAACCTGAAATGGACGTTCCAGTATCTGCGCGCCCTGCCGCAGAACAGCACCACCCTCAAACCGAGCAACGAGTTCACCATGCAGTTGCAGATTTTGTACTGGTAGGAGATCAGCCGTGGCCAACAACGACACACAAGCGACTCAAGCCCCCGGCCTCAGCCGGTGGTGGCGCGTAGTGGGCGGGCTCTCGATGAACCTGGCCCTCGGAACGCTGTACGCCTGGAGCGTGTTCGTCGCTCCCCTGGAGAAACAGTTCGGCTGGAAGCGCGCCGATACTTCGATGGTCTTCACCATCGCCGTGATGGTGTTCGCCCTGACCTTCGTCGTGGCCGGGCGCATCCAGGACAAGATTGGCCCGTTCTACTGTTCTCTGGCGGGCGGCATCCTGGTCAGCCTGGGGTTCTTCCTCTGCTCCTACACCACCAGCCTCCTCTACCTGTTCGTGTGCTTCGGGGTGATCGGCGGCCTGGGTAACGGCTTCGGCTACGCGACCCCGATCCCGGTTATGGCCAAGTGGTTCCCCGATAAGCGCGGCCTGGCCGTGGGTCTCGCCGTCGGCGGGTACGGCGCCGGATCCGCGATCTTCGGACCGCTCGCTCAACTGAAATTGATCCCGGCCTACGGCCTCGCCACGACATTCCAGATCCTGGGCGCGATCTTCCTCGTCATGACGATGATCGGCGCGTTCCTGCTCAAGAACCCGCCGGCGGGTTACCGCCCCGCGGGTTGGACTCCGGCAGCGGCTTCGAAATCCGCCGCCACTACGTACGAGTTCAGCCCCGGCGAAGTGCTGGCCACGCCAACCTTCTACCTGATGTGGATCGCCTATGCCCTGGGATGCTCCGCCGGCCTTATGGTGATCAGCCAGTTGGTGCCGTTCGCCAGGAGCGCCGGCATCGCCGCCGCCGCTCTCACCACGATGACCCTCGTGATCGGCGCGTGCGGCAATGCTTCGGGCCGCATCCTCTCCGGCTGGATGTCGGACAGGCTGGGCCGCATCAACGTGCTCCGCGCCATGATCGGCGTCAGCATGGTGGCCATGCCGCTGCTCTACGCGGCGGGCGGCAACGTGGCGTTGCTTTACCTGGTGGTGTTTGTGGTCTATTGGTGCTATGGCACGCAGCTTTCCGTCAATGGCGCGGCCACCGCGGATTTCTGGGGAACCAAGAACGCCGGCATCAATTATGGAATGCTGTTCACCGCCTGGGGCGTCGCCGGCATCATCGGGCCGCGTATCGGCGGAGTATTATTCGACAAATATCACAACTACCAGGCGGCCTTTTATGCGGCGGCGGCGCTGGCAGCCGTGGCGCTGCTCTGCGAACTGCTGGCCAGGCGGCCCACTCACGAGCCGCGCATTACCGGCACGGCAGCGAGCAGCGCCGCAGCCTGATCTTCAAGACACTCGGAAAGGGATTATTCATGTCGACTGTAACTACTCAGACCAATATCGATTCCGTTCTTCATGAGAGAAGAGTTTTTGAGTGCTCCGACGACTTCCGCTCCAAGGCCCACATTCGCAGCCTCGAGGAGTACGAGCGTCTCTACCAGCAGGCGGCAACCGATCCCGAAAAATTCTGGGGTGAGATCGCCGGCCAGCTTCACTGGTTCAAGCCGTGGGACAAGGTGCTGGAATGGAACTGTCCCTGGGCCAAGTGGTTCTCCGGCGGCGAGATCAATCTCTCCTACAACTGCCTGGACCGCCACGTCGCCGGCCCACGCCGCAACAAGGCCGCGCTGATCTGGGAAGGCGAGCCGGGCGAAGTTCAGACGCTTACCTACCAGCAGCTCCTCATCGAGGTGTGCAAGTTCGCCAACGTCCTGAAGTCGCTGGGCCTCAGGAAAGGCGATCGCGTCGCTATCTACATGGGCATGTGCCCCGCCCTGCCCATCGCCATGCTGGCCTGCGCCCGCATCGGCGCGCCCCACACGATCGTGTTCGGCGGATTCTCCGCCAACGCCCTGGTGGACCGCATCACCGATTCGCAAGCCTGCCTGGTGATCACCCAGGACGGCTCCTACCGCCGCGGCGCCGAGGTGAAGCTCAAGCCCGCCGTGGACGAGGCGCTGGTCAATTGTCCGTCGGTGAAGAACGTCATCGTCTACAAACGGACGGGCACGCCGCAGAACATGTTCGGCGGCCGCGATCACTGGTGGCACGAGCTGATGGCCAACGCCTCCGACGAGTGTCCGGCAGAGCCGCTCGATGCCGAGCATCCGCTCTACCTGCTCTACACCTCCGGCACCACCGGCAAGCCCAAGGGCATCCTGCACACGACGGGCGGATACTCCGTCGGCACCTACATCACCACCAAATGGGTCTTCGACCTCAAGGACGAAGACGTCTACTGGTGCACCGCCGATATCGGCTGGGTGACCGGCCACAGCTACATCGTCTACGGGCCGCTGCAGAACGGCGCCACCAGCCTGATGTACGAAGGCGCGCCCAACTTCCCCGAGCCCGACCGCTTCTGGCGCATCATCGATCGCCACAAGGTGAACATCTTTTACACCGCGCCCACGGCCATCCGCGCATTTATGCGGTTCGGCACCGAGTGGCCGGCCAGGCACAGCATGAAGAGCCTGCGGCTGCTGGGCACCGTCGGCGAGCCGATCAATCCCGAGGCCTGGATGTGGTACCGCGAAAACATTGGGCACAACCGCTGCCCGATCGTCGATACCTGGTGGCAGACCGAGACCGGCATGATCATGATCTCGCCCCTCCCCGGCGCGACACCCACCAAGCCCGGATCCGCGACCCGCCCCGTGCCGGGCGTCGTTGCCGATGTGGTCACGCGCGAGGGCGAACCGGTGCCGAACGGCGGCGGCGGCTTCCTGGTGCTCAAACAGCCGTGGCCCGCCATGCTCCGCACAATCTACGGCGACCCGCAGCGCTACGAGAACCAGTACTGGTCGCAGCTTCCCGGCATGTACTTCACCGGCGACGGCGCGCGCAAGGATGAGAACGGCTACTTCTGGATCATGGGCCGCATCGACGACGTGATCAACGTTTCCGGCCACCGCCTCAGCACCATGGAGGTCGAGTCCGCGCTGGTGGCGCATCACAAGGTGGCCGAGGCCGCCGTGGTCGCGCGCCTCGACGATCTGAAGGGCCAGGCGATCGCCGCCTTCGTCACGCTGAAATCCGGCACCCCGCCAAGCGCGGAGCTGAAAGAAGAGCTCCGCCAGTGGGTCGCCAAGGAGATCGGGTCGCTGGCCAAGCCCGACGACATCCGCTTCGCGGAAGCCCTGCCCAAGACCCGCAGCGGGAAAATTATGCGGCGTCTGCTGAAGGAGATCGCCGCCGGAGGCGAAGTCAAAGGCGATACGACCACGCTCGAAGACCTGAACGTCATCGCCCGCCTCAGCGCGCACGAGGATTAGGCGCTTATTCCGGCTCGAAGTAGCCAGGGCGCGAGGTGACCCGGTAGTCTCGATGATCGGCCACCTTCACCTGGACCCTGTGGTATTTGCCGGGGGCGGTGATGGCGGGCCGGTAGCCGATCACGTACTGGTTCCGTAACTCCAGCCCGATGTTGGCCGCGATCTGCGGCAGCTCGGCCGTGTCGTGAACGGCATAGTGCCGCGCTCCGCTCTCCTCGGCCAGGGTCTGCATGATCCGCTCGCCGTGGTCGCCTTCCGGAAGCATGATCGACCGGGTATCGTAGATGCCGATCGCATAGATCCACAGGTCGGACTCGATCACGCGGCGGCGGATGTCGGCTTCGGTGTAGCGGCTGTCGTTGTCGCCGCCGTCGGAGATCACGAGCAGCGCCTTGCGGGGATTGCCCGCCCTCTTCATGTAGTCCATGGCCAGGCAGACCGCGTCGAGAAGAGCGGTCCTGCCGTGCGACTGGGCAGAGTAGAGATGGCGCTCGATCTCGCCCGCGTCGGCGGTGAAGGGCACGGCGAGTTTTGCCGTGGAGTTGAAGTTGACGAGGAAGAACTCGTCCTCGGGGTTGGCCACGGCGAGGAAGCGCCGCACCGCCTCTCGCGACCGCGCCAGCTTATTCGTCATGCTGCCGCTGGAATCGAAGACGATGCCGGCCGAAAGCGGCGCGTCTTCTCTGGCGAACTGCGCCAGGGTCTGTTCGGCCTTGCCCTCGTAGACGCGGAAATCCTCGCGGCGCAGGCCGGTGACCGCGCGGTTCCTGGTGTCGGTGACGCCGACCGGGATCAACACCAGGTTGCTGTCCACCCGGATGTTGCCGAGAACTTTGGCGGACGGTTCACCGCCGAATGCTGCGAGCGCGAAGAAACAGACGGCGCCGGAAAGCGCCGGCGCGCGGCGTGGCATGACAGTCACCTACCCAGTCCCTCTGGGGTGTGAGTGTAGCAGAGTTGGAGGAAAGACGCTTTGGAGTTATGACGCTACTTCGCCACGTCCGGCGCGCAGCCCAGCCTGGAGAGATAGCCTTTCTCGAAGACCGCCGGCGCGCCGCCCATGTTGAGCTCGAACTTCACCGTGAGCGGCTTCCCGCTCGGGAGCGTCATCGGCTTCTTGCCGGCGCGCACCGTCCACTCGAGCTGGTACGACCCGCCGGAGGGGATCCAGCGTTCCGCCTCCTCGAAGAACTGGAAGACGGCCCACAGGCCGTCGTTGTCCGACCAGCCGAGATCCGTGCCGCCGAACTTCACGGAGGCCTTGGCTTCGCGCGTCGCGGTTCCCGGCCAGGCGAATTGCTTGGCCGCGCCGCCCGCCGCGGTGGTAGTCAGCGTCTGGCCGTCGAGACGGAGCGTCAGCGCCTCGATGCCTTCGCTGGGCACCGGCTTGAGCGTGTAGACCAGGTGCGGGTCGGGCGTGCCGCCGCCGTAAAACGCGTCGGCGAGGCCCGCCCAGCGGCTGAACCATGCGACGAACGCCGGGTTCAGAGTAATCGCGCCCGCGCTCGCCGGGACATATTGCGAACCCTGCTTCGGCAGCAGGCGCTGCAGGTTGGCGTCGTAGAACGCCCAGAGCGCGCCGTCGGGCTTGCGCAGGATCGAGTTCACCTCGGCCAGCGTGGCCTGTTGCGTGGCACCCGGCGTGAACGGATACTTGGTCAGCACTGGCCGCATCTGCGTGCACAGGCCCTTGCCTTTGGCATTCAATTCCGCCGGGCCGAGCGTGCGCAGCAGCGCCTCGACGTTGGTGATCGGGTCCTCGAGCAGCTTCTGCGACATGCTGTCCACCTTGCCCTCCGGATCCGGCGTGAATGCCTGCGCGAGGCCGCGCGCGGCCGATTTCGCGGTGCTGGCGTTATTGAGCACCGGTCCGGCGGCGGCCTCGTTGGGCGGCCCAGGCTGCGATGCCATCTGCTCCAGCGACGCTTGCAGCGCCGCCAGGGCGTTCATGTATGCCTGGTTCGGCGCGGCGATGTAGCGATCGACGCTCGCCGGCGGCACGATGGTTTGGACGGGCTGGAACGCGTTGGCGACCTTCGGCTCGTCCACCGCCGTGTTCTGCGAGGCGAGCCAGAAGAGCGCCAGCAGCGGCGATTGGTTCCCGGCCAGCAGGTTCAGCTTCTGCGCCGCATCCGGAATCCCCGCGTATTTGACTACCGAGGCGGCCTTGAGATAGGCACGCCACTGCCCGATGAAGTCGCTCGCGTAGCGGTCGTGAAGCTGCTGCTCCAGCTTGGCGCGGTCAAAGTTGGCCGTGGCCTGATCGCCCAGCACCCACTGCTCGCCGCTGAAATACTTGTCGGCGTGCCGCAGCGCGTCCTTCATGAAGGTCCAGCCGCCCTTGGTGAAGGCGCCGGCAACATCGTGCGTGTCCACCACAACCTCGGCCGAGCCCGGGAATCTGCGGTTGAACTGGAGCGACGGATTGCTCTTCGCCGCGTCGGCCAGCATGTTCTGGTAGACGCGTTCGATCCCGGCGAACTGCGCCAGGTAACGCCGCCCGCGCTCGATGGCCGAGCCGTCGTTCTCGGAGGCGTACGGATTCGCGTCCTTCAACTGGTCGGCGTAGAACTCGAACTGCGCCCGCGCCAACTGGCTGCGCTGCGGATCCACCGCGCGCCCCGCCGTCCAGTGCCGCATCAGGACGGGCGCCAGAAAGGACCGGGTGCTGTACTGGTGATGCGAGGTGGTGATCAGGTAGGCTTTCAACGTGTCGTAGACCGGGCCGTATTCGTCCTGCGGACCGGGAGTCGCAGGCAGCCGCTCCAGCGTGCCGAGCAGCGCGGCCTGAGTCTGGCTGAAGAGCAGCCTTCGGAAGTGATTGAAGTACGCCCGGCGGGCTTCGGTGAAGACGTCGCTGCCGGAGTACAGGCCCCAGCGCATGCTGAGCGGCGCGCCTTCGCGCTCGTAGGTGTCCAGTTCGGTGAGCGTCTGGCGAAGCGCGTCGAGCCGCTGCAGGGCGTCGAGGGAGGCCAGGTCGAGACCAGTCGACTCGCTGGAGCGGATCCCGCGCGCGGCGTCGATCGCGCGATTCTCCAGAGCGCTGTTGCGGAGCCACGAGGTGAGGAATCCCGCGGCCAGGAGAAGACAGATACCGGCCGCGCAGGCCAACATGACGCGGCGCGCGAAGTTGGTCTTGGTGCTCGACGCGCTGGCGCTCAGGGCCACGCGGTCTTGCAGCACGATGTCATGAAAGAGGTGGCTGAGGAACAGCCACTGCGGCACGCGCCGCGAGCCGGCCACGCGTTGCGGCGCCGGCGCCTGCGCCCGTCCCGCAACCCGGAAGATACTCGTGGCCTCGGTAGCGCCCGGCTCCGCCGGCTGCTGCACCGGCGCGGCGACGGGGGCGTAATCGTCCACCGTGATCGGGCGAACGCCGGAGAAGTAAAAACCTCGGAGAAACGGAGCGGTGGTGAGCTGGCTCGGCCGGCAGAGGTCCACCAGAAACTGCGCGATCAGCCCGCGGAGCTTGCGGAACTCCCGTGGAAACTCGTATGTGGCGGGGAGCGTAGCCGCGTCGCCCTCGCGCGGCAGCAGCTCGCAGCGCGCGTCGCAAAGGCCGCGGAACAGGGCATCGAAGGCTGCGCCCACGCGCCCGCCCTGCTGCTCCCCGTAGACTCCCGCGGCCTGCGGCCCGCTCAACGGCAAGGTAACGCCTACCACCTGCGTAGCCTCCGCGTTCGAGAGGTTCCTGACGTACTCGCGGAAGTACGGCAGCCGGTCCATCCGGGTGAACAGGACATAGACCGGGAAGTTGATGCCCAGAGTGTCGGATATCTCCATCAGCCGGTCGTGGAGATTGCGCGCGCTGGCCGATATCGATTCCGCGGCGCCCGGCTGGGTGAAGCGTTCCGCGTCGAAGCAGACCACAGCCGCGCGCGGCGATTGATCTCCGCCTCCCGCCGCCGGACTGAGCCTGCCGGCGCGGGCGCGGCGGATGGCCCGGGTCCACAGCGCGCGGTCGCCGAGCAGCTTGCCGCTCGTCTCGGCGAAGATGGCATTCCTGCTGAACCAGAGGTTCACGGAGCGCGTCGGCGCGATGGCGTTGTCCTGGTACACCTGGCCCGCCAGCAACTCGGCCTCGAGCCCCGAATTGACCAGGATGGTGGTCTTGGCCGCGCCGGTTTCGCCGATCAGGAACACCAGTGGAAAGTTGCCGATCCGCGAACCCTTGGGAACCCGTGCGGCGCCCAGGCGTGCTTCGGCGTCGCGCACCAGCACGTCGATTTCATTGGAGGCATCCACGGGCTCCGTGGTACCGGGTTCGGCGCTACGCCGCGAACGCCGCCACCAGGCGACCGCCGCCGCGGCACCGATGCCGATCAGCGCGAGTCCCACGCGAAATACCCAGATGTCGGGCGATTTGAGCTGGAGCACGCCGCCCAGGATCCAGACCAGGAGCAGGTAGATCAGAAGGATGATTCCGGTTATCACGTAGGCCATGTCCATGGGCCGCCTCTAACTCCGGCTCTGCGTCGCGATGGCGCGCAGGTCCGAGATTCCCGAACTCAGTGTCATTTTGAAGACCACGAACATCAGCAGCGCCAGGACGGCACAGGCTATGGCAGCCCAGGTGAGCCTTCGGACCCAGGGGTCGGCGCCGGTGGCGCGCGGGGGATCGGGAGGCAGCGCCCACGATGGAGCCAGCCCGCTGAACGCGCCGCGAATGCGTCGGATCTTCGCCGCCATGGCGTCCTTCACCACTTGCAACTCGCCGCGCCCGCCCACGCTGTACCTGCCGCTGTAACCGAGCAACAGGCAGAGGTAGTAGACCTCGAGAAGATCTGCGCCCTCGTGCGAATCGGGGCGGGCAAGAAGTTGCTGCGCGTACTGGAAGAACGTCTCTCCGGCAACGTGCGTGCCGAACATCTCCTCCTGCAGCGGCTTGCGGGGCCAGTCCGCAAAGAGCGGATTCTGCGCGTTCAGAATCGACTCGTCGAGCAGCGCCACCGCCGCGAATGCGGCCAGTTTGATATCTTCCAGGCTGTAGCCCGAGCGCTGCGCCTCCGTTCCCGCCGCGCGCAGCGCTTCGCGCATGTGATGGCGAAACGACTCCGCGTCGCTGACGGCCTGCCGGTTGGCGCGAAGCCGGACGATCGCGGTCAGTACCTCCTGAAAATGCAGAGCAAGGTTCTCGGTTCGAGCAGGTGCCATGCGGGCTCCTCAGGATTCCAAGACTACCAGCAATTGCAGCTCGACATCCGGCAGCTCGCCGGGAACATACACGCCCACTTGCCGCGTCTGTTGGATGTGGTCCCAGCACGGCCCGCCCTTGCTGATGCTGAAGTACTGGAAATCCACGCGGGCGGAGACGGCGGGAGGCGGCGTGGGCATGTGGGTGAGCGCCATGCCGGGAAGAGCGCGGCGCACCAGTTGCGGCACAAACGCGGACGAACAGACTTTGACGAGCTGGGGCGTCTTGGTGATGATATCGACTTCGCCGGAAGCGGCGCGCACTGCGAGAATCCAGCGCGAGCGGTTGAGACAGCGCTGGTCGGTAACCTCACCTTCGTAGAAATACTTCTCTCCGGGCGTCAGCGGAATCGGGATGCAGTTGGTGGGAACGATGGTTTCCAGGTGGCGGCGGATATGCTGGTCGAGCGCGGCGAAGGTCTCACCCAGGCGGTCGTGATCGTAGAGAGGAGTCTCGCGCGGGTGAGACTCCATGGCGAACGTGCAGAGCGAGCCGGCGAGGCGCGCCATTTCCAGGTACAGCTCTTCCGGGTGGCCGCGCTTGGCAATCCACAGGTGGCGCAGCGGAGCGAGACCGGAGTTCACGGCGTGCAAAAGCCAGAAACTGGCGATCTCGCGCGAGGAAAACTCGGCGAACGAGGCGCTGCCCGGGGTGCGGCTCATGGCCGTACTCTTTTCTTCCAGGATTTCGATCAGGCGGCGCAGCATCAGCATCAGCGACTCGCTGGCGCTGATTTGCAGGCAGGGCGGAATAAAGGCGGGGTCGAAAACGAAGTGTCCGGCGCCGTCCCGCACCACGCGCGCGATGGGCAGGGTGGTGAGGCCATCCGCCGGCTCGGTGTCGAGGAGCAGGCGCAGGTTCTTGCGGCCCAGGTTCACCTTGCGCTCGTCTACTCCGGTGTTTTCGTCGTGGACATCGCAAGGGGTGGCGACGTAGCGAACGGAACCAGCTTCGTCCGCGGAGGTTGCGCAGTTGCGTCCGCCCGGCTTTCGATCGGGAACCGCGAGCAGGATCGTGAGGCCGTCCCGTGTGGGCGGAAACAGATCGGCGATGGCGCGCGCGGGGGGCAGCGGATCGCATTCCGGCATCGCGAACGCCAGACCATCAGGGAACATTCCGCGCGCGTGAAGGACGGACACGGTGCCGTTTTGCAGAGCTTCCGAATCGAGCGCGCAGCCAGCGACGCCGTAAGGCGCGAACCAAAGCGACGAGATCGCGAACCTGGTGGAGTCCTCGAAATACTGCGACTGCACCTGAAAGTGGTGCGGTCCCAAATACATGCCTTCCGACCAGACTACGCGGGAGAGCGATCGCATACAGTCCGACTCAATGTAACATTGTACCGGCCGCTGCGCGGTGCCATGATGTGTGAGGAAAGACCCAAGGTATGAGTTTTTATTCAAAGTACGAGTTGCTGGAGCCGCTGGCCGGCAAATCGGCGAAGACGTTCAAGGCGCGCCAACTCGCCACCGGGCGTTTCGTGATGGTGCACCTGCTGATCGGCGAGGCGGCCGCCCTGGAACGCCACCTGCTGACCCTGACGCCGGAAAAAAGGGCGGAGATTCTGGATCAGGGCTCCAATGACGGCACGCCGTATGTCGTGACCCATCCGCTACCGTTAGGTGTCAACTTCGATGAATGGGTGACGCCTTCGACCGGGCAGCCCGCGCCTGCCGCTGCCCCGGAGACGGAGACGATGGAACGTCCGGCACCGTTCGCGACGCAGATCCATGCCGCCGGCCCGAGCCATGAGAACCTTGGATCCCGAGCGGGGAAGTGGGACGTGGCGAAACTGCAATCTTCCATGCCGCCCCCTGACGCCGCGCCCAAGCCACCCGTGACGCCGGCGCCGGCGGTTACCGAACCCGGCGAGTTTACACGCATGTTTCAAGCGCCCGCCGCGCCGACTCCCCCGCCCGCCACGAAGGCCCCGGCTGCCGCGGCCGCGCCTACTTCGGCAGTCCAGCCGGAACCCGGTGAGTTCACCCGTTTGTTCCAGGCGCCCACCGCGCCTGCTCCCCCGCCCGCCACGGGCGTCCCGGCCGCCGCGGCCGCGCCTACTTCGGCAGTCCAACCGGAACCCGGTGAGTTCACCCGTTTGTTCCAGGCGCCCACCGCGCCCGCTCCCCCGCCCGCCACGGGCGTCCCGGCTGCAGCGGCAACTCCCGCACCTCCTCCGGCCGAACCGGAACCCGGCGAGTTCACGCGTCTGTTCCAGGCACCCGCGCCGGTTGCGAGTTCTCCCGCCAACCCGGCTCCGGCGGCACGCGTACCGCCGGCAGCGCCAAAGCCTCCCGAGCCCGGCGAGTTCACACGCATGTTCAACGCACCGCCGGGCGGACCGGCACCGGGGACTCCCATCGGCGCTCCAACCCCGCCACGTCCAGGACAACCGCCGCCGCCGGCGGGAGACTTCACGCGCATGTTCCAGCCTTCCGCAGGAATGCCGCCCACGGGAATTCCTCCGATGCCACCGGGCTCGGGCGGCACGGTTCCCACTCCGCCGCAATCCGGCGGCGATTTCACCCGCATTTTCGGGAAGGCGCCGGTAGCGGCGGGCGAGCCTCCGCGAGCGCCGGGCGCTCCTGCGTCCGCACCGCCTCCACCAGCTCAAGGCCCGGGCGAGTTCACGCGCATGTTCGAAATGCCGCGAACAGCACCGGCGCCGCCGCCTGCTCAGGCTCAGGCGCCTTCAGCAGCGCCGCCGCAGTTCCAGCCGCCTCCGTTTCAGGCGCCGCAGCCGCCGCAATTTCAGGCGCCGCAGCCGCCGCAGTTCCAGGCCCCGAAGTTCCAGGCGCCACAGCTTCCAGCGCCGCAGTTCCAACCTCCGGCCGTTCCGCAACCGCCGGTTCCGGCACCGCGGCCGACGAACTATCTGCCGCTCGTGATCATCCTCGCGGCGCTTCTGGTCGTAGCCATCGTGATGGTGATCTATTTCGCGAGACGTTAGCTATTGCGCGGCGGGCAGAAGAACGATCAGCTCCGCCTGCACGTTCGGGAATTCGGCCGGAATGTAGGCTGCCAGATTGCGCGCTCTGCCGACGGCATCCCAGGCCGGTCCCGCCTGGCTGAGGCTGAAGTACTGGTAGGCGAGCTTCACCGGAATGGCGCTCGGGGGCGCCGCGACATGGGTTAGCGGGACGCCGGGCAGTGCCTGGCGCACCAGGTGCTCGATGTGGCTCGCCGAGCAGACCTTGATGAGGTACGGCGCCTTGCCGATCAGGTCGGCCTGGCTCATATCGGCGGTGATCGCCAGGTACATCCGAGTATTGACCAGGTACTTGTCGTCGGAAAGCGCTGTGGCGTAGATCGACGGCTGCACCAGCTTCAGCGGCAGAGAGACGAAGTTACTCGGGACGACCGTCTCCAACAGAAGCCGGAGCTTCTCATCCAGAACCGTGAAGCATCCGCCGAGGTCGTTGTGCTCGTAGGGCGGCAGGTCGCGGGGATGGATGTTGATCGAAAACGTGGTCAGCGAGCCTGCCAGGGCGAGCATGGCCGAGTACAACGCTTCGGGGTGTCCGCCGTGCGTCTCGAATAGGTGCCGGAAGACCGGGAAATGCGCGTTGATGGTATACAGCAGCCAGAAGTTGGCGATGTCGGCAGCCGTGAAATCGGCCAGGCTCTGATTTTTCTGTCGCCGTGCCCCTGCCAGCGTGCTGGACCGGGAAGAGAGGATCTCGACCAGCCGGCGGACGATTGCGATCAGGTAGTCGCTGGCCGCGATATCGAGCAGCGGCGGGACGTGCCGCGGGTCTAACTGGTAAAGGCCGGCCGTAGTCTTCCGGACGCGGGCGACCCGCAGCACCGAATTGCCTTCCTGCGCTTCGCCTTCGAGGAGGAGGCGCAGGTTTTTCCGCGCCACCTGAACGGGTTTTTCCGACTGGCCGGTGTTCTCGTCGCGGATCATGGCGAACTCGGCGCGGAAGCGCGCATCGGCATCGCGCCCGTTGGACGAAACGTTGATACCCTGCTCGCGGTGATTGGGCACGGCGAGGAAGATTTCGAGGCTCTCCTGGTCGGCGTCAAAGGCGTCGGCAAGGACGCGCGAGGGAGGGCCTGCATCGGAGGACGGCACGTCGAAGAGGAGGCCGTCCGGGAAAATCCCGGCGGCTTCGGCGACCGACACGATGCCGTTGGAGAGCGCCTCCTGGTCGACCCGCAGCCGGTTGAATCCCCAGGGGCGGAATGCCAATACGCCGGTCTGAAACTCGAGATTGCTCTCCAGAAACCGGTCCTGCACCTGGAGATGCTGAGGGTTGAGCAGGGTGCCCTTGGTCCAGATCACCGGTTGAAGACGCTTCATTGCGTTCACAGTACCAGAATTAAGCGGGAGTAGTGAAGAGCGGCGTTTACAGGGAATTCCCGATATATCTTCTCCTGACAGGCTGGGCGGACTGTGCGATAACAATCTAGAAGGAGGCTGGAGCACTCATGGGGCGGATCGTTTTCCGCGGGAGCAGTTCGCATCCCGACGACAAGTTCAAGAACGGGTTCACACCACGCAACGCTCGGGACGAAATTCAGATTCAGCCGGGCGGCCAGATGATCGGAGGCGTTTCGACATCGAAGGATCTGGGCACGGCCCTGCGGTACGCGGCCAGTTATAACGGCTGGGTATACGTGATTTACCTGGAGAAGGGCGTCGACGTCCTGGAGTACATCGTCGACAAGGCGAATGCGCTGATCGGGAGCGGGAAGTGGAAGGGCGGAGTGGACAACGCCGCCACGCAGGCCGAGATTGCAGCGATCGAGATCCCGGGGACGAGCATCATCGCCGCGCGCCAATGCCGCCAGAACGGCGAAATCGCGGAGATGTACGGCAAGATGCTGCGGAACTTTCTCTGCGTGGTGCCGGCCACGCAGGCCATGCAGGGGTGTGCCTGGCTGGATTCCAACGTCACCGTTCCAGTCGAATACCAGAAGTATCCCAAGGCTAGCTGACGAGGACCCCGCTCCGCGCGAGAAAGCGGAGCGCTTCTTCCAGGGACTCCGCGTCCGCGGGCGATCCGAGGTCCGCCAGCAGAGCCGCGCGGTCGCGGGTTCCGTCGAGCAATTGCACCAGCCTGCGTCCCATGTCGTCCTCGGCGAGTGCGTTGACGTGAGTCAGGGTTGCGAGCATCGGGCCTTTTGCGGCCTGCAATCGCGCGAGGGAGCTGGCGAGAGGACGCTCGCCCGCGACGGCGGCACAGGGAGCGGGTCCGGAATGGATTTCTACAGCTCCGCCGGTGAAAGAGCCGAGAAGGATCTCCCGTATGGAGGACAGGTCCGCGGCGCCGGCGAGACCCTGAATGCGGTCGAGATCCAAGCGCGACGGGTAGGCATCGATCAGGGCGTCGAGGATGCACCGCGTCAGCGGATGAGCAGTGCGGATGCTGCCTCCGTATGGAGATTCATATACCGTTTCCTGGTCCGAAGCGGCGCCTCGCGCCATCGACGAAAACCAGAGACCGGAAAGCCGGTGGGCGCGCACGGGGCGCTCCAGCACGATGCCGGCGTGGCACAGGAGAGTCTGCCGGAAGCTGCGGCAGCGGACGAAGTCCAGGTACTGCTCGAGTTCCAGAACGTTGGCTTCCATCCGGCTAAGGGCGTTGTTGCTGTCGTGCGTGGTAGCGTACTCGGATTCCGAAAGGTACTGCAGCCCGTGTGATTCCGCGTGGCGCACGAAATCGGTGAACAGCACGGCATCGTTGATTTCGGCCAGATCATCGTGATACACGGCGCCGGCGGCGCGTTTGGCGATGCTTTCGGCTTCTTCCCGCAGCAGCGCGCGATAGACGTCACCCTCCGCCACGTCCGCCAGAAACCGGATGATTGCGCGGGATTGCGCCACCTTCTGTTCCGCCTGCGGGAAATGGGCCGCGTGGTAGCGCATGAGTTCGCGGAACAGGTTGCGAATGTGCCGGCCGGGGTAACAGTTGTAGCTGACGAAGGCGATTCCCTGGGGCGCCAGAAGATCGGATGCAAGGGCGAGGATGCGGTCGCGGACAGGAACCGGGACCCAGGAATAGAGGCCGTGAACGATGATGTAATCGAACCGGCCGAGTTCCCGGCCGGCGGCACAGAGGTCGGCGGCGCGCAGATCCACGTTGGTCAGGCCGAGTTGGGCGGCGGCGGCGACGCCGCGTTCGACCGCCGTGGAAGCGAGGTCAAGGCCGACGAAACATGCCTGAGGCAA
>Ga0335077_10004234_pt1 | contig 17490 bp, 10 predicted proteins | sample Lox_Sample_31_FD_207151 | JGI IMG/M metagenome (GOLD analysis project Ga0335077, IMG submission 207151) | Soil microbial communities from Loxahatchee National Wildlife Refuge, Florida, United States - Lox_Sample_3.1 | ecosystem: Environmental > Terrestrial > Soil > Wetlands | place: USA... | reverse complement strand
AGGGTTTCCGCACCGCCCCGTCTCGCCAGTGAGCCAAGCCCCGGTGTATCCACCAACACTATGCCCTGCTTGAGACGCGGCGAAGGAACCTGAACCACAGCTCGCGCGACATTGTGGGAATTGCCCGGATTTCCGTGTTCTGTCACGAGATTCCGAAGCTCGTCCACGCTGACGCTCTCAGTGCGTCCATGGCCGTAGGTCACCGTCGCTTGCAGCGTGACTCCATATTGAAGGCGCGTGGGAACTGCAGTGATGGGATTGATGCCAACTGGCAGGATATTCGTACTCAAGAGTGCATTCAGCAGTGAAGACTTGCCGCTGTTGACTCGTCCGAACAACGCCACTTCCAGGTTGTTATCTTCAAGGCGGGACGCAAGCAAATCGATGCGCTGACGAAACTCCACAAGGCCATGACAATTGACGAGTTCCTCAATGTACCGCAAGAGACCCACGTCAAACCCCGTCTCCTCCAGCTTGCGAAGTCGTGATTCCAGATCCGCGCCCAAGTCCTGGCGGAGATAACGTTCCATACTTTGGACCAAAGATCGAAGTTCATGGACCACGCCATTCAGCTCACCGACGGCGTCCTCGGGAACCTCTCCACAGCCGCACATATAGCTTGGCCTGAGTTCTTCGATCGCAATGTCCACAAACGCCAAGTCCGTCATCATCGACCGACTCACCGGAATCTCAGGCACATCGGGCTTCATATGTTGCCAGTCCAAGGCCCTCAGCAACTGAGAGCGGAGACGGCCAATATGGTCTTCGATGACCCGTGTTTGTGCAGGCGCAATGTCCACGAGATACCGGGCAAACGGAGAAGACGATTCTGCAGAATGAAGTGCTTGCTCAATGTCGCACAGCAATTTGTCGATGTATTTGCAGGTGACGTTCAGTCGCCTCCGCTGCGCATCGTTAAGCGTTCCGGATTCTCGCCCTGTATTCATCTCCGTCCGGTTTCGGGCATGACTCCTCCAGGTTCATCGCTTCGAGGAGTCACCTGCCCATCTGAGCCGTCTTGGTAGACTCCGACACCGTGTGCTTCGAGCTATGCCTTGATCACCTTGTGCCAACGCTCGTAGATGCTCGCGCCCGCGTAACGGGCCTTGGCTCCCAACTCGCGTTCGATCTCCAGAAGTCGGTTGTACTTCGCAATACGCTCGCCACGGCAGGCCGACCCGGTCTTGATCTGGCCCATTCCCGCAGCGACAGCAAGATCGGCGATGCTGGTGTCGTCGGTCTCACCTGAGCGATGCGAGATGACGGCGCCATAGCCGTTCTCCCGTGCCATCTGGATGCATTCAAGCGTCTCAGTCACGGTGCCAATCTGATTCAACTTGATCAGAATGGCGTTCGCGATGCCTTCCTTGATGCCTTGTCGGAATAACGCCGGGTTCGTGACAAAGTTATCGTCGCCGACAAGTTGGATTTGATTGCCTAGTTCTTTGGTGATCTGTTTCCAACCGGCGTGATCGTCCTCTGCCACTCCGTCCTCGATCGACCAGATCTCCGGGTATTTGTGCAGCCAGCTCTTCCACAACCCGATCATCTCGGTCGGAGTCTTCTTGCTCTTGTCTGACTTTGCGAAGACGTAATTCCCCTCGTCGAAGAACTCGCTGGCGGCGGGATCGAGCATGATGACGATGTCCTTGCCCGGCTTGTAGCCCGCCTTCTGAATCGCTTCGAGAATCAATTCGATTGGCTCTTCATTCGATTTCAGTTCCGGAGCAAAACCGCCCTCATCACCCACCCCCGTGCTGTAGCCCTTCTTGTGCAGAACAGCCTTGAGAGCATGGAACGTTTCGGCTGCCGCACGCAGGGCTTCGCTGAAGCTTGGCGCACCCACCGGAGAAATCATGAACTCCTGGAAATCCACGTTGCTGTCGGCATGGCTGCCGCCGTTCAGAACATTGAGGCCCGGCGTCGGAATCAGATTGGCTGGCTTGTCTACGAGCGTGGCATAGAGAGGCAGACCGTGATCTTTGGCTGCCGCATGAGCGACCGCCAGAGAAACACCAAGAATTGCGTTGGCGCCGAGCCGGCCCTTGTTGGGCGTTCCGTCCAACTCGCACAGTTTCCTATCCAGTCCCTTCTGATCGTTGGCGTCGGAGCCGTGGATGGCCTTCTGAATCTCGCCTTCCACGTGCCCCTTCGCTTTTAGGACACCCTTACCGCCATAGCGGGATTTGTCGCCGTCGCGAAGCTCCACTGCTTCGCGCTTGCCTGTAGATGCTCCCGAAGGAACCTTGGCGGTCGCAGTTACGCCGTTTGCCAGAGTCGCAGTGACTGCAAGTGTGGGGTTGCCGCGTGAATCCAGAATTTCGAGTGCTTGGAGTTTCGTAATTTCAGACATAATGATGCCGCTTTCTCGGCCGCGAGGCCGTTCGTTGTGAGTACTTCGATGTGTGGTTGGTGAACGGCATTCGAACTCCGCAATCGCGCCCGCGGCCCTTCGCGCTTTCGTTCACTTCACGTGCGATCTTCATCGCTGAATCTCCATTTAATGGACAATCATGACCGGGCAATGCGCGTAACGCAGAACACGCTCGGAGTTCGAACCCAGCATCCAGCGATGAAGAATCGTATGGCTCCTCTTGCCCATGACAATGAGGCTGGCCTGGATCGTGTCCGCCTTGTGGATGATCTGTTCGGCCGGATGGCCTAGGACAACTTCAGTCTCGAGATCGATGTCCTTTTGCTTGACGCGTTCGCGCAACGAGACGAAACATTTCTCATAGCGCTCTTGCCCGTCTTCAAGCACAGCGTGGAACTCCGCGCTCTCGGCGGGTTCGGGCGGCCGAATTACCGAGATGACGAAGAGCTTGGCTTTCATATCCCCAGCCATTGACAAAGCGACATCCAAAGCGTGCTCCGCGTGTGGAGATGCATCGAACGCAACCAGAATCCTTTGAATTCCAACAAACACCGGGCTTCCCATGGGCTTCACCTAACTTTCTTCTGCGGTTACTGGCTGTTGAACTGCCAGCTCTGTTTTCTTAATCTCGTGCACGTGGGGAAGAAGATGCCGGGGAAGGAAAAACCCGTTCGCAATCATGGTCGGAATCACGGCGCTGGCGATGACTGTGCCCACGATGTAGGAATACTGCGCCTGCGTGATGATCTGATGATTGAGGCCGAAGAGTGCAGAGATCGTTCCGAATGTCAGGCCGGTTGACATCATTAGCGTGTAGTAAGCTCCGGCCTTGCCGTCGTATTTGTGCACCCGGACTGCCGGATACACAGTGACGGCCTTGAAGGTTGACTTCGCCGCAAACAGGATGAGCAACGTAGCGGGAGCGGCAATAAGGGCCGTCACAGAAACGAATGACCCGGCGCGGATGAAGTAAAACGGAGTCAACAGCCCAAACGTAAGCGTGCGCAGACGTCGGATCAGTGAATGGTCTTTCCCTACTGTGCCTGCCAGTACCATCCCGATCATGTAGGCCGGTAGGACCGGCTCGCTTCCCGCCCACAGAGCTAGTCCCCCCATGGCGAAGAGGAAGAAGAGAATATACTTCGCCTCAAGCTCTGAGACGCGTCCTCCGTACTTCTTGAAGAATCGAGGCGTAAGGAAAGGGAGCAATACAAAGACCACTACCGAAACCACCAAAAAGATCAGCGTCTTAACGGTGAAGGGAGAAAAGATGAGCCCCAAGGCAATCACGGTTCCGAGGTCATTGATGAAGCAGGCGGCAAGAATTGCCTTGCCGTACTCGGTAACGTTGAAACCGAGCTCAAGCATCACAGCATAGACAACTGCCACGGAAGTCGTCGAAAGGGCGACACCGCAGAGCCAACTGGGCATGATGGCCCAATGCAGCACGTAATGCGCGACAGCGGTACATCCGAGAAATGGGCCGAAGAATCCGGCCAGCCCCACAACTACAGACTCGCGCCACTTGGTTTTGAAGATGGTGGGATCGAGTTCCGCCCCAGCAAGAAAGGTCAGAACGATGGCACCGGTTCCCGCCAGAAAGGTAATCCACTGTGTATTGCCCGCCAGGCCGCCTTGCGCAAAGCCGAAGATCCCGGTAAGAAACACGCCGATGACCAGTTGAGCCACGGTGCCCACGACAATTTCAGAAAGAGCCGTCGAGATCTTGAACCAGATCGCCAACAGGGTCGCCGCCAGCGCCAGACCCACCCAGAGCGCACAAAGAGCCCAAGTGTTCGTCATGAGCACGAACTCCTAATTTGTCGTTCAGGGAACCGGCCGGGACATGACTCCGCGACAGGATTCCCTGTCAGGAGTCATCATCTGTCCGGCCTATTGGGATGGACAGCGGTTAAGGGTGAACTCCTTCACCACAACCAACACTTCAGTAGATACCTAGAGCTGGTTCGCGTCAAGTGAGCGAATCACATCGAACAGAGGGAGTACGCGCCCGTCCCTCGCACCTCTTGCACAGCCGTCTCTGCCGCAGGGCAGAGTTCTGCCAGGTGGACGTAAAACCGCCAAGTGTCCATGCTGGCGACAATTTGGCAACTTGCCTTGATCCTTATTTGTCGGTGCTTGGCGATTTGTCACTTTTCGACGACTAACTGGTATGTGTCAAGTCCGGCATTGTGCTCAAAGTCAAGCTCGCTCCAATCCAGCATTGAAGCGGGACAATCAGCCTCCTCAATTCGCTCCTGCTAGCGGCGGCGAACTGAGGAATTCGATGATGACCGGCGAAACCACAGAAGCGGAGACGTTGTGGTCCTGCCCGCGCAGATACTCACGCCGTGCATTGGGCAGCGCGCTGGCGACGGTTGCCACCGCGTCTTTCAAGGGTGCCGGACTCTTCTCTCCGCCGAGAACGAGAGTCAGGATGGTAACCGACCTGCTTCGGCCGCGCAGGCTCATTCCACTCAGAAGTTGCTGCCCTGGCGAATTGTCAGGAGGGCCCACGTGCGACGCTATTGCACCTCTATCGAGGAAACAATCGCGTCTCCTTTGGTCGGTCTAAACTCAAGGACTAACATGCCATCCCTGCCATTGACTTCAAAACGCCGTTGATACGCTGTCAGCGCCCCGCCCGCGGCGGCTGCCACATCCAGATTGGCAGCAATCTTCTGCCCGTTCGCGAAAACGTCGAAGATGCGCTCGCCGGGATGCAGAGACGGCTCCACGAACGTGAGGACTACGCTGTGCGGACCATCAGCAACGGGAACACGATAAATGAACGATCCGGTACGGTACGTGGCCGCCACCTCCGGACTGCCGGTCCCAGCAATGGACGGCGGAGCCGGAGCTCTGCCCCGAACTCCCGGGCCGGCGATAACCTGCGCCGTTCCGCCCTCGAAAAACGTATCCGATCCGAAGCGTTTTCCATCGCCTGCCCCAGCGACCAGTGCTCCGCAATCGATGTAGGTGTTCTTTGCGGCGTCGTCGGAGAGATGCCACTGCGCCTTATCCTCCACATCTCCGCCGGAAAACGAACCACTCGCGACGATGTTGTTGGCGCCGGGACTGAGAACGACACCATTCCAGACACAGATGCGATCCGGGCAGTCTGCGAGCACCCCAATGAGCTTTCCATTTACTTTCAGTGAGGTCTCGGGCGCGTTGCTGTACACCCGCACATCCGCTATCCGGTAGGCTCGCTCGGTATAAAGACTGGAGTTGATGTGCACCGTTGGCGTCGTCGTCCAGTTGGCTTTGTAAAAGTAGTACGGGTCCTTCCTGTGCTTATGGTCATAGGTTACGATGCCCTTGGTATTGATGTCCTGGGCATTGCCCTCGCTGCGCGTAGTGCTTCCGAAGTCGAAGGAATTCCAGAGAAACGTACCCCATAGGTACGGCTTGCTGCGCAGTGTGGACCAGTTCTGTTCGTGAATGTAGGACTCGTATTCTTCGGCCTGCGGGCGATTGCGCGACTCCGGGCCACCGAGCGCATTGTCGGAGTGCAGCGAGACAGCGCCCCCGGCACCGTATTCCGTTACCGCCATGGGCTGTGCCGGTCGAGTGTGGTGCAGTGCATCAAGATTAGCGCCTAAGTCGGAGGGCTTGCCATAGTACCAGCCGAAGTAGCGGTTGGCACCAGACATGTCGGTGACCGAGGCTGTGATCGGCACCACAGTATCGGGTGCGTAGCGGATTCCCTCACAGCAAGTCGCCAGTGTTGTCGGCCTATCCGGGTCCAACTCGTGCGCCAGTTGATTCAACTCTTTAAGTAAGGGCAGCGGGTCGGGAACGGCGCCGCTTTTGTTCCCTACAAATGCGGGTATTGAGTTTCCAAAATCGATCTCATTGCCGATGGACCAGGTGATCACCGAGGGGTGGTTGAAGTCCTGCGCAATCAACTCCCGCAGCTGCTGCCGGGCGTTCTCACGAAGCGCTGGCGTCGGTTCCAAGCTTTCGCCCAGCGTCCACTGGCTCACGAGCGGTATCTCGTCCCAGACCACAAGTCCGTCGCGGTCCGCGAGGTCGTGAATCGGCTGGCCATGCTGGTAATGGGTAAGGCGTATGCCGGTCACCCCCATCTCACGCATCATCGCCTCGTCTGCAGCAACGTTCTCCGGTTGCGACGCCCAGCCCTTACCTTCGCGGTCCTGGTGATAGCCGACACCGTGTATGGCCTCGTGTTTCTCGTTGAGGAACAGCCCACTGTTCGGATCGAACCGAACCTGCCGAATACCAAAGGGAAGAGAGACACGATCCACAAGTTGGGAGGACTTGTTTGAGAGTTCCACCACTAGGCGGTACAGATAAGGGTCCTCCACGCCTTGCCAGAGATGCGGATGCGGCACAGCCACGTTCGCGGTGCTATCTACCACGCTCGCCGCTCCCACGGTGACGGACTGCTCTTGTTGTGCTGCGACCTTGCCCTGCGCATCAACGAGCAGGGTTCGGAGCACAAGCGTGCCACTCTGCTCACCATCGTTGCGCACCCGTGCGCGCACCTGCACCTGCGCTCCTGCAGAGGCGATGGACGTCGTCTTCGCATAGACTCCGGAGGAGCCATAGTCCATCAAATCAAGGTGCATCTTCCTGGTGAAGACAAGGCTCACCGGACGATACAAACCGCCGTACACGAAGAAGTCTCCCGTAAGCGGCAACACGTCGGCAGTCGAGCTTCCCAGCGCGGGTTTCGTGTTGTCCACCTTCACTGTAAGCGTGTTCTCCTGGCCTGGCTTCAGTGCTGCCGTGCTGTTTAGGCGAAAACGCGAGAAACCTCCCCGGTGTGTGCCAAGCATGGTTCCGTTCAACCAGACGGTTGCGATGCGGCTTGCTGCGTCAAACTGCACAAAACTCTCCATGCCTTCCACGTTCGCTGGCGGCGTGAAAACGAGCTTGTACCAGCCGACTCCTTGCGTCGTAACGACGTTCTGCAGGGTGTTGATGTGGGACGCGGGTGCGTCCTTGTAGTAGCCCACTCGATTCCAGGTGTGTGGCACGCTGACCGTTGTCCATGCCGCATCCGGTTCAGCCTGGAGTTCTGTCGCAGAGTCTGGACCTAGTTTGAAGCGCCATCCGTCGCGAAGTGGCATCTCGATCCGAGGGTCTACAGCCGTGGAGCTGTCCGCTCTGCTCGTCTGCGTCTCCTGTGCCTGAATATCCATAGCGAGGGTCGAAATACACAGCACAAGAAGGCCTAAAGAGCGGGTCATGGGCAAACTCCTGGAAACTCTAGCTGCCTGAGTGGCGGAAGAAATGGCAATTATAGAGATGGCACAAATCGTTGTCACCACAGCTGCGCGGAAGCGACATTGAGCCAGTCCAGGCGGCGTCCTTACAGCCCATACAAGCCGGCCTCTACAAATCTAATCCACCTGGCTGAATAACCGCCTTCTCGGACAAGTGGTCGCTGCCAAATTGACTCGTTATCACTTTCTTTTCGGAAGGATCTATTCCGCGTTGACAAGAGTTCTCGTCCAATTCGACACTAGGCCTGTGCCTGATCAGCACATTCTACTATTTCGGAGGCGCGTTAAGAGAGGAGAGCCGATGGAGTCTGCAGCGCAATCTCCGGCACATCTGACTTCGAGCGAAAAGGACGTACAGAATGAGTCAGGTCTGTTTTCCTTGGAATCGGTGCTCGACATTCTGCAAATGATTCTGGCCGGAGCTCCTTTGGCTGAAGTTCTCACAATCATTGCTCAACTCGTTGAATCTAGGGGCGACGGAACATTGTGCACCATCTGGCTTCCGAATAAAGACGCGAGCCAGCTTCATTGTGCGACCGCGCCCAGTCTTCCTGGCTTCATCGCTGGCGCAGGGTCAATGCTTATTGGTCCTAAAGGTGGATCCTGCGGCACAGCCGTTTATCGAAGAGAGCCAGTCTATGTGACGGATATCCTCACTGACCCTGTTTGGGATGTTTATCGTTACCGGCTCTTGCCATTTGGAGTTCGTGCGGTATGGTCGCGGCCTTTGTTCACCAATGACGGCAAAGTCCTCGGGACCTTTGCCATTCACTATCGTGAAGCGCGCAGCCCGGAGGCTATTGACCTCCACTTGATCGAAAGTGCGAGTCACATCGCAGGAATCGCGATTGAACGTTATCTGAATGAAGAGAAGTTAAGGCACGAACGCGATCGCCTGCGATTGCTTCTGGAAATCACAAGCAGCGTGACATCCAGGTTGGACCTTCGGCAAGTGGTTGAGGGGCTTTCGACAAATCTATTCAGCATCATGCAATGTGACGTGTCAGCCTTGTTGCTGCCCGACCCCGAGAGCGGCGAGTTACGCGTCACGACCTTATACAATCCTGACCCGAGAGGGCCCTATCGAGAGGGATCATTGGTGCCAATGATTGGTTCGATCTCAGGGCAGGTATTGCGGAAGGGTAAGAGCATCCGGGTCGATAGCTTCGAACAGGTCCGCGATGATCCCGAAACTCTTGGGAATCCTGAGGGCCAGGTTATTTATGGGCACCTGATGGAGGAGGGCCTGAACGTGGGGTGTTATCTTCCGCTAGTAGGCCGTGATCGCGTGGTTGGCGTTCTGATGCTCTGCAGACGTTCGAGCGATCGTTTTGAGGATGACGACGTCGTCTTGCTTGAGCAAGTGGCCTGTCAGATAGCAATTGCAGTGGAGAACACGTTGGAGTATGAAAGGGCCACAAAGGATAGAGACAAGGAAGCGAAACAAAGACTCTATCTCGAAGAAGAGATCCGAGCTGAGTTTGGGGCCATCGTCGGTGAGAGTCCCGCCTTGAAGGGCGCGTTGCACTTGGTGTCAGTTGTTGCGCCTACGGATTCAACTGTAATGATTCAGGGCGAGACGGGTAGCGGGAAAGAACTGATTGCACGAGCCATTCACAATCTGAGTAGCCGCCGGGAACGGGCCTTCGTCAAATTGAACTGCGCCGCGATTCCGCTTGGGCTCCTCGAAAGTGAGTTGTTCGGACACGAAAAGGGGGCATTCACGGGAGCGATTGCGCAGAAAACGGGGCGCTTTGAACTCGCGCACAGGGGCACGCTCTTCTTGGATGAAGTTGGCGACATTCCACTCGAACTTCAAGCAAAATTGCTGCGCGTCCTGCAGGAGCAGGAGTTCGAGAGGCTGGGCAGCAACCGCACTCACAAGGTGGACGTCCGTCTCATCGCAGCCACGCATCGAGATTTGCCCGCTATGGTAAAGCAGGCAACATTTCGCGAAGATCTCTATTATCGACTGAAGGTATTTCCGATCAATGTCCCCGCCCTGCGGCAGCGTGCGGAGGACATTCCCAAGCTAGTCAGGCATTTCACGGAACTCTACGCGCGTCGCATGAACAAGAAGATCGACACAATCCCGTCCGATACTATGGAGGCGCTCGTGCGATATCGCTGGCCGGGCAACGTGCGCGAATTGCAGAACTTCATTGAACGCGCAGTGATCCTTTCACCGCACACAGTGTTGCGCGCGCCAGTCTCTGAATTGGAGCCCTTCAGCGTTCCAACGAAGTCCAATCTTCCTGTGACAGGCCTAGATGAGCTGGAGCGCGATCATATCCTCCGCGTACTCCAAGCGAGCAATTGGGTTGTGGGTGGACGAAATGGTGCTGCTGAACGATTGGGAATGAAGCGCACATCACTGGTCTACAAGATGCGGAGGCTTCGGATCGTCCGTCCCGCACCCTCTCAAACGAATGGTACACTCGACGGACCAATGCGTGAAAGCTAATCATATTGTCGAGTTAAGCGATGCCCCTCCGTCAGTGACGGATAACGGTCGTCGATCAGTCAAAGCCCAGGCCAGGTAAGCGCCGGTATGCCGGGTCATATTTTATTTCAGAAGAACGCTTTAGCAGATCTCGGGATTCGATTTTTGAGCGCTGTTCGTTTTGGAATCCCAGGTGCTCCTGAGAATCACGCGCCGGCAAGTACTGTCGCGTTTCGAAGGAGGAGCTAATGGTAAAAGGCACGCGCAAGATCGGTGTAGCGGTTCTTGGAGTTATCACTGCAGTTTCCCTACCCAGCACAAGGGCACAAGCTCAGGGCGAAACTGTGTTTGTGATGAGCAATTCAGCCGACCGGAATGAAGTGATCGGGTTCAGTCAATCTGCTGACGGACATTTCTATGAAACCGGTCGATACGACACCCGCGGTCGCGGAAGCGGAGGTATCACCGATCCGCTTCAATCGCAGGGATCACTCAAGCTGAGCGTAGACCACACGCTCCTTTTCGCTGCGAATGCCGGAAGTGGAACGGTCTCGGTGTTCCGTGTTTTTCGCTCTTCATTGATCTTGGTCGATCAAGTGCCCTCGGGAGGCAGTGAGCCACTGTCGGTCGCACAATTTGGGAATTTGGTTTATGTGCTCAATTCGGCGGGCAGCGGCAGCATCGTTGCCTTCAATTTGCGCCCGGACGGACATTTACGACCAATCGAGAACTCGACGACATACCTGACCGCAACCAACTCCGGAGGCTCATCTCTGTCAATTAGTCCGAACGGAGGATGGCTTGCAGTCACCGAACGCGTGCCGGACAACATCGATACATTCCGTATCAATTCGGCCGGTACTCTCGGACCGATCGTCGTTAACAAGAGCACTGCACCTGGTGTGTTCGACGCGTCGTTTGCTCCCGATGGGAACCTGATCGTTTCTGAGACGGGACCCGCAGGGGGTGTGAACACTTCAGCCATTTCGTCTTATGCGATCCAGGCAAACGGAACTCTGGCCGCGGTGAGCCAGAGCGTTCCGACATTCGGTCAAGCGAACTGTTGGAATGCCGTTGCCCCGAATGGAAAGTGGGCGTACGTTTCGAATGCTGGATCATCAACGATCTCGGGGTTTTCAATTGGCCTAGGTGGCACATTGACACCCATCGCTGGGACCGTCGTTGGTACGAATCCCGAAGGAAGCACCAATCTGGACGTCACGGTTAGTGGTGACAGCAAGTATGTGTTCACCTTGAACTCCAGCTCCGGGACAATTGGCGTTTTCGCAATTCAGAGCAACGGTGCGCTCAGCAATGTCGACGAGATCGGTGGTCTGCCAAGATCCGTCGGCGTGAATGGAATCGCCGCTCTTTGAGGGCGCAGCTAGATTGGCGTAGTTGGTATCGCGCAAGTGGATGATGTCGTCGCGCGGCCTGAGCAATTCATCGAGAGGAGTATGAACGCTAGGGGGAGATGGGCCTGCGAATGCAAGCCCATTGATTCATGCTTCGTTTCTGATCCCAACTTTCGCGACGGTGACAGAGACGAGAACCTGTCAGTGGCAGAAATCGATCACGGATTTTGTCAGTGACAAAAAGAAGATTTCGGCTACTGGCATTCGTATCTCATAGTTCTGCAAGCACTTCGTGGGTTAGTTCATCCGCTTTCAAGACATTCTTGATTTGGTGGGCAACTTGCTCCATGGACGATTGATCGGCTCCAAAAGGGGCGCCTCGTTGAAGCCGTCTTGGACGAGGCCACGTGAGTTCTGAGTCCAACAGCAATGAACCACAAAATGCCCATTCTTGCCTCAAAATACAAATCCGTGCGCTCGACGACACGCTCTCTTGCGGCAGGCCTGTCCGCCGAAGACCAGATGGTCCAGTCCTGTCCTGAAGCCAGTCCGGTGAAATGGCATCAGGCTCACACGACATGGTTCTTTGAGACATTTGTCTTGCGACCGTTTCTCGCCAACTACAAACCTTTTCGTGCAGAGTTTCACCGGCTCTTCAATAGCTATTACCTCTCTCTCGGTGATCAGATCCCCGAAAAGAAGTCACGAATGATTTTTTCTCGTCCGTCACTTGACGAGGTCTTGGATTTCCGCGCTTACGTGGATCGGGAGATGGAGAGATTGTTTGCGCACGCAATTGATCGAGAAGCATCTCAGCTCATCATTCTCGGCTTACACCACGAACAACAACATCAGGAATTGGCTCTAACTGACATCAAGCATGCATTCTTCTCAAATCCCATGCGGCCCTTGTATAAAGCGGTTGCGTTGCCAGTAGAGCCCGTTCATCCGCTGCCGAATGTGCACTGGCTCTCCTTTGAGGGCGGCCTGACCGAGATTGGTTATTCGTCGAACGCGGAGGATCTTCTCGACTTTTGCTTTGACAACGAAACTCCACTTCATCGGGTTTATCTCGATCCGTTCCAGATTGCTAACCGTGAGGTCACTTGTCGTGAGTATCTGGAGTTCATGCTCGATGACGGTTATATACGCTCCGGTCTCTGGCTATCTGACGGATGGGAAAAAGTAAAGGAGGAGGACTGGGAGGCACCGCTCTATTGGGAACGCGATTCCAGCGATGAGATGGGCTGGCGCATCTTCACGCTTCGCGGCAGGTTTGGACTCTCTACCTTACTCGATACACCTGTGTGCCACGTAAGCTTTTTCGAAGCTGATGCCTTCGCACGCTGGCGCGGCTGCAGACTTCCCACCGAAGAAGAATGGGAATCGGTGTCGAGGAGGGTTCCTCCGCGCGGGAATCTACTCGATAGCGGCAGACTGCATCCTGCAAGCGCCAACGGGGAAGTTGTTGACCAGCTCTTTGGGGACTGCTGGGAATGGACCGCCAGCGCTTACACGGGCTATCCGGGATACAAGCCGCTCCCCGGTGCTCTAGGCGAATACAACGGCAAGTTCATGTCTGGTCAGATGATTTTGCGTGGAGGGTCCTGTGTCACGCCCAGTGATCACGTTCGTGCCACGTACCGCAACTTCTTTTCACCGACGACGCGTTGGCAGTTCACTGGAATTCGTTTGGCAACCTACTGATTGGTCTTCGCGGGGACTGAACATTGCTTGTACGCGAGATGTTATGCAGATTTGCAAATGGGGGCACTGGATCCGAGTGAGCGTATACGCGGCGACGATACTGTTCGCAGCACAGATAGCGTGGGCAGTCGAACCGGCTACGTACATTAGCCAGTATGCACACTCCGCTTGGCGTAACCAGGATGGATTCTTTACTGGTTCTCCCACATCCATTGCTCAAACGCCGGATGGATATCTTTGGATCGGCACCGCGAACGGCCTATTTCGATTTGACGGGGTTCGCTTTGTATCCTGGTCTGACTTTGCACATCAAGAAGACCTGGCGACCGCGGAGATTTCGGCTCTATTGGGAGCGCGCGATGGCAGTCTGTGGATTGGGGCTGGCTATCATTTCTATCGCTGGAAAGACAACTCCTTGTTGCAGTTCTCGGCACGTAATCAGCTCGACTTCGTCACTTCGATTATTGAAAGCCGCCATGGAGAGATTTGGCTGATCCGCGCTCGACAAGCAGATCGGGGAGGCCCGCTTTGCGAGGTGCAGGGGCAAGGTCTGCATTGTTATGGGCAAAGCGAAGGTGTACCGCTCGTCAATGGGACTGCATTGGCTGAGGATGCAAGTGGAAGCCTTTGGGCCGCCGCTGAATCGGCGCTTCTTCGGTGGCAACCGGCTTCATCGAATACTTGGCATCTGAAGTCTCTGGGGAACTCGAACGGACTCAATGGTATTGATGCCTTGGTTGTGGACCGTAAGAATTCTCTCTGGGTGGGGTTGGATTTCGCAGGCCCCGGACTCGGACTCGAACGCTTTCGAGCCGGGGTTTGGACGACGTTTCTGTCTCCACAGCTGAACGGGTCACGAATCGCTGTCTCGAGGTTACTTCTGGACAAAGACGATGCCCTTTGGGTCGGAACCCAGAATCAGGGGATTTACCGGATCATCGACGACAGGGTTGACCATTTCGACAGCACCGATGGTTTGACGGACGACAAGATCACGGCGCTGTTTCAAGATCGCGAAGGCACAATTTGGGTTGCAACGTCAAAAGGCATTGACAGTTTTCACGATCTGCCGGTTGTCTCACTGTCAAAACGCGAGGGACTCAATTTAGACAATGCCCGATCCGTTCTTTCTTCTGGGGACGGGACGATCTGGATCGGGAACCTGGGCGCGTTGGATGCTTGGCGCAATGGAGTCGTTACCTCCATCCTTCCCAAAGATGGATTACCAGGACGAGAAGTTACCTCGCTTCTTGAAGATCCCTCAGGCGGGCTTTTGGTCGGAATTGATGATGGCTTGTTTCACGTCGCACGAAGGAAGTTTGTTCCGGTGATTCAACCAAGAGGCCCTCACGTTGTATTCGCGATGACCAGCGGAGTGGACGGCAGTGTCTGGGCTTCAACATCTGGTCCTATCGATGGAACCGTTCTTCGGCTTCAGGATGGCCACCTATCCGTGCAGCACAAATTCGGTCCCGAGGACGATGTGCTGTCGCTTGCGACCGATCCGCACGGAGGCATCTGGCTCGCCGGAGACAGACTTCGCTATATGGACAGCTCCGGGTTGAAAACAGTATCTGAATTGGGTGCTCGCTATGGCTATATTCGCAACACCGCGGTAGATGACGATGATTTTCTCTGGTTCGGTGCCACAAAAGGTCTGATTGGACTCAGAGCCGGAAAGCTGCATGTCATGACCACCGCGAACGGCTTGCCCTGTGAGCGAATCAATACGTTGATCCTCGATAGTCACCGCTCGCTGTGGCTTTATGCGCAATGCGGGCTTATCCGGATCGGCCACAATGAACTGGAGAACTGGTGGCTCCATCCTAACGTTCAGGTCAAGACCACCGTGTTTGACGCACTAGACGGTTTTCAAGGTGGACCGAGTCCTTTCCGCCCGGCAGCTGCAAAATCCTCTGATGGCCGATTGTGGTTCGTGAACGATAGCGTCGTGCAAACCATCAACCCTGATCGTCTCTACATAAACCAACTGCCGCCGCCGGTACATATTGAGCAGGTTCTTGCAGACAAAAGGGACTATTCTCCGAGAAACACTATTCGGCTTCCAAAGCTGACGCAGAATATTGAAATCAACTATACGGCTCTCAGTTTCGTTGTTCCTCAGCGCGTTCGCTTTCGATATAGGCTTGAAGGCTACGATTCCGATTGGCAGGAAGCCGGTATTCGACGTTCGGCTTTTTATACCAACCTGCGACCCAACACGTACAGATTTCTGGTCATCGCCTGCAACAACAGTGGCGTTTGGAACAACCAGGGGGCGGCAGTAAGCATTGTGATTTTGCCTGCGTGGTATCAAACCATGTCGTTCCGTTTAGTCGCCTTCCTGTGCTTGGCTTTGCTCGGTTATGCGCTTTACCTGTTACGCATGCGCCAGTATGCGGCAGCAATGAGAGCGCGATTCAATGAGAGGCTCGATGAACGGGTACGAATTGCCCGAGAACTCCATGACACGTTGTTGCAAAGCTTTCACGGGCTCATGTTCCAATTTCAGGGAGCTCGTAACCTGCTGCCGGGAAGACCGGAGTCGGCGATGCAAGCGATGGACGAAGCAATCCTCGCGACGGAGCAGGCACTCGGGGAGGGTCGAGCGGCCATCCGAGATCTGCGTCCCGATGCAGCGACTGAACATGACCTTGCAGAATTGTTGACTGCTGCCGGGCAGGAATTGGCAGGGATTCACACAACAAACGGACATCTAACCAGCTATCGTGTAATTGTCGAGGGCAAGCCACGGAAGCTTTCCTCGACAATCCAGGACGAAACCTACCGGATAGGCAGTGAAGTGATTCGGAATGCTTTCAATCACGCCGATGCCGGCAGTATCGAAGTAGAAATCCGATACGATGAGCATGAAATGCGATTGCGCATACGAGACGATGGAAAGGGAATTGACCCAGGAGATCTGGAAGGTAGCGGCCGTCCCGGACATTGGGGTCTCCAAGGGGTCCGGGAGCGGGCGCAGCGAATCAGATCGCGATTGAATTTCTGGAGCGAGGCTGGAGCCGGTACAGAAATTGAGTTACGGATTCCGGCCGCAATAGCGTATGCGAAGGAGCGTAGAGGGCATCGATTCCGACATCTCTACCGCGGAGGACGCAATGGCGAGCGCACCTAACATGATTCGCGTCCTCGCCGTCGATGACCACCCACTTCTCCGCAAGGGCATAGCAGCCCTTTTCAGCGCAGAATCGGACATGAAGCTGGTTGCGGAAGCTTCGAATAGTGCAGAGGCCGTCGAGAAGTTTCGGGCACATCGTCCCGATGTCACCCTAATGGATCTACAGTTGCCCGGCCTCAATGGGATCGAAGCGATCAACCGCATCTTGAGTGAGTTTCCAGACGCGCGCATCATTGTCCTTACCACTTACACGGGCGATGCTCAAGTGGTACGCGCCCTAAGAGCTGGTGCGCGAGCTTACATACTAAAGGGCCATGTGCATCGAGAACTTTTAGAAACGATCCGCGCAGTCCATTCCGGACGAAAAAGAATCCCGCCGGACATCGCTATCGAGCTTGCTGAGCATGCGACAGAGGACGAGTTAAGCTCGCGCGAGATCGAGGTGCTGCGGTTGATAGCTGCCGGAAACTCAAATAAGGAAATCGGAGACCGTCTCTCCATAGGGGAAACGACGGTCAAGAGCCACGTCACCAATATCCTTTCTAAGTTGTGCGCAAATGATCGAGCGCATGCCGTTTCGATTGGGCTGAAACGCGGCTTCATTGCGCTCTGATCCTCCAGAAGTAGGATCGACGGCACCGACGACCGGAGGTTTTCATCTCCGTCGAATCACCCTACTCTAATCAAGGAGGCATCCTTGCAACGGCTTTTCTCAACATTCGCGAACGGCTGGCCGGGTTCGGGGCTTCTGATCCAAAGATTGGTCACTGGTACCGCGCTGCTTCACGGTGGGATGATCGTGTTCGGCGAGACGACGAGGGCTGCAACGATTGCCCCACATGCCACCGCAGCGGGGCTGGCATTCTTCATCCTAGTGGGCCTGTGGACCCCTGTAGCCGGAGCGTTGATAGCGACAGTCGAGTTGTGGACCATCCTCGCGATCCCAGGGGACTGGAGAAACGCCATGCTCTTAGCCACACTCGGCGCGACGCTCGCAATGATAGGACCCGGCGCTTTTTCGATTGATGCACTGTTGTTCGGTAGGAAGCATATCGGCAGCTAATTTCGCAGTTGTCACGTTCACGTTCCTGCCCAAAAAAGTAGGACCTTTCGATCATGCGAAGTACGTATCGGCTGTCAGCTCTTTTGTAGGTTGCAAGCTGGCCAAGGCTCGTGACAGGTGAATCCTTTCGGCGGAAGATCGTTCTTTTCCGGCA
>Ga0335077_10004231_pt1 | contig 17497 bp, 12 predicted proteins | sample Lox_Sample_31_FD_207151 | JGI IMG/M metagenome (GOLD analysis project Ga0335077, IMG submission 207151) | Soil microbial communities from Loxahatchee National Wildlife Refuge, Florida, United States - Lox_Sample_3.1 | ecosystem: Environmental > Terrestrial > Soil > Wetlands | place: USA... | reverse complement strand
GACGTCTTGTGGCATCATCTGCCAATCTTTTGCGGCTGGGCCGAACAGACCGTCGAGTCGGTTCCCTTCGGCGTCGCGCCCAACACCATGGCGACGCAGGAGAACTACGAGAGGTGGATCGCGACACTCGAAAAGCGTGGCTTACCCTTCGGCACCATCGTCATCGACGACAAATGGCAACAGGCCTATGGAACATTTGAAATCGACCAGAAGAAATGGCCTGACATGAAGGCCTTTGTCGCCGACCAGCATGCCAAGGGCCGCCACGTCCTCCTCTGGGTGCCAGTCGGACAGCCCGATGGACTCCCTGCTGATCTCTGCGTGATGGCCCAGGGAAAGTGTGTGATTGCCGACTTGGGCAAACCGGAGTACGAGTCCTATCTGCGACCTCGCATCCGTCACCTGGTCGAAGACATTGGCATCGACGGTTTCAAAGAGGACTGGGTTGGCGCTCCCGCTGCACCTGGACTGCCTCTCACCGGCCCTGCTACTGGCATCGAGTTCGTGCGCCGTTTCCAGTGGATTCTCTGGAGCGAAGCCCACAAGAGCAAACACGATGCCATGGTGGAAACGCAGACGCCCAACACGCTCTTCCGCGAATCCTCCGACCTTATCCGGCTCAATGACATCTGGTACGCAACCCGGAACGTTCCCGATATTCTTCGGCAGCGCGCCCGCATCGCCCACATCTCCGGCTGGCCGCTCGTCGATACCGACAACGCCTCCTCCACGACGCTCAGGGACTGGTGGAGCTACATGCAGGCACAGCCTTCCATCGGAGTTCCGGCGCTGTACTTCGTCACCGAGACGGAATCGACCCAGGAAAGCCCGACTCCCGAGCAATGGAACGCACTGGCCGGAATTTGGCGCAAATACGTCGAAGCCGTGAAACAGGAATACTGAACAGAGGGCAATTAGTGCTGCAGCCCTCTTCCGCGGCGGCGGAAGATTTCGAAGCCGCTGCGGTCAACTCTCCGATGACCAATACCGAAGCTCCGGTCGTGCACAACTGAGGCAGAGGCGCCTGCCGTCCACTTCGTCGTACCGGCCGAAGTTCACTCCCTCGCCGCACTGCGCGCAGCTCACGCGTTCGGCCCTGTTGCCGGGCAACTCGGCTGGATCGACATGAACACGCACTCGCTCCACGTGAAAAAGCTGGTCATCCGGCAGTTCGCGATATGCCTGCATCTGCTGCTGGCTTTTGCTCTCGATGTGCGGATACAGGTCCCGCGCCAGTTCGCGTGAACCCTCCAGCGCGACAATCCTCACCGCTCCGTCCGAGGAAAGATCGACAAAGGTGGCTGCCATCTTGCCCCAGTCTCTGAACTTGAGCGTCCGCTTCCCGAGCCTGCAGCCGGTAACCAATCCGATTGCGTCTGTCGCGCAGCGATCGATCTCCACAAAGGTTGCAAGGCGTTTGCGGTCGGCGCCCAGTGGATCGGAGATGCCGAGTTCTGTCAGCCCAAGCAGGGCCATGCGAACGCCCAGGATCTGTCCCGCGCAAAGATGCCCATGAGCAACCTTCGCCTTTTCCAACAACTCGTCCAGAGATTCCATCGGTGTTACTCCCGATCGCGGCCGGCTTCAGGATCGAGGCCGTTCCACGCCGCCTAATTCTTTGCAGGCTGCGCGGGCTCCGGCTCGTCGCCTGACTCCTCGACCAACACCGCCGATCCCGCGATGATGTCGAAGCTCGTGGCTTCTCGTCCGGCCGGCTGGAATGTCGCCCTCAGGGGCTCACGTTGCCACTCCGGCACACCACACGCGGGCTGGCTCCGGTCTTCAGGGTCGTATGCCGCAAGCTTCTTCGCGAGAACAGGCTTCCGTGCAGAGATCTGTGCCACCACAGCGTAGAGGCTCTTCCCACTGGCCGTTACGCCGCAATATGCGCCATAGTCGCGGAACCAGCTCACCTGGCTCACGCCGGGATCATAATCGGGCAGCTTGAGAGCAGTCACGCGGCCCGTCGCGCGATCTACCATCAGCCACGGACCGCGCTGCCACACCCAGTGCGTCTCGCCCGCCTTGATCTTTTCACCCGGCAATTCATCGTTCAGCCGAAGAGCTCTTCTTACCACGAAGCTCCGGTCCGTGACGTCATGCGCATCCCCGGTGGTCCATTCCTTCACCTGGCTATCCACCACCAGCGGACGTATCCTGAGCACTTCCTCGCCCGCCTGGGCTCCCGCAGGGTCACCCGTCTTCGAATACGGCACACGCTTCGTCGCGCCGAGGCCGACAGTATGCTTGCGCGGAGCCGCGCTTGCTGATGATGTGATAGCAACCAAGCCCGACAGAACACTCGCCGCAACCGCCAACTGATTCACTTGCTCACCCCTGGCCCTGTGCCCGCTCCACCGCGCGCGCAACGCGAAACGCTGTTCCCTCTTTCAGATGTGCTGCCAGCACCTGCATTCCAACCGGCAACCCCGCCTCGGTGGCGCCACACGGCACTGTCACGCCGCAGATGCCCGCAAGGCTCGCCGTGACCGTGTAAATATCCGCGAGATACATCGCAAGCGGATCGCCTGTCTTCTCTCCCAGCTTGAATGCCGGGATGGGCGATGTTGGCGTCACAATCGCGTCCACATTCGCAAACACCCGCAAGAAATCTCCTGCGAGAAGTCGTCTCACCTTCAGGGCTTTCAGATAATACGCGTCGTAGTAGCCCGCACTCAGCGCATATGTTCCCAGAAGGATGCGACGCTTCACCTCTGCGCCAAACCCCTCATCGCGCGAGTGACTGTACATCGCGCCCAGGGTATCCGAGGCCGGTGAGCGATATCCGTAACGCACTCCGTCAAACCGTGCGAGATTTGCGCTGGCTTCCGCAGTCGCAACCAGGTAGTAGGTTGGAATGGCGTACTTCGTGTGAGGCAATGAGACCGGCTTCACCACACAGCCGGCTGCCTTCAACGATGCGATGCCCCCCTCGATCCGCTCACGCACTTCAGGATCGAGCCCCTCGCCAAAATACTCTGCCGGGACGCCAATGCGCAGTCCCTCCACGGGCCTGTCGCTCTCTGCTGCATAGTCGGCCACTGGAGTCGGCGAACTGGTCGCGTCACAGGGGTCGTGTCCTGCAATCACGCCCAGAACGGTTGCCGCGTCGCGCACATTCGTCGCAAACGGCCCGATGCGGTCGAGTGACGAAGCAAACGCAATCAGTCCGTAACGCGAAACACGCCCGTAGGTTGGAAGTACGCCAACCACCCCGCAGAAGCTCGCCGGCTGCCGGATCGATCCGCCGGTGTCCGTTCCGAGTGTCGCAACTGCCATGTTCGCTGCTACGGCCGCCGCTGAGCCGCCGCTCGATCCCCCTGGAACGCGGCTCGTGTCCACAGGATTACGAACCGGCCCGTAAGCTGAGTTCTCGTTTGATGAACCCATCGCAAACTCGTCGCAGTTCAGTTTGCCCAGTAAGACGGCACCCGCGTCTTCAAGTCGCTTGACCGCAGTCGCGTCATACGGCGGATGGTACCCTTTCAAAATCTTGGATCCCGCGGTCGCAGTCCCACCGCGCACCACAAGCACATCCTTGATGCCGACGGGAATCCCTGCCAACGGGCCCAGCTGATCGCCCTTTGCCGCGGCAGCGTCCACCTTGGTCGCCTGCTCAAGCGCCCGCTCTTTCGTCAAACTCAGATAGACGTTCAGTCGCTGATTCACCCTCTCGATGCGCTCGAAGTAGCTGGCCGCGAGGTCTGCGGCCTTCAACTTGCCCGAGGTAATTCCCGCACGAAGCTCTGCGAGAGTCTTCGGCTTCTCGACATAGGTCTCAGTGGTCGTCACTTCGCTTGGCAATCGGGCCTTCCTTGTTGGTGCTTCTCGATGTCTCAGGCTCGCTTGGGAGCCTCCCTACCTTTCAATCACCTTGGGCACTTTGAAAAAGACTTGATCGCTCTCCGGAGCTTCCGGCATCACCGCCTTGCGATCGAGCGAGGGCACCACCGCATCCTGGCGCAGCGAGCTCTCGCCGCCGGCGCCTTCAAGTTCGCTGACCTGGGCCAGCGGAACAACACCGGAAGTATCGAGTTCGTTCAGCGTAGCCACATAATCGAGAATCGCGTTCAGATCGTGAAGCATGGCCTTGGTTTCATCGGCAGTCAGCTCCACGTTCGCCAACTCGGCCACGCGCTCGACATCCTCAACGGTTACCCTGGCGGTCATCTTCGGTGTTGTCCTCTCGCGCCATATTCGAAAGTAAAGTATATCCGGTGAACGATTGCACCCCCTTTGTCTCCAGCATGCCGCGCAGCGCCCTGCGCAGATCATCTCGCTCTAGTCGACAGTCAGCGACAGCATCACCTTGTGCGACACGCCGTTTGCCGTCGCTGTAACCCCCACGGAATACGTTCCCGCTGGCGTGTTGCTACCGCTCTGCGTCGGCGGCGTCGCACTGCCCTTGGTGCCTCCGCCTCCTCCGGAACAACTGGCGACTCCAGACACCGCAATTGCGAACAATCCGACCAGGACGAGCAACTTCCAGCGTCTTCGCCACGCAATAGGCAATACAATCAGCCCCAGCGCAACCGGCACGATTCGCCATCGCGATCCAATCGATGGGCTTGGCATCGCACTTGCCGTCGACTGCCCTGTCGCAATCTGAATCGTCACGCTTCCCGTTGTGTAGGCGGCGACCGTTTCGCTCGATGGATTAAACGCACATGCGGCATGCGCGGGCAGCGTATCGCACTGGAACGCAAAGGTGCCGGATGAGCCGTTCATGGGCGAAAGCGTCAGGGTATACCGGGCTGTCTGCCCGCTTGATACTGTCTGGCCCGAATTGCCCGTGACCGAAGCCGAAAAATCGAATCCTATTCCTGACAGCGGTGCCTGCAAGCTCGCTGCGAGCGTGCTGCTTGAGACCGTCAGGTTTCCACTCTGTTGACCGGCCGTCGTTGGAGCAAACACAACCGATCCGCCGCAGGAAGCACCTGGAGTGAGCATTGCGGCGCATGTCGAGTTCGTCAGCTGAAACGCGCCGGAAACTGCAACAGCAAGGTCGCTGAAGGCCACGGAACCGGTGTTCGTGATCGTCACAGTTTGCGCCACGCTTATTGTCCCGATACCGGTCGTTGTGAAGCTGAGAACGGCGGGCAGGATCTGCCCCGTTCCCGCGGCTCCGCCCGTGCCGCTCAGGGCGAGTCTTGCAGAGCTCGCAAAATCAAGCGAACTAACGGTCAAGGAGCCTGTGGCAACCCCATTCGCAACAGGCGTAAAGACAATCCCCGTGGTGCAGGACGCGCCCGGGGAAAGGCTTGCCCCGCATGTGTTCTGAATCAGGCTGAAGGGTCCGGTCAGAGCAAGGGTCAGCCCGTCTGCGGCTGTGCCTGTTCCGTTGGTAATTATGGCAGTCTGAGGCGCACTCGCTTGCCCGAGGGTCGTCTGAGTGAATTCCATCTGCGCTGGGCTAATGCTCAGTCCCGATGCTGCCTGCCCCGTTCCGCTCAATCGCACCTGAACCGCATCAACCCCGGACGTCGATGATGAAACCACCAGCACTGCCGTGCTTACCCCCGCGACCTTGGGAGTAAAGACAACCTGAAGGCTGCAGCTGCCACCCGCTGCCAGTGCGGAGCCGCAGGTTGTCGATCCCGTGGAGAAGCTGTTTGCCTCTGCCCCGGTGATCTGGAATCCGACATTCGCCATCGAAGCGCCGCCGGTGTTGCTGATGGTGATCGTCGACGGCGCGCTGGGTGTGCCGACCGGTTGGGCTGCAAAACTCAGTTGCGCCGGGCTTGCACTGAGAGCGGGCGGCAGTGTTCCCGTCCCCGCCAGCGGCACAGTCTGCGTTCGCAAGGCGTCGCTCACCGTGAGCGCTCCGCTCAGGTTGCCAACCTGCATGGGCGCGAATACCACGCTGATCGTGCAAGTGGAGCGTCCACCCAGAGAGCCGCCACAGTTGTCCGTTGCCTGGAACCCGGTACCCACCGAAACAACAATGGAGTTGAGCAGCAGGTCGCCGTCGTTTGTCAGTACGATATTCTGCGCAGTCGAGAGTTGTCCCACCGGCGTCGCCGGAAACGTCAGCGACGATGGCGCAATCCCGTCTGTGGCAACTCTCGCGCCGGTCCCACTCAGCGCAACAGTCTGTGTGCCGGTCGCATCAACCATCGTCAGGACGCCGTCTGCGGTGCCTGCCTGAGTCGGCTTGAAGACCACCGTCAACTCGCAATCGCTGTTCGCCGCGATCGAACTGCCGCACGCATTGGTTGCGACGGAAAACGGCACCGTTGCGCTCAGGCTCGTAATCGACACCGCCGAGTTGCTTGCATTCTCCACCGTCACCGATAGAAGGCTCGAAGTCGATCCAACAGCAACCTGGCCGAACGTCAGTGACCCGGGAGCGAGGCTGACAACGCCGGCGCCGGCGCCCGTCCCATCGAGAGGCACAATGAGTTGACCGCCGGAGACGTTTGCGCTGATCGTCAGTTGACCCGGTGTGTCGCCGCTCTGGCCCGGCGTGAACGTCACCTGGATCGTGCAGCTCGCTCCCGCATTGATCGCCGCGCCCGCGCAATTGTCGGTTTCATTGAAGTCGCCCGTCACCGCAATCGACGACGGCGTTAGTGCGATTCCCCCTGTATTCGTCAGGGTCAGGTTCTGGCTTGCGCTTGGCGCGCCAATGGTCTGCGCGCCAAACGTCAACGACCTTGGAGAAACCGTCGCGCTCGTCATCTGTATTCCCGCTGTCCATAGCGGAATCTGCCACACGCCTCGTCCGTAGGTCGCTGCAACAAGCACGTTGAGCGAAGCCGTCGCAGGAGCCGCGCTCAACTGCACCACCGGCGAATGCGGCAGCCCGGTCCCAAATGCAGACCAGCAGTGCGAAGCGGCCGTGGCGCAGGCGGCAATCTGCCGCGTTGAAAACACACCGTTATCTGTCGCGATATACGCCGTATTTGCATCCTGCGGATCCACCACGAAGCTATTGGCAGGTGAGCTCGGCAGATTCGATGTAATGAAGGCCCAATGCGCTCCGCCGTCGGTTGATCGGTACGCTACGCGCACGTTGTGCGTCAGATCTGGAAATCCCTCCACGGTGACGTAGACCGTGTTTCCGGTCGCATCATGCGGATCGACAAGAATACTTGAGATATCGAGCCCGTAATAATTCAGGCGCAGCGTGTCGTTGGTCACGGGGTTGACGGTCAGGTCCTGCCAGACGGGCAATGAGGTGCCCGTCGGATCGTACGTTGCCTTCAGTACGTGTCCGGCTAGGCTCGCGCCTCCGTCACCTACGCCGTACATGCCCACGTAGATTACTTCTCCGCCGCCGGAAAGCGGCAATGCGGCGATCGTTCGAATCAGGGCATCGTTTGAGCATCGGCTGTGCCCCATTGCGCCATTCAGCATGGGACTGATCGCATTCGACGCGGTCCATCCGCCGTCAGCTGGCCCGCGCCATATTCGGCAGGTTCCGACAAGTAGCTGCGTCGAATCCAGCGGATCCACGATGAAGGGCGCTGGCATCGCCATGGCACTCCCATCGCCGTTCACATCGGCTTCGCCGACAACCGGATTCGCCCCGAATGCCGCCGTATCACAAGCCCCTGCTAGCGAACAGCGGTAAATCGACACGCCTGCACGATTGTTCACGTACCAGTTCGCGGCGTTCGAGGGATCGATCGCGACCGGCCCACCTTCGCCATCTAGGATCTCGGGCCAAAGTGCCGTCGTCCCCATATCGCTTTTCACACCGGCGGTCCCGATATCGCCGAGACCGGCCATCATCGTGTACGGAGACGTCGTCACCTGCGACATGCTCCCCACTTCCGCTAGTGACCCGATCGCTGCATTCAGGTTGGCAAAATGCAAGGCGTCGCCGGCGTCGCAGGCCGATCCAGTCTCACCGATTGCATCCGTGGAACGCCACAACCCGCCGTCGTTGCCGATGAAGATCTCCTCGGGGTTCGACACGCTCCACGCCAACGCGTGCTGATAACCCGCCACCCCAGCGCTCATGCAGGTCTTTGCATTCGTGGTATTGCGCCATGCGCAGCCACCTGCAAGACTGCACTTCCACACATCGTTGGCGCCGGCAAAGAGCAAGGTATCCTGACCCGCCGGAACCGCGGCAAGAACGAGGTTGTAGTCGCCATTGGCGATCGTGGCCGTGCCCTGTATCGTGCTGATCTCAAGAACACCGGAACCTATCTTTGTCGAAAATGCGACTGCTTGGTTGCCGCACGTTCCGCCATTGATTGCGCATTGATCCTGCCAGATCCCCTGGTTCTGGTTGGACAGATCTACAGTCCAGGCAAACGTGTCGCCGGTTACTGGATTCACCGCGAGCGTTCCGCGAAAGATGGGGCATGTTGTGGAACCGATTGTTCCCGCGTTCGTCGGACATGCACTCGCCGTCAGTCCAACTCCCGGCTGCGCCGCGATGCGCGTCCACGTCATCCCGTCCGTTGACTGGTAGTAGCCGTGGAACCGAACAGCCGCAAGAAACAGCCTCCGCACCGGATTCCATACGATACTCGTCACGGCGTTGCCGTTGGGCTGGGTGAACATATCCGCCGGGCCTTCAACGTCCGTGCCGGCCTCGTCGGTGATCCGGGCCATCGACCACGACGCTCCGCTATCGGTCGAATAGTAGATCCCTGCAGCGCTGACGTTTGAACGCGGAGCATTCGCCAGGACTCCTTCGTAGGCTTCCGAAACCGCGGCCACAACCAGCTGCGGATCCGATGTGCTCCATGCAAATCCCGCAAACCCCTCGCCTACAAATGAGTAGATCTGGTCGTCGGTCGATTGAATCAGCGCCCAGGAGTTCCCCGCGTCTGTCGAGCGCAGAATGCCGGCGCCGTAATAGGAATCAAGAGCGTCGTTTGGATCACCGGTCCCCGCAAGAGCTACGCCCGTTCCGCCGGGTTGCACGGTAAGGGCGCCAATACTGATCGATGCGTCACGCGCCCCATTTAATGCGGCCGGTGCATCCGTCAGTGGTGAAAAGACAACGTTTTCGACCGATGAACCGGCGTTTTGCGAGAACCACACCCCGCCGCCTGCGGTTCCCACAAAAACCCTGTTCCCGGTGGGATCGGCAGGATCAAGCGCGATCGACGAGATCCGCCCCGTCACAAGACCGTAGTTTGTGGATGCAACAGCTTTTGGGCCCAGTGGCTGCCAGGCCGCAGTCGCGGCAGTGCCTGACGCCTGCGGAAGGGGTATGGCGGCGGCGCGATCTCGCATCCCCTGTGCCGCTGCGGCCGTCTTTCCCGACCAATTTCTTTGCGCAAGAAAACGCCGGGCCTGCGTGACAAGCGGCGGTACGTTCGGCTGTTGCACTGATTCTGTGGTTGAGCCGGGATTCTGCGCGAATCCCGCAGAGACAAGGGCGACCGCGGTCAGGAGGGTTGCCTGGGCTGCATATTGGCGAGCGCCTGCCCGCTTGGGAGACACAAACAGCTTCCGAATGTTTACGGTGCTGGTATTGCCGACGTTCGTGAGAACAATCTCACTCGGCGAAGTCATTACGCGTGACGGGCCCGATTCCCGCTTCCCTTACCCATTTTCCCGAGGGGCTCAGCGGAATCCATGAGACTACGCGTCGCGAGAAATGTGGCTTCCGGGATCGAAATTTTGTCCCATTCTAGGTCAGAGCCACGAAACGGCAGATGTGACCGTCGTTACAAATGAAAGTTCACCGCACGCGCTTCAGAAGGGCAGCCTTCCGCTCTTGGCGTCGTGTTGAGCGATGTAGGAACCCGAGTCGAATTTCTTTGCTGTCGACGCTGCGGTCATCGATCGAACCTTGCCGAAGACGGGCCGGTCAAACCACGGCCGGTCGTGCTTTCCGACGATGGCCCACGCGATGCCCGAGTAGCCATTCGGATCCCGCCCGTCCAGCTGGTATTTGTCGTTCAGCGTAACTGCCCATTCGAATGCCCGGGCCGGATCGGGCGCCCACTCCAGGATCTTCTTGGCCCAGTACATGCGCATGAAATTGTGCATCCAGCCGGTATCGACCATCTCCCGCTGAGCCGCGTTCCAAAGCTCGTCGCCAGTCTCGCCGTGCTCCAGTTGTGCGAGCGTGTAGCGGTGCGGGCGCAGATCGCTCGCGTGCTCCGTGAGCGTTTTTCGTGCCCACGGCTCGGCGCATTCCCAGTTGTCGTAGTTTTCGTTATGCCGGACAAAAAGCACGGACAGCTCGCGCCAGCCGATTAGCTCGTCGAGATAGCGATCTCCTGCCGACGCCGGTGCGTTGCCCTCATCTGCTGCCTTCTGAACGGCGAGCGCTATCGTCAATGGACCGATGTTGCCGAAGTGCAGGTAGGGAGACAGCCGGCTCGTTCCTTTTTGCTCCGGTCGGTTCCGATTCTCCGCATAATGCGCCAGATTATGGCTGACGAATTCCTTCAGGCGCCGCAGCGCAGCATGCGAGCCGCCTGTGAACGTGTCCACCGGCTCCACGCTTCGGTCAAGGGCTTTGAAGCCCTTTGGAATGTCTTCGGCAAGGGGGAAGCTCTCAATATCTTTGGGTCTTTGCCATGCGTGGAGCGGCTTCAGGTTCGAAGGCTTGACCAGGAATTTCGGCAGCTCGGCCTTGAGCTTTGGTCGGAAATGATGCAGCAGAAAGTAGTCGCGGCCGAAAACCGACGAGGGCACCATGACATCCGCATCTACAGTCCAGAACGGCAGCCTCAGCCGCCTGGCCAGCACCCTGCGCCACCGCTCCGGCTCGCGGCAGGGATTCTCGTCGCCAACGAGGAGCGCGGCTTCCACCCCTTCGAGAAACTCTTCGAGCGAGTTGTCCGGATGGCGCCGCAGGATAAACCCCACGCCTCGCTCAGCTGCGTCCTCCTCGACATCCCGCAAGCCCTGCTGCATGAAGTGGTAGTGGCGGAGGTTCGCATTGGGGTAGTTGGGGATGACTGAGAAGAAAACGACAACCGGCAAGCCCAGCAGATTACCCGCCTCAATCGCCACATCGAGCGCTGGGTTGTCGACGATCCGCATCGCACGCTGCATCCAGTAGACGACACATTTGCCGTCTCTGCGCAGTGCACCAGCACGTCGCACGCGGACCCGCGGCTGTTGAGCAAGCTTGTCCAGATCAGGCAGGCTTTGTTGCGCACGAAGCATTGCAGTCCAGCTCAGACCCTATTCTCCAGTCGCCCGCCCAAATTGACGCAATTGGTTTTCATCTTGCCTGACGCGATCAAGAATCGCCTGTTCAGTTTTCGATTCGGTGAAAGTGGCTCGCTTGCGAGCAAATAACAAGGCCCGTCCGCAGGCGGCCCTTGTCTCACAGCTAGCGGCTAAAAGCCGACTTACCATCGTCCCCATGCACGGGAGAAGAAGTCCGACAGGGTCATGCCCACCAGAACGAGGAACGTGAAGACGCCTGCCCCCACGGTGAGCTTTGTCAGCTTCGTCCCGTATTTCACGTGCATAAAGAAGAGAACCACCAGCGTGGCCTTGGTGCAGGCGATGGCGAGCGCCACGATCGGATTCCAGAAGATGTTCAGCCCGGGAGCGACGTGCCACTCTCCCAGATCAACATAGGATGCCCAAACCGTTATCGCAGTGCCGACAAGCAGCGCGATGAGGATCATGATGTAGATCCGCGGGCTCACGACGTGATGTTCGCGCTCGTGTATCTCGGGGCTCTCGTGGTCTACGGTCTTTCCCAGTTCTTCGGTCATGCCAGATGTCCTTTATCAATGACGACTGATGAGGTAGAGCAAGGGGAACAGGAAGATCCAGACAATATCGACGAAGTGCCAGTACAGGCCGAAGTTCTCGACAAACGTCACGTGCCCTGTCGTGTAGGCCCCCGCCTGAGCGCGCACGATCATAAAGGCCAGGATTGCGACGCCAATGATCATGTGCATAGCGTGCATGCCGGTCATGGCAAAGTAGAGCGAGAAGTACACCTCAGTGTGGCGCGCCATATCCAATGGCAAGGCCTTGTCGTGTGCGGCTGTGGCTGCCTCGTCTGTCTCGGGAGCCAGGAATGACTGCAGGCTGTAGTGGAAACCCGGAACATGGTGCTTCTCGATCTTTTCCTTGTACTCGAATGTCTTGACCACAAGGAAGCCCGTGCCCAGAACGAACGTGAGGATGAGGCATAGCACGAGAGCGCCCTTCTTCCGCATCTCCGCACACCACACGCCCATGGCCATGGTGAAGCTCGAGGTAATGAGCAGCAGCGTGTTGAGGCCGCCCAGCGGAATATTCAACTGATGCGATCCCGACACGAAGGCCGGGTAGTACCAGTTGCGGTAGATGAGGTACGCGGTAAAGAGCCCGCCGAAGAACATGATTTCGGTCAGCAGGAAGAGCCACATCGCAAAGTTGGTGGCGTCGTTCTGCTGCGCGTACGTCTCAAAGTGATGGCGCTGGTAGGGCGGATGCGCGTGTTGATGCGTCTCCACCGCCTCCATGGCCTGGACTTGGCTATCCGACACTGGCCACCTCTTTCTCCTTTTGGCCGTCAAGCCATTCGTAGTCGTAGGCTTCGTGGTCCATGATGGGAATTTCCGGAAAGTTCTCCGTCAGAGGCGGCGACTGCGTCTGCCACTCGAGCCCCGTTGCTTGCCAGGGATTGTTGCCGGCGATCTCTCCGTACTTCAGCGACCACGTCAGGTAGAGAATCGGTAGAAGATAACCTAAGCCTAGGATCGTTGCACCTGCCGTCGAGAAGACGTTCAGGATCTGGAACTCCGGCGGATACGATGCGTAGCGCCGGGGCATGCCGAGCGTTCCCAGGATGAACTGCGGGAAGAACGTGAAGTTGAATCCGATGAACGTAATCAGCGCAGCCAACTGCGAGATTTTCTCGGGGTACATACGGCCCGTCATCTTCGGCCACCAGTAGTGGACCCCCGCCAGGAAAGCCATCAGCATTCCGCCCACCATCACAAAGTGGAAGTGCGCCACGATGAAATAGGTCTCCGTCAGGTGGATATCTGTGCCTGAAGTGCCGAGGAAGACGCCCGTGAGACCGCCGATGGTGAAGAGACCCATGAATCCGAACGTGTACATCATCGGCGTCTCAAACGTGATCGACCCCTTGTAGAGCGTGAACGACCAGTTGAAGATCTTGATCGCCGAGGGAACTGCCACGAGCATCGTCAGCAGCGAGAAGATCAGCGTCGAATAGTTCGAGATGCCCATGATGAACATGTGATGGGCCCAGACGAAAAACCCGAACACCGCAATCGCCACCGACGAGAACGCCACTGCGGTATAACCAAAGACTCTCTTCCGGCTGAACGTGGAAACCGTTTCGGAAATGACACCCATGCCCGGCAGAATCATGATGTAGACGGCTGGGTGCGAATAGAACCAGAACAGGTGCTGGAAAAGGAGCGGATCGCCGCCCTTTGTTGGATCAAAGACCCCGATGCCAATCGTTCGCTCAAGCGCCACGAGCACAATAGCGATGGCCAGCACCGGAGTCCCAAGCACCATCAGGATGCTCGCCGCATAGTTCGACCACACAAAGAGGGGCAGCCGAAACCAGGTCATTCCCGGCGCTCTCATCTTGTGGATCGTTACGATGAAATTCAGACCGGTAAAGATAGAGCTGAACCCCGCAATGAATACCGCAATGCCTGTTGTAAGCACGTTGGTGTTTACGTAGTGCGTCGATAGCGGCGTGGTAAAGGTCCAGCCGGTATCAACGCCGCCGGTCATCATGGTGTAAAGCCCGAGGGTGCCGGCAGCCATGTAGAGGTACCAGCTCAGCAAGTTGATCTTCGGCAGCGCCAGGTCCTTGGCGCCGATCATCATCGGGATGAAGAAATTCCCCAGCGTCGCCGGAACCGATGGCACCAGGAAGAAGAAGATCATGATGATGCCGTGCATTGTGAACACCTTGTTATAGGTGTCCGTCGCCATCAGATCCGATTGCGGAGTCAGCAATTCGAGGCGAATGAGTCCCGCCAGGGCCCCGCCGATGAAGAAGAAGAACGTAATCGAGACCAGATAGAGCATCGCGATCCGCTTGTGGTCGCCGGTCAGCAGCCAGCTGAGCAGACCCTTCTCCTTCGAGATGAAGTTCATCTTCGGAATTCTCGCCGTCGATTGGTCGGGAAGACTGACGATTGTGGTACTCATTGCTTCACCATCCCTTGTCCAGCGGACTTTTTCTCCGCCGGCGCCGGTCGCTGGGGCGACCCTACGCTCTCCGGCAGCAGTTCGGTTGTGTTGGTCGTCTGCTGCACACGGTAGTCGGAGTTGAGATTCTTGATGTATTCCACAAGGGCAATTACGCCTTCCTCACTCACCTGCCCCTGGTATGTGGGCATGATCGGCGCATACCCCTGCGTGAGGTGCTGCAAGGGATTCAGGATCGCTTCGCGCAAATAGGCGTCATCTGCCAGGACCGATCCGCCGCTCGAAAGAGCAAGCTTCGTTCCGTACACGTTCACCAGGTTCGGACCGCGCGCATCCGGTCGCGTGTTATGGCAAGCCGCGCAACTCAGGCTTGCAAACAGCCGTTCGCCGTTTTGCGCCAGCGAAGCCCCGCTTGTCGAGCTGGCCAGCCACTTCTTGAAATCGTCGGGAGTCATCACCACGATGTCGCCAATCATGTGCGAATGTTCGGTCCCGCAATACTGCGTGCAGAAAAGGTGATAGGTTCCCGGCGTGGTGGCTTCGAACCACACCGTCGTGTAGCGCCCCGGAATCGCCTCGCGCTTCACCCGGAAAGCCGGTATCGAAAAGCTGTGGAACACGTCCTGGGATATCAGTGTCAGTTGCACGGGCTGTCCCGTTGGCACGTGCAGCGAATTGATCTCGTGCTGGCCGCCCGGATGCTCCGCCTTCCACATCCATTGTTTGCCGACAACGTAGATGTTCATCGCGTTTGCCGGCGGTGTGTAGACGCGGAAGTAGATCAACGCGCCCCAGACAAACATGATCAGGAAGAGTCCGAGCGGAATGATAGTCCAGGTCGCCTCGAGAAGCGTGGAGCCTTCAATTTGGACCGCCACCGGATGCCGCTTCTTGCTGTACAGAATCGAGAAACTGGTCACCAGCAGGATCACAATCGTGAGTCCGATCAGGCTCACCAGGACCATAAAAAAATACAGCGCGTCCATCTGAGGCGCGATCTTCGACGCCTCCGGCGGATACAGTGCAAAATCCGTCAACCACTTGACGAGAAATTGCCAGAGAACCTGACTGATGTGGGACATTCCTTTATCCGTTCACCTTTGTTCCCGTTGAAAGCTGCTTGTGCGCTTGCCGAACATCTCGGCGAAACATCACTAGCATGAATCCACCTAGCATGACCACGGTCAGCCCGCCTCCCAGTTGCACCACACGCGCGACAATGAGCGAGTGCTTGTTGGTCTGCGGATCGTAGTGGTAGCAGTACGTGAGTATGTTGTCGACCGGCGAGCCAATCCGATTTGCCGAGGCCTCCACGAGCCCCAGCCGTAGATCCTTTGGCGAATACTCGACGCCCATGTAGTACTGCGCCAGCTTGCCCTGCGGCGTCACAATCTGGATCGAGCTGGCGTGTGCAAACTGGTTCAGCTTTCCGTCCGGCCCGGGGATCTTCACGTAGCCGAATCCGACCGCCTTCGTAAGAGCGTCGATGTTCTCCTGCGTACCGGTCATGAAGTGCCAGCCGTTCGCGGTCTCCGGATGCCCGTATCTCTTCAGATAGCTGCGCTTCTTGGCCGCGGCCAGATCCGTCCCCTCGCTTGGATCGATGCTCACGACGATTACGTCGAAGTCCTTGCCGGGAACGAAGTTCACCATCTGAAGCGCGCCGGTGAGGCCATTCAGCTCTTCCGAACAGAGCATCGGGCACTGGTAGTACACAAGTGCCAGGATCGCTGGGCGCTTGCCGAAATAGCTGCTCAACTGCACCTGCTGCCCCGCATCATCGGTGAATGTCAGCCCGAGCGGGAGCTGCTGGTTCAAATGCTGCGCGACGCCAACCCCATTCAGAATCTCAGGAGGTTTGTCGCTTCTCTGCCCCATCTGCTTTTCGTCATAGCGCGAAACCTGGGCCAGAAGCGAAGAAACATGCGCGACAAGGCATAGAACGATCGCGGCAACGATAATTCCTCGGCGCCCGACTTTCATTGCCTTCGTTCCACTCTGCATACTTCCCTTCACTTTCCGCCGCATGTCTTACGGATGCCGCTTTTCCTCGGCTGCCTGTGCTGCCTCCGCGTCTAGCTCATAACCTGTCGGCGCAAACCCCGAAGTCAATGGCGCCGTCACTACGGGCTTCTTCTCTTCGGCTAGCAACGGCGCCTGTGCTGCGCTCGGCGCCACAGGCAGGCCACGCTGCGCAATCAACTCCATGGCCCGCTCAATCGGAATCCTCACTTTGCCGCCCGGCTGATCGACCCACGTGTAGTGGTCCAGGAGCAGTTCCTCCCGCGCGTGCAGGTCTGCCACATCCTGGTTGCCGTCATCCGTCTGCACCCGTGGTGTGGGAAATGTCTTCGTGATTTCCGCGATCTTGTTCTGCAATTCCGGGCTTGACGGCAGATTCCCCAGCTCACGCACGTTGGCAGTCTTGGTCCATTTGCTGTTCGGCCCGTCTTCCCTGTTCATGCGGGCATTGATGAGCTTTCCAATGCCATAGGTCAGCACTCCCGACACCGCGACAAAGATCGCCAGCGAGGTCAGGAACACGATGATGCCTGTGACCCTGATGTCCGTCTGTTCGTATCCCGACGAGGCGTCCACCTCCTTTGGTCCGTGCGAGGCCAGGAAGTCGCTGCCGTCGTCTTTATGCGTGGGCATGTTCAGGCTCCAGAATCTCCGCCAGGTGCGGATCGTTCGTCTGCACGAGGGCCCGCGTCTTCAGTTGTGTGCAGAAGAATGCGAACCAGATGGACCCCATCACGACCGGAACTGCTGCGTACTCCAGGATTCCCCAGCTGAAGTGCAGGTTCCGGGCCGCGTCCTTGAAGTTCGGCTCAATCAGCCAGAAAAGATCGAATGCCTTCGCGAAGATCATCCATTGGCAGACACGCGTCAGGCGCTTCTTGTCCCGCTTGATGTCGCGAGAAAGCAGCAGCGAGAACGGAATCAGCCAGTGGAAGAGAAAATCGAGCGTGATAATGATGCCCCAGTGTCCGCGAATGCGATCGAGATACCAGGGAATCTCCTCAGGCAGGTTTCCTGACCAGATGATCAGGAACTGGCCGAACGCAAGATATATATTGAGCATCACAAAGGCAAAGGTGAACTTGCCGAGATCGTGCTGCTCTGTCGCGCGCAACAGCGTCTTGAAGGGCTCATCCTTCGACAGCGCGATGGAAACAATGATGGAGAGCGCAAGAACCGAGTACCCTTGGCCTACCAGGAAGAGCAGCCCGTAGACCGATGAGAACCACGTCGGGTCCATCGACATCACCCAGTAGATGACCGACGCGGTCATGGTCAGCGCATACACCACGATGCCCGGTCCGCTGAGATTCTCGAGCTTCTTGATCCAATACGGCGTGTTCGCCGGCGAGTCGCTGTCGCGCTTCTTGCCTAGCGTGTTCAGCCTCCACGCGTAGAA
>Ga0335077_10004230_pt1 | contig 17497 bp, 13 predicted proteins | sample Lox_Sample_31_FD_207151 | JGI IMG/M metagenome (GOLD analysis project Ga0335077, IMG submission 207151) | Soil microbial communities from Loxahatchee National Wildlife Refuge, Florida, United States - Lox_Sample_3.1 | ecosystem: Environmental > Terrestrial > Soil > Wetlands | place: USA... | reverse complement strand
GTTCTCCACGAGCGGGGTCTCGCGAGCGTTCAGCATCACCGGAACGTTGGGGCCGTAGATGTCTGCGTCGAGAAGACCCACAGCAGAACCGAGGCGAGAGAGCGCCAGGGCGAGATTAACGGCTGTGGTGGTTTTTCCCACGCCGCCCTTCCCGCTGGCCACCGCGATGAGATTCTTCACGCCCTCGATGGGCGGCCGTGCGGGAACCGCCGGCGAGGCCTGCGCGGGAGCGGCCTGGGTCGAGTTGACTTCAATGACCACGGTGCGCACGCCGGGCAGTTTTTCCAGGGTTTCGCGCGAACGGCGGATGATTTCCTCGCGCTGTGTAAAGCCGGGCGTGGTGAGCGCGAGTTTGATGGAGATGGCGCCGTCGTTCGACTGGAGGCCGGCCACCCAGCCGAGCGACACGATGTCGCGGCGGGTCTGCGCGTCGATCACGTTGCGCAGTGCTTCAATAATCTGGTCGCGCGTAGGCGATGCGGGCATCGGGCAGTTCCCTTCCCTGTTGTGCTGGCGAAGCCGGACGTGAGCTGCGCCTGCCTGCCGCAGGCAGGCTGCAAGCAACAGTTTAGAGGGGGCGGCGGAATTCGGCAAGTTGGAGCCGAAGATTGGAAGAAGGCCCTGCGCGGGGAGCACGGCGAATCTCATCGCCTCCGGTGGGGCACGGCATGCCGCGCTCCTGCCACCCCGTCCGCGAATGCGGCAAGGGCGGGTTCTCCAGCCTTTGCGCGAGGCGGCAAAGAAACGATACAATTTATTGGAGCATCCAAGAGAGAGCGCACCCGTAGTGAATCCTCGCCATTTCCGGCTGTGGGAGAACTTCCCGGGCGTCCCGGCCGTAAGGGCACTCGAGGGACAGCGCCGCAAAGTTCAGGGGCCAAAAGGAATCCATGCAGGTTGACCAGATTATCGACCGTGTGGTCGCCCGGTTCATCGGGTCGAAGCACGAACGCGACATCAAGAAGCTCCAGCCGCAGGTGGCGGAAATCAATGCGCTCGAACCGGAGATGAAGTCGCTGTCCGAAGAGCAGATGAAGGAACGGATCGCGGCGCTGCGGCAAAAAGTGCAGGAGAAGCTGAAGGACGCGGACCCGGCGGCCAAGGACTACCGGCAAAAGCTGGACGAGGCGCTGGGCACGGTGCTGGTGCCGTCGTTCGCGCTGGTGCGCGAGGCTGGACGGCGGACGCTGGGCCTGCGGCACTTCGACGTGCAGCTCATCGGCGGGATGGTGTTACACGAAGGCAAAATCGCGGAAATGAAGACCGGCGAAGGCAAAACGCTCGTGGCCACTCTGCCTGCGGTGCTCAACTCGCTGGCCGGCCGCGGCGTGCACATCGTGACCGTAAACGACTACCTGGCGCGGCGCGACGCGGAATGGATGGGCCCGCTCTACCATGCGCTGGGGCTGAAGGTCGGCGTGATCGTGGGCGACATGGCCGACGGCGATCGCGAACTTTCCTACGGCGCGGACGTGACATACGGCACGAACAACGAGTACGGGTTCGACTATCTGCGCGACAACATGAAGTACGACATCAACGACTGCGTGCAGCGTGGGCACCAGTTCGCCATCGTGGACGAAGTGGACTCGATCCTGATCGACGAGGCGCGCACCCCGCTGATCATTTCCGGTCCCGCTGAGGAATCCACGGACAAGTACTACCGCATCGACAAACTGATCCCGAAGCTGATCAAGGACATCGACTTCACGGTGGATGAAAAGCACCACGCGGTGACTCTGACGGAAGAGGGTGTGAGCAAGTGCGAGCGGCTTCTGAGCATCCACAACCTGTTCGACCTGGCGCACATTGAAACCCTCCATGCCATCGAACAGGGTCTCCGCGCCCATCACCTCTACCATCGCGACGTCGAATATGTGGTCAAAGACGGCGAAGTGATCATCGTGGACGAGTTCACCGGCCGCCAGATGCCCGGCCGGCGCTGGTCCGACGGCCTGCACCAGGCCGTGGAAGCCAAGGAAGGCGTGAAGATTGAACGGGAGAACCAGACGCTGGCTACCGTCACCTTCCAGAATTACTTCCGCATGTACAAGAAGCTTTCGGGCATGACCGGGACGGCGGAGACCGAGTCCGCCGAATTCCAGAAGATTTACAACCTGGACGTGGTGGTAATCCCCACGAACAAGCCGCTACTGCGACATGAGCACCCGGACGTTGTGTACCGCACAGACAAGGAAAAATTTGAAGCCGCGGTAAGCGGAATTCTCCAGGAGGACAGCAGCTACAACTTCGGCATCAAGCAGGTTCATGCCACCGGCCAGCCGATCCTGGTGGGCACGGTGTCCATCGAAAAGTCAGAGGAGCTAAGCGCGCTGCTGAAGCGCGCGGGGGTTCCCCACCAGGTGCTGAACGCCAAGCAGCACGAGCGCGAGGCGCACATCATCGCGCAGGCCGGGCGGAAGGGCGCCGTGACCGTCTCCACGAACATGGCCGGCCGCGGGACGGACATCCTGCTGGGTGGAAATCCGGAAGCTTTGACCCGCGACTACTGCCTGAGGGAGCGGCTGGCCCTGCCCTATGCGGCGGCGAGCGCGCTGGTAGGAGAAGGCTCGGAATCCGGCTCGACCATGGTGCTGTTCCAGTCGGAAGGCCGCATTTACCAGGTGCCCAGCGACACGTGGAAGCCCGTTTACGAAAAATTCTGGAAGGAATGCCAGCAGGAGCACGACGAAGTGGTGGCGCTGGGCGGACTGCACGTGCTGGGCACGGAACGGCACGAGGCGCGGCGCATCGACAACCAGCTCCGCGGCCGCGCCGGCCGGCAGGGCGATCCAGGCTCCTCGCGGTTCTTCCTGTCGCTTGAAGACGAGCTGCTGCGGCTGTTCGGCGGCGAGCGTATCCAAGGCCTGATGTACCGGCTGGGGATGACGGAGGGCGTGCCTATCGAGTCGAAGATGATCTCGAACCGCATCGAGAGCGCGCAGGAGCAGCGCGAGGCGCAGTTCTTCGACATGCGCAAACACCTGCTGGAATACGACGACGTGATGAACAAGCAGCGCGAAACGATCTATTCGATCCGGCGCGCCATCCTCGAAGGGAAGGAGCAGAAGGAGTACGCGCTGCAGATTGCGGACGACATCGCCTTCCAGCTCGTGGACACGTATTGCCCGCGCGACCAGCATCCGCAGATGTGGAATACCGTTCAGTTCACCGCCGAGGTGATGAACCAGTTCGGCATCGACGTGAAGACGGCGGGCCTGGACTTCGCCACGATGTCGCACGACGAGATTTCCGAAGCGCTGGCGGAAAAGGTCAAATCCCGGTACGAGGAAAAGGAGAAACTGTTCGGGCCGGAGACGATGCGGCTGCTCGAGCGCCGCATCATTATGGACATCGTGGACACGCAGTGGAAGGACCACCTGCTGTCGCTGGACCACCTCAAGGAGGGCATCGGCCTCCGCGGCTACGGGCAGAAAGACCCCCTGGTGGAATTCAAAAAAGAGGGGTTCACGCTGTTCGAAGAGATGATGGAGCGCATCGACTCAGACGCCGTGCGCTTCCTCTTCCTGATGCAGCCGGCCAAGCCGGAGCAGGAAGCGCGGGTGATCGAGGAACGCCACCGGCGGCAGCAGGCGCAGATCAAATTTTCTTCGGGACCGGCACAACAGGAGGCCCCCAAGCCGGTGCGCGCAGGCGCCAAGGTCGGCCGGAACGATCCCTGTCCCTGCGGCTCCGGCAAGAAATACAAGAAGTGCCACGGGGCCAACGCCGCCTGAGCGTTACCCGGTCCGACTCCCTCCTTTCGCAGGAATTCCCCGAGTATCCTGGGGCGTTGCTGCGCGCTCACGGTGGGCCAATTGCCGCGTCCAAGTTTGGCAGGGCGGCCGGTTGGAACCCTCGGGCCGCCTGTTGCGTACCCATACCGACAGGGGAAGGGGGACACAGATGGTCAAGAGGCCCGGCATCATCACAAGAGTTCTGGGGACGGCATTGCTGGGCGCCGCGGCGGCTGCGGCCGCATGGGCTGCGCCGCCGAGTGAAGCTCACGGCTCATTCGACCGCACGCTGAAGGTATCCGAACCCGTGTCGCTGGACGTGCGAACTGGTTCCGGAAATATTCGTGTGCGGCGGGGAGATTCATCGAGTGTGGTGATCCACGCGGAACTCCGCAGCAGCCGCGGCGACTGGGGCGGCGACTCCGACACAGAACGGCGCATCCGCGAAATTGAAAAAAACCCGCCGATCGAGCAGGACGAAAACAGCATCCACATCGGCCAAACGCACGACAACGATCTCTATCACAACATCAGCATCTCCTATGAAATCCAAGTGCCGGGACAGACGCGTCTCGAGGCCCAGACGGGCTCGGGGAATTTCTCTGCCACGGGAGTCCAGATGGAGATCAACGGCCGCACGGGTTCGGGCACGATCCGCGTGGAAGATGCGGCGGGCCGGGTGGACCTCTCCGCAGGTTCCGGCGAAGTCGAATTGCACAACGCGCGCGGCGGCGGCCAGTTACGCGCCGGGAGTGGTAACGTGATTGCCGACGGCGTATCGGGTTCGCTCCGCGCCAGTTCCGGCAGCGGCAACGTCCGCATCGCAGAGAGTGGAGCGGGCGATGTGGAAGCCAACTCAGGCTCGGGGAACATCCGAGCCAGCGGCATCAAAGGGGGGCTGCGCTGTTCCACGGGCAGCGGCGACATTGATGCCAGCGGCGAACAGCATGGCGACTGGAACCTGCGTACCGGCTCCGGAAACGTGACTGTGGAGTTGCCTAAAGGCGCGGGGTTTGAGCTGGACGCGCACTCGGGCTCGGGCTCCATTCAGACCGACCGCGAAATCATCGTGTCCGGTACGCTGAGCCACCACGACATTCGGGGGCGCGCCGGAGCCGGCGGCCCGCTGCTCATGGTGCGGACCTCCTCCGGCTCCATTTATCTTCGCTAGGAGGCTTCCCGAGGCCCGTATGAAGCTGAGTTGCTGCGAACCTTCTCCTCGGGAATCCGGCAGCGTCGCGGGAGTTCGCTCGGGCACTCGATGAACCTGATGCCTCTCTGAGGCGAAGTTCGGAGGTCTTTCAGCGGGTACCCAGACGGGCACTTTTTTACCCATTGAGTGGAAGGGCCCGGTGGAGGCTCAGGCACCACTTGTAAGCTAACCGCCCTCATTTGTTATAGATAGCACAGCCTCTCTCTCGGCACCACGCGTGCGCTCCCTCTACCGAATGCGGTTCCCAGGGAGGAGACCATGTCGGACCGCCAACCAGCTCTCTGCCGAGTGGAAGGATGCAACCAGCATGTGCCGCGCGCCTTGCGCGAGGACGGCCACTGTCTCGACCATTTCGTCGAGGGCACCTACGGGCGCGCCCGCCGCGCCGTCGAAGCGGCGCAGAAGGAATTGCCACTCGAGCCTGGTGCATTCGAGTGGATGTTTGAAGACGCGAAAATGGCACTGAAGGCGCTGGTAAGGGATTCGGAGGAAGAGTACCGCGAAGGGGTGATGGAACTGATTACCGCGCTGGCCAACGTCCACGAATACCTGAACCAACAGGTGGTGGAACCCTCTGGGATGCAGAACCGCGTGCTGGATGCAGCCGTGGGCGAATTTACCGCCCGGCGCGCCGCCACGGGCGGCAACGCCTGAACCAGGCGATCGAAGGCACAGGCTGTGCCGTGTGAAAAGCAGTAGGCCCCTGCTGACCGATTCGCCATAACAGTTACGTTGGTACCATTGTTTCCCGGGAAATAATGCTCCTAAGATGGAGTCCTGCGCGGGGCTGAGGGAGGTCCTGTGGCGGTCTGTATGACAGAAGCGACGTCGTCTGCCCATTTATTCCGTGAATTTGACGCCAACCGGCTGGACCGCCGGCTGAGCGCCGTGATCGCCGCGGACGCCGACGCGATTGCGCTGTTCACCGACCAGGTGATGCTGCTGCTTCAGCAGCTTCCACCAATCGACGGAAAGAGCTTCGATATCGAGATGGCCCTGCGCGAAGCGCTGGCCAACGCAGTGCTGCATGGCTGCCAGTCCGACCCCGAAAAACGGGTCGAATGCACCGTGGCCTGCGAGCAAGACGGCGGCATTCTGATCATCGTGCGTGACCCGGGGAAGGGATTCGACCCGCTGACGGTGGCGAGCCCACTGGTGGCGGAAAACATCCTGGCCGAACATGGCCGGGGCATTTTCCTGATGAACATGCTGATGGATGAGGTTCGCTGGGAGCGGGGGGGAACCGAGATTCACCTTCGCAAGAAGTAGGGACGGCAAGTGGGGGTGGTATGTCCGGCCCGACTGACAAAGACAGTCGGTTCAAGCCTGCGGATCCAGTAATCCCGGGTGTGCCCCAGCGTGCGCCGGAGGAGAAAAAGAAGGAAGAGCCGCCGGCCGGGCCTTCCGCCCCTTCCGGCCCGCGGCCCCCCTGGCAGTCCCCCATGGTGATGGCCGGGGCCGGAATCGGTGCGTTGGTACTTCTGGCGGGCGCCACGCTCGCCTGGCACCAGATGAAGCCCGAACCGCCACCCGCGCCGGTGGATCTAGCCGCACAAACCACCACTTCGGCCTCCGGAGGCGCGGCCACATCGGCCACGGGAGAGGTTCCCCTCCCCGATGCACCCGGTCCCGTGGCTACCGTGCAGGACATGGCGAAGCCCTGGACTGTGACGAAATTCCGCATCCGTCGAAAGACGGGAGAGACGGTTATGGGCATGGTGGTTCGCCTCCCCTCCGGAACCGGATACTGGGGCCTGCTGTCTGTGGCGCCGTATGGCCGCTGCGACCTGGAGCTGGAAACGGATCTGGCAAAGATCCGGCAGGATTACGGCTATGCCGCTTCGCACCCCATGGTGGTGGATTCCTGTACACAGGTGGTCTACGACCCGCTATCGTTGGGCAACGCTTCCGGTGTGTGGATCCGGGGACGAGTGGCCGCGGGACCGGGCATTCGTCCGCCCTATGAAGTGGAGATCAAGACGGAAAAGGGCTTCGTCATCGCCACTCGCTCCGAATAGTTCGTCTCGAAACATCGCCTCCGCCGGGAAACAGACAGATCTCGCGGGCAGCACCGGGGCATTTCGGTTTCACGCTCCGCAGACACACGTGCGGCGCCGTGTGCGACGGCGCCGCGCGCGTGTGGGGGCATGCAGGAGAAACGGCTCGAACTCTACGGTGTGGTCACACGGTTCGCTACGAACACGGGGCCGCCCGTGGCCGGATCCTGGAGAAGCAATCCCACCACGTGCAGGGGAATCGGCTGTGTGCCGGTGAGCGCACCGAGGCCGCTCAGTCCGTCGAACTGGGTCTGGTTCGAGGTGAGGACCGTGAGCGGCGCATGGTTCAGGAGCACGCCTACGATTCCCTGCTCGTTGATCTGGAACGTTCCGGTGTTTCCATTCTGAATTTGCGTGCTCCCCGGCACCCAGGGGCCGAACACGCCCTGCCGATGGAGTACGACTCGTTTTACCGTCAGCGAGGAATCGTTATTGATGGCGCCGCCCACGGTGATGTTCTGTCCGGTGATCAGGTTCGAGCTGTTGAACAGGAGCTGGGTGATCGGCAGCTTCAGCCGGCAGATCATGTATTTCGCGTTGCTGGGCAGATCGAACGGATCAATCGTGTTCGGCGGGAATGCGGGATTGGCCGGCAACGCTCGGCGCACGTACATGCCGATCATAGTGTCGGACGCGGTGGGGGTCTGCACATAGGTGGTCACACCGTCCGCGGCAAATCGATCCTGCGACAGCACGGAGACCTCGTCGGCGTCCAGCACCATGGTGGTGCGGTTGAATTCACCGGACACGAGCACCGTGGTGTTGGCGTTGAAGGTAGTAAGGCCGTCACCGCTGTCCGTAGTCGTATCCGGACCGATCTGCACGGTGATCTGGCGGCCGTTGGGAATCTGCATCACGAACGATTGGTTCGTGGTATTGACGGACACCACGCCGCCGCGCAAGTCGTCGATTTCCGCCTCCGCGTGATCGGGATTCACCTGCCGGATGTCGAAGGTCGGAACCACCGTGCCGGTGATCTGGCCATTGAGATCCACCTGAAGTGACTGCCGCATGTCAAAGTCCAGCCGCAGGCCGTTCAGGTCCGAGTCGGTCAGCACCAGCGGCGGATTCATCAGCACGGTGATGCTCGAGGTCGTCAGCGTACCATTGAGCATTGTGACGCTCGGCGGACTCGTGGTCGTGTCGATGTACCCGATCACCGGATTGGCGATGGTCAGCGTCACGCTCGTATAGGATCCCGGCGGCGCCGAATTCAGGTCCAGGAGCGTGCGCAGGCCGGTGAGCCGTGCGAAGTCCACGGTCTGGGGCGAGCTGAGCAGTGTGGTCGTGTTCACCCCGTCAGACGCGGTCAGCCCCGTCAGCGTGAGCTGGAAGGAGATGACGCTCGCCACCGGAGCGTCCTGGCCATACACGGCTATTCCTGCGGTGGCCGGAGGAGGATTGCTGGAGCCGGGATTGGAACTCGTGCCGCCGCTCGAGCAGGCAATGAGCCCAATGCCGAGAATGAGCACACATAGTCCTGCCAATAGGTAACGCGTCCGTTTCATTTCTTCCTTCCCCGCCGGCCCGCCTGGGCGGGCCAGCCTTCCCTCACCCCGGGCAGGGCGCTGGCGTTTAGGATTGCGGGCCGTTGACCGGCCTCGCTACTGGAAACCCTGTCTCTGCACAAAAGTTGCAACGGAATCGTGCGGCTCGCCAGATGCCTCTCCCCGGCGCGTTTGACTTCCCCTCAGCGTGCCGGTACAAAGAGCAACGCGATCCGAGGAGGACGAATCCATGGGGATATCGCGCCGGCGCTGGATGGAGGCGAATCTGCTCGGAACGGCTGCGGGCGCGCTCTCCGCGTTCGCTTCGGACTCGGCAGGGCAATCCGCGCCGCCGCGGACTCTCCCGAAAGCGTTTGAGGGCCTGAAGCCGCTCGGTGACCGCATCCGCCCCATCACCTCCTCCGAATTCGCCGCGCGCCGCGAGCACGCGCAGAAACTGATGGCGGACGCCGAGGCGCCCTTTGACGCGCTCTATGTCACCTCCGGTACCTCGCTCTACTATTACACCGGCTTCCACTGGGGACTAAGCGAGCGTCTGATGGCCTTTGTGCTGCCGCGCCGCGGCGACCCTCTGTTCGTCTCACCGGCCTTCGAGGCCGGCCGGCTCCGCGAACTCGCCAAACCCCCTGCGGAAATCCTCACCTGGGAGGAGGACGAGAATCCTTACGCACTGGTGGCGCGCGGCCTGGCTGACCGGGGCGTGCGCTCGGGCCGGATCGCCATTGAGGAACGCGTTCCGTTTTGCTTCTCTGACGGACTGCAGCGAGCCGCCGCGGGCTTCGAATTCGCATCCGCGGACCCCATCACCATCGGTTGCCGCGCCCGGAAATCCGCGGCCGAACTGGACCTGATGCGCGTCGCCTGCGCCGCCACCATAGACTGCTATCGTGCCGTCTTCGCGTCGCTCGAGGAAGGAATGACGGAAAAGGACGTCAACGCGCTCGTGCGCATGGGATTCGAGCGCCAGGGCCTGCAGGGCGGCGCGCTGGTGCTGTTCGGGCGCTGGGCCGCGCAGCCCCACGGCACCACCACCCCGCAAAAGCTGCGCGAGGGCGACGTGGTGCTCATCGATGGTGGAACATCCGCGGAAGGATACCAATCCGACGTGACGCGCACCACCGTGTTCGGCAAGCCCGGGGAGAAGCATCGGCGCGCATTTGACGCCGTTCACCATGCGCAGGAGGCCGCCCTGGAGGCGGCGCGTGCCGGACGGCTGTCGGGTACGGTGGACGATGCGGCGCGTGGTGTGATCGTGGCGGCCGGTTACCCCGGGGACTACAAGGTGTTTACCCACCGGCTGGGCCACGGCATCGGTCTGGATGGCCACGAGCATCCCTACCTCGTTCGCGGAAGCCGCACCGTGCTCGCTCCCGGTATGACGTTCAGCAACGAGCCCGGCATCTATCTGACCGGCGATTTCGGCTTGCGGCTGGAAGACGACATGGGGATTACCGCGGATGGCCCCGCGCAGTTGCTGACTCCAGGCCTGCAACCATCACTGGAAAAGCCCTGTGGCTAGGCGGCCAGGGATGAGCGCTGCTGGAAGAATTCCACGATCCGGCATTCGGCCCAGAACCGTTCGTCCGTGCCTCCATGCCGGGAAATGAACGCGCAATGCCCGCCATGGTCCGGGTCGAGTAATGTGATGCGCGGATTTCCCTGTAGCTCCGGACGATGGATGGAGGCGTGCGGCACCAATGGATCATCCTTTGCGGTGATTACCAGAGCCGGGACCCGAATCGAGCCGAGCACATGCCTGGCGCTGGCGCGGTCGTAATAATTTTCCGCGTTGCCGTAGCCGCAGAGGGGCGCCGTGATTACGTCGTCGAATTCGCGGATCGTCCGGATGCGGTCCACTCCATTCAGCGCGAAATGCTGTGGAAACAGTTCCACCTTTCTCCTGTAGCGTTTGATCAGGTTGCGCACAAAATAGCGCTCGTAGAACGCGTTTCGCGGTTCGTGAATGGCATCCACGCACGCCGCCAGATCCATGGCAGGGCAGACCGCCGCCACGCCCGCAAACGCCGCCGGCCGCGCCGGCTCGCCGCCCATTTCGCCCGCGGCCTTGAGCACCAGGTTTCCGCCCATGGAGAATCCGGCGAGAAACACTTCCTGCAGCCTGTCCACTTCCGCGAGTTCCCGTACCACGGCGCGATAGTCCCCCGACAGGCCGGAGTTGTAGAGTGTGGGGGCCAGGGCTTCCGTTCCTCCGCAATTGCGCTGGTTCATGCGCACCACGTTGAACCCTGCCACCCAGGCCTTTTCCGCCGTGCCCAGCACATAACGCGAGTCGCTTGATCCCTCCAGCCCGTGAACGATCACGATCGCCGGGCGGCGAACGGCCTCCTGCTGCCAGTGGCAGTGAGACAGGAGGCGGATACCGGGTTCGACCTCGAAGTAGCGCTCGCTAGCCGCCGGCAGGCGCTCCAGTCCGCGCGGCCAGAATCGCCCGGCCAGCGTCATCCAGTGCGGGTTGGTGAGGCGCGGGTGCGGCTCGAATGGAGTCACACTTTGACTCTAACGAAAGCGGCGCGGCTGGTGCAACCGGCGCGGAGGTTCCTTCCGAACCTGCCCGTGCGCCTATTTGGCAAAGCGTTCCGCCAGTTTTGCCACCAGTTGATTAAACTCCCCGGGCCGTTCCAGCATCGGGTAGTGTCCCAGGTGTTTCATGACGAGCACCTCGAAGTCGGGCTTTATCTGTCGGTTGCCGGCAATGTCCGTCGGATAAAGGTCCCCGTTGATGGCCAGGAGAGGAACCTGCAATCGGCGCGCGGATTCCGCCGGATTGTACCCGGCGAGCGACAAGAAGAGCCGGTACGCCGTCTCGGGCGAAGTGCCTGCCATTCGCCGCTCGGCGTCCGCCACAATCGCAGGATCTGCGTCCGGATGGAAGAGTTCCCTCACCATCTGTTTCATGTTGCCGGCATAATCCCGGCGAAATGCCTCCGCCCGTTCTCTGGCCTGCTCCGGAGGCATTGCGTAGTCGAGTCTTTGAAACGTGTCCACGCCAACCACCGCCAGCGCCTTGCCGGGAAGCAGGAGCGCAGCCTCGATCGCCACCGGCCCGCCGAGTGAATTTCCGAAGAGAATGGCCCTCTTTATCCCTTCGGCTTCCACCACGGCGCGGACATCCGCCCCGAACTCCGGTATGCCCCATTTCTGTGGATTGGAGCCGGATTCGCCGTGGCCCGGCAGGTCGGGAGCGATTACGCGGTACCTCGAGGCGAACCCGCGCAGCTCCTCATCCCAGAACGTACGGTTCGCCAGACCGCCATGGATAAACACCAGCGCCACAGGTCCGCTCCCCGACGCTGAGTAAACGATCCGCACCCCCTCAGTTGCGCTGCAAGTTTTCCTCTCGATGGCCGCCTCCCCTTGGTTTCCCAGCGCGCCTGCGGAGGACTGCACGGCGACCGCTACGAACAAGAACACGACGATAGGCCGCATACCGGGAATTCTCATGAGATCTCCTTCGCTCTGATGTCGAATCCTCTGCGGGGAGCGAGGCCGGAATGACGGGAAGAAATTCGGCAGGGATCTGATTCGGAATATACAGAAGTGCTTCGCTCGGTGCAAGGGCGCTTGACTCCTCGATGGGACCTGGCCCGGGAACCGCTTCCATGCCGCCTTGACGCTGGAATCGTCTGCGCCTAAAATTGAACCTTCACTGTGACACCCAGCGCGCGCCATTCTGATTGACGACACGCCCAGCGCACCTTGCTGGGCGGTTGCGTTTTTGGGCGCTCATACTGCGGGGAAAACGACCATGATGGACGGACCGATTCTGGAAGCGCTTACGTTCGACGACGTGCTGTTGGTTCCCGGCCAGTCGTCCGTGATGCCCACGCAGGTGGACACGCGAACCTGCCTGGCCAAGCAGATTTCACTCCACGTGCCCATCTGCTCGGCAGCCATGGACACAGTTACGGAATCGCGCCTGGGAATCGCCATCGCGCGCCAGGGCGGCATCGGCTTCATTCACCGCAACATGTCCATCGAGCGCCAGCGGGAGGAAGTGGACCGGGTAAAGCGGTCGGAGAGCGGGATGATCGTGGACCCGGTGACCATCTCCCCCGAAATCTCCATCCGCGAAGCGCTCGACATCATGCGCAAGTACCGTATCTCCGGCCTCCCGGTCACCCGCGGCACGCGCCTGGTGGGCATCCTTACCAATCGCGACCTGCGATTCGAGCAAAACCTGGACCAGCCCGTGAACAAGGTTATGACCGGCGCCAACCTGGTGACCGTCCCCGTAGGCACCACCCTCAGCGAGGCCGAACACAAACTCCAGGAGCACCGCATCGAAAAGCTTCTGGTGGTGGACACCGAGTTCAACCTCAAAGGCCTGATCACGGTCAAAGACATCCAGAAGAAACAGCAATATCCCAATGCCGCGAAGGACGAGCACGGCCGTCTGCGCATCGGGGGCGCCGTCGGAGCCACCGGCGATTTCCTGGAACGCGCCATCGAGCTCTCACGCATGAACGCGGATGTTCTGACCATCGACACCGCCCACGGGCACTCCTCGCGCGTGATGGAGGCTATCCGCGCCGTGAAACGGCGGCTTCCGGAAATGCCGCTGCTCGCCGGCAACGTGGGCACCTTCGAGGGCGCCCGCGACCTCATCGCTCTCGGCATCGACGGCCTGAAGGTGGGCATCGGGCCCGGCTCCATCTGCACCACGCGAGTGGTCACCGGCGCTGGCATGCCACAAATCACCGCCATACTGGAGTCTGCGCGGGCCGCCAAGGGCACGGGCGTTCCCGTGATTGCCGACGGCGGCGTGAAGTTTTCCGGCGACGTCACCAAGGCCCTCGCCGCCGGAGCCTCCTGCGTGATGATCGGAAGCCTGTTCGCCGGCACGGAGGAGGCGCCGGGAGAGACGATTCTCTATCAGGGCCGCACCTTCAAGACCTACCGTGGCATGGGTTCGCTCGGCGCCATGGAAGCCGGCTCTGCAGACCGCTACGCGCAGGAAGAAGCGGACCGCGGAAAATCGGTACCGGAGGGCGTGGAGGGCCGCGTTCCCTACAAGGGGCCGCTGGCCGCGCTGGTGGACCAGCTTGTCGGCGGGCTGCGCAGCGGCATGGGCTACTGTGGGGTGTCCAGCATCAACGAATTGCAGGAGCGGGCGCGGTTCGTGCGCATCACCAGCGCGGGGCTGCGCGAAAGCCACGTGCACGACGTGATCATCACGAAAGAAGCTCCCAACTACAGCCTCGAGTGAGCGATCACCCACGATTGCAATGGCTCCGCCACTGGTGGCCCGTTCTGGTCTGGGCTCTGCTGGTCACTTCTTTCTCCACCGATTCCTTTTCCGCGGAACACACCTCGAAGATCATCATCCCGATCCTGCACTGGCTCTTTCCGGCGGCGCAGCGGCACACCCTGGCCCTGATGCATCTCCTGATCCGGAAGTGCGGTCATGTGGTCGAGTATTTCATCCTCGGCCTGCTGCTGGTCCGTGGCCTTCGCGGTGACCGCACGGGTTGGCGGCTGGAGTGGTCCGTTGCAGCCCTGGCCGTCTCGGCAACATGGGCGGGTGCCGATGAACTCCATCAGGCATTCGTGCCCTCGCGAGGCGCGGCCATGACCGACGTGTTGATTGACACCTGCGGCGCCGCCATGGCGCAATTCGCGTTCGCCATCACCGCCTGGCTCCACGCGCGGCGCCACGGCCCGGATTCCACGCTGGACACTCACGCCCGGCGCGTGTAGCGTACCCGCGCGCTTCCAATCAGGATCCGAGGTGCGAATCTTGCGGACGAAATTCGTTCTGTTGTCGCTGCTCCTGGCCCTATTGGCTTCCCCCCGCGCGCTGCGGGCGGCGGGCGAGCCGGTCGAATATGCGCTGCGTTTCGGCGCTCCCAATACGCATCTGCTGGACATCACGGTGCGGGCCGGCGGGCTCTCCGGCCCGGCCGTCGAATTCGCCATACCCAATTGGGCGCCGGGCTCCTACGTCATCACCGATTACGCGCGAAACGTGCAGGACTTCTCGGCGCGCGATGCCGCGGGACACGCACTTGCCTGGCGCAAAACCGATGCACAGACCTGGCGCGTGGAGCTGGCCGGAGCCTCAAGCGTCGCCATCCAGTACCGCATGTATGCCAACATTCTGGCCAACAACTGGGCGCAGTACAACGATCGCCATGCCTTTCTGGGCGGGCCCGCGGTGTGGATGTATCTGGTGGGAGGCAAGCAGCGGCCGGTGCGGCTGACCATCGACCTTCCGCCGGGCGAGCCCGGCTGGCACGTGGCTACGGGAATGGAGCGCACGGGAGAAAACGCGTTTGCCGCGGCGGACTACGACGGGTTCGCCGATTGTCCGCTGGAGATTTCCCCCTGGACGGAGAAGACGTTTACGTTTGCCGGCGCCACCTACCACTTTGTAGTGCACGACGTAATAGGAGGAAAAGACTACGGCCCGGCGGAGCGCGACACGGAACGCATCGTCCGCCAGCTCGTGCCCGTGTTTTCTGCCGTTGCCGGCACGGAAGCACAGGCCGCTCCGTTCCGCGAGTACTGGTTCCTGATGCACATCTGGCCGGAGGCAGGCGGCGGACTGGAACACCTCGACTCGACACAGATCAACTACCGGACCAACTGGGACGACGAGGCGCCCGACGAGTCCGGACTGAACGCCTACCAGCGAAAGCTGTACGTCATCGCGCACGAATTCTTTCACGCCTGGAACGTCAAGCGCCTGCGCCCGCGCCCGCTCGGACCTTTCGACTACACCCGCGAAGTCCACACTCCCTCGCTGTGGATCAGCGAGGGCCTCACCAGCTACTACGGCGAACTGGCGCTCGTTCGCGCTGGAATCATCACGCCGGAAACCTATCTCGAGGCCATCGCCCGCCTGCTCACCGATTTCGAGCAGGAACCGGGACGCGCCCAGCGCAGCATCGAGGACACCAGTTGGGACACCTGGTTCCGCCTGTCCCACCCATCCGGAATCCAGCGCTACGGCTTCAACCTGGCCAACACGAATTATTCGTACTATGACGGCGGACAGGTGGTGGGTCATCTGCTCGACTTCGCGATTCGCCAGGATACCGGCAACCGTAAGTCGCTGGACGACTGGATGCGGCTTCTCTATTCCCGCTACGCACTGCCCAAGCCCGGATTCGAGCCGGAGGACGCCGTACGCGCCGCTTCCGAAATCGCCGGCCGGGACATGAGTGGATTTTTCCGGAGCTACATCAGCGGAAAAGAGGCGCTCCCCTACGAACAGTATTTCGCCTACGCGGGAATCCAGGTGATCCGTGACCCTCTGGCAGACAAGGCCTGGGCGGGGATTGATCTGGTCAAGGGGGACGACGGGCGGCCCGTCATCGACAACCTCATTCCGGGCGCTCCCGGCGAGCAAGCCGGGCTCGACCGCGGCGACCTGCCCGTGGCCGTCAATGGAAAGGAAGTGACCGCGGAGAATTTCTCTCGATGCCTTTCGGATTTCAAGCCGGGAGACACGGCGCGCATCGCCGTCGTGCGCACGGGAGTACTCCGCGAATTTACTGTGAAGCTGGCGCCCGATCCCTACGCCGTCATTCGCCTGGTGCCCGTCGAGAAGCCGACGGAGCTGCAGAGGAAGATCTACGAAAGCTGGATCGGCCATCCTTGGCCCGAGAAGAAGTAGCGATCTCCACCGGAGAACGTGCGGCCCCGCCTGATTCGAGGTCGGCGCGGGGCCCCGACGCCTTCCAGCAACCGCATGAGGGGGGGTGAGGGCGGCCGGCCGCTTCGACCTGTAAAATTCTACTTCTTCGCGCCGACGGCCTCAGCTTCCTGGGGCTCTTCCGCTTCTGCCTTTTCCTTCTTTTTCGGCTCTTTCTTTTTCAGCTTGTAGCCCACCAGTTCGAGAATGGCCAGCTGGGCGCCGTCGCCGATGCGCCAGCCGGCGTGGATCACCCGGGTGTAGCCGCCGTTGCGGCTGGCGAACCGTGGCGCTATGTCAGCAAAGAGCTTCTTGGTGGCATCGGGCGACATCAGAAACGAGGCCGCCTGGCGCCGGGCGTGCAGCGTGTCGCGCTTGCCGAGCGTAATCATCCGCTCGACGAGCGGGCGGGCGGCTCGCGCCCGCGCAATTGTGGTGTGAATGCTTTCGTGCTGGATGACGTTGGTCACCAGATTGCGCAGCGTGGCCCGCCGATGAGCGGGGTTGCGCCCGAGCTTCGATCCTGCCATGCGGTGTCGCATCAGTTCTCCGTCAATCCCTCTTTCCGTCCCCAGTGGCGCGGGCCGCGCCACACCGCCGCCGGGCGGCCGATTACAGCGTCGCGGTTTCCTCCGGCGCGGGGGCTGTCTGGCTGGGCGGCGGCGGCCAGATGATGCGGCCGTGCTCGTCGAATTTCATCCCCAGGCTCAGGCCCATGCGCGTCAGGATTTCCTTGATCTCGTTCAGCGACTTGCGGCCGAAGTTCTTGGTCTTCAGCATCTCGTTTTCGGTCTTCATCACCAGCTCGCGAATCGTCTGGATATTCGCGTTCTTCAGGCAGTTGTAGGAGCGCACGGAGAGCTCCAGCTCCTCGACGGAGCGGTCCAGATGCTCCAGCCGCGAATCGGCAAACGATTCCCCCGCCTCCTCCGGCAGGTCCGGCTGCTCTTCGAAATTGATGAAGATGCTCATGTGATCCTTGATGAGCTTCGAAGCCAGGCCGATGGCGTCCTGCGGGGTGATGGCGCCGTTGGTCCACACTTCCAGCGTCAGCTTTTCGTAGTCGGTCATTTGCCCCAGGCGCGCGGCTTCCACCTCGTAATTCACCTTGCGCACCGGCGAGTGCACCGAGTCCACGGGGATGTAGCCGATGGGCAGGTCCTCGTCGAAGTTGCGGTCCGCGCCCACGTAGCCGCGGCCGTTCTTCACGCGCATTTCAATCTGCAGTTTGCCGCCCTCGCTCACCGTGGCGATGTACACGCCCTTGTCCAGCACCGCGATGTCCGCATCCTCCGCGATCATGGCGGAGGTGACTTCCCCGGGAT
>Ga0335077_10004228_pt1 | contig 17503 bp, 16 predicted proteins | sample Lox_Sample_31_FD_207151 | JGI IMG/M metagenome (GOLD analysis project Ga0335077, IMG submission 207151) | Soil microbial communities from Loxahatchee National Wildlife Refuge, Florida, United States - Lox_Sample_3.1 | ecosystem: Environmental > Terrestrial > Soil > Wetlands | place: USA... | reverse complement strand
ACCTTGGTGACCAACACGCCTTTTTCATCTTTGAGCTTGAAACGATCGGCCAGTTCCGGCGTCAGGTCCTGAACATTTAAACCCAAAACCGTCTCGGGTTCGTGCTTCGGAATCGAGGCCGTTACCGCTTCTTCTTTTCGCTCGCCCAGTTTGACGGTCAGATTTTTGTGTTTGCCGTCCCGGACAATCTCGAACGCCGCATCTTTTCCAGGCGGAAACGATGCGATCAGACGGGACAGGGTCTGAGGGGTATCCACCGCTTTTCCATCCAGCTTGACGATAATATCGCCCGGCTGCATTCCGGCCTTCGAAGCGGGATCGCCTTCGAAAACCTCATTCACAAGGACGCCTTCGTCCTCTTTAACATTGAACTTTGACGCGAGATCGCCCGTCACCGGTTGAATCCCCACGCCCAACCACCCTCTCACCACACGTCCATTGGAAATCAGTTGTTTCATTACGTTCTGGACCATGTTGGAAGGAATGGCAAAGCCGATGCCTTGGGCGAAGTTGATGATGGCGGTATTGATGCCGATCACTTCACCGTCCAGATTGAACAGGGGACCGCCGCTGTTGCCGGGATTGATCGAAGCGTCAGTCTGAATAAAATCTTCATATCGGGAAAGATTGACATTCTCGCGTCCCAGCGCGCTGACGACCCCGAGCGTTACGGTGCGATCCAGGCCGAATGGGTTACCGACCGCCATGACCCACTGTCCCACCTTGACCGTGCTGGAGTCGCCGATCGGAACAAAGGGGAGATCGTGATCGGGCTCCACCTTGACGACGGCGACATCCGTATCCGGATCTTTACCGACCACTTTTCCGGTGAATCGGCTCTTATCCGATAAACGAACCTCAACCTCCGAGGCATCACCGACCACATGATTGTTCGTGACGATGTATCCTTTTTTATCAATGATCACCCCCGAGCCGGATCCGGAACTCTCCGGGGGGTGGTCTCCTCGAGGCGAATCTCCCTGTTTCGGTGTGGGATGAGTCGCCGGAGAAATATTCACCACAGCCGGTTTGACGCGATCCGCAAGATCGACCAGGACATTTTCCATCTCTTGGAGCATTTTCATTCCGTTGCTTTCTTTGGCCTGAGCCGGCAGGGGTTGAGTCATAACCCCGAAAGTCGAGATGGCCGCGATGATCACTACGGAAATCAAACGTCGCCCTGATGCTTTCATAACATCCATCATGAATCCTCCTCACCTGAAGTAATAATAATGTTGCTCTTTCTTTTTTTAGTTTAACAAAAGGTTGATTAAAATACAAGCATCGGAACCAAACGATCCGAAAGGTTTTGGCCGTGAATTTCTGAACCCGTCAATTTCACAAATCTTTCGCTGCACATTTTTTATGCAATGTGTGCAAAGCCGCTCTGTTCAAGCCCTCAAGGGGTATATTAACAGGGTTAACCACAACTTTTCCACAAATATTGTGGAAAGCCGGAATCGGTTGTCGCCCATTACGTCGGAGAGAATCGCTCCATGACTTGAAGGATTTGTTGCGGAGGACCGAGTAATGTCAAACGATCGCCTCGTTCAAGCGGTACGCCTCCATGCGGTTGAACAAATTTTCCGTGACGTTGGATCGCGATCACAAGAACACCATGCGGAAGCGCCAGAGATTGTAAGGTCATGGCGGGCGGATTTAAATGAAACGGAAGGACGAGGGGTTCAAGCGTCATGCCGTTTTTATAAACCAACTCCACGAACTCCGCCCATTTGGTCGCCACGTTCTCTTCCTGAAGATCGTATCGTCTCCGCTCCATGAATTTGAGCTCGGTTTGAAGTTGTTTGAATTCCGATAGACAGGATTGAGAAACGACATCGGCGAGAATCGCTTCCATACTTTTTTCATGGGACTCGTATAAAGACCGGCCCATTCGTTCGAATACCGCGGCCACCGCTCGCTCTTGTTCGTGAATCTGGAAAGATAAACGCAGGATCTCCATCTGACGGGAGGTCAGTTCGGCTGTCGACACGACCACCTTCTCAAGGCCGGCCCACGCCAGGCCGATTTCTCGACGGAAACGCTGCGTCAGCTTCATGAGAGAGCCCAGCTCTGCAACAAGATGGCCCCCGAGGTGATGAGATTGATGAAGGCCACGAGTCCGATCTGATTCTTCAGGTAATGAATCAAATCGGTGAGTCGCCGTGGCCGACCCCGTCTGTCCTGTCCGGGTTCGATATTCGTCCGTCTTCGATCGACCTTGCGGCGGTCTTCAAACGAATCAAATCGGCCTGTACAGGCCGGTTCAACAATTTCATCCATCGTAACGCTTAATAATAACTCGGGCAAGGGGAGAGGGCGTTGTTGATTCTGTTCAATGCGCCACAACAGATAGCGTAGACAGTTTGAAATAAACTCATCATATTCCAAAACCCAGTCTGGATGAAAGTATTCCAGCACGATCAGAAATTCATCGAGTCGAATTTGCAGAAGTTTGGCTACGGTAGGCCAATCCTTCATCTGAAGTCGCGACTGATTGTCGCAGAGCCGCTTTATGGATTGGGCATTCGGATATCGCAAACAGGACGCAAGGTGATCCGGAGACAATTTCGCTGCGTCCATCTGATTTGAGAGCCATTGACCAAATGTTTCAAAGTCACCCTGTTTCATTTCATCTCCGCACTTTCGCGCCAAGTTATGTCTGATAATGTATATTATGTAAACTTTTAATTTACGGATGTTCTTTGACTCTTAATATAAAAGAAGCCGTTTCCATTTGCGGCTCATACCCTATTCCCGGTCCGTCTGTACTATAAGGTAGTTCTGACTCAATATAACCTTCCTTTGTTAAGACTTCCAGTGAGCTTGGAAGTTGATCATTCCTGTAATAGAAAACCAAGACTGCGTTGCCGACTTCTTGTAGACGATTTGGTAATCCAAGGCTCCGGCAAAGAACGATAAAATCTTCCGTTTGCTGGAGGGTTTGAGGTATTCTCCCTCCGCCCATTACCAGGATGAGTAGACAAAAGAGCAAAAAAAACCCACTGACGAACTGTCGTGTATTTATCCATGGAGCCCGTTTTTCACGGTCTGTAATGGGTTTATCCGATTCCATCTTCGGCTGCTCGATCGTGTATTTCTGTGCGATCAGCCCGGCTGTGAGGAGATTACTCAGTGTTTTGCACGTTTCGAATTCTCCCATGTTACTAATTTCTATCAACTGCCTGACGTTCTGCTGACCGTCGACCAAGTCATACAGGTTCTTTTCCTCTTGCGTGATCTGAATTCCCTTGTCCATCTCGTTTTCAGTGACCATATTTGTGGTAGGATCTTCTTCTGGTTTCACGACCCTTATGTTTTCGGGAATCTCCTGGTTTTTCTCAAAAATGATTTCTAGATTGGGGATTTTTTTCTCGATGAACGGCCATTCATCAATCCTACGGACTCCTTCCATAATTAGAAACTCAGTGTTGACGGGCAACCAGTAATCGCGCTCGATTGAAATCTCGGCGGGTTCAAAACTGTAGCGTCCTTCTTTCCATTTAAACAGATTTAATACGGCTTCTCTAACATGGATGCCGAGTGCCTTGACCAAATCTTCCTTTTGTATGGCTCCCATTTTTATAAGAGTTTCACCGATTTTGTCTTTAGATTGATGTTGTTTAGATAGGGCTTCATTAAGTTGATCTTCAGTTATTTTGTTAGAACGGGCCAGAATTTGTCCGATCTTATTCAGGCCCTCCAAATTGGAGGTTTCCGCCTTGACGACAAGTCCCTTTTCAAACAGAACCTTCGCCTCTGACGAAGCGTTTTTCATCGTCAGGATTCCGGTTTTTTTCTGAAGATAGATCAATTGAAAAATATCGGCCAGTCCAAAGTCTTTAAGAGAGCCTTCTAGCGCCATATAACTTTCCTTCGATTAGGGTTTGTCATAAGAAAGCTTTAAAATATCGAAAAATACCAATAGATATAAAATGATAACCATGAACACGATCAAAGACAATCCGACGAAACCCAGGATGGCTCCATGCTCCGTTGGGGCACGGAAAAATACATTCCCGTAAAAGAAGGTGAACAGGAGACCTGTATAGACTGCCTGAATGACGAATCCTTTCATTTCACGTCCAAAGTAATAATGACCGGCTCCCGGGAAAGGAATCGAGATCAACCGGGCCATCCGGAAGATGAAGCGACGGCGGATCTTTATCTGATTAAGATCCGATTTCCTTTTGACGTTTTTGAAATTTCTCCAGCAGGTTGGACAGGTTTTGATATCCATGATCCTGCGTTGACAATGAAAACAAATCGACCGACCGCAAAGTGTACAGTGGGTCGCCGTGTATTTCCGCGGCAGGGCCAGGCGCATTGCAATCACCCCGCCCGCAACGAAGAGTGCTAGATACGGCGACATCGCCAGCGTGAGAGGCCTCATGATCAGACCAAATAATTTTTTGGAATCGGATTCCTCCGAGGACGAGTTCGAGAACGCAACTCGCCATAGAGTCGCTTTCGAAAAAAGTTCATCCATCGGGCCCGTTCCCGTATAAGACTGAATCAGGGAAAGATTGATCCGTTGCGCCGCTTCGTTTTCTTGCTCGGCGTCATTAAAGCGGAGCAGTTCGCGATAAACCAGGTTAAGATTGTAGTGACTGACCGCATCCTCAGGATTCTTGGCAATAGAAAGTTTATAAAACTTCACCGCATCCTCGTATCGCTTCATCAGAAAATAGACATTTCCCATGTTGTTCAGGATGATCGAACGATCCGGTTCGAGTTTCTGCAATTGCTGATACCGTTCCAACGCATCGGCATAGTTGCCCTCCCGCTTTTTTTGCAGTGCCATGGAGAAAAGAACCGGCCAATTCTTATCATAATTGGACTGTTCCTCCACCCGAGAGTTCCAACCGCTCGCGTCTGCATTACCCCGAACCACCTGTGACAATAATAGTAATTCCGGTGACTGATCTGCCTTCAACCAGGAAAACGTTACAGGCAGCCAATAAACCGCAAGGCTCAGCACCGCCACAACGGTGGCCGAGATCAGACGCTCGCTCCCCGTCATGAACCACCAAACAAAACAGAGCCCGAGAAAAAGAATGAAGACAGGGCTCGCACCGAAGAACCAGGGCGTAAGCAGAAGAGTCAGAACCAATACCCAGATGGCCGGACGATTTAAAACGATTCCCCCCCATTCATGAAGACCATGAACCAGGAGCGGAAGATAGCGGATGAGTAGAAAAGCAACGAAAATGACAAAGCTGCCGAGGAGACCTACTAGAAAGATCAGGACCAGACGGCCCACGATATAAAATGAAAACCAGAAATCCTGCATCGCAGCCAAAACTCCACTGAAGTAGTTTCCGATGGCCGCAACGGGTGAAAACGGGTGCTGATCGAACTGCGCCTTGGCCAAAAAGAAAGCGCTGTTTGGGTCGTCGGGTGACCATTGCCTTGCCGCTTCTCCCAGCTCAACCGCTTTATCGATGTTGCCTTTTGAAAGCGCTTCTTCCCCTTCTTGAACCATTACCGCGGCCGGAAGATCAAACCCTTGGATTCCCTGAACGGCAGCCTGCTTCCGGACTTCAGTTAATGTTTCAGAGGATGCATTCGTCTGTCCCGCGGCCATCTGTGCTTTGTAATTTGACCATGCCGTCTCGGCCCAGGAAGGAAGTTGTTTAGTCGAGTATGAAACGGCCGCGTTCGGTTCCGCGGCCTGGACCGGCAAGAATAAAGTCATGTTGGCCAGGGCCGTCAAGATCGCTTGCAAAATGATCCTCTGTCCGAATCTTTTCATGCCCGACCGATTTTGGGTTCCGTTCCCGAACGTAGACGTTGGATATTGGCCGTGTGGCGGATCAAGATTAGCCCTGTTAAAATTAAAGAAAAGAAAACATTCAAGGGAGCCGGACGAAGAAACAGGATGAGGAGCGGCGATACCCCGAAGGCCACGAGGGCGCCCAACGAGGAGAACCGCGATAACAAAACCGTTCCCCCCCAAAGGATGACCGCAATCCAACCCACCATCGGTTGAATACCGTAAAGAACGCCCAGTCCGGTCGCGACCCCCTTTCCCCCTTTGAAGCCCAGAAAGACCGGATAATTATGTCCCAACACCGCTGCGATCCCGGCCAACCAATCACCCGATTCCCCGATCGATAGGTATTGTGCGAACCGCACCGCGAGATAACCTTTACCCAGATCTCCCATCAGCGTTAATGCGGCCGGTGCGCGACCGGCCGTTCGGAGGACGTTGGTAAATCCGATATTCCGGCTGCCGCCGTCGCGCGGATCGATCCGGGTCATCCATCGTGAAAAGATTACGCCAAACGGTATCGAGCCGGCCAGATATCCTGCGACCATCGCGATGATGAGGGCCAGGCCGGGGTTCAGGTTCATTTGCTCTCCGTCGGATCAATTAGGGGTAAATATTTCATGAAGTACTGTACCCCAGAAAGAATCGCCAAGACCATCGAGATCCAGAGCAAGAAGGTTCCCCAGACGTGAAAGTTGATGTAACCGATCTTGTATTCAAGAATCAAGAGCCCGATGGAGATGGTTTGAATGACCATTTTGTACTTTCCGGCATCATCGGCTGCGATCACGATGCCGGAGGAGGCGGCGATCGCCCGAAGACCGGTTACAGCCAGTTCACGACCGATAATGACGATCGCGATCCAGGAGGAGACGCGGTGGAAATCCACCAACATGATCAGTGCCGCCAGGACCAGAAATTTATCCGCCACCGGATCCAGAAATTTGCCGAGCTTCGTGATCTGCTCCCACCGTCGGGCCAGATAGCCGTCCATCAAATCCGTCAGGGAGGCGATAAAAAAAATGACGGCGGCGGCCAGTGACCGCGGAGCGGTGGGCGTCAGAAAAACCAGAATAAACACGGGAATCAGGAAGATTCGCAGCAGCGTAATCAGATTGGGGAGGTTCATGCGATCATTCCTCGGTTCGGGAACCGGCAGACCTTTCCGTCCCTTTTTTCCATCGGCGGTGCATCCAGATCCATTGTTCGGGGGTTTTGCGGACCTGCTCTTCGATCATTTTTGTGAATCGGGCGGTCTGCTCCCGAACATCCCGCTCGGTTTGGCCGGTCGAAGAAATGTCCAGAGGACCGTGAATGATGATCCGGTGCCGCTCGCGGCCCTCTCGGACAATAAATCCCACCACCACGGAAGCGCCGGTGCGAAAGGCCAGGCTTGCAGGCCCGGTCGGCGTGAAGGCTTGTTGATGAAAAAAAGGGACGAAAACGCCGTCCGTTTTGGTGTCCTGATCGATCAGCAAGCCGACCACTCCTCCACGCCGAAGCATTGCGATCAATCGCTTTAAGGAGCCGGGACTGTCCCGAACCAGTGTTTCGATGCCATGAGCCGCTCGAAGACCGATCATGATCTTTTCCACACGGCGATCATAAATCGGCGCGGCCACCACGGCCAGGGGATGGTGCATGGACACAACCCGGCCCATCAGTTCCCAGTTCCCGATATGAGCCGTGACAAAGAGGACGCCACGGCCACCCGCCGCAGCCGCTTTGAGCGCCCCCTCTCCTTCAAACCTTACGAGCCGGTTGATGTCGTGCCGTGTCAGCCGGTCCAGGTTTAAAACCTCGAAAAAAGTCCGGCCTAAGTTACGAAAACTTTCGAGCGCGATTCGTTGGCGGTCTTCGAGTGACCGCTCCCCGCCCAGCGCCGCTTGAAGATGATGAAGCGCCTTCCGCCGCTCTTTTACAAGCAGAAAGTAGGCCGCTGCGCCCAGACCGCCGGCCAGTGAAAGGCCGATGTTCCACGGAATCCATCGCAAGATGGAACGCAGTCCGATCAGTCCGGCCCAGAGGAAAAAGCGGAGGAGCTTTTGCGTCTGTTTGCCGAGCGGTGTCCGGGCCATCGGTTGCGTTATGTAGCGGCCGCGGCAACCCCGCTCACGGCCTTAAGCCGTTTTAGGATCGACGTTGAGATGTGCGTGCCGTCAGCAATAGATCCGTCACTTCTCGGACGGCGCCGGACCCTCCCGCCTTCTGCGTTACCCAATCCACCCGCTTTTTCACATCCGGATGGGCGTTCGGAACGGCCACCGAAAGTCCGGCTCGTTCCAAAATCGGGAGATCGATCATATCGTCGCCGATGTAGGCCATTTGAAAATCCTTCAGGTCGTACTTGCGGAGGAGTTCATCGTAAACCTTGATTTTGTCCAGCACCCTTTGATGGACTTCCGCGATCCCCAGTTCTTGAGCGCGATAGTCCACGATGGCCGATTGGCGCCCCGTGATGATCCCGACCCGCACCCCGGCCTTTCGGATCATATGAATGCCGGAACCGTCGTAAATATTAAAGGCCTTTGTTTCCCGTCCATCCGCATCGATGTAAATCGTCCCGTCCGTCATCACGCCGTCAACATCGAGCAGCAAAAATTCGATCCGCCTGGCCTTTTCAAGTATCGCTTTAGGAATTTTCACGATCGCCATGTTGAATCATAATAATCAGACCACACCAGCTTTCAAGAGATCATGCAGATGGACCACTCCGATAACCTTGCGCTGGGCGTCCACCACGACGAGAGAAGTGATCGAAAATTGCTCCATGATCTGGACCGCCTTGGCCGCCAGGGCGGTGGACGCGATCACCTTGGGCTTTCTCGTCATCACATCGGCCGCTTTCAGCCTCATGGGGGCCCGTTCCCGCTCGAGCAGTCGCCGGAGATCCCCGTCCGTAACGATCCCCGAAAGCGTTCCCCGGGAAGTGACGACCGTAGTCATTCCCATTTTTTTTGAGGTCATCTCGACGATGACATCCTTCAGAGAGGTCTTTTCGGTTACGCGGGGAACCGCGGGACCGTGGTGCCAGACATCCGTTATTTTAAGCAGAAGTTTCTTCCCGAGACTGCCGCCGGGGTGGGAATAGGCGAAATCTTCGTCCTTGAAACCCCGTTTTTCCAGAAGCGCCACGGAGAGGGCGTCCCCCATCGCCAGGGCCGCGGTCGTACTGGCCGTCGGTACCAGACCCAGGGGCCCGGCCTCTTCTTTCACGCCGACATCGATGACCGTGTCGCTGTTCACCGCCAGCGTGGACCGGGTATTCCCGGTCAAGCAGAGGATCGGTACGCCCAGACGTTTGAAGGCCGGAAGGATCTTGATGAGTTCCTCGGTCTCGCCACGATTGGAAATCATGACGACCACATCACCTTTGGACACCATACCCAGGTCGCCGTGAACCCCTTCGGCGGGGTGCAGGAAAAAAGCCGGGGTCCCGGTGCTGGCTAACGTCGCGGCGATCTTTTTCCCGATGAGTCCGGACTTTCCCATACCGGTGATGACCACCCGGCCCTTGCAGTTCTCCAAAAGCCCCACCGCATCGGCGAAGTTTCGGTCGATTCGGCCGATCAAGTCCTGGATGGCCTGGGCCTCGAGGCGCAAGACCTTTTTGGCTGTTTCTTCGATCATGTTTAGAATACTTCCTCCCGACCGTGTTTAATTGGGGCCGTGAATCGCTTCGTAAATCCGTTTCACCTGTTTCAATAAAGTAGGCAACTCTTTTAAAGGTACCATATTCGGGCCGTCGGAGGGAGCGTGATCCGGGTCGGGATGAACTTCCAGGAAAAGGCCGTCGCAGCCCGCGGCCACGGCCGCGCGGGCCAGGGGGGACACAAACTCCCGTTGTCCGGAAGAGGTCTTTCCTGCGCCTCCCGGAAGCTGGACGCTGTGCGTTGCGTCAAAAACGACCGGATAGCCGAACCGCTGCATGATCGGTATGGCCCGCATATCCGAGACCAGGTTGTTGTAGCCGAAACTGGCGCCGCGATCGGTGAGCAAAATTTTACGGTTGTCCGTTGATTCGATCTTCTCCACCGCGTTTCCCATGTCCCACGGGGCCATGAACTGGCCCTTCTTGACATTCACCGCGCGGCCGGTCTTTCCGGCCGCCACGAGCAGATCCGTTTGTCGGCATAGAAAGGCGGGAATTTGAAGGACGTCCACGACATCGGCCGCCCGGGCGGCCTCCTCGACGTTATGAATATCGGTCAGAAGGGGGACCTCAAACTCTTCCTTAATTTTGCGAAGGATCTTTAAACCCTTGACCAGGCCGGGGCCCCGAAAGGACTGGATCGAACTTCGATTGGCCTTGTCGTAGGACGACTTGAAGATCAGCGGCATTGAAAGTTCGGTCGTGATTTTTTTGAGCTGTCGGGCCGTCTCGATCATCAGCTTCTCGGCTTCGATCACGCAGGGTCCCGCGATCAGAAACAGCCGGTTTGGTTTCCCGAGGGTCAAATGATGAAGTTCAATCGTCTTCATGGATTTTGTGAAGCCCCAAGGGCCGCCTTGATAAACTCCCGGAAGATCGGGTGCGGTGCGGTCGGCCGTGAACGGAACTCCGGATGAAACTGCGTCGCTAAAAACCACGGATGATCTTCAAGCTCGATGATCTCAACGAGTTGTTCTTTGGGATAAAGACCGCTGACGGTCATCCCGGCTTTTTTAAAAGTCTCCAGGTATCGGTTGTTGAATTCGTACCGGTGACGGTGCCGTTCCGCCACCAGGTCGGTCTGGTAGGCCCGATACGCCAAGCTGTCCTTCTTGATCTCGCACGGATAAGCCCCGAGACGCATCGTCCCACCCTTTGCGTCCAGATCCTTTTGGGATGGAATCAAATCGATGACGGGATGAGGCGTCTTCGGATCAAATTCGGAGCTGTTCGCGTCCTTGAGTCCGGCCACGTTCCGCCCGAATTCAATCGCGGCGCATTGCATTCCCAAGCAGATGCCCAGAAAAGGCGTTTTGGATTCACGCGCGAACCGGATCGCCTCGATCTTTCCCTCGATTCCCCGGTTTCCGAATCCCCCCGGAATCAGGATCCCGTCTCCCTTCTTTAAAAAGGTTTCGGCCCCTTTTCGCTCGATCTCCTCGGCATCCACCCACATCACTTCCACGCCGCAATGATGGGGAAGCCCTCCATGGGTCAAGGCTTCGCAAAGGCTTTTGTACGATTCTTTCAGCTCGATGTATTTTCCGACCAGCGCGATCCGGGTCTTGTGTTTGGGATGCCGGATCCGCTCGACCAGCTCCTTCCACGGGGCCAACTGCGGCGGTTTCGATTTTAGATGGAGTTGCTGGACGATCCGCTCATCCAGCCCTTCCTGGTGAAACACGAGCGGAACATCGTAAATCGTATCCACGTCCTTGGCCGTGATCACGGCTTCCTTCTCCAGGTTGCTGAACAGCGCGATCTTTTTTTTGATCTCGACCGTCAATTGACGGTCCGTCCGGCAGAGAAGGATGTTGGGCTGGATGCCGATCTCCCGGAGTTTATTCACGCTGTGCTGCGTCGGCTTCGTCTTCAATTCATCGGCCGTTTTAATAAACGGGACGAGCGTGACATGGATGTACAGGACGTTTTCACGGCCCACGTCGAACGGGAACTGCCGGATCGCCTCCAGAAACGGGAGGCTCTCAATGTCGCCGACCGTCCCCCCGATCTCGACGATCACGACATCGACGCCGTCGGCGACGTTTTGTATCGCGTTTTTGATCTCGTCGGTCACATGCGGCACCACCTGAACCGTGCCGCCCAAATAATCCCCGCGTCGCTCTTTGGTGATGACGCTGTGATAGATCTTGCCGGCGGTTGAGTTGTTCTTCTGCGACATCACGACCGACGTGAACCGCTCGTAATGCCCGAGGTCCAGATCCGTCTCGGCGCCGTCGTCGGTGACATACACCTCCCCGTGTTGGTAGGGATTCATCGTGCCGGGATCCACGTTGATGTAGGGATCCAGTTTCAGGAAGGTCACGGTCAGGCCGCGGTTCTCCAGCAGGTTGCCGATCGAGGCCGAGGCCAAGCCCTTTCCGAGCGATGAAACCACGCCGCCGGTTACGAAGATATATTTCGTTTTGCCCGCCTTCTTGCCCGTTGTCATTTCACAACTCCTCTTGGAACTCGTCCCGGTCCCGCGTTTGTCAAAAAGCGTTCCGCGGCTTTGACGTCCTCCGGGGCGTCGATTCGCAAGGAGTCCTGCGATGTTTCCCAAACCTTGATCCGGATCCCGTTTTCGAGCGCCCGGAGCTGTTCTAATTTTTCATGTTCTTCCAGAGAACCCGTGGGGAGTCGCGTGAATTGCTGAAGCAGATCCCGACGATAAATATAAATTCCCAAGTGTTTGTAGAACGGCGCTCCGGATACGTCTGACCTGTCCGACCTGTCGGACTTGGGTGCCGCGTCCGGATTGCGGTGAAACGGGATCGGCGATCGCGAAAAATAAAGCGCATATCCTTCCCGGTCCGTCACGACCTTCACGACGTTTGGATTTTTGCCTTCGTCCGGGGACGAAGCGGCCCGCTTCAGTGTTCCCATCATCAGGGGTTGGGCCGCCTTGAACTGAGCGATCAAATCATCCAGGATCTGCGAGTCCTGGATCAATTCGTCGCCCTGAAGGTTGAGATAGACGTCCGCGACGATTTGCTCCGCCACCCAGGCCAGTCGGTCCGTTCCGGTTCGAAACTCGCCTTGGGTCATGATCACGTCCGCTCCGAAGGAGGCCACCGCTTCGCGGATCCGTTCGTCATCCGTGGCTACGATCAGCCGCTCGGCCAGGCGGCTCTCTCGCGCCCGCTCCCAGATCTGTCGGATCAAAGGGCTCCCGCCGATAGAAACGAGAGGTTTTCCCGGAAACCGGCTGGAGGCATAACGTACCGGTATGACGATCACCGTCTTCATAGAGAAATCCGTCCCCGCAGAGCCCGGGTCAACTGTGCCTGATGAACCGTCGCCGTCCCGACGATTCCGACCACAATGCCAGCGGCGTAATTGGCCAGGAGCGCCGCATCCTGGATCGCGGCGCCCGCGCAGAGTCCCAACGCCAGCGTGGCGATCACCGTATCGCCCGCTCCGGTCACGTCGTACACTTCCCGGGCCACGGTGGGGATTTGGGTCGTCTTGCCGTTGCTCTCGAAAAGACTCATCCCCTGCTCGCCCCGCGTGATCAGGACGGCCCGGCATCCCAGTTGCTCCAGCAGCATTTGTCCCGCCCGCATCAAATCGTCCTCCGATCGATTTTCCAGGCCGGCCGCTCCGAAGGCTTCGGCCGTGTTGGGCGTGATCACTTGGACGCCCTTGTAAAACGAAATATGCCTTACCTTGGGATCCACGAGGATCGGCACGTCGTGATGATGCGCCAAGCCGATCAGGTCCTTCATCAGTTCCCCCGTGATCACGCCCTTAGAATAATCGGAGACCACCAGCCCGTCCACGCGCCGGATGCGGCGGCCGATGAACTCGAGAAGGGATCGCCGAATCTTTTCCGATACGGCCTGACGCTGTTCGCGATCAAACCGGACCACTTGCTGGTTATGCGCGATGACGCGGGTCTTCTTGGTCGTCGGGCGGTCCGGGTCCACCAGGAGTCCTTCCGTCCCGATCTTCAGCCGTTTTAACTCTCGGAGAATCCGGCCGCCGAAATCGTCCCTTCCGATGACGCCGCAAAGATCGACCTTTCCCCCGAGCGAGACGACATTGTGGGCGACGTTCGCGGCGCCGCCCAGGTGAATGGATTCGTTCGAAACCGCGACGACCGGAACGGGCGCTTCGGGGGATATGCGCTCGACGCCGCCCCAGATGTAATGGTCCAGCATTACATCTCCGACGACCATCAGACGGACGTTCGAAAAACGCTTGCAGTACTGGACCAGACGTTCGGAACGGTCCGGTTTGTGATTGAGCGTTGACGGTTTCATGAAATCAAATGCCCGATCCGGTTCCATCGAACCCAGGTGTGCGGGCCGTCCCAGGACCAGTAGATGATGAAGGCCTTTCCCCTGATTTTCTCCCGCTTCACAAACCCCCAGAACCGGCTGTCCAAACTCTGATCCCGGTTGTCCCCCATCACAAAATAGGAATCGGCCGGAACGGTCAACGGTCCCAAATTATCCCGCGGAGACTGGGCCCCGGCCGGCAGGATCATCGAATCCCGGTGAATCACGTACGGTTCGACAAGGGGCTTCTGGTTGACATAGACCGTTTTGTCTCGGACCTCAATCACATCCCCGGGCTCTCCGATGACCCGTTTAATGAAATCTTTGGATTCGTCCTCCGGATACTTGAATACGATGATATCCAACCGGTGGGGATCACGGATCGGGAACAACTCCAGATCCGTAAAGGGAATTTTAACCCCGTACAGAAACTTATTCACCAGGATATGATCCCCGATCTGGAGCGTCTCGGTCATGGAGCCGGACGGGATCTTAAACGCCTGAACGATGAAGGTCCGAATGAATAAAGCCAGGAGGACCGCGATGACGATCGCTTCGGCGTATTCCCGGAATTGCGATCGGGTTCGGGTTTGCTCCGACGATGTCGGCGTTACTCTTTCACCTTCAGCAGGGCGAGAAACGCTTCCTGGGGGATTTCCACCCGTCCCACCTGTTTCATACGTTTCTTTCCTTCCTTCTGTTTCTCCCATAATTTCCTCTTTCGTGTAATGTCGCCGCCGTAGCATTTGGCGGTGACGTTTTTCCGCATCGCCCCGATCGTTTCGCGGGCGATGATCTTGCTGCCGATCGCGGCCTGGATCGCCACTTCGAACATCTGCCGGGGAATGACCTCTTTCAACTTCTCCGCGATCAGCCGTGCGCGGGTATAGGCCTTGTCCTTGTGGACGATGAAGGACAAGGCGTCCACGTTCTCACCGTTTAAGAGGAGATCCACCTTGACCAGATCCGACTCGCGATATCCGATATGCTCGTAATCCAGCGAGGCGTATCCCTTGCTGACCGATTTCAGCCGGTCGTAGAAATCCATGATAATCTCGTTCAGCGGAATTTCATAGACCAGCATCACGCGGTTCATATCGAGATAGTTCAGCTCCAGCTGCGTCCCCCGCTTTTCCTGGCACAGGGCCAGCAGCGATCCGACATAATCTTCCCGCGTCAGAATCGTGGCGCGGATGTACGGCTCCTCGAATCGTTGAATCCGGGACGGATCGGGCAGCTTGGCCGGGTTGTCGATCGAAAGCCATTCGCCCCGATTCGTCAGGACCCGGTAGATCACGGTCGGGGCCGTGCTGATCAGGTTCAGCCGGTACTCGCGCTCCAGCCGCTCTTGGATGATTTCCATATGGAGGAGACCCAGGAATCCGCACCGGAATCCGAATCCCAGCGCGAGAGAGGTTTCCGGTTCATACGTAAACGAGGAATCGTTCAATCGCAGTTTTTCCAACGCGTCCCGCAGGTCCTCGAAATGCTCGCTGTCGACGGCGTACAGCCCGCAGAAGACCATCGGCTTGATTTCTTTATAGCCCGGGAACGGCTCGCGGGTCGGATGGAGCGCGTCGGTGATCGTCTCGCCGATCTTCGTGTCGCTCACCTTTTTAAAACCGGCGATCAGGTAGCCGACCTCGCCGGCGGACAATTCCTGAACCGGCTTTTTCTTCGGGGTCAGAAATCCGAGCTCGCCGACTTCGAATTCTTTCTGGGTGGACATCAGGCGGATCTTGGAGCCGATCCCGACACGGCCGTCGATCACGCGGGTGAGAACGACCGCACCCTGATAATTGTCGAACCAGGAATCGAAGATCAGGGCCTTGAGCGGTTTGTCCGGATTCCCGCGGGGAGGCGGGATGCGTTTGATGATCGCTTCCAGGATCTCCTTGATCCCGATCCCCTCTTTCGCGCTGGCCAGCAAAGCGTCGGAGCGTTCCAGGCCCAGCACCTCCTTGATCTGCCGCGCGACCCGGTCGACATCGGCACTGGGAAGGTCGATCTTGTTGATCACGGGAAGAATGGTCAGGTTGTGCTCCATGGCCAGAAAGGCGTTCGCGATCGTCTGGGCCTCGACCCCCTGCGTGGCGTCCACAACCAGCAGAACGCCTTCGCAGGCCGCGAGGCTTCTCGACACCTCGTAAGCGAAGTCCACGTGGCCCGGCGTATCGATCAGGTGAAGGTGGTACAGGCGGCCGTCGTCCGCCCGGTATTCGAGGCGTACCGCGTGGGCCTTGATCGTGATCCCGCGCTCGCGCTCCAGATCCATATCATCGAGGATCTGATCGCGCTGCTCTCGTAGGGTGATGGCACCGGTCTGCTCCAGAATCCGGTCGGCTAAGGTGGATTTCCCGTGATCGATGTGGGCGATGATTGAAAAATTTCGGATCGCCGTCTGCAAGATTTTTTGACCTCTCTAAAATCCTCTAAATCAAACTATTATAAATAGAAACGGCGGAGTTGTCAAAGGGAAATTCGTGAAATGACCCGTAGGCTCCTCGTAAGAAAATCGCGATGGAATTCGGTTGAACGACAAGGATGCAAACTTCGTTATTGATCCCTCAAAGCGGTCTTCCAAGAATAAAGGCGAAATGCGCGTCTGCGACGTTTTTAACTTCCTGGAGCATTTTCGGCGTCGCTTTCAGGCGAAATAGACCGGACCAGTTCATCCGGGCTACGAGGCGCAACAGAGAAACCGTTCCGGAAGAAACGAACTCCAAGGGATCACGGGTCGTCCGCGCGCAGGCGCCGCACAAGGTTCCGCCGCTCTTGGGTGAAAAATAGGCCGGCTTGGAATCGATCTCGCGCTGGCAGGTTAAACAACGGTCCAGACGGGCCTGATAACCGGTGTGTTTTAAGCAACGGATTTCGAATACGCGAACCAACCACTCCAGGTGATCGCTCTTTTCGACTTCACCCAGGCCGGTTAGAAGCAACGAAAAGATTTTGGGGTTGGCCTCTCCTTCCGGCAAAAGGGCCGAGACGATCTGGACCATGCGAGCGGCCGCCTGGATCCGGTCCAGGTCTTCGCGGATTTTCATGAAGGGCTTAAGGATGTCGGCCTGGTTCATTCGCATCAGCACCGTCGGCTTTTTCTCGAACAGGATGACGTTGCAATACGTGAAGGGTTCGAGGGCCGCACCGAAACGGCTTCGGGATCGCCGGGCGCCTTTCGCCACGGCCTTGACCTTGCCCTTCTTTGAGGTCAGAAGCGTCGCCAACTTGTCCGCTTCTCCCAGCCGCATTCCCTTCAGGACAATGGCTTCTGTTTCTAATAGTGACATGGGTTATGTAGTCTGATTAATGTTTAACCTCAATATCCTAATTCCTTCAGGACGTTTTCATCTTGCCGCCAATCTTTCTGGACCTTCACCCATAATTCCAGAAAGACCTTCGTCCCCAACAACGCTTCCAGCTCGATCCGGGCTTCCGTCCCGACTGTTTTTAACATTTCCCCTTTTTTCCCGATCAAAATCCCCTTTTGCGAATCCCGTTCCACCAGGATCACGGCCCGAATATGAACGGGTTTTCTCGGTTCTTCCTTAAACTCCTCCATTAAAACGGCCACCGAGTACGGAATCTCTTCACGGGTATGATGGAGGATTTTCTCCCGTATGGTTTCGGTTGCGACAAACCGCATCGGTTGATCCGTCACGACATCGGGCGGGAAAAACGGCTCGCCCTCCGGGAGGCGGTCTGCGGCGACCTCCATCAGACGATCGACGTTGTCGCCGGTCAGGGCCGAGATCGGAAAAACCTCGGCAAATTTAAATCGTCGTGTGTATTCTT
>Ga0335077_10004226_pt1 | contig 17505 bp, 14 predicted proteins | sample Lox_Sample_31_FD_207151 | JGI IMG/M metagenome (GOLD analysis project Ga0335077, IMG submission 207151) | Soil microbial communities from Loxahatchee National Wildlife Refuge, Florida, United States - Lox_Sample_3.1 | ecosystem: Environmental > Terrestrial > Soil > Wetlands | place: USA... | reverse complement strand
TGCCGGAGTTGGCCTCGCGCGAGCACCTGCGCGCCATCGTGCCGGTGGTGCGCGAAGCGCTGGAGCGAGCGGCGGTGTCGCTCGGCGATCTGAACGCCATCGCCGCCACCTCGGGGCCGGGCCTGGTGGGATCGCTGCTGGTCGGCCTTACTTACGCGAAGTCGCTGGCCTTCGCCCGGCGCCTGCCTCTGATCGCGGTCAACCACATCGAAGGTCACATCCACGCCGTGATTCTCGAAGCGCGCCGCGCCGGCACGCCCGTGGAACTGCCCGCGCTGGCGCTGGTGGCGAGTGGCGGCCATACACACCTGTTTCGCGTGAATGAGGACTTCGGCTACGCGCTGCTCGGTAAGACGCGGGACGATGCTGCCGGCGAAGCCTACGACAAGGTCGCGAAGCTGCTCGGGTTCCCCTATCCCGGCGGCCCCATCATCGACCGCCTGGCGCCGCACGGCAATCCGCTGGCAGTGCGCTTCACTTTTGCCAAGATGAAAGGCAATGCGCTCGATTTCAGTTTCAGCGGTTTGAAGACCGCGGTGCTGCGGTGGGTGGAAGCGCGCGACCTGGCAGCCGAAATCGCCGCGCGCCGCGTGTTGGCGCATGCCGAACCGCGCGCGCCGCTCGACAACTGGCTGGCGCTGACGCCGCGCGAAACGCTCGACCTGCTGGCCTCATTCCAGCACGCGGTGATCGCCGAACTGCTGACGCGCGCCGCGGCTTCCGCCGAACAGATCCACGCCCGCGCCATGATCGTTTCCGGCGGCGTCAGCGCCAACGCCGGCTTGCGCGCCGCGGCGAGCGCGGCCCATCTGCCCTACCCGGTTCACTTTCCCTCGCCAGGACTGGCCACCGACAACGCCGCCATGATCGCCGCCGCGGCTTTCCCCAAGCTGCTGCGCCAGGAATTCGCCGGCTTCGACACCGCCGCCGAAGCCAGCCTGGCATTGGCATGAGGTAGGACCAGGCAGCTTCTCTTGACGTTCCAGGCGGCCCCAACTGCTCCGTTTGGTCGCGGCTCCGCGGCCTGTCAACTCCCGCACGGCTGCTATCATCAGACCGTGGATCTGCCAAAGCGCGCGCGCACGTATCTGCTGGTATTGCTTTTCATCGGCCTCCGAGGATTCGGCAACCTGATGCTGGCGTGGGGGACCAAGCGGCTGCCCGCCGCGCTCGGCGTGCATCCGGCGGCGTATCTCGCGTCCATGCTCGATCCGGCGGTGGCGGCCGGCATCGCCATGCTCATCTTCTCGCTGTTCACACGCATGGCGCTGCTCAGTGTGGCGGATTTGAGCTTCGTGCTACCGGTGACCGCGGTGGGTTACGTGTTGGCCGCCGCCCTCGGCAAGCTGTTTCTGCACGAGGAAGTCACCGCCGTGCGATGGCTGGCGGCGTTCCTCATCTTCTCCGGCGTCGCCGTGGTGGGGTCCACGCCGCAGAACACAACCGAAGGGGCGCGCGCGAAATGAAGTGGCTGCTGGTTGCGATCACGGTGGTCGCCACGGCGCTGAGCGACCTGCTGCAGAGTTACGAGCTGAAGCGCGCCGGCGAGCAAACGGTCAGCGCGCGCGGCATCGCGCGGCTGGCCGCGCTGGTGGTGGAGCGGCGCTACCTGATTCTCTCCATCGTCTGCCTGGCGTTCTCGTTCTTCGCCTTCATGGCGCTGGTGCAATCGCAGCCGTTGAGCTTCGCCGTTCCGGCCTCCGCCGCCAGCTTCATCCTGGAAACGATCGCGGCCAAGCTCGTCCTCGGCGAGCAAGTGGGGCCGCGCCGCGCGGCCGGAACGCTGCTGGTGCTGGGCGGAATCATCTTGCTGGCGCGGTGAAGCGCCCGCCGGCCCTACGGGCGCCGGGCAAGCTGAAGCATGCCCCACCTCACGCCGTGTGCACTTTCGGGATGCGGCTCTCTACCGGGGGCAGCGGCGGGAAATCGGTGTAGGGCGCGGACTGATACCAGTAGGCCACCGAGAAGAAATTGTCGCCGCGGTCGTTGGCGTGGCCGTGCTCGATGGTGTGTTTCAGGTAGCGCTCGAAGGTGACCGGGTTGTCGCCGTGCCATCGGTAGCAGCAATAGCGGCCGCCGGTGCGCTCCGCGTTCGCGATCAGCGGCGCGCCGTACATCTGGTGGCCGAATGGCTGCGCGCCGTCGCGCCCGCCGAAATCCCAGCTTCCCAGGAAATAATCTTCCGACCCGGTGCCGTTGATCAGCGGCCGGGTCTCGTCGTCGACAAAAATCATGTCGTCGCCTTCGCCCCACCAGCCATCCGCGTTTTCCAGCACGCCGAGCGTAACGCCCATCAGATGGCCGCGGCCGCGCGTTTCAACAAAGACGTAGTTCAGCGGCCCGAGCGGATTCAGCTTCGCGGCCTCGCCCGTCACCGGCGTGCAGGGCGCGGCCTGCCGGTACTGCGCGTGAAAATAGAGCGCGTCCTCCGGCAGCGATGGGACGGCCATGTAATCGATGTTCGAATAGAACGCACCCACTCCTCGCTTGCCCTCGTTGGTAACCGTGAGCCGCGCGCCGCGCCGGTACGGCATGGCGAAATAGCAGTTCAGCGACTTGCCGGGCGAGCAGGCCAGGTAGCGCGATTCGTAGATCTGGTACGCCCCGAGGTTCAGACCGAAGAAATCTCCGATGGGAGTTTCCAGGCTGGGTTTTGAGTTGCCGTCCCACCACGCGCGCAGCACGAGTTCCTTCAGATGATTCTCGCTGCCGGCGGCGATAGTGAACCAGATATGGCTGATCACGCCGGCGCCTTCGGCGAGAAACAGCTCCTTCGATTCGCCGGGCGCGATGCTCCAGAAGTCGTGGTTGCCGCCGGCGCGGTCGTAACTCGATTGCTTGAGCGAGCGGTAATTCTGCGCCCGCGCATACCAGGGCAGCGGTGGCGCGGCCGCACCGCCTGTCTGCGTTTCTGCGCCGGTTGCCGCCGTGGCGCCGATGCCCGCGGCGGCCAGCGCGCCACGCATGAAATTGCGTCTCGGAGTGGAGCTCATGTCAGTCCTCGCTTTTCGCGCCTACTTTTCGAGCGCCTGGGCGATCGCCTTTTCCGCCAGCGGCGCCATCACGTCATACCCCGCCGCGTTCGGGTGCAGGCCGTCGTTAGTCAGTTCCTTGCGGAACATGCCCTTGTCATCCACCATGGCGCTGAAGTAATCGAGATAGACGAACCGATTCTTCGCGGTGTAATCCTTGATCCAGCGGTTGAGCGCCAGAATCTTCTCGGGCGGCCTGCGCGCGGTTTGCGCCGCGAAATAGTCGCAAACCGGCAGCAGCGAGGAAAGCACGATCCGGATGTCGTTGGCGCGTGCCATATCGGCCATCGACATCAGGTAGTTTTCGATGGCTTCCAAAGTCATGGGGCCGATGTTGCCGCCGATGTCGTTGGTGCCGGCGAGGATCACGACCGCTTTGGGCTTGAGCGCGATCACGTCCTGATGGAACCGCAGCAGCATCTGCGGCGTCACCTGGCCGCTGATGCCGCGGTTGATGTACGGCTTGCCGGGGAAGAACGCGCCGGCCCTGCGGCCCCAGAAATCGGTGATGGAATCGCCCATGAACACCACGCGGCGCTCGCCCGCGGCCGGCGGCGGCGTGTTGGCGTCCTCGGCCGCGTAGCGCGCCGTGTGGCCGTAGTCGTTGATCATCCGCTCCAACCCATCGAGCATGCGCACGCGCGGCGGCGGAACATCCTGGGGCGGAGCCTGCGCCTGCGCGCGCAGCAACAGGGCCGAGAGCACGAACAGAGTGATTCGCATAGGCCTTATTGTAGGGCAGCGACGCGTTGGTGGGGCATTCTTAGGAAGTTACTGTTTAAGAAGTTACTGAAGAAGTCGCTGGGCAAGCTAAAGCATGCCCCACCGGCGAGTGCAGGCGACACGAAGCGATCACCTGTCCCACCCGCTCTTACTCTCCGTACCCCGGCATCGGCTGAAGTGCCGGCATCAGGTCGCGCCAGGTTGCGACGTGGAAGCGCCGGCCATCGGTGCGAATGCTGACCAGGCCATCCCAATCCGTACGATAAACAACCGCGCCGTGGTCGAGCAGCCGGTCGATGACATCGGCGTGCGGATGGCCGTAGCTGTTGTCCTCGCCGACGGAAACAAAGGCGAACACCGGCCGCACCGCATCGAGGAAGGCCTGAGTGCTCGAGGTGTGGCTGCCATGATGGCCGACTTTCAACACATCGCTCGGCTCCACTTCGTTTTCCTCTAGCATGCGGCGCTCCACGGGCCGCTCCGCATCGCCGCACAGCAGAAACGAGTGCTTGCCGTAGCGCACGCGCATTACCAGCGAATCGTCGTTCTTAGGCTCGCCGGCCGGAACGTAATCGGCGAATGGCGCCAGGATTTCGATTTCGGCGCCGCCCCATGCGAAATGACGCGGCGCGACCATCGGCACGATTTTGACGCCCAGGTGTTGCGCGCGGTCGCGCAGGGTGCGCCACGACGGGCTGTCGGGCGTAGCGCCGGTCCACAATTCGCGCGGGCGGAAATCGGACACCAGCGCCGGCAGCCCGCCGATGTGATCGTCGTGCGCGTGCGAGAGCGCTACCACGTCCACGCCGCGGATGTTGCGCTCCCACAGGTACGGCGCCACCACGTCCTCGCCGGTATCGAGGTTCGGCTTCGGCCGGTTGCCGAAGGTGGGAATGCCGCCGCCATCGAGGATCATGCGCTTGCCGTCGGGGAAGATCAGCAACAGCCCGTCGCCTTGACCGACGTCGATCATCGTGAGCTCCAGTTGGCCGGGATAGACGTCGGGCGGGAAGGGCTCCCAGAGCAGCAGGGTCAGCAGCGCGGCGACAGCGGCACCGCTCGCTGCCCGCCACCAGCGGCCGCGCGCCACGGCCGCGGCGATGAGCGCCAGCGCAAACGCGATGCCGAGCCACAGCGGCGGCGAGGGAATGCGCCAATCGGGATCGAGCGACGCGTGCCAGTGCACCACCGCGCGCGAGAGCGCGAGCAGCACGCCCGCAAACCGCGCCACCCACGCCCAGCCGGTGAATACGGCGACGAAGCCCACCGGAATCGCCAGGCCCATCAACGGAACCACCAGCGCGTTGGCGGAGAGGCCGGAAAGCCCGACGCGGTGAAAGTACACGATCATGGGCAGCGCCAGCCCCGCCTGGATGACGGCCGAGATGGCGGTGATCTCGAAAAGGAAGAAAAGCGTTCGCGCAGTCGCGACTACCGCCCGGCGGGCCGCGCCCAGCGGCAGCTTCAGCGCGCTGTGCGCCGTCTGGGCGAGCAGGCGCATCTCGATCCGGAATTGCGCCACGCGCGGCTCCAGGTTGATATCGCGATCGGGATTGGCGAGATCGCCGAGGCCGCGTTTCAGCGGGCCGGAAGTCGCGCGGATCAACGGCGTGGCGAACGCGCCCAGGAACGCCACCGCCAGGAAGCTCAACTGGAAGCTGGAATCGAACAGCTGGTCCGGATCGAACAGCAGAAAGGCGAGCGCTACCGCGGCCAGCAGGTTCAGCGGGCGCTTCTGGCGGAAGAAGAAGCCGGCCGCGACCACGAGCGTCAGTGCCGCGGCCGACCGCACGCACGGCGCGTTGAACCCGGTGACCAGCGCGTACAGCCACGCTACCGCCGCGGTGAGCGCCGAAGCCAGAGCCGCCGGCACGAAACACAGGCGCAGCGCGAAGAAGACGAATGCCGCCACGATGGCCACGTGCGTTCCGGAGATCACCAGCGTATGGAACGTGCCGGTGGAGCGGTAATCGTCGGTCCACACCTTTTGCATCTGGTACTGCTGTCCGAGCAGCACCGCCTGCATCATGGCCGCCTGGTACGGGTCGTGGCCGAAAAGCGAATCGATGCGCGCCATGGCGGAGGCGCGCAGGTCCATCACGGCTTTTTGGAACGGCGAGCCGCAGCGGCCGGGCAAAATGCGAACCGTGCGCGCGGCGCCGGAGGCGGTCCAATAAATGCCGCGCCGCGCCAGGTAGTGCCGGTAATCGAAAGCGCCGGGGTTTTCATAATTGCGCGGCGTGCGGACGCGCGCGTCGAGTTCGACGTTCTGGCCGTAGGCAAGCTTCGGCAGCGCCTCGCCAGGCTTCGTGTAGAGCGTCACCTGAGCGCGGGCGTGCGGCTCGAGCTCAAGCAGGAACCGTTCGCGGGCGCCGGATAGAGCCGGCGGCTCGACCACGCAGCCGCCCAGGATTACCACTTCGCGACCGGTAACATCCAATCGCGGAGGCGGCCCGGGGCGGTGCGCCAGGGCGGTCAGTGCGCCCGCGGCAATCAGGCCCAGCAGGCAACAGGTGCCGGCGAGCACACGCGCGCGGCGCGCGATGGCGACGATGCCCAGGACGAGGAACGCGGCGATGGCGAGGACCAATTCGTTGGTGCGGAACGGCGCGAAATGGGCAGCCAGAATGCCGGCGATGATGGCGAAGACCGGTCCCAGGAGGGGATCGCGCAGACCGATGACAGTGGTGGCGGCAGGGCGGAGAAGCGGGTCTCTACCCGCCCCATCCGCCTTGTTTTCAGCCACCGGATCGACCTGTCTCGGAGGAATCTGCTTTAGCGTCAAAAGGAAAGTGACGCGAGGCGAAAGGGAATCTCCGAAATGTCAGGCGACGGCGCGCGAACCGGTTACACGGGTACTAACCTGCGTTAGCGGGGGCCCATTGGGGCGCTGCCGGCAGGAATGCCGGCGCCACGCCTTACGCCTCGCTTAGCTTCAACGCCTTCACGCGGTCGCGCAACTGCGCGGCTTTCTCGAATTCGAATTTGCGCGCGGCTTCGCGCATGCTCTCTTCCAGGTCGGCGATGAATTTTTGCAATTGCTCCGGCGTCAGGTTTTCGACGTCCTGGTCCTCCTCGAGCGGAACGGTGACATAGTCCCCTTCCGCCACCGCGACCAGGCTCATATCGATCGGCTTGACGATGGATTGCGGCGTGATGCCGTTGATCTCGTTGTATTCCACCTGCGTCTTGCGGCGGCGCGCGGTCTCGTCGAGCGCGTGCCTCATGCTGTCGGTCATCACGTCGGCGTAAAGGATGGCGTGGCCCTCCACGTGGCGCGCGGCGCGGCCGATGGTCTGGATCAGCGATCCCGAAGAGCGCAGGAAGCCTTCCTTGTCCGCGTCGAGGATCGCCACCAGCGAAACCTCGGGCAGGTCGAGGCCCTCGCGCAGCAGGTTGATGCCGATCAGCGCGTCGAACTCGCCGCGGCGCAGGTCGCGCAGGATCTTGATGCGGTCGAGCGTGCTCACTTCCGAATGCAGATAGCGGCAGCGCACGCCGACCTCCGAGTAATACTCGGCCAGGTCTTCGGCCATGCGCTTGGTGAGCGTCGTCACCAGCACGCGCTGATCGGCTTCGGTCCGCTTGCGGATCTCGCCCAGCAGGTCATCCACCTGCCCCTTCACGGGCCGGATCTCCACGCTCGGATCCACCAGGCCGGTGGGGCGGATAATTTGCTCCACCACGATGCCGGCTGACTTAGTAAGTTCATACGGGCCGGGCGTCGCGGAGACATAAACCAACTGGTTGACGCGGTGCTCGAACTCCTCGAATGTCAGCGGGCGGTTGTCGAGCGCGCTGGGCAGGCGGAAACCGTGCGCCACCAGCACCTCCTTGCGCGAGCGGTCGCCGTGATACATCCCGTGGAGCTGCGGAACGGTCTGGTGGCTTTCGTCGATGAACATGATCGCGTCGTGCGGCAGGTAATCGAGCAGGGTCGGCGGCGCCTCGCCCGGCAGGCGGCCGGAGAAATGGCGCGAATAATTCTCGATGCCGTGGCAGTAGCCGATCTCCTTCATCATTTCCAGGTCGAACATGGTGCGCTGGTAGAGCCGCTGCGCCTCGATGGTCTTGCCCTGTTTCTCCAGTTCCGGGCGCCACCACCCGAGCTCCGCGCGGATGCTTTCCATGGCGCTGAGCTTGGTCTCCTCGCTCATCACATAGTGCGTCTTGGGATAAATGGGAAGCCGCGTGTAAGTCTGCTTCACCTGTCCCAGCAGTGGATCGATCTGCGAAAGGCTCTCCACTTCGTCGCCAAACAGCTCGATGCGGTAGGCCGCGTCGTCGTAGGTGGGGTAGACTTCGATCACATCGCCGCGCACGCGGAACGTGCCGCGGCGGAAATCCACGTCGTTGCGCTCGTAAAGTATCTCGACCAGCTTGGAGACAATCTGGTTGCGCGATATCTTCTGCCCCTTTTCGAGCATCAGCAGCATGCCGTAATACGCTTCGGGCGAGCCGAGGCCGTAAATGCAGCTCACGCTGGCCACGATCACGCAGTCGCGGCGCTCGAACAGGCTCTTGGTGGCGGAAAGCCGCAGCTTGTCGAGCTCGTCGTTGACGGTGGCTTCCTTTTCGATGTAGACGTCGCTCGACGGGATGTAAGCTTCCGGCTGATAATAGTCGTAGTAACTGACAAAGTACTCGACCGCGTTCGACGGGAAGAAGCTCTTGAATTCGTGATAGAGCTGCGCGGCGAGCGTCTTGTTGTGGGCCAGGACGATGGCGGGCTTGCCCACGGCCTCGATCACCTTGGCCATGGTGAAGGTCTTGCCCGAGCCGGTCACGCCCAGCAGCACCTGGTGCTGTTCGCCTTCGCGCACGCCGCGCACCAGCTCGGCGATGGCGGTTTCCTGGTCCCCGCGCGGTTGGTAGCTGACAGCCAGCCGGAATCCCATGTAAATAGGGTAGCAACGCCGGCAAGGCGGAAAGGCCCGTGGCGCCCGCTGGCAAGCTGGCTCAGCCTGGACCCGTCCCGGCCCCTCTTGCGACCCCCTGCGGGCGCTGCGGCGACCTCCGGTGACCGCTTAGAATAGTGACGCGGGCCTTCACCCGGCCGAATATCGATGCCAGGCACCATCATCCAGGTCAACGTCTCTCGGGGTGGTCTCCCCAAGGGGCCGGTTGCGCAGGCGCGGATCGGCCGCACGGGTCTCGAAGGCGACGCGCAGGCGCACCCGGAGGTTCACGGCGGCCCGCGCAAGGCCGTCCTGCTGATCGCCGCGGAAGTGGTGGACGAGCTGGTGGCGCGAGGCTACCCCGTTTTCTACGGCGCGCTGGGCGAGAACCTTACCACGCGCGGGCTGGACCTGCGCGGGCTGAAGCCGGGCGACCGCCTGCGCGCCGGAAGCGCGACCCTGGAGATCACGCGGACGCGAACGCCGTGCGGCCAGCTGGACGTTTACGGGCCTGCGCTCAAAGCCGACCTGTACGACGCCCAGGTCGAAGCCGGGGACAGCGGTTCGCCGCGATGGGGCTGGAGTGGATTCTATATGAGCGTGGTCGAGGAGGGCGTCGTGGCGCCGGGCGATATAATTGCGCCAGTGGCCGAGCGTGCCTGACCGATGGTGACACTGCTTGATCGCGTTCCGGAGCGCGTGGCGGCGCGCATCCAGCTACTGCTGGCATCGGTGCCGGACTCGGAGGCCGCGACCCGCTACCTCGAACGGCTGCGCCAGGCCTCCCCTTCCGCCTTCGATCGCATCGTCAGCTCGCCGGCGGCCCTGCGCGCGGCGGCCAACGTCTTTTCGTACAGCGCGTTCCTCTCCGATGCGGTGCTGAAGAATCCGGAGCAGATCCTGCAGGTGGCGAGCTCCGGCAATTTCTACCGCGTGCTCTCGGTGGAGGAGTACGAAGAACGGCTGTACGATTTTCTCGGCGCGGGCCATGGCGGCGTGCCTTCCGGGGTCGAACTGGCGCGGTTCCGCCGGCGCCAGTTGCTGCGCATCGCGCTGCGCGACGTGCTCGGGGTGGCCGGCCTGGCGGAGATCACCGAGGAGCTTTCGAGCGTTGCCGACGCCATCCTCAGCGTGGCCTACCGGCATCTGCGCGACGACTTCGTGGCGCGCCACGGCGAGCCGCGCCTCGCCGACGGCAGCCCCTGCGGATTCTCGGTGATCGCGCTCGGCAAGCTGGGCGGCCAGGAGCTGAATTACAGCTCCGATATCGACCTGATGTTCGTCTACGGCGGCAACGGCCACACCGACGGCCCCGACGCCATCACGAACAAGGAGTTTTACAAGAAGGTCGCCAACCAATACACGCAGCTGCTTTCTGCTTACACCGCCGAAGGCCAGTGTTACCGCGTGGATTTGCGCCTCCGCCCGGATGGCACGCTGGGCGAGGTGGCAATTTCCGGCGAAGGCGCGCGGGAATACTATAGCGGCCGGGCGCGCGACTGGGAAAAGCAGATGCTGATCAAGGCGCGCGTGGCGGCGGGCGAGCCGGAGCCGGGCGCGGCGCTGCTGGAGTTCGTGGAGCCCTTGATTTACCAGACCTCGCTCGACTTCCGGGCGGTGGAAGCGGTGTCCGAAACCAGGCAGCGCATCAGCGAAAAGATGGCGGCGCGGCGCCAGGCGGGAGGCGGCATCGATATCAAGCTCACGCCCGGCGGCATCCGCGATATCGAGTTTCTGGTGCAGTGCCTGCAACGGCTCCACGGCGGCCGCGAAATGTGGGTGCGCCACGGCGGCACCATGCTGGCGCTGTTCCGCCTGCGCGACAAGGGGCTGCTGTCGGGCGTGGAATACGCGCGGCTCGCGGCGGCTTACCAGTTCCTGCGCTACCTCGAGCACCGCCTGCAATTGGAAGACGACCGGCAGACGCACACCCTCCCGGCCGACCCGGACCGGCAGGCGCTGGTGGCGCGCAAGATGCCGCCGGCGGCGACGGGAGAAACGCTGGACGCCGGTTCTCTCGAGCGGAGCCTGAACGATCACCTCACCGCCGTACGGGAGATTTACGACCGCGTGATTCACGCGCAGAAGCCCCTCTACTACACGCCGGGCCTGGAGCCGCCGCTCGAAGAGGAGCCGGAACCGGCGCCGGTGGCGACCAACCTGACGCGCTTCCTGGACCAGCGGGCGCCCGGGCTGGCCGCCGCGGTGGCCGGCGCGGCCCTGCACCGCGGCCGCGAGCGCTTCGAACATTTCCTCGAAAAGGCGTTCGCCCAGCCGGAAATCCTGGGACGCCTGGATGGCGACGCGCGCCTGGCGGCCGGCGTACTCGACGTCTTCGAGCACAGCGGCTATTTCGCCGACGAACTGCTGCGCTATCCGGAACTGACGGAGGAGATCGGCGAGCCTTTCCAACTGGAGGGCGGCGCGCTGGCCGACGGGGCCGCGCTGCGCCGCTACTATCGCCGCCAGATGCTGCGCATCCAGACGGAGAGCCTGCTCGAAGCTTCCCCTATCTTCGCCACGCTCGGCCAGACTTCGGTGCTGGCCGATAGCGTCATCGCAGCCGCGTACCGCATCGCGGTGGTGGAAGCGCCGCCGCCGGCGAGCCAGGGCTACGAACCCTCGAACCAGATGATGGTCATCGCGCTCGGCCGGCTGGGCATGCGCGAATTCGACTTGGGCTCCGACGCGGATCTGGTGTTTGTCATCCCCGACCAGGACGCGCCCGAACAGGCCTTCTGGACCGGCGTAGCGGAGCGCACGGTGCAGATCCTGAGCGCGTACACCGGCGAAGGCGTGATGTTCGCCGTGGACACGCGGCTGCGGCCGAGCGGCCGCGAGGGCGACCTCGTCCAATCGGAGGGCGCGTATAAGGCGTATTTCGAGAACCGCGCCGAGGCGTGGGAAGGCATCGCCTACATGAAGTCGCGCGCCATCGCGGGCGACGTGGAGCGCGCCACCGAGTTTCTCAACGAGCTGCAGCAGGTGGATTGGCGGCGCTACGGCCAGAGCATGCGGTCGCGCACGCAACTGGCGGAAATGCGCGCGCGCCTGGAACGCGAGCAGGGCCCGCGCAATCCGCTGAAGGCCGGCCGCGGCGGCTTCTACGACATCGATTTCGCGCTGATGTACCTGCGCCTGCGCGGCGCCGGCATCTTCTACAAGGTGTTGAACACGCCGCAGCGCATCGACGTGATCGAAAAGATGGGCCACCTGGACCGCGAGGACGCCGACTTCCTGCGCGAGGCCGCCACGTTTTACCGCGCGATCGACCACGGCCAACGCGTTTCGCGCGGCCACGCCGAGGGCAGCCTCCCCACTTCCCAGGCGCAAATGGACCTGCTGGCAAACCTGGTCGAACGCTGGACGCCGGAGCATTTGCACCAGCAGCGCCTGGATGTCACGCTGCGCGAAATCCGCGGCCGCACGCGCGAGTATTTCGACCGGTTGTTCGGACGCTCATGAAGGCGCTGCGATTCGCGGCTTCGCTCGCCCTGGTGGCGGCCATCATCGCGGTTTACCGGCTGCTCCCGGTGAACCACACCACGGTGGCGCTGACGCTGCTGCTGGCCATCCTCGGCATCTCCACCTGGTGGGGACTGGCGGAAGCCACTCTGGCATCGGTGCTGGCGGTGCTCGGATTCAACTTCTACTTCCTGCCTCCGGTGGGCAGGTTCACGATTCAGGATCCGCAAAACCTGGTGGCCTTTCTGGCGTTCCTGGTGACCGCGATCACCGCCAGCCAGCTCTCGGCGCGGGCGCGGCGCCGCACGGCGGAAGCCGAAGCACGGCGCCTGGAAAGCGAACAGCTCTACGCGCTGGTGCGGTCGCTGGCGCTTACCGGCAACCCGCGCCGGACCATCCGCGAGTTCCTCAACCGCGTGGTGCAGGAATTCGGCTGCCGCGGCGCGGCCTTCTTCTACCGGCAGACGGACGAGATCTTCCGCACCGGCCCGGAAAGCGATCCGGTCACGGACCATGACCTGAGAGCCGCTGCGGAGCTCGAGCGCTCGTTGGACGACGCAGGCGGGGACCGGATTTCGAGCCCCGTCCGCCTGGGGGTGCGCAGCATCGGCAGCCTGGGCCTGGTGGCTCCGCTGCCTTCCGCGCAGATGGTGCGGGCGATCGCCGACCTGGCCGCCATCACTATCGAAAAGGCGCGCGCCCTCGAGGAGGCCAGCCACGCCGAAGCCGCCCGGCAAAGTGAGCTGCTAAAATCGGCGCTGCTCGATTCACTGGCGCACGATATCAAGACGCCGCTCACCTCCATCAAGGCCGCCGTGACCAACCTGCTCGGCGAGCCCGCGGCGGCGGACCGTGAACTGCTCACCATCATCAACGAGGAAGCCGACCGTCTGAACCAACTGGCCGCTGAAGTAGTGGCGATGGCGCGCATCGAAGCCGGCAAGCTGCACCTGGACAAACGCGAAGTGCCGGTGGAGCAGATCGTGCAGGGCGCGCTGGCCGAGGTGGAAGGGCTGCGCAAGGGGCGTGCCATCGCGATCCACGCGCCGGCCGACCTTCCCGCCGCCGAAGCCGATCCCGAGCTGGCGCAGCAGGTGGTGAAGCAGTTTCTGGAAAACGCCCTCAAATACACGCCGGAGGACACTCCCATCACGGTTTCGGTGGAACAAAAAGGCGGCAAAATTGTAATTGGCGTCGCCGATCGCGGGCCGGGCATCGAAGAGCACGAGCGCGCGCTGATCTTCGACCGGTTCTACCGCGGCCGCGAGCACCGGTTCGCGACCAAGGGAACCGGTATGGGGCTCGCCATCGCCAAGGGGATTGTGGAGGCGCACGGCGAACGGATTTGGGTGGAAAGCGAGCGGCGCCAGGGTTCGGCATTCTATTTCACGCTGGCCGCCGCGGCGGGAGGCAGACAGACTTGAGCGCGGGAAAAATCCTGGTGGTGGACGACGATCCGCAGATCCGCCGCGTGATGAAGGCCACGCTGGTGGGCCACAGCTACGAAGTGACCGAGGCGCGCACCGGCGAAGACGCGCTGGAAATGTTCGCCCGCGAAGCGCCCAGCCTGGTGCTGCTCGACATGAACATGCCGGGCATGGGCGGTCTGGAGACCTGCCGCGCGCTGCGCGCCTCGTCCGACGTGCCGGTGATCGTGCTGACGGTGCGCAATTCGGAGAGGGACAAGGTGGCGGCGCTCGATGCCGGCGCCGACGATTACGTCACCAAGCCGTTCGGCATCGAAGAGCTGCTGGCGCGCATCCGCGCCGCGCTGCGCCGCTCGCCGGCGGGCCCGGAGGGCGGCCCGCGCAGTTACGCGACCGCCGGCCTCGAGGTCGATTTCGAAGCTCGCAGCGTGCGCGCGCAAGGCCGCGCGGTCAGGCTGACGCCGAAGGAATTCGATCTGCTCCGCTGCCTGGTGGCACACGCCGGCAAGCCGGTCTCGCACCGCGAGTTGTTGCAGGCGGTCTGGGGCCCGGATTACGGCGACGAGCCCGAGTACCTGCGCGTCTTCATCAACCAGCTGCGCAAGAAAATCGAAGCCAACCCGGCCAAGCCGCAGATCATTCTGACGGAGCCGTGGGTGGGGTACCGGCTGGCAGCAGGGTAGGAGGCGTCACGCGGGCCCTCCCTGGCGTCAATTCAAGCCGTGCTTCGGATGACAAGCACGGCGCGCGAGGATTGTTCCAGTTCTGCGATCCGGATAGCATGTCTGCGGAGTAGCTCTTCCACCTTGGCCGTTCTGTAGTTGCAGTTTTCAAGATGGATCACCTTTGGCGGTGCGCCGTGGGAGTCGGCGAGGTCGAGGAAGTCCGCGTCGGCGGTCACGATTGTGAATCCGTGGGCCCGCGCGTGCTCCCAAATTGCTCTGTCCGGGGTGAACCGGGCGAGTCCGGTATCGAAGACGTGTGCCGACTCGGGAAACAACTCCGCCAAGCGGCCAACCAGCTTCGGCGACAGATTCGCGTCAAACAGAAGCTTCAATGCGATGCACGCTCGCGGCCGGCCTGCGAGGCGTAGGCGTAGACCGCGGGAAAATCGGCTTTCTCCAGGTACGGGTAATCGCGCAGAACTTCATCCTCGGTCATGCCGGACGCCAGCATATCGAGCACATCCCACACCGTGATCCGAAGGCCGCGGATACAAGGCTGCCCTGAGCGCTGGCCTGGTACGACCGTGATCCGCGAAAGATCGGCCTTGTCTGCGGTCGCCATGAGCATATTATCGCTCATTCAACCAGCCCGCTCCCCAATCCCCGCCATCCACTCCTCCAGCTCCTGCGGCAGCGGCGAGACCACGGTCACTGGCTCCCCATCGGCCGGCCTATAAAAACGGATGCGGTGCGCGTGCAGAAAATAGCGGCCCAATGGCGGGCGGCCCGGCACCTCAGCCGGTGCGCCGTACAGTGTGTCGCCGGCGACCGGGTGGCCGATGCTCGCCATGTGCACGCGAATCTGGTGTGTGCGGCCGGTGCCGATCGTCACTTCGAGAAGCGTGAAACCGGCGAGGCGCGCCTTCACGCGATACTCGGTATGCGCGGTGCGGCCTTCGCGGAGCCGCGCCGTCATGCGCGTGCGGTGAACCGGGTCGCGGGCAATCGGCTTATCGATCGTGCCGCTCTCCTGCTTCACCGCGCCGTGCACCAGCGCCAGGTACACCTTTTCGACGCGACGGCTCGCGAACTGCGCGGCCAGCTTACGGTGCGCCGCATCGTTCCTCGCCACCAGGATCACGCCGCTGGTGTAGCGGTCGAGGCGATGCACGATGCCCGGCCGCATGCCGCCGCCCACGCCGGAGAGCGCGTCGAAGCGGCCAAGCAGCGCGTTCACCAGCGTGCCCGAACGAACGCCCGCGCCGGCATGCACCACCATTCCGGCGGGCTTATCCACGGCCACCACGTCGGCGTCTTCATAAAGGATGATGAGCGGGATTGCTTCCGGCTCGGCGCGCAAAGGCGGCGGCTCGGCCGGTTCCACCCGGATCGCCTCGCCGCCGCGCAACAGTTGCGAGGCGCGCGCCGCGGCGCCTTCTACCAGCACGCGGCCGGCGCGGATCCACTGCTGGATGCGCGACCGGCTGTACTGCGGCAAGCGCTCGTGCAGGACGTGGTCGAGGCGCCGGCCCGCCTCGCCCGGACCGGCGGTAAAGTCCTCCATAAGCTTCCTAACTGGGGGTGTTTCGGGCCACCGGCTCTTGCTCCGCGGTCTGCGAAACAGTTGGCCGCCGGTCATAGAACTGCAGCCGGCAGAACCTGCAGTGATACAGGCTCCCGTGCAAGAACCGTGCGTACACGTTCCACAAGCCGGTCTGCATGCGGTCTATCCCGTCCGGTTCGGCCAAACGCGACAGGCGATACGTTCCGCAATGGGGGCAGCGGGCATTCGGTCCGAAGTGGAGGCGCCACGGCCGCGGCACCTGCTGTATCCGCTGGCACAAACTGCAGCGGTAAATGGCCAGGTAGAGGAAGCGTTCCCAGAACGTGCGGTGGATCCGCCTCACCTTACCGCCGCAATGTATGCATTTTCGCACTGGGCGCCGCCAAACTGTGTTTTAACGCAATTTGCGGAACCGGCACAAGCGGGTTCACAATAAGAAGTTCACCCTTTCCGCCCGAAGCCAAGTCCTTATGCTCGATCGAATCACGGTGCATGGTGCGCGGCAGCACAATCTCAAGAACGTCGACGTGGAAATTCCGCGCAATGCGCTGACCGTGATCACGGGCTTGAGCGGCTCTGGCAAATCTTCGCTGGCGTTCGACACGATCTACGCCGAAGGCCAGCGCCGCTACGTGGAGACGCTCTCCACCTACGCGCGGCAGTTCCTCGACCAGATGGAGCGGCCGGACGTGGATTCGGTGGACGGCCTCAGCCCGGCGATTTCGATCGAACAAAAAACCACCAGCCGCAGCCCGCGCTCCACCGTGGGCACCATCACCGAAATCTACGACTACCTGCGGCTGCTCTACTCCTCGATCGGCGTGCCGCACTGCCCGGTGTGCGGCAACGAAATTTCGCGGCAGACCACCGAGCAGATCCTGCAGCACGTTCTGGCGCTGAAACCGGACGACCGCATCATGGTGATGGCGCCGGTTGTGCGCGGGCGCAAGGGCGAATACAAGAAGGACCTGGAAAAGCTGGCGCGGCAGGGCTTCGTGCGGGCGCGCGTGGATGGCGTACTGCGCTCGCTCGACGAGGAGATCCGGCTCGACAAGCGGCGCAATCACACGATTGAAGTCGTCGTGGACCGGCTGCTGGTGAAGCAGGGAATCGAAAAGCGGTTGGAAGGCTCGATCGACGTCGCCACCAAGCTGGCCAACGGCCTGGTGCTGGTGTCCGTGGTGAACGGCGAAGAGCGGTTGTACTCGCAGAAACTGGCGTGCACGGTGTGCGGCACCAGCATTCCGCAACTGGAGCCGCGCTCGTTCTCCTTCAACAGCCCCTATGGCGCCTGCGAAGAATGCCATGGGCTGGGCAGCCGGTGGACGTTCGATCCCGGCAAGGTGATCGTCGACGAATCGAAGCCGCTGCTCGATGGAGGCCTCGGGCCGGGCGCCGGCTCCTGGACCATGCAGCAGGAACTGGAAGCGCTGGCGCGCCGCGCGAAGATCGATTTGAAGACGCCGTTCGAGAGCCTGCCCAAACAGTCGCGCGCGATTTTGCTGAACGGCACCGGCGGCGCGCCGGGGATCCTCGGGATTCTGCAGGGGGCTTACGACAACTCGGTCGAGTCGTACCGCGAATGGCTCACCGAGTACATGTCTCCGGTGGAATGCTCCGCCTGCGGGGGCAAGCGCCTGCGTCCGGCCAGCCTGGCCGTGCAGGTGAAGAATTTCTCGATTGCCGAATTCACCGCGCTTGCGGTGTCGCGCGCGCTGGTGACGGTGCGCA
>Ga0335077_10004225_pt1 | contig 17509 bp, 14 predicted proteins | sample Lox_Sample_31_FD_207151 | JGI IMG/M metagenome (GOLD analysis project Ga0335077, IMG submission 207151) | Soil microbial communities from Loxahatchee National Wildlife Refuge, Florida, United States - Lox_Sample_3.1 | ecosystem: Environmental > Terrestrial > Soil > Wetlands | place: USA... | reverse complement strand
CCTGCGGCGCGGCGATCCCCGTCCCGTCGTACTCGCGCATCGTGTCTTCGAGGTCCGAGAGGAAAGGCTCGTAGTCGCCCCGCGCGACCGCCTCCGCGTCGACGGCAGTGGATTTCTGACGCAGCGTCTTCACGCCGAGCTTGGCGACTTTGAGGATCATGAAGAAAAGCTATCAGCTCTCAGCGGTCAGCTCTCAGCCGACCTCGCCTCAGTTCTCCGGCTGAAAGCTGATGGCTGATGGCTGATGGCTCTCGATGGTGCCCAGGGACGGAATTGAACCGCCGACACACGGATTTTCAGTCCGTTGCTCTACCGACTGAGCTACCTGGGCGCGCCGGGGCGCGAAAGTCTAGCCGAAAGCGACCCCTCGAACAACCTCGCGGGAATTCGGGCGCCGGACGGCCGGTTTTTTGGGCGAGATGCGCATCCCTCTTTTCTCGAATCGCCGGACGTCTGCCGCCGCGGCGCTGACGTCGGCGCTCGCCCTCGGCCTGGCCCCCGGCCTCGCGGCCCAGCCGGCGCCGACGCGGACGCCGGTCGTGCGCACTCCGGGAAACGCCGACTGGGCTCCCAACATCGCGGCGGCGCGCGACCGCGCCGCCCGAGACAAAAAGCTCGTCTTCATCGAGCTCGACGACAAGGACTGCGGCAACTGCCAGCGGATGGACGCGCTGCTCTACCCTGCCTTCGACTTCGAGGCCCTCCTGATCGGCATGGTCCCGGTCAAGGTGCGTCTCGACTCGTTCGACGGCAAGACGACCGCTCACCGCTACGAGATCGACGAGGCGCCGTCGATTCTCGTCGTGACGGCGGAGGGGCGGCTCGTGTTCGTCATGCAGGGATTCCAGAACGCGCCCGAGTTTTATCGGCACATCCATCACGACCTCGACGCGTACCGCGCCTTCTCGAAGAAGATCGACGCCCAGGACGTCGCGACCCTCCCGGCCGCCGAGGCGCTCACGACGGGCCGGCAGCTCTTCCAGGCGCGCGATTCCCGCGCGGCGCTGCCGCGCCTCGAGCGCGTGGGCAAGGCGCCGGACGCGACCCCGGCGATGCGCGAGGAGGCCCTCGAGCTCACAGCGACGGCGCAACTCGACCTCGGGCAATCGGCCGCCTCTCGCCAGACGATCGAGAAGCTGATCTCGACGACGAAGGATCCGGATCGCCGCGAGCGCGCGGAGATCTTCCGCGCCCAGATTCCCCTTTCGGAGGACAAGCCGGCCGAGGCGCTCGCCCTCTTCCAGGCCTTCCTGAAAGAGCACCCGCAATCGAAGTATGCGAGCGGTGTCGACGCGATGATCCAGAAACTCCAGCAGGGCAAGGCGAAGTGACCGGCCGCCGCCGGCCCGCAATCGCACCCGCCGCGATTCTCGCGCTCCTCGTCTCGGGGACGATCGCCCACGCGGCGGAGCCTCTGCTGACCGTCCAGGCGCGACTCGACACTCAGGGCACAGGGCGCGGCACTCTCCGCCTCGACGCGACGCTCGCCGAGGGCTGGCACGCCAACAGCCACTCGCCCTCCGAGGAATACCTCATTCCGACGGCGGCGCGGCTCGCGCCCGCGGAGGGCGTCTCGTTCGGCGAGGCCAGATACCCGGATGGCGTGCTGCGGAAGTTCGCCTTCTCGGAGAAGCCGCTCTCCGTCTACGAGAAGCAGTTCTCGATCGAGGTTCCGATCACCTGGTCGGGGGCGTCGGCCCCGGAGATCTCGGGCACGATCGAGTACCAGGCCTGCAACGACCGCCAGTGCAACCCGCCGGCCTCCGCCGCGTTCCGCGCGACGGCGGCGGCCGGGGCCGCAGCAGGAAACCTGCAGGGCGGCGCCGTCGCCCTCTCGCAGGGCGCAGCGTCCGCTCCCGCGGCCGCGCAAAAGTCCGGAGGGGGCAGCGACTTCGGAGCGCTCCTCGAGCGCAAGGGATTGCTCGGCGCGCTCCTCATCGTGTTCGGCTGGGGGCTTCTCCTGAACCTCACGCCGTGCGTCTATCCGGTGATTCCGTTGACGATCGGATTCTTCGGCGGACAGAACCAGGGGCCGGGGCGCGGCGGTCGCGCGTTTGGCCTCGCGGCGCTCTACGTGCTCGGCATGGCGACGATGTACTCCGCGCTCGGCGTCGCCGCCGCCCTCTCGGGACGCCTCTTCGGCGCGGCTCTCCAGTCGCCGTGGGTGCTCGGCGCCGTGGCCGCCGTCCTCGTGGCGCTCGCGCTCTCGATGTTCGGCCTTTTCGAGATCCGGATGCCGTCGTCGTGGATGCAGAAAGCGGGCGCGCGTGCCGGAGCGGCGGGAGCGTACGGCATGGGGCTCCTCGTCGGCGTCGTGGCCGCGCCCTGCATCGGCCCCGTCGTCCTCGCGCTCCTCGCCTTCGTCGCCGCCCGCCAGGACGCGGCGTTCGGCTTCCTCGTCTTCTTCGTCCTCTCGCTCGGTCTCGGGCTGCCCTACCTCTTTCTCGCGGCGTTCTCGGGCAGCCTCTCGCGCCTGCCGCGCGCCGGCGAGTGGATGGAGGGCATCAAGAAGATTTTCGGCTGGGTCCTGCTCGCGATGGCGGCGTACTTTCTGCGCACCGTCCTCCCGGCCCCTCTCGGCGCGTGGCTCCTGCCGTCGGTGCTCGCAGCGGGAGCGATCTTCCTCGCGTTCGGCGGCCGGCGCCTCGGCGGACTCGCGACCGGCGTGCGGGCGGCGGCCGTGGTCCTGATGATCGCCGTGGCGGCTTTCTTCGCTCCGCGGCGCACCGCCGCGGCCTCGGCACCGACGTGGAAGCCCTACGCCGCCGAGACCGTCGCGAAGAGCGGACGCGCCGCGGTCGTGGATTTCGCGGCGACCTGGTGCATCCCGTGCCTCGAGCTCGACGAGAAGACGTTCTCCGATCCCCGGGTGCGCGAGGCGCTCGCGCGGCGCGACCTCTGGAAGGCCGACATGACGCGGACGGCCGCGCCGGAGGTCGTCGCGCTGGCCGACAAATACCGGATCCTCGGCGTCCCCACGGTCCTCTTTCTGGACGCCCAGGGGCGCGAGCAGGAGGAGCTGCGCCTGGTGGGATTCGAGGGACCCGACGCCTTCCTGAAGCGCCTGGAAAAAGCGCCGTAGTTCATATCAGCCGGCGCTTCCTCCGAGTCCGCGGCGCGAGGAGTCTCCCGAGGTAATCGAGGGAGGAGCCTCGCGCCGCGGGAGCGAGCACGTCGCAAGGGATCAGGCGAGCGGTCGAGGCCCTTTGGCCGAGCCGATCGCCGGCGCGCACGAAGGGCGCAGATCCCGAGCGACGGAGCGAGCGACGGTTACGCCGGCAGCCGCCCGAGTTTCTTCAGCGCTTCCTTCGCTGCCTTGCGCTGCGCCTCGCGCTTCGAGGAGCCCTTCCCGTAGGCGAACGGATCCCCGTCCCAGTAGACCTCCACGACGAAACACTTCTCGTGGTCGGGGCCGTATTCGTCGACGACGCGGTAATCCGGCAGCGGCAGCCCGAGACTCTGTGCCGTCTCCTGGAGCGCCGTCTTGTAGTCGTGGAACGACAGGTCGCCGACGTCGATGCCCGCGACGTCCGGCGTAAACGTGCGCCGCACGAAGGCCTCGGCGGCCGCCAGGCCGCCGTCCAGGTAGACCGCCGCGACGACCGCCTCGAAGGCGTCGGCGAGAAGCGACAGCTTCTCCGAGCCGCCCGAGCGGGCCTCACCGGCCCCCATCCGCAGGTAGCGGCCGAGCGAGAGGTCGCGCGCCTTGGCCCCGAGCGTCGTGGCCGAGACGAGATGGGCCTTGATCTTCGAGAGCGCGCCCTCCTGCAGATTCGGGAACGCGCGGTAAATCAGATCCCCGACGACGAAGCCCAGGACCGTGTCCCCCAGGAACTCCAGCCGCTCGTTGTTCGGCGCCCGGAGGTCCCGCTGCTCGTTCGAGAAAGACCGGTGCGTGAGCGCTCGCTCGAGGAGCGAGGGGTCGTGGAACGTGTAGCCGATCCGCTCCTGCAGGCTGCCGACGGCTTCCGAGACCGCGCTGCTCACGTCATCCTCCAGAAAACTGGTGCCGGAGGCCGGGCTCGAACCGGCACGGGCCTTTCGGCCCTCGGGATTTTAAGTCCCGTGCGTCTACCAAGATTTCGCCACTCCGGCGCGGCATCCATTCTCGCTGCGAGGCCGCCGCAAATCCCGCCGAAGAGCCCTGTTTCTACCGCCGGACGCCTAAGACGAAGTGGAGGCGACGGGCGGATTCGAACCGCCGAATAAAGGTTTTGCAGACCTCTCCCTTAACCACTTGGGTACGTCGCCCTGAATCGACGCGCATTTTACCAAGCATCGCCGAAGGGCCGGCGACTCTCAGCGCGTCCGGGCCGCGGGGCGAGCAGCCCGCGCGGCGGGGGCCGCCGGGCCCGCCGGAACGGAATAGCTGCGCATCAGCCCCGTCACCACGCCCTGCACCGTCACGTCGTGGGCATCGTAGGTCAGGGCCTTCATCGACGCATTGGCCGGCTGCAGCCGCACACGCGGCCCGTCGCCGTAGTAGCGCTTGAGGGTCGCCTCCCCTCGGACCAGGGCCACGACGGTCTGGCCATTCTGCGCCTGCGACCGGCGCGCCACGATGACGAAATCGCCGTCCCGGATGCCGTCCTCGATCATCGAGTCGCCCCGCACGCGCAAGACGAAGTGCTCGCCCTTCCCGAGGAGCGAGGGAGGGACCTCGATCGCCTCCTCGTCCGGGAAGGGCTCGATCGGCCGCCCGGCGGCCACGAGGCCGAGGAGGGCCACGGCGCGCGAACCGGCGGGCTCCGACGGCGCGATCCCGCGGCTGCGGTTCCACTCGCGCGACAGCGCCCCCTTCTCCTCGAGGCGCTTCAGGTGCTTCTGCACCGTGCCGAAGGAGGAGAGGCCGAACCGCTCTCGGATCTCACGCTGGGTGGGCGAGATGCCCTGTTCGCGCCGATAGGACCGGATGAAATCCAGGATTTCCTTCTGCCGCTTCGTGAGGTTCATGCTCCGCCTAACGAAATTCGGAAAACACTCGTCTTCTCGAAATTAAATTAGGCCGACGGAGCCATCGCGGTCGTTCCATGGCCTGGGGAACGACCCGTCGGCCTGACATCTCACCATAGGCGTAAATGAGGCGCAAGTCAAGCGGGCGTCTCCGGCAGCTCGATCCGGATCGACGCGTCACACACCGGGCAGATCACGAACCAGTCCTTCGAGTCGGGAGCGAACGTCGCCAGTCGCGAGCGCTCGACCTCGGTCCGAGGAGTCTTCAGCAGCGCCTCGGCTCCGAGTGGAAGCGTAAAGCGGTGAATGAGCTCGCGGGTCTCCGCATCGAACTCCCCATGAATCTCGACGCCGCAGCGAGGCGCGCACCGGGCGTGGATCTTCTGTCTCATCGGCGAAGCCGCTCCCTCTCGAATGGATCCGGATTCTACCCGGGCGCCTCAACGTCGAGCTCGCAATGAAAAACCCATTCTTTGGCAAGAGGTCGGTCAGGACGCGCCGGCCGACCGACCGATAGAACACTTGCGAATCGACGACGCCTGCAAGCCGTCAAGGAGGGAAGCCGTGAAGCGTTCCGAAATCCGTCTTCGTCTCGTTCTCCTCGCCACAGTTCTCCTGATGATTCTCGGAGTCGGGTCGTCGCCGGCTGTCGCGCAGGATCCGTCGGCGACCGCGGTCCGCGTCATGTCTTCGGCCGGACCCGGCCAGGTCACTACCCATATCTGGCGGCGCGTCGTCGGATCCTCCGACGGCGGCGAGCGGGCGCCGCTGAGCGTCGGGCCACCTCCGGGCGCCCTGGAACCGGGGGATCTCCAGGACGCCTACAAGCTACCGATCGAGCTCGGGGTGGGACGAACGGTCGCGATCGTCGCCGCGATGGACGATCCCGGCATCGAACAGGACCTCGCCGTGTTCCGGTCGGCATTTGGCCTGCCGCCTTGCACAGTCGCGAGCGGCTGCCTTCGGAAAGTCGACCAGGACGGAGGCACGAACCTGCCGGCGGCAGACACCGAATGGGCCACAACGTGGGCATTGAGCGTCGACATGATCTCCGCAGCGTGCCCGAACTGCAGCATCCTCCTGGTCGAAGCCAGATCGGCCTCGGACGCGAATCTGGGCACCGCCGAGAACACGGCGGCCGCCCAGCCGGGCGTCGTCGCGATTTCGAACTCCTGGGGCGACCCTGAGAACGGCGACGGTCCTTCTGAGGACGCGCTCTACTTCAACCATCCGGGGATCGCGATCACCGTCTCGGCCGGCGACGCGGGATACGGCGTCGAATACCCCGCGTCCTCCCCCTACGTCACAGCGGTCGGCGGAACCTCCCTCGTGAGAGACGGCAGCGCCCGTGGTTGGTCCGAATCGGTCTGGAGCTTCAGCGATACGTTCGGTCCCGAGGGAACCTCCAGCGGTTGTTCAAAATACGAGCCCAAGCCCGCCTTTCAGACGGACAGCGGATGCGGAAAGCGTACCGTTGCCGACGTCGCGGTCGTAGCCGATCCGAACACGGGAGTCGACGTCTATGACAGCTTCGGATCCGGCGGATGGACGGTCATGGGCGGCACCGACCTGGGCGCGCCTTTCGTGGCGGGAATCTACGCCCTCGCCGCGCCAGCCGGCTCGACCGATTACCCGAATTCCTATCCCTACGCCAATCCGTCGGCGCTCTTCGACGTCACGTCCGGGAGCGACGGCACCTGCCCGGCTTCCGTTCATTACCTCTGCACGGCGGTACCGGGCTACGACGGTCCCACCGGGATGGGCACTCCCAACGGCATCGCGGCCTTTCAGCCGCCGGGCGCCGCTGCCGACTTCTCTCTGTCGCTTTCGCCGGGCGCCGCGACCGTTGTCGCGGGCGCGTCCGCCGGCGTCACGGTCTCGACGGCGACAGTCTCCGGGTCGGCTCAGAGCGTGGCCCTGTCCACCGGCGCGCTGCCGGCCGGCGTCACGGTTTCATTTTCGCCTCCGACGATCGACTCCGGCGCCTCCTCGACGCTGACTCTGACTACGACCTCGTCGGCCGCGGCCGGCGCGACGGACATCTCCGTCACCGCCTCGAACGGCTCCGTCTCCCACGACGCGGCTTTCACGCTGACGGTCCTCGCTCCGCCTCCGACTCTTTCGATCGGCGTAGCTCCAGCGACGATCGTCGTCGGGTCGAGCGCGACGCTCTCATGGAGCTCGGCCAACACCACGGCCTGCACCGCTTCCGGCGCCTGGTCGAGCGCGGTCGCGACGGCCGGATCTCAGTCTGTCTCGCCGGCGGCGACCGGGACCTTCGTCTACTCGCTGACCTGCTCGGGCGCGGGAGGCTCCGCGTCGGGCAGCGCGACCCTGACCGTCACGCCTCCCCCGCCGCCCACGGTGACCCTGACGGCCACGCCGGCCGTCGTTCGCATCCTCGAGAGTTCCCGGATCGAGTGGACCTCCGCGGGCGCGGGCGCCTGCCGGGCCTCCGACGACTGGCGGGGAAGCAAACCCCTCGACGGATCGATGATCGTGCGACCCCTGATCCCGGGCGTCCATACCTACCAGCTGACCTGCGGAGGCCCTGGCGGCACGACGACCGCGACCGCAACCGTGACCGTCCGGCCGCGCGCCCGGCGCGACGCGGCGCCGGCGGCCGGCTCGGGAGTAGCGACCCCGGGAGGCCACGGCGGTTCTCCCGAAGCAATCGACCCGCGCGAAGGCGTGGGCCCTCAATCGCATGACGGGACCACGGCCGTAAGTCGGTCGTAGACCGGATTGTCTTTGTCGAGGGATTGGTCGGGGCGAGCCGTTCGCGCGGCGGGGAGGGGACGCGGCCCCCCGGCCCTGATTCCGTTGCATCAGATCCGTGGTCGATCGAAGGCGAGATCATAAATACGGCTCTGGGACAGGAGGTCGCCGTGAACCTGCTGCGCCGCATTCTTCTCGCGACGGACTTCTCGCGGGCGTCCCGGAGGGCGTTCGAAGAAGCCGTCTCTTTCTGCCGGCGGAATGACGCTGAGCTCGTGCTCGCGCACGTGTACCGGACGCCGGGCACCCTGCCCGCGGAAATGGCGCTCACGCCCGACACCGTCGAGCAAATCGACGCGAAGTTGTCCGAGGCGGCCGATTCGAGACTTCGCGTTCTGCTCGACGAGGCCGGTCGCGCCGGCGTCCGCGGACGAATCCTGCTGCTCTCCGGAGCGCCGGACGAGGCGATCGTCGAAGCCGCTCGCCAGATCGGCGCGGACCTGCTCATCCTCGGCACCCACGGCCGGACCGGCGCCGCACGGCTCTTTCTCGGCAGCGTCGCATCGAGAGTCATCGCCACCGCGTCCTGCCCCGTGCTCACGGTCCGGGCCGCCTAGGAGAGCGGGAAACGCCGTTGCATCGCTTCGGAATCCTGTTTCGGGTGGCGATGACCGCGATCGGGCGCAACAAGACGCGTTCGGCGCTCACGGCGCTCGGCATCATCATCGGAGTCGCGTGCGTGCTCACGATGATCGGCATCGGCCAGGGCTCCCGCGCCGCGATTGCGTCGCAGATTTCCTCGCTCGGAACGAACTTTCTCCTCGTCCTCCCCGGCGCCGCGACGCAGTCGGGTGCACGGATCTTCACCGGGCAGCCGACGCTGACCGAAGACGACGTGGCCGCCGTGGCCGCGGAGTGCCCATCCGTGGCCTACGCGTCCCCATTCTCGATGACCAGCGCCCAAATCGTCTTCGGTGACCAGAATTGGGGCACGAGAGTCCAGGGCGTCGGCGTGGACTGGCCGTGCATCCGCTCCTGGAACGCGGCGCGAGGCGACTACTTCGGGCAAGCGGAGGTCCGATCGGCGGCCCACGTATGCCTGCTGGGATCGACCGTCGCGAGCGCCCTGTTCGACGGCGACCCCGTCGGCCAGACGGTTCGAATCAAGAACGTTCCATTTCGCGTCCTCGGGGTGCTCGAGACCAAGGGCGCGAGCCTGACCGGACAGGACCAGGACGACACGGTGATCGCCCCCTACACGACGGTGATGCGAGTGCTCAAGGGCGCCACGAAGATCGACGCCTTCCTGGCATCCGCCGTGTCCCCGGACGCAGTTGAGGCGGCGCAGGCCGAGATCGAGGCGCTCCTGCGCCAGAAGCATCGAATCCGCCCCGGAGCGGACGCGGATTTCTTCATCCGATCGCAGCAGGAGATCTCGCAGGCGGCGGAGGAGACGTCCGGGACGTTGTCCCTCCTGCTCGCCGTCGCGGCCTCGATCTCGCTGGTGGTGGGCGGCATCGGGATCATGAACATCATGCTCGTCTCCGTGCACGAGCGGACGCGCGAGATCGGTCTGCGGAGGGCGCTCGGCGCGCGCCGGCGCGACATCCTGACGCAGTTTCTGGTCGAAGCTCTGACCCTCTCCGTCGGGGGCGGCGCCTTCGGAATCGTCGCGGGCATCGCGGCGTCTCGGTTCGTCGCGTGGAGACAGGGGTGGCCGATCGGCCTGTCGGCCTCCGCGGTTGCCATCGCGTTCGGATTCGCCGCGAGCGTGGGAATCCTCTTCGGTTTCTTCCCCGCGCGCCAGGCATCCCGTCTCAAGCCGATCGAGGCCCTGCGCGCGGAATGACTCCCGGCGGTACGGGACATAATCCGGCAGGAGGTCCTCGATGAGACTGAACGTCCGTGCCTTCTCTCTCGCCTGCGGGTCGGTGTGGGGACTCGGAGTGTTTCTCATTCCGTGGTGGGGAATTCTCTGGGATGGCCGGAGCGGGGCCGTTCCCCTCCTCGGCGCGCTCTACCGCGGCTTCACGTTCACTCCCGCCGGCAGTGTCATCGGATTGCTCTGGGCTTTTCCGGACGGTCTCGTCGTCGGCGCGCTGTTCGCCTGGCTCTACAACCGCCTGTCCGGAACGACGCCGAGCGGAGCCTAGGCGTCTCGCGCTCGATATGCACGCCGCCTTTCCGCCGAGCGGATTGATCCGTCTCGCCGTCGCCAGCGTGTGGCTCTACGAAGGGCTCTGGTGCAAGGTCCTGGGGCGGGAACCGAACCAGCTCCGCATCGTGGAATCCGTGCCGGCGCTCGGTCCTCGACTCGGAACGATCTTTCTGAAGAGCCTCGGAGTCGCCGAGACCGGACTGGCGCTCTGGGCGCTGAGCGGAGTCCAGCCCGTGTCCTGCGCCGCGATCCAGACAGTTCTCCTCGTCTTGCTGAACGCGAATGGAGTGCTCTGGGCGCGGAGGCTGATCCACGACCCGGGAGGGATGGTCGTCAAGAACTTTGCCTTCCTCGTCTTGGTCTGGGTTTCCGCGAGCCTGTCCCGATGAAGGGCGACACCGGCGAACCCGAGACCGCCTGGCGAGCGGGCCGCTTCGACGCGCGCGGCGGACCCGGCCAGCTCCTCTTCGGCCGCATGTACGAAGATTCCGCCATCGAGGCGCACGCCTTCCGGCCCGGCGGGCGCATCTTCTGCATTGCGTCGGCGGGCTGTACTGCCATCGACCTTTCCCGCCAGCACGACGTCGTTGCCGTGGACGTCAATTCGGTGCAGCTCGCCTACGCCGAGAGCCGCGCATCGGGGTCTCCGCCCCATCGTGGGGCGGCGGAGCGGCTGCTCGACCGCGGCCGAAGACTCGCGCCGCTCGTGGGATGGCGACGATCCCGATTGAAGGACTTTCTCGAGCTCGAGGATCCCGCGGACCAGCTGACGTTCTGGCGACGGCATCTGGACGGAGCGAGGTTTCGCGCCGCCATGGAGGCGATCCTCTCGAGTCTCGTTCTCCAGAAGATCTACGCGAAGGGATTTCTGCACGGCCTTCCCCGGAGACTCGGGCGGGTCATGCGGAGCAGACTTCAGCGAGGCTTTGCCCGCCACCCGAATCGGGGAAATTCCTACCTGCGCTCCTTGCTCCTGGGCGAGCTTCCGACGGGATCCCTTCCCGCCGCAGCCGGACGGATCCGATTCGTCCACGGCGACGCCGCATCGTTCCTCGAACGGCAGCCGCGGTCCGGCTTCGACGGCTTCTCGATCTCGAACGTGCTCGACGGGGCGCGAGACGACTATCGAGCGAGGCTCTTTGCGGCGATCGCGCGGACGGCCGCGCCGGAAGCGGTCGTCGTCATGCGCAGCTTCGCCGAGCCGCCGGCCGCGTCCCCGAAGAACCTCGCCGCGGAAGATCGCGCGATGCTCTGGGGAATCGTCGAAGTCAGACCGGCAGGCTCTCTTTGAAAGGCGCGGCGCTGCCCCATCCCATCTCCGTCGCCACCGCGATCCGCTGCTCCGCCCCGCCCGAGCGGGTCTGGAACGCGCTCGTCTTCTACGAGCAGATCGACCGCCGGCCCCCATGGCCGCTGCGCGTTCTCCTGCCGGTGCCCGTGCGTGCCGACGGAGCTCGATCGGCCGAGGGCGACGAAACCCGATGCGTCTACGAGAACGGCTATCTCGTCAAACGCATGATCCGGGTCCTGCCACCGCGTCGCTGCGAGTTCGATGTGATCGAACAAGAGCTCGGTATGCCGGGTGAGATTCGCCTGGCGGGAGGCGGCTACGCCCTGAACGCCCTTCCGGACGGAACGACGCGAATCGAGCTCGAGACGCGATACTTCGCCTTCCGACGCCCGAGGGTGCTCTGGAGGCCCATCGAGACCGCGCTGTGCCACGCGTTCCATCGCCACATTCTCGACGCGATCCGGCGCGGGGCAGGGCCGGCCGGCGCCACCACAAGGGGATCCCGGCCGCGGCTTCCGGCGCGCGTCGCGCCGTCGTCCGAGCGGTGACCCGTACGAAGATTCGAGCGGGCCCGTCGGCATCCCTCTCGGGGAGCACCAGTCTCGCGGATTATCGACGACGATCGTTGCCCCACCGGCTACTCTCGCGAACCAAGCCCGCAAGCGCGAGGACCATTGGTGCTGAGATCCTGAAAGAACGTCGTGTAACCATACCCTCCTCCGCTTGGCCGGACCACGACATGCCTGACGCGGCTGATCTAACCATCCAGGTCACCGGGACCGGCCGCCGCACCAGTCGGAAGGAGTTTTGGTCCTCGTTCGCTCCTGCATCTGATCAAAACGGATCAATCTGGAGGCCGATCCCGCGAGCGGGCTTGAGGTGGCCGGAGAAATTTGGTCGGGGCGAGAGGATTTGAACCTCCGACCACTCGGTCCCGAACCGAGTGCGCTACCAGGCTGCGCTACGCCCCGGGGGTTGTGGTTTATACGCGATTTACGTCCGGAGTGCAAAGGACAGCGGGCAACCGGCGCTCACTGGATCTTCGCGGCGAGCTGCCCTCCGGAGTAGTCGAGCCGCAGGATGCGGGTCTCGCCCGCGCTCAATTGCGTCGTCGTCGACGTGAAGACCGCGGCGTTGAGGCCCTTGCCCGAGAGCCAGATCTTGACCTCGGCCGGCCCGGGCTTCACCGTGATGTTCTCCTCGACGGTCCCGGTTCCGTCCACGCGCTTGAAGAAGCCCGCCTTCTTCGAGAAGTCGAACGACTTCTGGATGACACGCTCGCCGTTGACGTAGACGATGACGTTGCCGTCGTTGATCGGCGACTCGAAGTGGAGCCTGAGTGTCGCGGGACCCGTCGCGACGGGACCCTGGACGGCCGGCGTCGGCACGACCCTCTCGGCGGCCTTCGACGCGGGCGCTGGGCCGGCGGGCGCCGGCTTTCGCGCGCTCGCGAGCTTCTTCTCTTCCTTCCTCTTGCGCGCCGCGTCGGCCTCCGCCGCCTTCGCCTGCGCGATCTTCTCGGACGCCTGATCCTTCAGCTGCTGCGCTTCGACCTTCCCGCCATCGAGCGCGAGCGTTTCGTCGGCGTGCTGGACGACCTCCTCGTAGTTGCCGGCCGTCATCGCGGCCCGCGCGGCCTCGAGGCTCTTGTCCGCCTGCTCGCTCTTCCGCGCTTCCTCCGCGCGTCCGGCGAGCGCGTTCTCGGCCATCTGGGCGTACTGACGTGCCTGCTGGTTGCCGGGGCTGCGCGCGAGCACCTGGCGCAGCAGCGCCAGGCTCTGCTCGTACTTGCCCGCCGAGAAGAGCTTCTTGCCTTCCTCGAGTGCGTGCTTGCGATCGAGCGCCTCCTTCTCGACGGCCGGATCCATCGGAGCCGTCGGCCGCGAGACGATCGCGGCCCGCGCCACGATCGCGCCGGCCACGACGATCACGAAGAACGCCGCCGCGATCGCGAGGCCCCAGAAATAGGGCTTGTTGACCTCGGCTTCAAGGAGCGGCTTCCAGGACGCCGGGACAAATCGCAGCAGGCTCGCGACGATCCTGGGAGGCGCCGTCGGAAGCGGCTGGGTCGGCGGCAGGTTCCCGGCCGGAGGCGCGGCCTCCGGAGGCGGAACGGCGTCGCTCGCGCCGACGGCGGCGACTCCCGCGTCCGGCGGCGGGCCTGTCGGCGGCGCGTCCTCGGCCGGAGGCGGCAGATTCGTGACGATCGGAATCGCACGCGTCTGCGCGTCGGAGGGCCGTTCGAGAGATTCCGCGGCCCGCATCCGCGGCGAGGCGTCGGCCGGCGGCGTGGCGCGTCCGGCAGGCGATCCCGCGAAGCGCGGGCCCGAGCCGGCGCCGCTGTCCTCGGTCCAGTCGCCGTGATCGCCGTCCGCGCCGGGAGCGGCCACCGCAGCGCGCTCGGCGTCGGCGGCGGCCTTCCCGAGGTTCTCGAGACGCAGCGTCGGCATGTTCTCGGCCGCCGACACCATGGAGCCCAGGTCCCGAAGCGCCCGCTGCTCCTCGAGGCGCGCCTTCAGTTGATGGAGCGCCAGCGCCAGGTCCTTCCCGCGCTGGTAGCGGTTCCAGGGGTCCTTCGCCATCGCGCGCGCCACGATCGCGTTGAAGTCCGGCGGCACTTCGGGCGAGAGGTCGGCGGGCGGCGTGAACTCCTCGTGCACGATCTTGTAGGAGATCGCCGTGAGGTTCTCTCCCTGAAACGGCTTGCGGCTCGTCAGGAGCTCGTAGAGCACGACGCCGAGCGAGAAGATGTCGCTCCGCCCGTCCACCGCGGCGCCCGATACCTGCTCGGGCGACATGTAGTTCGGCGTGCCGAGGAACTGTCCGGTCGTCGTCAGGTTCGAGGATGCGATCTTCGCGATCCCGAAGTCCATGATCTTGACCTTGTTGTCGAGCGTGATGATGATGTTCGCGGGCTTGATGTCGCGGTGGATGATTCCCTTGCGGTGGGCGTAGTCGATCGCCTCCGCGACCTGCGCGATGATGTCGGCGATCTGCTCGTAAGAGAACTTCGTCTTCTCGGCGAGCAGGGACTTCAGGTTCCTCCCCTCGATGTACTCCATCGCGATGAATGAGGTCTGCGTGTCGGGGTCCTCGCCGATGTCGTGGATCGTGACGATGTTCGGGTGAGACAGGATCCCGGCGGTCTGCGCCTCGCGGATGAAACGCTCCCGGAACTCGCGCGACTCGGAATCGTCCTCGCCGAAGCTCGACGTCCGGATCGTCTTGATCGCCACCATCCGGCCGATGACCGGGTCCTTGGCAAGGTAGACGATGCCCATCGCCCCCTTGCCGAGCTCGTTCAAGACCTCGTAGCGGCCGAGCTTGCTCAGCCGGGGACCGGCGACTCCTTTATCCGGCATCGACGGTAGGTGCGCCCTCTCTCTCTGCGAGACGGAAATCCCCCTCCCGAACCCGAGTGGCTGGGAAGGGACGGCGCCAAATTTTAGCCCCCCCTCGGCGGGGGGTCAATCGGAAGAGGGTCCGCGGCCCGGTGCGCTCGAGCGGCGGCCCCGGATCCGGTCGATCCACCGCGGCGCGACCCAGCCGAGCAGCACTCCCGCAAACGTGAGCAGGATGACGGCGAGCCCGAAGGCGAGGCCGATCGCGAGACAGGAGAGAACGGTCATAGCCGGGTCGAATCGCTCGCCGTGAATATAATCCGGCCCCATGAAAATCCTCTCCGCTCCGGAGCTCCGCAACGTGGCCGTCGTCGGCCACAACACGGTCGGAAAGACCACCCTCGTCGCCTCCCTCCTCTTCGCCTCGGGCGCCACGACGCGCCCCGGCCGGATCGAGGAAGGCACCTGCCCGACGGATTTCGACGGCGAGGAGATCGAGCGCAAGATCTCGATCAACCTGGCCTGCGCCCACGTCATCCACCGCGACGTCCGCATCAACCTGCTGGACGCGCCGGGCTATGGGATCTTCGCCCCCGAGGCGCGGGCCGCCGTGGCCGCGGCGGACGCGGTTCTAATCGTTCTGGACGCCGTCTCGGGCGTCGAGGTGCAGACCGAGAAGGCCTGGAAGTTCGCCGAGGAGTTCGGGCGGCCGGTGCTCTTCGTCATCAACCGGATGGACCGGGAGCGGGCGTCGTTCGAGCGGGCGATGGAGTCTCTCCACAAGAAGTTCGGCCGCGGCGTCGTCTCGCTCCAGATCCCGATCGGCGAGGAGCGCAGCTTCCGCGGCACGGTCGATCTCGTGCGCATGGAGGCCCACCTGCACGAGAACGGAAGGCGCGTCGACGGTCCGATCCCCGACGCGCTCGCGGCGCGGGCCAAAGAAGAGCACGAGAGCCTCGTCGAGATGGTCGCGGAGGGCGAGGATGCCCTGATGGAGAAGTTCTTCGCGCAGGGCACGCTCGAGCCGGGCGACCTGGTGCCGGGCCTGAAAGAAGAGATCGCGGCGCGGAAGATCTTCCCGGTGCTCTGCGCCTCCTCGGCGCTCGGCATCGGCGTGGTCCGCATCATGGATGCCTGCGTCGCACTGCTTCCGAGCCCCGAAGGCCGCATCGCCGAGGGCACCGGCAAGGACGGCAAGCCGGTGCGCGTCTTCTGCAACGAGAAGGACCCGGCGGTGGCGCAGGTCTTCAAGACGGTGTCGGACCCGTTCGCGGGCCGCATTTCTTACCTGCGCGTTTACTCGGGCCACTTCCAATCCGACGGCAGCTACTGGAACGCCTCGCGCGGAACGGCGGAGCGGTTCTCGGGACTGTTCCTGCCGCAGGGCAAGGAGCACGTGAGCGTCTCCGAGGCGCGCGCCGGCGACATCGTGGCCGTCGCGAAGCTCAAGGAAACGACGACCGGCGATTCGCTGACGACGAAGGACCATCCGGTCGTGCTGCCGAAGCTCGTCGTGCCGGAGGCTTCGATCGCCTACGCCATCGAGCCCAAGTCGAAGGGCGACGAGGACAAGATCTCCGTCGCGCTGCACAAACTGATCGACGAGGACCCCTCCCTCCACTTCCAGCGCGAGGAGGAGACCAAGGAGTTCCACCTCGCCGGCGCCTCGCAGCTCCATGTCGAAATCGCCGTGGCGCGCCTCAAGAAGCGCTACGGCGTCGAGGTCATCCTCCACCCGCCCAAGGTCCCCTACCGCGAAACGATCAAGGGCAAGGCGGAGGCGCACGGCCGGCACAAGAAGCAGACCGGCGGCCACGGACAGTTCGCCGACTGCCGAATCCGCGTCGAGCCGCTGCCTCGCGGATCGGACTTCGAGTTCGTGGACGACATCTACGGCGGCGCGATCCCGCGCAACTTCATCCCGGCCGTCGAGAAGGGCATCCAGGAGGCGCGCCGGAAGGGATTCCTGGCCGGCTATCCCATGGTGGACTTCCGCGTCACGCTCTACGACGGCCAGTACCACGACGTGGATTCGTCGGAGCTCGCGTTCAAGATCGCGGGCGCGCTCGCCTACAAGGAGGCGATGGCCGCGGCGCGGCCCACGCTCCTCGAGCCGATCATGAACGTCGAAGTCTCGGCGCCGAACGAATACGTCGGCGACCTCATGGGCGACCTCTCCTCGCGGCGCGGACAGGTCCAGGGCATGGACACCGCCTCGGAGGACACGATCATCCGCGCGCAGGTCCCGATGGCGGAAATGCTGACCTACGGCGCGCAGCTGCGTTCGATCACCCAGGGCCGCGGGTCATTCCACCTCGAGTTCTCGCACTACGCCGAGGTCCCGCACGCGAGCCAGGAGAAGGTGATCGCGCAGTCGAAGGCGCAGCACCCAACGACGGAGAGCGCGTCGCACTAGCCGACCGTCAGCGCAGCGTCCTCCATCTCCTCCCCTCCCGCTCCAGGAATCGGTCCGCCGCGTCGGGCCCGAGGGTGCCCGCGGCGTAGTTGGGAAAGTCCGCGGGCGCCTTCGCCTCCCAGGCTTCGAGCAGCGGCGTGATGACGCGCCAGGCGTGCTCGACCTCGTCGCCGCGCGTGAAGAGCGTCTGGTCGCCGTGGGTCACGTCGAGAAGGAGCCGCTCGTAGCCGCCCTGGATCGGGGCGCCGAGCTGCGAATAGGAGAAATCCATGGTGACCGACTCGACCTGCAGCCGCGTGCCGGGAATCTTGGCCTCGAACTTCAGCGAGATCCCTTCGTCCGGCTGAATCCGCATGCGGAGGACGTTCGGCGCGAGGGCCCCGGCATCGGCGCCGAAGAGCGCGTGCGGCACGCGCTTGAACTCGATGTCGATTTCCGAGTTGCGGCGCTCCATGCGCTTGCCGGACCGAACGTAGAAGGGCACGCCTGCCCAGCGCCAGTTGTCGATGGCGAACTTCACCGCAGCCCAGGTCGCCGTGGTCGAATCGGGCACAACGTGAGGCTCCTGGCGATAGCCCGGGACGGCCTTCCCGCCCACGACCCCGGGCCCGTACTGCCCCCGCACGGCCCAC
>Ga0335077_10004224_pt1 | contig 17509 bp, 21 predicted proteins | sample Lox_Sample_31_FD_207151 | JGI IMG/M metagenome (GOLD analysis project Ga0335077, IMG submission 207151) | Soil microbial communities from Loxahatchee National Wildlife Refuge, Florida, United States - Lox_Sample_3.1 | ecosystem: Environmental > Terrestrial > Soil > Wetlands | place: USA... | reverse complement strand
AGGTCGACGTGCAGCACCCAGCGGGCCACGGCTCAGTCCCGCGCCGCCGTCAGGCGCCTCGCCCGCCACGCCGTCTCGGCTTCCCCCATCGGGGTGGACGGCGGCGCCTGGACGAACGGCCAGATCTCCTCGGCGATGGCCCGCCAGTCGGCGGTCGCGGACAGCTCGCCGAGCAGCGCGAACAGGCCGAGGTTGATCCGCTGCAGGATCACGTACGACCGGGGGATGCTCACGTACCCGGCCACCGGGCTGCGCAGGTCGAAGAACCGGCGCACCACGGCCGAGGCGTAGTCCGGGGTGATGGTCAGGCGGCCCGGCTTGCGGATGGTGGCGTAGAAGACGCCCAGGTGGTCGACGATCATCTCGGTGCTCAGCGGCGCGTGCGGGACCAGGAACCCGGCGTCCTCCATGGCGCGCCGGAACGCCTGGGGCTGGTTGTCCACGCACAGGCTGCGGGCCATCTGCATCAGCGGCTGCAGCTCCGCCAGCGTGAAGTGCTTGACCAGGCCGAAATCGAGGAAGGTGACCCGCCCGCCGCCGTGGAACAGGTAGTTGCCCGGATGCGGGTCGCCGTTGAACGCATGCGCCTCGTACAGGCTCCGGAACACGAACCGGTAGATCGTTTCCGCGGCCAGGTCTCGTTCCTCCTGGGGCCAGCCGGCGAGCTCGGCGAAGCGGGCCCCGTCGGACAGCTCGCTGGTCACCACCCGCCGGGTCGACAGCCCGTCGATGATCCGCGGGATGTGGATCGTCGGGTGACCGTCGTAGTAGGCGGCCAGCAGCCGCTGGTTGGCCGCCTCCTGGCGGTAGTCGAGTTCCTCGAGCACCCGGTCCCTCAGCTCGGTGATGAGCGCGTCCACGTCCTGGCTGGGCGCGGTCACCCGGAGTAGCCTGCGCAGCAGGGAGACGTTGTCGAGGTCGGCCGCCATGGTCTCGGCGATGCCGGGATACTGCACCTTCACCGCCACCGCGCGGCCGTCGTGCGTGATCGCCCGGTGCACCTGCCCGATCGACGCGGCGGCGATGGGCTCGCCGTCCCAGCGCGCGAACGCCCGCTCCGGTGGCAGGCCCAGCTCGGATTCCACCACGCCCGCCGCCAGCCCGGCGCTCATCGGCGGGACGCTGTCCTGCAGCCGGGACAGGGCGCGGCGGGCGGCGGGGGACAGGCCGTCGTCCACGTAGCTGGCCATCTGGCCGATCTTCATCAGGACGCCCTTCATCGCCCCGAGGGTGCTGGCGACGTCCTCGGCGGTCTCCAGCGCCAGGTCGTTACGCAACTGCTGCCGACTGTCGCCCGCGGACGCGAACAGCCGCGGCGCGCTGCGCGTGTACCGGGCCCCGCCGCGGGCGGCGAGCTGCAGGGCGGCCAGTCCCCGCCGCAGCCGCAGCCGGCCCAGCCGCCGCCGCGCGACGACCAGGCCCGCGGCCGCGAGCGCGGCGCCGGCCGCCGCCGCGGCGAGGGTTTTCCTCATGCGTGCTGGGCGGCGCGCATCCGGAGGGCGATCCGCTGGCGCGCCTCCAGCACGCCGGGCTCGCCCAGGAACACCACATCGAGGACGCCGAGCGCCTGCCGGATCTCGGCCCGGCGGGCCGGGGTCAGGGCGCCCGGCGCGCCGAACCCGTACATCTGCAGCGCCCACTCCGGCATGGCGGCGACCGCGCCGTCGCGGATGTCCCCCCAGATCTCCGCGATGTCGGGATCCAGGCCCGGCGGGTCGAGCAGGAACGCCGCGGCGTCGGCGGCCGCGGGCGTGCACCGCAGCCCGGGCAGCACCGACGACAGGTATCGCCGCAGGCCGGCCAGGTCCGACGGGACCAGCGCGGCCGGGATGCCGACCAGTTCGGCCGCGACGGTCATCTCTGCCACGTAACGATCGCCGTCGGCGGGCGCCACCGGCGTCCCGAACAGCTCGCACGCGACCACGGTGGAATCGACGAGCGTCGCGTGCACCCACAGCAGCAGGGCCGGGTCACTGGCCGCGTACGGGCGGCCGGTCACCGGGTCGGTGCCGTGGACGCGGGAGTGGATCCGGCGGACCCTGGCCGCCGCGTGCTCGGCCGCCGCCCGGTCGCCGTAACTGACCGTGGCGAGGTAGGACGAGGTGGCGGCGAGCCTGCCGACCGGGTCGCGGCGCCAGTCGCTGTGCTGGTCGACCCCGGCCATCGCCAGCGGGTGCAGCGCCTGGACCAGCAGTGCCCGCAGGCCGGCCACGATCGAGGACAGGTCCCCGCCCAGCCGCCAGGTCACGCTGGCGGGCCCGAAGAAGCCGTCGTCCGCCGGGTCGGTGGGCACGCTGGAGACGTAGGCCGCCGCCGAGCGTGCGACCAGGCCGGCGGCGTCCGCGTATGCATCTGTCCCCATGCCGACAAACTACCCACTCCGCGGGCGGTCCTTCCTCGGCAGCTTGGCCACCACGGCATCGTAGGAGGCGTCGATGGCCTCGAGCAGCTCCTCGTCGGGGATCGCGCCGCCGGTCCGCAGGCTGTTCCACCCGGAGCGCCCGATGTAGGCCATGACGGACGCGTCCCCGGGGTAGCGCAGCAGCCACTCGTCGGCCAGTTCGCGGCTCGGGCCGCATTTCAGCCCGACCGCCGGGGCCTGCGGCGACCCCAGGAACGCGAAGATCCTGCTGCCGACCTTCGCGACGACGTCGCCCTCCCACGGCTCGTCCTGCCACGCGCCCGGCTTGGCCAGGCAGTAGGTGAGCAGCTCCTGCCACGTCATCGCGCTCTCCTCCCGTCACCTCCATGATCCGTGATCCGCCCGCATCGCGTCCCGCGTGGCTGCGGTTTGCTGCCTCTCTGTCAGCACCAGACCCACAGCCATGGGCCGGCTGGGCCGTCAGCTGGCCGTCCCGGCGGGCTCACCGCGTGAGGCCGCCATGGTGATCCGTACGCTGAGGCCGTGAAGGAGCCGCCCGGCCACATCGATCAGCGGGAGCTGGCGCGCATCCTGCACGAGCGGTGGGGCCTGGCCCCCGGCCGGCTGGGCCACCTGCCGGTCGGCTTCGGCGACCACCACTGGGAGCTCACCGACGCGGCGGGCGGCCGCTGGTTCATCACCGTCGCGGAGCTCGCTGGCGGCTGGCGCGGCACCGGCCCGGCGGGCGGGTACGCCGACCTGCGGGCCTCGATGGAGACCGTCACCGCCCTGGGCCGGGCGGGCCTGGAGTTCGCCGTCGCGCCGGTGCCAACCGCCGGCGGGCAGGCGCTCGCCCCGCTCGGGGACGGGAACGCCGTCACCGTCTTCCCGTATCTCGACGCCGCGCCCGGCGACTTCGGCGACGAGATGCCCGGGCGCGACCGGCTTGCCCTCATCGCCATCCTGGCCCGGCTGCACGGCGCCACCGCGGTGGCCCGGCCGACGGCGCTGGCCCGCAACGCCAGCCCGGCCAGCCGCCCGGCGCTGGAGGCCGCGCTCGGCCAGCTGAGCGGGCCGTGGAGCGGCGGCCCCTACAGCGAGCCCGCCCGCCGGCTGCTGGCCCGCCATGCCGCCCGCCTGGGCCGGGCACTGGCGCGCCTCGATGAGCTTGCGCGGGCCGCCGCGGGCAGCGGGCCGGCCGTGATCACCCATGGTGAGCCGCATCCGGGCAACATCATGCGCAGCGGGGGCAGGCTGCTGCTGGTCGACTGGGATACCGTCGGCCTGGCGCTGCCCGAGCGCGACCTGTGGCTGGCGGCCGGCGGCGACGCCAGCGCGGCCGGCCGCTACGCCGAGCTCACCGGGCGCCGGGTCAGCGGCGCCGCGATGGACCTCTACCGGCTGCGCTGGTCGCTGGATGGCATCGCCCTGTCCGTCGGCGATTTCCGGGGCCCGCATGAGCGGGACGAGGACACCGAGCTGGCCTGGACGGCCCTCACCGAGGAGATGGGGAAGATCCGATGAGCGACAACGGGCCGCCCGACCGCCGCCGGCCGTTCAGCCTGCGCACCGCCAGGATGGAGGCGTTCAGCGACGGCATCTTCGCCATCGCGAGCACCCTGCTCGTCCTCGACCTCTCGGTACCGGCCACGTCGTCGGACGTCGCCCAGAAACTCCGCCAGCAGCGGCCCATGTACCTCGCCTACCTGGTGAGCTTCCTGTCGATCGGGCAGGCCTGGCTCAACCACTCGGTCATCACCGATTACCTCGACCGGGCGGACTCCATCCTGCTGCGCCTCAACCTCGTCCTGCTGTTCTCGTCCGGCGCATCCGGCACGGCAGGATGGGTGACCTCACCGGCCCGGACTGACGCCGGCCGTTGCCACGGGCGCCGTTGCCACGGGCGGTGGGCACCGATCCGTTCTGCTGCCGTGGGTTCGTTCTGCCGCTGGGTGCGGGTGAGGGGGCCTGGCCCGGCGCGGTGATACGCTCCCCAGGTCCGGCGGACCCGCCCGGCCGGGTCAGCCTTTGCAGCGAGGCAGGGTGCCAGCGTGACTGATGATGCGGCCATTTCCTACCAGGCGGCGGTCCATGGGACGCCGGTGCTGAGCAGCACCGGCACGCAGATCGGCACCCTTGAGCACGTGCTGGAAGTGCCCCAGCTCGACGTCTTCGACGGGATCGTGATCGCCACCAAGGCCGGCCTCCGGTTCATCGACGCCGACGCCGTGCAGCGGATCACCCGCAGCTCCATCCGGTGCAGCATCGACGACGCGCAGGCCGGCCAGCTGCCGCCGCCCGACGGGCCGCCGGTGTACCGCGTCGATGCGCTGGCCGACTCGGGGAACAGCCTGCACGACGTCCTGGGCCGCCTGTTCCGCCGCCCGCGCTGGATCCGCGAGCACGACTAGCGCCACAGCCCGCTCCGGGTGCTCGGATCGGCGTGTGAACCGGGCTGATCATTCGCGCGTCTGACAAGTATCTGGCCCGCGGACGGGAACGATTCACATGGCTGTCTCTGAGCGCGCAATTGGCAATGCCCTTGGCTGGCCCACCCCCCTCGCCTGCCTGTACAGCATCGCCATGGAGACCGGTATCAGGGTGCGCGACTACCCGCGCGACGACGGCGACACCGCCGCCATCGTCGCCGACGGCAAGGTCATCGCGATGAGCGCTGGCCTGACCGACGATGGGCTGCGCGCCGACGTGCTCGCGATGGCCCTGGAGGTGGCCATCGTGATGGCCAACCGCCCGGGCATCATCTGCCCCGTCGGCGGCTTTGTCGTCATCACCCAGAACCGGGTCCCGGCCCCGGCCACCGGGGTGGGCAAGTTCGCCACCCTGATGGCCCGCACCTGCGGCCGGGACACCACCTCCGCCGCGTTCGAGTTCTACGTCCCCGCGCTCCCGGGCGACGGCCACGGCTGAGCCGCGGCCGCCAGCAGGCTGATTAGCGTCCCGGCTCACTCCGCCCGGAGCGGCTGGGCGGGGCGCGGCCGCGCGGCCAGCCAGGCGGGAACGACGGCGGGCACCTTGAACAGGCCGGCTTCACGGGCGCCCACTCCGCCCGGGTGATGCGCCCGGCCGGCATCCGTTGGATGATGGGGGTGATGGGAGCGGGCGCGGGTGCACAGGCAGGGGAGTGAGGCGGAATGACGTACCTGGCCGGTCTGGCGCAAACGGCACAGGGAACCCAGCGGCCGGCCGACCCCGGCCAGCCGGCCCGGCCCAGTCCCGCCGCGGGCCGGCGGAAGCACGTGATCCGGACGCTCCTGATCGCCTGGCTGGTCCGCTGGCCGCTGGACCGCCGTTTCTGGCACGCCGTGGTCTTGCTCGGGATCGCGCTGGGCGCGGCGCGGGCCTCTGCCCGCGACAACCAGGCCCGCGTGGTCGCGTGGGACACCCGCCAACGACAGCGCCAGATGAAGGCCCTGGCGGCCCGGGCCTCCCGCGCGGCCCGCCGGGCCTGACCGCCCTGTGCCAGGGAGGGGCCATGAGCTACGCCCGGCAGCTGCTGGACGCCTATCCGTCCTCCGCCAGCGCCGACGCTGGAGTGCTGGCCGCCGCCATCGACGCGCTCAGTGACTGCGCCCAGGCCTGCACCGCCGACGTCGACGCCGACCTGAGCGAGCAGCACCTGGCCGGGATGGTCACGTGCATCCGGCTGTGCCTGAACTGCGCCGATATCTGCACCGCCACCGCCGCGGTGGTGAGCCGCCCGGCCGCCTACGAACCCGGCGTGACCAGGCCCCTGCTCGAGGCCTGCGTGGCCAGCTGCCTGAGCTGCGGCGACGAGTGCGAGCGGCACGCGCGCATGCATGAGCACTGCCGGGTCTGCGCCGAAGCCTGCCGGCGCTGCGAGCAGGCTTGCCGGGAGCTCCTGGCGGCCCTGAAATAGGCGCAGGCGGTACCGGCCCGCGGCGGGCGGGGGGCCTAGAGGACGGTCGGGCCCGGGAACGCGCGGGTGACCGCGGCGGTGCGGCTGGAGACCTGCAGCCGGGCGTAGATGTTCTCCAGGTGGGTGCGCACGGTCCGCTCGGATATGCCGAGCCGCCGGGCGATCTGGGTGTTGGTATGCCCGGCCGCGACCAGGTGCAGCAGGCCGGTCTGCCGGGGGGTGAGCCGCGGAATGGGGTGGCGGCGCCGCTCGGCATCGAGGTAGGCCTGGTGCAGGTGGGGGCGCAGCAGCGTGAGCACAGCCCGGTCACGGTCGGAGAAGTCCGGGCCGGGCCCGCGGAAGAAGAACAGCCGCAAGGTCCGGCCGCGCCCCGTAACCGGGCCGGGTGCCGGGGGCAGGGTCAGCATCAGGTCGTGCTCGAGCCCCTGCGGCCGGTAGATGTCGCAGTAGGTGCCGACGGAATGCCACTGCCGGGACGAATAGAAATCCGCGATCTTGATGATGCTGCGCAGGTCGCCGGTCCGGTCGGGATAGCTGCACGGCTGGCAGTCCCAGTAGTGCTGCCAGTGCACCGGGTCCAGGTCCTCAACCACGACATCGCCGCGGCCCGGGATGGACTGAAACAACCACGTTTCCTGCCGCGCGCTGTCGAAACCCTCGAACGAGATGACGTCGCAGCGGATCTGGTCCATCAGGTCGGCCAGCAGGGACGGTGGCAGCCCTTCGCCGGCCGGCGCGTCGGGGCGGTCCTTGCTGACGATATCCGCCAGCGCGCGCAGATCCCGGTCGCTGGCCATCACTGGAGTGCTCATCGCGGTGCTTCCCCCTACGGGTCTCACGATACGTGCCACGGTCCCGGCCTGGGCATCGGCGGAACGGCCGATAGCGGACGGGCCGCCGCCCCGTCCACGGTGGGAGGTGACAGATCGCGCTGCGAAACGAAGGAGACCATCATGAGCCCCATTCGCAACATCCGCCGGGTGACCGGCGTCGTGACCGGGCTGGCCTGCGCCTGGCTCGGGCTCGCCCTGGCCGCGCCCGCCGCGTTCGCGGTGGCACATCCGACTCCGGGGCCAGCGGGCTACCTCACACCGGGAGCACCCGGCTACGTCGCTCCGCAGCCTGGGCCGCCGCTGCCGGTGCGGGTGCACACCGTCGCGGTGGGCGGGATGCCCGGCTGGCAGATCACGCTGATCGCGCTGGGGGCGGCCCTGGTCGCGGCCATCGCCGCGGTGCTGGCCGACCGGACCCGGGCCGCCCGCCGCAGGCCGGCCGCCGTGGCCGGATGAGCCACGCCCCCGCCGGCCCGATGCCGTAACCTCTGCATGTGGCGCGCGATGAGCGCGGAGTGACCCCGCAGAGCGAGGACTTCTCCGCCTGGTACAACGAGATCGTCTTCAGGGCCGAGCTCGTCGACCGCGGCCCGGTCCGGGGCACGATGGTGATCCGCCCCTACGGGTACCGGATCTGGGAGCTGCTGCAGGCCGACATGGACCGGCGGATCAAGGAAACCGGTCACGTCAACGCCTACTTCCCGCTGCTGATCCCGGAAAGCCATCTGCAGCGCGAGGCCGAGCACGTTGAGGGGTTCGCCCCGGAGCTGGCCGTCGTCACCCACGCCGGCGGCAAGGAACTCGACGAGCCGCTGGTCATCCGGCCCACGTCCGAGACGGTCATCGGCGAGATGATGGCCAAGTGGATCAGCTCGCACCGGGATCTGCCGATGCTGCTGAACCAGTGGGCCAACGTCGTCCGCTGGGAGCTGCGGCCGCGGATGCTGCTGCGCACCACCGAATTCCTCTGGCAGGAGGGCCACACCGCGCACGCCGACGAGGCGGACGCGACCGGGGAGACCATGCTGGCGCTCGACATGTACACCAAGGTGGCCCGCGACGTCGCGGCCATTCCGGTGGTGGCGGGGGAGAAGACGCCCGGTGAGCGGTTCCCCGGCGCCCAGCGGACGTTCACGGTCGAGGGCATGATGCGCGACGGCCGCGCTCTGCAGTCGGGCACCTCGCACTACATGGGCACGAACTTCGCCCGGGCGTTCGGCATCCAGTACACGGCCGAGAGCGGCGAGCTCGAGTACTGCCACACGACCTCGTGGGGGATGAGCTCGCGCATGGTCGGTGGCGTGATCATGACCCACGGCGACGACAAGGGCCTCGTGCTGCCGCCGCTGCTGGCTCCCTACCAGGTGGTGATCGTCCCCATCGGCCGCGGTGACCAGGCCGAGCAGGTGCTCCCGCCGGCGACGGATCTTGCCGAACGGCTCCGCCGGGCCGGTGTCCGCACGCACGTGGACCACCGCCCGCACCTGTCCCCCGGGTTCAAGTTCAACGACTGGGAGATGCGCGGCGTGCCGATCCGGCTTGAGCTCGGCCCGCGCGATCTGGCCGGGGGTTCCGCGCTGATGTCCGTCCGGCTCGGCGACGGCAAGACGGCCGTCTCGCTCGACTCGGCCCCCGCCCGGATCGAGTTCGAGCTCGCCTCGTTCCAGGCCATGCTGCTGCGGCGGGCGACCGGTTTCCGGGACTCGCACACGGCGGTCGTGGACACCTGGGAGGAGTTCACCGAGGCGGTGAAGACCGGCTGGGCGCTTGCGTTCGGCTGCGGCCAGCCCGAGTGCGAGGACGACATCAAGTCCGAGACCTCGGCGACCCCGCGCTGCATCCCGTCCGACGGGCCCCCGGAGGAGGGGCTCTGCATCCGGTGCAACCTGCCGTCGGCGTACGGCAAGCGGCTGATCTTCGGCCGGGCGTACTGACCGCGCCCGCGCCGGGCCGGCACGACAGCCGCCCGGTGCTCCGGGTGAGCGGGACGACTGTCAAGGCTACCTTGACGCGAGGGATCGTCAAGGATACCTTGACGGCATGGCGAATTCCCGGACTGCGGTGCCAGGTGCCGGCCGGCCTGACACCCTGTGCTGCTCGTTCTGCATCAAAGACAAGGACGCCGTCGCCAAGCTCATCGCCGGTCCCGGCGTCTACATCTGCAACGAATGCGTGAACCTGTGCGACCTGATCCTCGCCGAGGAGCCGGTGGCTGAGTTCGGCTCATGGAACGAACAGCCAGACGACGAGCTGCTGGCGAGCCTGGCCCGGATTCAAGCGGTGGTGTCACAGGTCGACGCCGCCGTGCACGACCATGTGGCCATCCTGCGTGACCGGGGCATCAGCTGGACCCGCATCGGGCAGGCGCTCGGCGTGTCGAAGCAGGCGGCATGGGACCGGTTCTCCGGGGAGGACTGACCATGCGCGCCGCCGCGGCGCCCGCGGGGCTGCGTCACCGTCGCTGGATTCGGGCCCACCGTCACACGCCCGGTCACACGCGACGGCCGTAGACACAGGCTCATGAATAGCCTCTCCATTCGCGCACGCATGATCGAAGACGACCACGAGCGGGATCTGGTCATCGCGGACGGCGTGATCGCCGACGCCTATCCGATCCCGGGGGTCGAGCCCGACGCGGCCGGCTGGGTGCTGCCGGGCCTGGCCGACGTCCACAACCACCTCAGCCTGGCCAGCCCGGCGGGGGACCACGAGGACCCGGACGTCCGGGCCCGGGCGAGCGCGTCGGTCGAACTCGCGCTCGGGGTGCTGGCCATCCGTGAGCCCGGCTCGCCGGATGATGCCTCCACGCGACTGGGCGACGAGGACGGGTGGCCGCGGGTCATCACGGCCGGCCGGTTCCTGGCACCGCCTGGCGGTTACTTTCCGGGTCTGGCGCGCGAGGTGACCGCCGCCGGGCTGCCGTCCGCGGCCGAACAGGAGGCGCGGCGGTCCGGCGGCTGGGCGAAGATCATCGGTGACCACCTCGGCCCGGGCGGGCGGTTCACCGCACACTGGCCCGCGGATGTGCTCGCTGCCGCGGCCGAAAGGGTGCACGCGATCGGCGGCCGGGTGGCGATCCACGTCACCTGCCCGGAAGCCGTCGACGCCGCGGTCGCTGCGGGAGTCGATTCCATCGAGCACGGCTGGGCGGATCTCGCCTTCGACGTGGACCTGCTCATCACCGGGCGCTGGCAGGACGCCGTGGAGCTGCCGACCCTCGGCGGCGAATTGCTGGAAGGCCTGCAGTTCCCGCACAGCCCCGCCTACGAGGTCTGGCTGCTGGGTGAGCGGCGCCGCCTCGCCGCCGCCACCGAAGCCCTGCTGCACGAAGCCGCGCTGAGCGCGATGAGCACCGGCAGCCTGGCCGACGCGGTCCGCTGGGCGAACCGCCTGGTCTGCCTCAACCCGCGCGCAGACGGCCACCAGGAACTGCTCGTCCGCGCCTACGCGATCAGCGGCGACCGCGCGGCCGCGCGTCGGCAGCTGGAATCCCTGCTGGCCGGCGACCTGCCAGCCGCCCGCACCCCGGCCTGGCACAACGAGGCACTGGCGACCGCCCAGCGATCCGGGATGCGCTCCCTGGCACGTGACCTGCTCCAGCCGGCCTGACCAGACCGGCCGTGTGACAGGGCATCCATGGCGCTGACGACGCCCGCGCCGATCGTGACATCCCGGATGCCGGGATGCTGCCACAGCCACCGGGCGCCCTCGCCAAGATCATGGCGCAGGGCCCGTACTCCTGAACAAGCGAGCCACCTGTTTGCCTGGGTTGGTCTCGCCAAATCCTCCTTGAATACCTCGGCGATAGTCCTGACCGCGTGTGGCCGGCGTCTTCGGCGCAGACAAGATCCTCAGTAAAGCCAGGGATTGCCGAGCAGATCGTGAGTAGCTTATGAGGCTTACTGCCCGTGGTCACCGGGCGAAGACCGCTAACGCCACGTGGCGGTACATCATGGGTAGGCTGGGCCTGTGCACGACTGTGATGCCGCCGATTGCCTGTGGGCCTCAGTCGCCCTGGGCCTGCCCAGGACCGCAATAGCCTGCCATGACTGACTCACGCCTGCAGGCCTTGGTCTTTGGAGCAATTTTCTTCCTTGGAGTGGTGGTAATTCTGGCTTTCGTGCTCTTTATAGTCCTTAGTCCGCATGCTCCCACCGGATCATCTGGGGGTATCCCTGCTCCGTCAGTAGCGCCGATCCTCACTCCCACTTCTGCTTCCACTCCCACTCCTGCTTTCACGTCCACTTCGTCAGCAGCGCCGAGCATCACCCCCACGCAGGCAGTAACCACGAGCCGCCCCTCTACTCCGCCAGCAACGCCTGCCACGGGTCCCCCAATCGACATCGTCCTGCCCTCTTCGATAGCCATAACGCTCCAAGGCGATGGCAGTGGAGTCCCGACGTGGCTTTCGTGGCTTGGCCCCATGGGGGGCTTTCTCGCCGGAGTGGGCGCGCTCGGAACGCTGGCCGCGTTCAGGCGTCGAGGATCTGCCGGACAGGGTGATAGCGGTGCCTCCCCGGGACAGGGTAGTAACGGCCTGGGCTGAGGCACTCTGGTGCCGCAACCGGCAAATGAGCCTCCGCGATCTGCGCCCCACCGGAAACACCGTCGCCGTCGCTGCAGGGGTCGGCATCAATGACCCGATGGCCCGGATGGGTACTGGAGCCTTGGGATCGCCATGGGCGGCGCGACTGTCCGCTTTAGCCTGGCGCTTCTGTCAGCGCAGTGTGCGGAACGCGGCGCGCAGCTCTTCGGAGAAGAGTTGTGGTTGTTCCCAGGCGGCGAAGTGGCCGCCTTTTCCGGCTTCGTGGAAGTAGGTCAGGTTGTGGTAGGCCTGCTCGGTCCAGCTGCGCGGTGCGTGGACGTACTCCTCGGGAAACACCGTGACTGCCGCCGGGAGGGACACATCGGCGGGGGCGTAGAAGTTGTGGCCGGTCACGGCCTGCTGCCAGTACAGCCGCGCCGCGGACGTCGCGGTGTTGGTGAGCCAGTACAGCGAGGTGTTGTCGAGCCAGTCGTCGCGCGTGATGGCGCCGTAGGGCTGGCCGGCGAAGAGTGCGGCCAGGTGCTCGTAGGTGCCCGGGTCGTGGTCCATGAGCCAGGCGGCCAGGCCGACGGGGGTGTCGGCCAGGCTGTAGCCGATCGTCTGCGGGCGCGTGCCCTGGATGACGCCGTATCCGCGGTGGTAGGTGGCGAACGCGACTTGTCCGTACGCGCGCTTTTCCGCGTCCGACAGGTCAGCTGGCGCAGGGTCGCCGTTGCGGATGTGGCCGAGGATGGCGGGCGGGACCATCTGCGCGAAGTTGACGTGGATGCCGGCCAGCCCTGCTGGTGCCTGGCGGCCCATCGCGGCCGTGATCGCGGTGCCCCAGTCGCCGCCTTGGGCGACGTAGCGCGTGTATCCGAGCCGGTCCATCAGCACCGCCCACGCGCGGGCGATGCGGGCGGGGTCCCAGCCGGGGGCGGCGGGCTTGCCCGAGAACCCGTAGCCCGGCAGCGACGGGATCACCACGTCGAACGCGTCCGGCGCGCTCCCGCCGTGGCCGGTGGGATTGGTCAGCGGCCCGATGATCTTCAGCTGCTCGATGACCGAGCCGGGCCAGCCGTGCGAGACGATCAGTGGCAGCGCGTTGCGCTCCGGCGACCGGACGTGGATGAAATGGACGTCCAGCCCGTCGATGCTGGTGATGAACTGCGGCAGCGCATTCAGCTTCGCCTCGCATCCGCGCCAGTCATAGCCCGATGCCCAATAGTTCGCCAGGTCCTGCACCGCAGCGAGCTGCACGCCCTGTGACTGATCATCGACAGGCTCCCGCTCGGGCGGCCGCCACGCCGCGATCCGCCGCCCAAGATCGACGATCGCCTCCTCGGCAATATCGACACGAAACGGCCGGACGGCTGGATCCGCGTTCATGGCAGCAGCGTCAGTGCTCATGATCTGTATCCCTTCCCGCACGTCGAGGACGATTCCGTTGATGGTTAGCGGAGCGGCCGGAAGCCCGCGCGGATTTCTTCGGAAAACAGTTGCGGCTCCTCCCAGGCGGCGAAGTGGCCGCCCCGGCCGGCCTCGTTGAAGTAGATGACGTGGGGATAAAACTTCTCGACCCAGCTGCGCGGGGCCCGGAAGATCTCGCCGGGGAACGTGGTGAAGGCGACCGGCAGGGTGACCTCCGCAGGAGCCTGGCCTGCCGCACGGGCGGCGGCTCGTCCGCCCTCCCAGTACGAGCGGGCGGCCGAGGCCCCGGTGCCGGTCAGCCAGTACAGCGTGATGTTGTCGAGGATGTGGTCCCGGGTGAGATTGCCCGCGGTCGGGCCGCCGAGAAACGCGCGGGAGATCTTGTAGTAGCTGTCGGTGTCGTGGTCGAGCATCCAGGCCGCCAGCGCGACCGGTGAATCCAGCAGGGCGTAGCCGATCGTCTGCGGCCGCGTGGCCTGCTCCAGGAAGTAACCGAAGCCGCCCGTCCTGAAGGCGTTGATCGCGGCGGCCGCGGTGCGTTCCTCCTCCGAGTCCGCGGGCAGGCCGCCGACGTTGCCCAGCGCATTCCTGAGGAAGTTCAGGTGGATGCCGGCCAGCCCCTCGGGCGCCTGGGCGCCCATCGCGTCGGTGACCGCGGCGCCCTGGTCGCCGCCCTGGGCGACGTAGCGGGTGTAGCCGAGCCGGTGCATGAGTTCCGCCCAGGCGCGCGCGATGCGGCCGGGGTCCCAGCCGACCTCGCCGGGCTCGGCCGAGAAGCCATAGCCGGGCAGCGAAGGCAGCACCAGGTCGAACGCGTCCCCGGCGGAGCCGCCGTGCGCGGTCGGGTCGGTGAGTGGGCCGACGACCTCGAGCAGCTCGATCACCGAGCCGGGCCAGCCGTGCGTGATGATCAGCGGTAACGCGTTCTCGTGCGGCGACTTGACGTGGATGAAGTGGATGTCCTCGCCGTCGATCTCGGTCTTGAACTGCGGCACCGCGTTCAGTCTCGCTTCGCACCTGCGCCAGTCGTGATCGGTCGTCCAGCAGCGGGCGAGCTCCTGGATCGCTGCCAGCTGCACGCCTTGTGACCGGTCCGCGACCAGCTCCTTGGATGGCCAGCGCACCGCGGCGACACGTCGCCTAAGGTCGGCCAGGTCTTCGTCGGGCACATGGACCTCAAACGGGCGGATGGTGAGGTCGGTCGTGGTCATGCTGCCCTCCTTCTGCCGGATTCCCCACCCCTCTGCCGCGAGGGGAGGATGACCGTACTGGCAGGGCTGTCGCTCACCCGGCCAGTGCGGCAGTAACGAGCTTCACCGCTGCGTCGCGCCCGGGGAATACCCTGGCCAGTCACTGGTCTGTGCCGCCCGCGGGCCGGGCTGATCTACCGGCACGCCTCCGAGATCGACCAGGTGATCACGATGGCGCTTGGCGGCAAACGGGGATCGCCTGTGGCGGGTGATGATGAGAGACCCTGGCCGGCGGCATGATCCCTAACGTCGGCCAGGGCCTGAGCAGCCTGGGCATGGGTATCGGGCCCGCCCTCATCGCCAGAGCTCAGCAGATGGGAGTGCAGCTCCCGGCCGAACTATCCGAGCCGGGAACCGGGCGTGGTGCTCAGCACCGCTGACAGGGCGTCCATGGCGGCAGGGACGAGGGCGTAGTAGGCCCAGACGCCGCGCTTGTCGCGGGTGAAGATCCCGGCATCGACCAGGATCTTGAGGTGGTGGGAGATGGTCGGCTGGGTCAGCCCGAGCGGTTCGGTGAGGTCACAGACGCAGGCCTCACCGCCCTCATGCGCGGCGACCATGGAGACCAGCTGCAGCCGGGTCGGATCGGCCAGCGCCTTGAGCTTGTGGGCCAGGTCGGCGGCCTGGCTGGCGGTGATCGGCTCGCGCAGCAGCGGCGTGCAGCATGCCGGGTCGATCACCGGGAGTGCTGGCCGGCTGCGAATGCTGGCGGTGGAGGCGCTCACCGGACCAGTATGCGGCAGGCATTGACAACTGTCTATCTCTAAGGGATGGTGGGCATCGACAGTCATCTATGCCTTGGGGTGATCGGGATGAGCGGCCGGACGAGCACCGACCTGCGCGAGCAGGTCCGGTCCCGGTACGCCGCAGCGGCCCGCACGGTGCTGGAGCCCAGGCCGGGCGTCACTGCCCAGTCCGTTGAGCTTTCTGGCACGGGCTCGTGCTGTGGCGGCTCGGCCGCGGACTCGTGCTGCGGCGCTGGGACGGCGGAGGCAGTCGGCGGCTTCAGCGAGGACCTGTACCGCGAGGGCGAGACCGATGGGCTGCCCGAGGAGGCGGTACTGGCCAGCCTGGGCTGCGGCAACCCGATTGCAGTCGCCGACCTGCACGAGGGCGAGCGGGTCCTGGACCTGGGCTCGGGCGGCGGCATCGATGTGCTGCTGTCGGCCCGGCGGGTCGGCCCGACCGGGTTCGCCTACGGGGTGGACATGACCGATGACATGCTGACCCTGGCCCGCGCGAACGCCGCCAAGGCGGGGGCCGACAACGTGGAGTTCCTCAAGGGTGAGATCGAGGCCGTGCCGCTGCCGGATGCGGCGGTGGATGTGGTGATCTCCAACTGCGTGATCAACCTGTCCACCGACAAGCCCGCGGTGCTCGCGGAGATGTTCCGCGTCCTGGTCCCCGGCGGCAGGATCGGCATCACCGACGTCGTGGCCGAGGACCACATGTCGGCGGCCGATCGCACCGCCGCAGGCTCCTATGTCGGCTGCATCGCTGGTGCCCTGTCCCGCACTGAGTACACCGAGGGGCTCACCGCGGCCGGGTTCACCGATGCGTTGGTCACCTTCACCAACGAGGCGGCCCCGGGGATGCACTCGGCGATCATCCGGGCCGTTAAGCCCGCCAGCTCGTGAATGCTGCGATTGGCAAGCGGCTGCTGGCCGAGTTCACCGGCACCGGCTTGCTGGTCACGGTCGTGGTCGGTTCGGGCATCGCCGCCACCCGGCTGACCACCGATGGCGCGCTGCGGCTGCTGGTCAACTCACTGGTGACAGCGCTCGGCCTGGCTGTGCTGATCCTGGTGCTCATCCAGGCCGGGGGCGCGCACTTCAACCCGATCGTCACCGCCGCCGACTGGGTTCTCGGCCGCCGCACCCCGCGCCGCTACGGCTTGGGCCTGGCCGCCGCCGTCATCGGCTGCCAGATAGCCGGGGCCATCGCCGGGGCCGCACTCGCTGATGCCATGTTCGCCGAGCCTCTGCTTAGCCCCTCGCACCATCACCGCGGCGGCGCGCCGATCCTGCTTAGCGAGGTCGTCGCTACCGCCGGGCTGCTGTTCGTCATCGTCGCCCTGGCCCGGACCGGCCGCCTCCAGCATGTGGCGTGGGCGGTGGGTGCCTGGATCGGCGCGGCGTACTGGTTCACCGCCTCCACCGCCTTCGCCAACCCCGCCGTCACCATCGGCCGGACCCTAACCAACACCTACGCCGGGATCGCCCCGGCATCGGCGCCCGCGTTCATCGCCGCGCAGATCGTCGGCGGCATGATAGGCACCCTCCTGGCGGTCATCGTCTACCCGGTCCGGCGTGGCCGGGTCCGCACTGAAGAGCCCGCCCAGCTCGCTGGCTGATCCCGGAAAGGCACTTCTATGACCGACATCCCCGAGGTGCTGTTCGTCTGCACCCACAACGCGGGGCGGTCCCAGATGGCCGCCGCTCTGCTGGACCACCAGGCAGCCGGGCGCGTCCGCGTGACCTCGGCCGGATCCCAGCCCGCCGACCAGCTCAACCCCGCCGTTGTCCAGGCCATGGCCGAGATCGGCCTTGACATCTCCCGCGAGTTCCCCAAGCCGCTGACCACCGGCAAGGTGGAGGCCGCCGATGTAGTGATCACTATGGGCTGCGGCGACGCCTGCCCCTTCTACCCCGGCAAACGCTACGAGGACTGGGAACTGCCCGACCCTGCGGGCCTCGACCTGGCCGCCGTCAGGCCGATCCGTGACGACATCGACGGGCGGGTCCGGCGGCTGCTCGCCGAACTGGTGGCTACGCCCGGCTGATTCATTGGTTAGGAGCTCGTCCCGGCCGCCTCTGCTGCCTGTGTCGTTCCTGTTCGGCCCCGTATCTGCTTGTCCGAGAGTGACCGCTGTTCGCTCCGGTTCACTGCTCAATCGGGCACGCAGCGCATACGCCGAGCGACACATTACGAGGGTGTTGCCTTTCGTTGCTCGCCAGTTCAGAGCCTGCGCTAGCTTCATATTTGTAAGTTGCTGCTGACGATCGTTGGCTGTTGACGGCTGTTCGGGGGCACGCGCTCCTGACCTGGAATTATAGGTTGGAGCGGGCGAAGGGAGCGGGCCACAGGGAGCGGGCGAAGGGAGCGGGCGAAGGGAGCGGGCGAAGGGAATCGAACCCTCATGACCAGCTTGGAAGGCTGGAGCTCTGCCATTGAGCTACGCCCGCGCGTCCCGGTGGGAGCTGTGCCCGG